>Ga0079218_10000194_pt1 | contig 15331 bp, 15 predicted proteins | sample NCCompost_FD_77181 | JGI IMG/M metagenome (GOLD analysis project Ga0079218, IMG submission 77181) | Agricultural soil microbial communities from Utah to study Nitrogen management - NC Compost | ecosystem: Environmental > Terrestrial > Soil > Agricultural land | place: USA: Utah | collected... | reverse complement strand
TCTCTAGTCTTTTCGGCCGGTCGCGCTCAAAACCTTGATGCCCTTCACAACTCCGCGCGTGCTCGCGCATCGCCGCGCAGCCGCGACGCTTCTCTATATAGATCGTGGTGGGGGGCTGGGGAGCTGGGAGCTGGATTGAACCTGGCGTCAGGTTTGTTCGTCGTTCGGAACAGGAGCCAACCATCGAGATCATCCTGGAGCTCGTTCTGACGCTCGTCTGGGAGCTTCTTCTTCAGATCACCGGCGAGCTTCTGATCGAGGTCGGTGTTCATTCCGTTGGCGACTCGATTCGTCAGCGCGGCCGCGCCCACCCGCTTCTTGCGGGGCTTGGCATCATCCTGTTGGGCGGGTTGGGCGGCGTGTTGACCAGCGTGGTCTGGCCCACTCGCCTGTTCGCACCTGGCCCGTTGCCGGGCGTCAGCTTGTTGGTATCACCGCTGCTGAGCGCTGTGGCCATGGAAGGTGTTGGACGCTGGAGAGAGCGGCGCGGGCAGACTCGGTCGTACATCTCCACCTATTGGGGCGGTGCGCTGTTCGCGTTTGCGATGGCCTCGGTTCGCTTCCTTTGGGTGGGCCGCCCCTAAGCCTTAAGCCTTAGGCCAAAGAGTCTCCTCGTCCCCGCCGACACGCCCACGAGGTGCGAGAAGAGCGGCGGCGTCCACGACAGGCCGGCCAGCGCGGCGCGCGCCAGTGCGGGACGGCGCGCGAGCCCGAGGACGCCACGCGTCAGCAGACGGTAATCGCGCAGCAGCGACCGACGTTCGCGCTCGAACGCCGGCAGCCAGCGGTCGGCGTGCTCGACGCCGTGGGCGGCGATGAAGTGCGCGAGGCGCTCCGACGTCACGAGCGCCTGCGCAATCCCTCCGCCGGTAATCGGATCGATGAAGCCGGCGGCGTCGCCAAGCAACACCACGCCGGGCGCGAAGCCATGCCGCGCGGCGGCAGCGAGCGGCGTGGCTTGTAACGGGCTGATCGGCTCCGCGCCTTCGAGCAGCTCGCGCAGCGCCGGCGGCTCGACCCGCCACCGATCGAACACCGGCTCGAGCGGCGGATGAACCGCGTCAGCCTCGGCGAGCAACGCCACGAGTACTTCATCGCCGGGCAGCGGCGTGACATAGAACTCGTGCGAGGGACCCAGAAAAATATCCACCCACGGCGGCGCCGTGCGGCCGGCCAGCCGGTAGTGGCGCCGCGCGCCGATGCGAGAGCGCGGCACCGGCACGTTGAGCCCGAGGCGATGGCGGAAGCGCGAGTGGGCGCCGTCGGCGGCGATCACCAGCGCCGCGCGCTGCACGACGCCGTTGACGTGAACACCGGCGACGCGTCCGTTCTCGATCGACGGCCCCTCGACGGCCACACCCTGATGGGCCGTGACGCCGGGCGTGCGCGCCGCCAGCTCGAAGAGGCACTGGTCGAGCACCAGCCGCCGCTGCGCGCGCCCGCGGTCGCCGTGCTCGGCGCTGGCGGGAAAGCGGCCGACCGCCACGCGCGAACCCACGTGGTACCGCACGCCGTCAAAGGGCACGCCGCCGGCACCGTCGGGGACGCCGAGCCGCCGCAGCGCCGAGACGCCCGCCGGCATGATGCCCTCGCCGCACGGTTTGTCACGAGGGAACGTCTGCGCGTCGAACAGCTCCACCGCATGGCCGTGGCGGCCGAGCGCGGTCGCCAGCGACGCGCCGGCGATTCCGCCGCCGACGATGACGACGCCGGTCATAGGCGGGTGGGGAAGAAGGAGGGCTTGCCGCCCATGCGCGCCGCGTAGTCGGCGCTGGCAAGCAGCACGCGGTCCTCGGCGGCGACGCGCGCCCGCAGCACGAAGACGTGCGCGACGGTCCCGAGCACGGCCGTGATCCACGCCGTGTGGATCAGGGGCAATGCCAGCAGCTCGACGAACACCGCGGTGTAGTTCGGATGCCGCACCCACCGGTACGGTCCCGTGTCCACCACGCCCTGACGCGTCGAGTCCATGACGCCGACGTTCCAGTGCTGGCCAAGCGTCTGAATCACCCACCAGCGGGTCCATGTGGCGGCGATGAGGAGCATCAACGCGGGCATGGCCAGCGCCGGCACGAACGGCCGCCGAAGTACCACCACCTCGAGGGCCGCACCGGCGAGGATGGCGGTGTGCAGCGCCGCCATCCACTTGAAGTGAGGCTCGTGCACCACGAGCGCCCCGGCGGCGGCGAGCGCGCGCCGGTGACGGGCGGAGATCGCCAGCTCGGCGAACCGCAGCAGCGCCACCGCCGCCACCACGGCCAGGTAGGCGCTGACGGTCGGGGCGAACGTCAGTCCCACTCGAGGAGCGCGGTTTCGGCGCTGAAGCCAGGACCGAACGCCGCGAGCACGCCGTACGCTCCTGGCGGCACCTTGCGCGTCCGCAGCCATTCGTCGAGCACGAAGAGCACCGACGCGCTCGACTGGTTGCCGCACTCGCGCAGCACGGTCCACGACGGCTGCGTGTCTTCCTCGGTGAGGCCGAGCTCGTCCTGCACCGCCTGCAGCAGCGCGCGGCCGCCGGGATGCAACACGAACGCCGAGACGTCGTCCGTCGTGAGGCCGCGACGTGTCAGCGTGGTGCAGAGGATCTGCTTGATGCGATCGCGAATGAGCTGCGGCACTTCTTTCGACAGGACGATGTGGAAGCCGTCTCCCTGGAGATCGAACCCCATCGCGTCGATGGTGTCCGGCAACAGGTGGCTGGCGACTTCGAGGATCTTCGGGCCGCGCGCCGGCCTGCCGGTGACGAGGGCCGCCGCGGCGCCGTCGCCGAACAGGATCGTCGAGATGAGATTGGCCTGCGACAGATCGCGGCGCTGGAAGGTGAGACTCGGGAGCTCCACGGCGACCACCAGTGCCGTGGCGTTCGGATACGCGCGCACGAAATCCGCCGAGCGGCCGAGCGCCGCCGCGCCCGCCGCGCACCCCAGCTCGGTGATCGGGATGCGCCGCACATCGGGCCGGAATCCCATCCGGTTGATCAGATGCGCGTCAAGCGACGGAATCATGAACCCGGTGCACGACGTCGTGATGAGCAGATCGACGTCGGAGGGCGAGACGCCGGCCTTCTGGAGACACGACTCGGCCACCTGCTGCCCGAGCTGAATCGAGTGTTCCTGGTACTCGCGAGTCAGCGTCGCCAGCGGACGCGGCTCGATGATGTAGTCGACGGGATGGATGAAGAACCGCCGACGCACCTGTGCGTTGTCCACGATCGCCATCATGGCGTTGAGGCGCCGTTCGTCGATCGCGAAGGTGCTGCCGAAGTAGCGCTTGACGTCGTCCCGGGTGATCTCGTGCTGGGGAAGCGCCGTCGCTGTGGCGGCAATGCTGATGGGCTGCTCCATGTGTGTGTGCAGCAGTGTACTTACACGGCCGTTGGGAGCCACGGCAGGATGGGAGGCGTGGGCGGTTTCCGCCGATGCGCGTCCCGACCCGCCACGGGTCGATGGCGGCACCCATGTACGCGCACGCGAGGGCTGCGGCCGTCGTCCTTGGGCATATCTGCCGAAGTCCGGCGTGCTTGTACATCGAAGTCGCGCCGGCGCAGGCAGAAATGCCTGAGGACGGCGGACGTCAGCCGAGCGAATCGTGTGCGTGCAGGGAGTAAACGGGCCCGGCCCGCCACGGCAGCGCACGGGAGTGAAGCGTGCGCGGCCGGACGGGCCGGTGGTGGAGAGAGGGTTACGAGCGCGCCGGCCGCAGCGTCAGGAACAGGCTCTGACCCTGCCGGTTCACCAGCATCAGCACCGGCTTGCCGTCGGTGCGCTCGATGGCGGTCTTCAGCTCGGCGACCGTCGCGGTGGAGCGGCCGTTGACCTTTTCGATCACGTCGCTCGGCTGCACGCCGCTCTCCGCGGCCACACCGTCCGGATCGACGTCGGTCACGACCACGCCCTTCACCGACCTCGGCAGCTCATACTCCCGCGCCAGCTCCGGCGTCAGCGGTGCCACCTGCATGCCGTAGCGGCCGGGCGAGGTGGACGATCCGCGCTCGTCGCGACCGTCGCCATCGTCGTTGCGCGCCTTCAGCTCCTCCAGCTTCGCGCTGAGATCGCTGGGGCGGCCGTCGCGGACGACCTTGATCGGCACCGACGTGCCGGGCGCGATGTTCGAGATGGCGTTGCGCAGCTCGTTGCCGTCCGACACGCGGCGGCCCTGCACTTCGGTGATCACGTCGCCCTGCCTGAGGCCCGCGCGCTCCGCCGGGCTGCCCGGCTCCACCTGGTTGACGAGTGCGCCGCGCACGTCGCTCAGGCCGAGGCTCGCTGCCAGGTCGGCGGTGATCGGCTGCACGGTGACGCCCAGCTTCGCGCGGCGCACGTGGCCGCTCGAGATCAGCTGGCCCATCACGTTCTTCGCCATGTTCGACGGGATGGCGAAGCCCAGACCGATGTTGCCGCCCGACGGCGACATGATCTGCGACGGGATGCCGAGGAGCTCGCCCTGCAGGTTCACCAGCGCGCCGCCCGAGTTGCCGTGGTTGATCGGCGCGTCGGTCTGCAGGAAGTCCTGGAAGCTGCCGTCGCCGGTGGGAGTGGTGCGCCCCTTGGCGCTGATGATGCCCGACGTCACCGTCTGGCCGACGCCAAGCGGGTTGCCGATGGCCAGCACCACGTCGCCCACGCGCGCCTTGTCCGAGTCGGCCAGCGGAATCGTGCGCAGCCCGGTGGCCTGCACCTTCAGCACCGCCAGGTCGCTCAGCGCGTCGTCGCCCACCACGGTGGCCGTGAGCACGCGGCGATCCGCGAGCTCCACCTCGACGCGATCGGCGCCGTCCACCACGTGGTGGTTGGTCAGGATGTAGCCGTCGGCGTTGATGATGACGCCGGAGCCCAACCCTTCCTGGCGCGGCACGCGCATGCGGCCGCCGCCGCGCTCGTCGAAGCCGCGGCCGAAGAAGTCACGGAACCGGGGATCGGAAAACGGGAGCGCGGCGGGCGCGGCCTGCGCCTTCTTGGCGACGCGAACGGTGACCACGCTCGGGGTGACCTGGTCGACGACACTGGCGTACGATGACACGCCGGCTGCAACGGCCGGTGCTGCCGGGGCGGCAGCGGGAGCCGCAGCCGCAGGTGCCGCGCCGGCGGCGTGCACTGCGGTCGTGTCTCGCCACGTCGAGCCCACGGCTACCCCGCACAGCGCGGTCGCGACAACGACGGCCGCCGTGTAGCTTCGGGCAGCCCGTCGCGTGTCGTGCTGCGATGTGTGATGCGTCATATGACTGAACCCTCCATGTCCGGTTGGACGCCACACCCTCGCGCTTGGACGGGAGGGCCGCTGGCGGAGGCCGCCTGGGGCCTGTTGGGAGCGGCCGCCGTGCTGGCGTTCGTGGCGATCTGGGTGGTTGCTCCGGCCCCCGCCTCTGCTCTGCTTCCGTTCGGCGTCGCGGCACCCGAGCTGAGCCCGGCGCTGAGCCTCGTGGCCCTGGCCGTCGCCGCCGCGGCGTGGGCACTGCGACGCCGGCGCCCGTCGCGATCTGCCGCGGTTCTGGCGCTTTGCGCCGCCGCGCTCTTCGCGATCCCCATGGCGCAACTTCCTTCCACCGTGCGGCGGTTCGATGCGGCGATGGCCACGGCTGGGCTGGTCGCGAGCGACGGCGTGCCGGCTGGCGACTTCGGGCGCGCGGCGCCCTTCCGCCTGCGGGACCTCGTGCTCGGCGTGGCGCGAGGGGAGTCGGCCGTGCGCCGCGGCGTCGCCATCGCCGGATCCTCGCCGCTGGCCCTCGACGTCTACGCACGCGACGGCGTCCGCAACGCGCCGCTGCTGGTGCAGATCTATGGCGGCGCGTGGCAGCGCGGCCAGCCCGGCGACGACGAGGCGTTCGCCCGGTACTTCGCGTCGCGCGGGTTCGTAGTGGCAGCCATCGACTACCGCCACGCGCCCGCCGCCCGGTGGCCGGCACAGATCGACGACGTTCGGGCCGCGTTGGCCTGGCTGCGCACGCACGCCGGCGAGCTCGGGGCCGATCCGGCGCGGATGGTGCTCGTGGGCCGCTCGGCGGGCGCGCAACTTGCGCTCGTGGCGGCGTATCAGGCTGGCGTGCCGGCGGTCGCCGGCGTGGTGAGCTTGTACGGCCCGGTCTTTCTGGCCGACGGGTGGCGGGAACCGCCGCGGCCGGATCCGCTGGACGTGCGCGCGATCCTGGAAACGTATCTCGGCGGGACGCCGGACCAGATGCCGGATCGGTACGCGGACGCTTCGCCCGTCACGTACGTGTCGTCCAAAGTCCCGCCGACGTTGCTCGTCTACGGCCGCCGCGATCACATCGTGGAGGTGCGCTTCGCGCGCCAGCTCGAGGCACGGCTGCGCCAGGTCGGCGCGCCCGTCGTGCTCCTCGAGATTCCGTGGGCCGAACATGCGTTCGACATCCTGCCCGACGGGCTGAGCGCGCAGGTGGCGCTCTTCTACACCGAGCGCTTCCTGGCCGGACTCCCGGGGCTGCACGAGCGTCCGTAGCACTGACCGCCGCCGAGTTTGTAAACTGAGGGGGTGAGCGCCAGCTTCAGGATGCTGCCGGCCGCGCTGGCCGCCGTCGCTCTGCTCGGCCTCGCCGCTCCGGCTCACACCGCAGACTTCTTCGTGGCGCCTGGCGGCGTGGGCAACGGCAGCGGCAGCTTTCCGTTCGGACGCATCCAGGACGCGCTGAACGCGGCGCGCGCCGGCGACGTGATCACGGTCGCGCCCGGCACCTACAACGAAGCGCTGCTCAGCGTCCGGAACGGTGCCGCGGCCGCACCCATCACGCTGCGAGCGGCGACGCCGCGCACGGCCGTCGTCACGCGGGCCGGCCGCGTGCTGACGGTGGGCCACGCCTACCTGATCGTGGACGGGTTCGTGTTCGACGGGCAGTACGGCGGCGACGACGCCGTGCGCGTCACCGGCAGCGGCGACTTCCTGCTGCTGCGCAACTCCGAGGTGCGCCGCTCCACCAAGGACCTGATCGACATGGACAACCCGGAGGGCGTGGTGATCGAGGGCTGCCTGCTGCACCATGCGCTGAACGCCGCTGACGGGCGCACCGACGCGCACGCCGTGGCGGCGGGCGCGGTGCGCAACCTGACGATCCGCGACACCGAGATCCACACGTTCTCCGGCGACGGCTTGCAGGTAGATCCTGGCCGCGCGGCACCGGGTTGGGATCTGGTGACGGTGGAGCGCTCGAAGATCTGGCTGGCGCCGCTGCCGGCGCCCGAGAACGGCTTCGCCGCCGGCGCGGTGCCCGGCGAGAACGCCATCGACACCAAGGCGGCCGCCACCAGCGTGCGCTCGCGCCTCGTCATCCGCGACACGATCGCGTCGGGCTTCCGCGGCGGCCTCCGCAACATGGCCGCATTCAATCTCAAGGAACACGTGGACGTCGTCGTGGACGGCGTCACGGTGTTCGACTCCGAGATTGCGTTCCGGCTGCGGGGGCCGGCCACCGGCGCGCGCGTGCTGGTGCAGAACGCGGTCGTGCACGACGTGGCGACGGCGTTCCGCTACGAGGACAACATCCAGAACCTGCGGATCTGGAACAGCACCGTGGGGCGCAACGTCACGCGCCCGTTCCAGGCGGCGTCGGCGCCGAGCGCCACGCTCGACGTGCGCAACCTGCTGTCGATCCCGGCGCTCACGCCCGAAGCGCGCGCGTCGTCGAACTTGCGGGTGACGACGGCCGCCTTCGTGAACGCGGGCGCGCACGACTATCACCTGGCCGCGGGCTCACCGGCCACCGACGTGGGCGAGCGCCTGACCGCGGTGACGGCCGACCGCGACGGCGTTCAGCGGCCGCAGGCCGGCGCCTACGACATCGGGGCGTACGAGGTGCAATAGGGTCAGGTGGGGCGGGTGGGTCAGGTAGGGCTGGTAGGGAAAGCAAGAGCTCTTGTCCCTACCGGACCATTCGAACCCACCCGACTCCGCACCCGGCCCACCCGACCTACCAGACCCACCTGACTAGGTCGGTGTATCGTCTTGAGCTCGATGCGCAACGTCCTGGTTGGAGTGGTGCTCGCGGCGGGTCTGGCGTTGGCGCTGTCGCCGCTGACCATTGCGGGCATCGACGCCTGGAAGATCGTGCTCGCCGCGGGGGGCGCCTTCCTGTTCGTCACGGCCGGACGGGGCAGCAAAGTCAGGTAGGTCGACTCCCTACCTGACTCACCTGACCTACCCGACCCACCTGACCGTTACATCTTTTCCTTCAGCACCTTGATCCACGGCTCGGCCGCCGCCGTGGGCTCGACCTTGCGCTCCACGACGACGTTCTTCGTGCTGTAGCCGACGCCGTAGATCTTCTCGTTGGCGTCGCGGTCGGCGCGGATGGTCGAGCCCGCCAGGCTGACGCCGGCGAACAGGCCGCGCGAGCGCGAGTAGCTGAGGATCTGCGCCTGCAGCTTGTAGTCGGTGGACGCCGTCGCCTCGCGGCCGACGGGCCCCGCCGCCACCGATGCGTCGCCGCCGATCTTGAACGTGTTCTGCGCCAGGTTCTCGATGCCGCGCTCGTTCACCACCACCAGCACGATGTCGGTCGCCTGACCGCCAATCTGGAACCCCAGGCTGCCGCCGGTGAGCGTGACGAATGCTGGCGCCGACCAGCCCGACGCCGACTTGACGCTCATAACCCCTTTGCCGCGCTGCGCGCCGATGAGCAGGGCGCCCTTGACGGTGGAGGGGATGACCACGATGGCCTTCGCCTGCTCGACGATGGCTTCGGGCACGCCCTTGTCGGGTGCTGACAGCACCTCCTCGAGCACGCGCGCGGATTCGATCAGGCGATCGGTTTCCACCTGCTGCGCGACGGCGAGTCGCGGCAGCAACGTCAATGTGAGCACCGCAAGCGCAACGGCGACCTTGCTCGTCATCTGGGGGTCCTCCTTGAAGACCCCGAGCGTATCACGCACGAGGCTAGCCGATGCCGGCCACCGGCTTGGTGATGGTCCCGAGGTCGTCGATGCGCGATAGATCCGCGCGCGGGTTGTTGAACCGTTCGCCCGTCTCGATGACGACGCTCGCGTGCAGCAGATCGGTGTCGCGGATGCGCCGCTTCACCTCGAGGTCGATCTTGTGCGTGCTCAGCGCCGCGGGCTTCTTGGCGCCTGCCAGGTTGGCCAGCACGTCGCTCTCTCGAATCGGCAAACCGCACCGCTTCGCGTTCTGGAACAGCCAGTTGAGCGCGATCGGGTTGAGCGAGGGGTTCTCGTTGCCGCCGCCGACGTCCGAGTGCACGCCGCGGAACCAGACTTCCTGCAGCAGGACGCCGGTGGTCGGTCCGCTGCCCGAAAGCCGTTTGAGCGGAAAGAACAGCCGGCTCTCGTCGAGCGCCATCGCGTGGAAGACGTTGTGGGCGTTGGGCGGCATGTCCAGGTTGTGACCGGCGTTGACGTGCTCGCCGGGCAGCCCGAACTCGCCGACGACGTCGAACAGCCCGATGAAGCGCACGTTCTGGTCCTTCATCTTGCTGGCGATCTCGTTGGCAAACGACAGCGCCAGCGCGGCGCCGCGGCTGAAGCCCGCGATGTCCACCACCGCGTCACCCGCTTCGATGTTGTTCTCGAGCCGCTCCATCGCCTGGCGCACGCGCTGGTGTCCGCCGATGCCAAAGGCTTCCGAGAACGTCCGGCCGATGAACGTGCGCGCCCGCCTGCCGATGCCCTTCAGGTACAGGCTGCCGATCTCCTTGCCGGGATCGTCGTTCTTGTTGGGATCCTCGTACGCGTTGAAGAACTTGCAGGCGTTCGTGTCGCGATTGTCGCCGTCACGATCTTCCTGGCCGGTGCCGTCGAAAACATAGAGCGCCATGGTGACCTCGCGATGACAAATTGCGAACCGGCGTTGAGCCGGTTTGCCAGACACTGGGCGCGGTCCGCGTTCTTGGCGGGCCGCGCTTTGAAAGTGGAGCGATCCTACAGAAAGAACGTCGCGTGCGCGCGAATCGAACGGCGCAAGCCCAGCCGTTCTAATGCGATACCGGCCTGACGTGCGCGAACACGGCGAGGCCGAGGCCGACACCGCCGTAATTCGGTTGAATCGAAGGCGGGACGAACGCCGCGGACGCGGAAGCGCCCAAGCCCATCTGGAGGAAGCGTCTGGCGCGCGCGTAGTGGACGTAGCCGCCCTGCAGTTTTCCGACCGTAAGGATGGCGGCGGGTTGCTCGTGGATGTGCAGCGAGTGTGACGGCTTGCTGTTGAGCTCGGCGCGTCCGAAGACAGCCGCGCCGTTGTTCAGCGTCATGTTCGCCTCGGCGAGGCCGGCGTGTGTTCGCTGGCCGCGCTCGGTGTTGGCGCCCCAGGCCAGCGTTCCGGCCGCGCGGCCGCGCGTGTAGCTCGCCGAGGCGGTCACGCGCGTGATGTCGTAACGCGGACCGTTGGCGAACTCCTGTTCGGCGGATTCGAGCCGGCCGGCCGACATCTGCACCGCGAGCGTCGAGTGCGGACGAAAGGTGACGCGTCCCGACACCGAGTCGAGCGGCGCGAGATCGAGTCCGCCGCGCGACTCGTCGGGCTCGCGGCCGTTGAACGCCGACGCCTCCAGGAGCCAGCGCTGGCCCGACAGGCCCGCCGTCACGACGCCGAACGAGATGTGCGTCGCGTCGAGCCAGTGGTGCGAGATGGGCGCCACCGGGTTCGACGCCGCCGACGCGCGATGTGGAAACGCTGGCGGACCGAGCGCCGGCTCGCCCGCGAGGCCGGCGTAGAGGCGCCACGTCAGGCCGCGCGCGAGCGGACGCTCGTACTGGCCCGCCAGTTCCATGAACAGATCGTGCGGATGCTGCCGGTCGTGCAGGCCGTCGCCTTCGCACAGTTCGCCGCTCGCGAGCAGGTCGGGATACCCGCAGCCGGGAATCGTCCACGGCTCCAGGCTCAGCATCACGCGCGCGCTCGCGTGGCCGCCGGCCGCCGGACGCCGGGCCGTGGCCATGAACCAGTTGATGCTGCCCAGCTGATGCGCGCCGCGATGGATGGGGGCCCATTCCTGGATGTACTGCACGAACAGGTTGCCGTGCAGCGTCAGCGTCCACGCGCCCGCCTCGAGGTGATGCTCCGCGTGTTCGTCGGCTGGCGGGGGATGCTGATGCTCCTGCGCGCCTGCCGCCGCGGCCGTGGCGGCCAGAAGCACGGCGGCGGCGAAACCTCTCGAGGGGAGCAAGAATCCAAGTATAGGGATAATGTGGAGCGAGACGACCGATGACCGACAAGACCTTTCCCGTCGAGAAGACCGATGCCGAGTGGCGCGCGCAGCTCACGCCGTCGCAGTACGCCGTGCTGCGCGGGCACGGCACCGAGCGTCCCGGCTCCTGCGCGCTCTTGAGCGAGAAACGCGCCGGCACGTTTTCCTGCGCCGGCTGCGAACAGCCGCTCTTCATGACCGGCCGCAAGTTCGAGAGCGGCACCGGGTGGCCCAGCTTTTTCGAGCCGCTCGAGGGGTCGATTGAAACCACCGACGACAGCAGCTACGGCATGGTCCGCACCGAGGTCCATTGCAGCCAGTGCGGCGGCCACCTCGGGCACGTGTTTCCGGATGGTCCACCCCCGACGGGCCTGCGCTACTGCATCAACGGCGTCGCCTTGAACTTCGCCCCGGCCGCGTAGCCGCCCGGAGGGCGGGCAATAGACCACTGCGTCCAGCCAGGCGGAACCCGCACGCTTGTCAGATCCGGGTGAGCCTCGCTAGACTGCGGGCCATGCAGAAGTTGCTTCAGGTCTGTGTCGTGGCTGGCGTCCTCGCTGGTGCCCTGCCGGCGTGGGCCGAGGCGCCCGCCGGGTCGCTCTCGGCGCTCAGTACGCAGCCCTCGATGAACGTGTTCCGCCGCTTCGCGGTGGATCGCGCCAAGATGATCGAGTTCTACGGCGAGGTGCTCGGGCTCAAGCAGCTGCCGTCGATCCAGCTGGGCGGCGGCAACGAGATGATCCTGTTCGCCATCGGTACCGGGCAGGTCAAGCTGCAGGCCACGCCCGCGGCCAGCCAGTATCCGAACGGCGAGGTGAAGGCGGTCACCGGTCTTCGCGTGTTGACGTTCTTCTATCCCGACGAGACCGCGGTGGCGGCCCGTTTCACGGCCAAGGGGTATCCCGCTCCGTCGTTCCGGGCGCGTGCCGGCGGCGGCCGCGTGGCCATGGCGCTCGATCCCGAGAAGCAGTGGGTGGAGCTGGTGGTGATCCCGAACGCACCCGCCGACACCTATCAGCGTCTCGAGGTCGGCATCACCGCGTCGAATCTCGAGAAGAGCCGCGCGTTCTACCGGTCGTTCGTCGGCCTCGAGGAGCTGCCGCCGGTGACCGACCCGGTGCTGGGCACCACGAAGTACCCGTTCCGCCACGGCGAGACCACGATCAACGTGTGGTCGTTCGGCGCCGGTCTGCCCGCCAACAAGAGCAGCGCCGGCATCCAGTACGTGATTTCCAACGTCGAGGCGGTGGACGTGAAGGCGAAGGCGCAGTCGGTGCAGATCGATCGGCCGCTCGCGCCGTTCGGCCAGGGCCTTCGCACGATCTGGCTGTCCGATCCCGACGGCGTCACGAACTACTTCGCGCAGATCGTGCCGCGCCGCCCCGCGGCCGCTCCCGCCACGCCGTAGCGGACGGGGCTGCGGGTCTTACCCGTCCTCCTTTTTCCCGTTGGGCGGGAGCTCGTCGTCGAGCTTCGACGTGAGCTGATGGACGTCCGTTTCCTGCGCCAGCTCCTCGATCCGCGGGTTGGTCACGGCCGGGGCGACGCCCAGATGCGTCGCGATGTCCTGCAGCAGCTGCAGCACCGCGGTCATCTCGCGCTCCGCCAGTAGATCGATCTGCAGATCCAGATGCGCGCGCTTGTCGGCCTGCGTCGCCAGGCGGTTCTGGCTCGAGAGGACGAACAAGGCCAGAAAGATCGCTTCGAGCGAGACCATCGTGGTGAGCAGCGGAAACGGGAACGGGTCGAACGGCCGCACCGCCGGCACGAGATCAAGGTTCACCGCCGTCCAACCCACGAACCACATCAGGTGAACGACGAGCACCGGTCCGCGGCCGGCCGTGGACGTGATCCACTCGCTGACGCGCTCGGCGCGCGAGCGGGAATGGAGCGCGGACTCCTCCCAGTCCTTGATGGCGCGCAGGTTCTGCTCCATCGCGCGCGAGATCGATGCCGTGTTCTGTTCCTGCTTCGGGGGTGACATGACGCGATGACTGCGATGTAACAGAGCACGTTCGGGGCCAACCCGGCCGCCGCCGGCGCCCCGCGGTGGGCCGCCGGCGGTGGTGGGAGCGTCGCAGATGGCGCGTTGCGCGCCGTGTGGATGGGCTGCAAATCTTGCAGCCGTGACGCTACTCGGTTTCCTTGTCGGAGGCCTGCTGCCCGTCCTCGTCCTCTTCGTCTTCCTCGTCGGCCTCGCTCTCGTCGTCGTCGTCGAACTCGTCGTCGTCTTCGTCCTTCTGGCCAGGCTCGTTGGCGTCCGCCTGCGCCATCGGCGCGTCAGGATCGACGCCGACGCTCTCGAGCGCCGGTTCGTCTCGGATGTCTTCGGGCGAGTCTGCGCCGGTGCCGGTGGTCATGTCTGCCATGGTTTGCTCCATTCCGCCGGCGCTCAAAGGGAGGCGCGGCGCGACGTGCAGCAGCAAGATCATCGCCACTTGTGTGAGAGCTGAGCCGGCCGCCCGCTTCGGGCGCGGTCGGCCGGGGTGAGGCGGGGAGGGCCTGTAAGAACTACGGGACCTTGATGGCGAGCGGCACGATCACCGTGCCCCAGTGCAGCCGCAGCGTCGCGTCCTTGCCGTCCACGGCGGGGAAGTAATACGAGAGTGTTTCCATGTGCGCACCGGCCTCGGTGTTCACCTCGAGCCGCAGCGCGTCCTGCGTTTGACCGGGATAGGACGTGTGGAAGACGTCCCATTGCTTGCTGAAGATGAACGTCCACGCGCTCTCGCCGGGAATCGTCCACAGGCTGTATTTGCCCTTGGGCAGCGCCTGCCCGTTTACCTGGACCTCGCGCGTGACGTCGAGCGCTGTCGCCGCGTCGGCCCCTGGATGCCACATCCGCCCGTACGGCACGAGGCTGCCGAAGAGCGTCCGTCCCCGCGCCACCGGCCGGCCGTAAGTGATGGTGACGTCGGTGTTGGCGATCTTCTGGCTCACCGTGCCGCGCTGGCTGCGCACCACCTTGTCGAGCGGGATGATCTCGCCTTGCTGTGCCGAGACCGCGGCCGCGAGCAGAAGTGTGGAAAGACCGACGGCCATCCCCTTCATGATGTTCTCCATTCCCTGCCCACTCTGCCTACTCCGCTCACTCTGCCACGTATTCGCGCTTCCTAGGGAAGCGCGAATACGTACAGCTGGCCGGTGTTGCTGGGCTTCAGCTCCGGGGTGAGGCGGAGCGTCGAGTTCGCCACGAGCGACGGCCCGGTGGTCACTGCGACGTACTGCTTGCCGTCCACGGCAAACACGACGGGGAAGCCGCTCACTGGAGCGCCCAGGTTCTGCTCCCACAACACCTTGCCGGTCTTGTCGTCGAACGCGCGGAAGCGGCCGTTGGCGTCGCCGCCGAACACCAGCCCGCCACCCGTCGAGACGAGCGACATCACGCCGGCACGCTGTTCGTATTTCCACAGCGTCCTGCCGGTCTCGACCGAGATCGCCCACACGGCGCCGACCTTGTCCGTCCCCTCCGCGATTTCGCCCGGCATGTTGAGGCCATACACGCGAGCGGGGTCGCGCTTGTCGGTGGTGGTCTTCGCCTTCATGCACATGTTCTGCATCGGCATGAACATCACGTTGCTGCGCGGGTTGTAGGCGCCCGCCGGCCAGTTCTTGCCGCCGTTGCTGCTCGGACAGATCAGCTTTTCTTCGTCGATCTTCGTGAACAGCTTGTCGGGATTGACGAACACCTCGCCGGTGGCGCCGTCGATCTTCGTGATGACGTTCTGCATCACGGTCGGGCGCGCCCACAGGAACTCGCCGGTCGTCCGGTCCAGCGTGTAGACGAGCCCCGTCTTGCCGGGGATGCCGGTGATCACCTTGCGGCGCTCGCCCGGCTTGATGCGCGGGTTGATCCACGGCACTTCCTTCGGGTCGGGCGAAACGGCCGTTTCCACCAGCAGGCGCTCGAACGGGTGATCGAGATCCCAGTGGTCGACGACGTGCTGGTAGTACCACTTGATCTTGCCGCTGTCGGCGTCGATGGCCAGCGTCGAGTTGTGGTACAGGTGCTTCTTGTCGTTGCCGCCGAGCGTGAACTTCGGCGCCGGAATCGTCACCGAGGTGCCGACGAAGATCGTGTTCGTCTCCGGGTCGTAGCTTGGCACCATCCACGTGCCCACGTGCCAGCGCTCGTTCATCGGCACGTCGCCCCACGTGTCGTAGCCGAACTCGCCGGGCAGC
>Ga0079218_10000193_pt1 | contig 15341 bp, 10 predicted proteins | sample NCCompost_FD_77181 | JGI IMG/M metagenome (GOLD analysis project Ga0079218, IMG submission 77181) | Agricultural soil microbial communities from Utah to study Nitrogen management - NC Compost | ecosystem: Environmental > Terrestrial > Soil > Agricultural land | place: USA: Utah | collected... | reverse complement strand
GGTGAGGACGTGGTCTTCCTCCACCGGTTGCAACCAGGGGGAGCGGATCGGTCGTACGGCATTGAGGTCGGCCGCCTGGCGGGGCTGCCAGCGTCAGTGATTCAACGTGCCCGGACCGTGCTTCGCCTCCTCGAGGGTGAGCAGCTCGTTGCCGGTCTCTCTGGTGTAACGCGGGCAGTGTCGGTGGCCTCCGACCCGGCCACTCCGCCCGCGCAGCTCGCGTTGTTCAACGACGTGCATCCTGCAGTGGAAAAGTTGCGCGCGATCGACGCGAACCAGATGACACCCATGGAGGCGTTATCGACACTCGACGAGCTCGCCCGCATCGCCAGGCAGGAGGCGCGATGAAGAACTGGCGCGTGGAGGTGGCGTTGCTCGTGTTTCTGTCGGCTTGCGGAGAGCGATCTGCGGACGAAAGCTCGAGCGATCCCGCGTTGCTGACGCGGGAGCTGCCGTTCGTGTATCCACCGGCCCTGTACGAGGCCGGGGTCGAGGGAGACGTCGCTCTTCGTCTGTACATCGACTCGTTAGGACTGGTGGTGCAGGAGTCGACCACGGTCGCCGAACCCTCCGGTCATGCCGAGTTCGATTCGGCGGCCGTTGCTGGCGCTCCCTACCTCGAGTTTCAGCCCGCACGCAGCGAAGGCGCACGGATCGGGAAGACGGTTGTGCTCCCTGTGAAGTTCAGGCGGCCGTCCGCTGATTCCGCGCGCCGGGATACATTACGACCCGGGCGTTGACGCTCATCCACCTAACCACTGCACGGATCGCGTGAGAATCACAGTCTTGATGGGTGGTACGTCGGCGGAACGCGACGTGTCCATTGCCTCCGGCCTCCGGATCGCAGCGGCGCTCCGCTCGCGCGGGCACGAAGTGACATCGCTCGACACCGCGACCGGTGTGATCGACGCGTCCCGCGAACGGGATCTGCTCGCGTCCGGTGTGCAGCAGGCGCCACCCGACCTCGCGTCACTGGCGTCCATGGCACGCCAGTCTCTTTCGCCGAATCTCGGCACGTTGCCGGAGGTACGCGGTGCCGATGTCGTATTTCTCGCCCTCCATGGCGGACAGGGAGAAGACGGGACACTGCAGGCGCTCTTCGACCTCAGTGGCGTCCGCTACACCGGCACCGGGCAACTCGGAAGCGCGATGGCGATGGACAAGGACGTCTCGAAGCGCCTGTTCCGCGACCATGGAGTGCAGACCGCCGACTGGTTGATGGCGCCGGCGTCCGTGCAGGAGGTGGGGGACACGATCGGCTTTCCGGTCGTGGTGAAGCCGTCGAAGCAGGGATCCACGGTGGGCCTAACGCTTGTGCGGGAGCCGGCTGGACTGGAGACCGCTATCGCCGAGGCGTTCAAGTACGATGACGAGGTCATGCTGGAGCGCTTTATCAGCGGCCGCGAGTTGACCGTCGGGATCCTGGGAAATGAGGCGCTTCCAATAGGCGAGATCATTCCCAAGCACGAGCTGTACGACTACGAGTGCAAGTACACGAAAGGGATGGCCGTGGAGGAGTTTCCGGCACGTCTGGAACCCGCCGTCGCGGCGCACGTACAGGCACAGGCGGTGCTGGCATTCAGGGCCCTGAAGCTGCGCGGATACGCGCGGATCGACTTCCGCCTTGACGATTCTGGTGGTTGTTTCTGTCTGGAGGCGAACACGCTTCCCGGCATGACGGAATTGAGTCTCATTCCGCAGGCGGCGGCAGCAGCCGGGATGTCATTTCCCGAGCTGTGCGAACGGATCGTTCAACTCGCCATTACAGAAGGGAGATCGTAACACGATGGGTGCAACACCGGTGCTGGCGGCGGCGCTTGCGGGTATTCCCTCGGGAATCCAGCGGCAAGGCGTGTGGGCGGGACGGCGCCAGGTTTTCATTCGTTTCGCGGGAGCAGCGGAGACGGCGCAGATGTATACCGCCGATGCGCTCGCGCGCGAACTGGGGCGTGCGCTCGGGCGCACGATCTACCACTCGGTCTGTGTCACTGGACGCGATTCGTTCGGCAATGCGGACTTCCTCGCCGCGGCGCTGAAGCAGTTGCCGACTGGAACCGAAGTCATGGCTGACACTGATGGGCAGAGACCTGAGGCGTTGGCGTTGCTGCATCCATTCCTGTCGCTGGTCCAGGTAACGATCGAACCACCAACCGCATCGCCGGCGCTGGAGCGTGTAATTGAGACGTTACGCTCGGCAGCATCGTTGGGTTGCGCTCACGCAGTCACTATCGCCGGCACCGACGAGTCGAGTGACGCCGATTATTTGCAGATCGTCGACCAGGTACATTCCGCCAGTGATGCGACCAGCATCGTGATCCACCCGGGTCCGACCGCGGAGCGAGGTGTCCTGGACAAGCGCTGGAGTACGCTCATGGAGCATGCTTCGGCACGTCACAAGGATTTGAGAATCCTGGCTCGCCTGAGCGGGCCGGCGACAATGCGATAGGTCGGGATCGGGAGGGGAGGGGTACAGGCATGCGGGATATGACGTTGCAAGCCGACGGAACAGAATCGGGTGTGGGCGCGTTTACATAGGATATGCAAGGCCCCAGCGAACCCATGACGCAGCTCTCGCTCGAGGAGCCGCCTGTCCCGCGCATGACGCCGGCAGTTCAGTGGATCGTTGCGCTGAACGTGGTGGTGTTTTTCCTCCAGTTCACGCTCTTCGGGGCGTCGAACATGCGCGACGCGCTGGGTTTCCGTCTCGACGAGCTGCCGTCGCAATGGTGGACCGTTGGGACACACATGTTCGTGCACAGCGGGTTCTGGACGCTGCTCCTGAACATGTACCTGCTGTTCATTTTCGGTCCGCGACTCGAACACGCCTGGGGAACGCGCGCGTTCCGGAACTTCTTCCTGTGGTGCGGCCTCGGCGGCTGGTTGGCGCATGTGCTGATCGTCCGGGATGCCACGTTGATTGGCGCAACCGGCGCGGTGCTGGGAGTGACATTGGCGTACGCACTCCGGTGGGCGGATGACGAGGTATATCTCTTCCTCACATTCCCCGTGAAGGTGAAGTGGTTGGTGGCGGCTCTGGCTTCCATCACGCTTGCGGTCGGGGCTGTGCAAGCCGGTGACGGAAACGGGGCAGCGTACCTGACACACGCCGGTGGCCTCGCAGCGGCCTGGTTGTTCTGGCGCACGTCGACGGCCGGCGCGGGCTTCGATCGCCTGCGCCAGCGTGTGAATCCCGTTCCGGACCTGCCTGACGAGGCGCCGCGGGCAGTGCCGCGCTCGATGCCTCGCAATCGGGAGCGCACGCGCGACATCGACGACATCGTGGCGCAAAGCCAGCAGGCCGTCTCGCAGCGCGTCGTGCCCACGGTGCCCAGCTCACCAGCCCGGGCGCATGCGGATCGCGACAGCCTGACCGAGCTCGATCGGGTGCTCGACAAGATTTCCCAGACAGGCATCGACAGCCTGACCGGCGACGAGCGGCGAATTCTGGAAGAGCGTTCGCGCGAATTGCGCCGAAACGACTAGAAATGAGAGCCCCCCGGGGTCGCCGGGGGGCGGTACCGCCACGCCGTGTCGCGGCGGCAAAGACCGTCGTTTTTACGACGGCGAATCGAACCTACGGTTCCCGTAGCAGACTGGCCATGTCGGCCAGGGCCAATATTGTCACGCCGAGAGCCAGAGTGGTTCTGGCCACAGGCTTCAGGAAAGTCGAGCGACGGCAAGCGTCAGTTTGTACCTCCGCCTACGCGTCTGTCTCCTTCCCTGGAGCCTGAAGCCGGAACTTTCAGCCAGTAGATTCCGGCCATGCCCAAGCCAGAACTGCTGGAGACCTTTGTTAATCCGTACGCCGATCGCGCGTATGAGATCCACATGGTCTGCCATGAATTCACTTCGTTGTGTCCGCTTGGCGGCGTGGAATCGGACGCATCGGAGCTCGCGCTCCTGAAAGGCGGAGCGCCTGATTTCGGCGTCATCAACATCACGTACATCCCTGCCGCGAAGTGCATCGAGTTGAAGAGTCTCAAACTCTATTTGTGGAGCTACCGCGATTCGGCCGTTTTTTATGAACGCGCGGTCAACCGGATCCTGGATGACTTGAGCGCCGCGGTGGAACCGCGATGGATGCAGGTCGTCGGAGACTTCAACGTGCGGGGCGGCATTAAATCGGTGATCACTGCTTCTGCAGGCCAGAGGCCAGGGGCAGGCCAGAGGCCAGAGGCAGGCCAGACGCCAGAGGCCAGAGGCCAGGGCTAAAATCCGATGCCTCTGACCTCGGGCTTCTGGCCTCTGGGCTGATGTAAGGGTTCATCCAAGCACAATCAGGCTTTACGTTTATCGTCCCGGGCCAGGTAGCTCAGTTGGTAGAGCAGCGGACTGAAAATCCGCGTGTCGGCAGTTCGATTCTGCCCCTGGCCACTATTCCTGTCGCAGCGCCACCATAGGCTCAACACGGGCAGCCCTCCGCGCGGGAATGACTGCGGCGAGGAGGCCGACGGCGGCAATGGTCAGTATTGCCGCACCGAACACGAAAGGATCGCGCGGCTGGACGCCGAACAGAAGCGACTGGGCGAGCCGGGAAAGTGACCAGGCCCCGAACAGACCGCCTGCGATACCGACCGCAACCACCCGCGCGCCGCTCCCCAGGACAAGCCGCTGAAGCCGGGGCCGGTCCGCGCCTAACGCGGCACGCACCGCCATCTCCCGCGTCCGCTGGGCTACCGCGAACGACAGCACGCCAAACACGCCGATGGCCGCCAGGATCAGCGACAGGATCCCGAACACGGACACCGTTGACATGGTGAACCGGCGCGCGGCCGTGACCCGGTCGGCATGCGATCGGAGGAACTCGAGGTCCGCGGGAATCATCGGGTCGATCGCCCGCACCTGGTCGCGCACGGCGCTCATGAGCGATGCCTCGGAGCCGGCGCCGCGGACTACCACACTCATGGTGCTGACTCGCCAGTACGGCAACTGTCGGTACAGCACGTACATCTCGGCGGCTTCGTCGGATTCGTAGCCGCCAGGCCTCGCATCGCTCACCACGCCGATGATCGTGAGCCACGGAGCTTCAGTGTCGAAACGCTCCATGCTCGTCGCACGTAGCTGACGACCAACAGGTGATTCGCCGGGCCAGTACCGGTCGGCGAGCCGCTTGCTGATCACCGTGACTCGCATTCCGTCGGCGCGATCGGTCTCTGCAAAGGCACGTCCCTGCAGAACAGGCATGCGAAGAGTCTCGAAGTAGCCCTCACTCACGATGCGATAACCCGCGCCCGCTCCCGGGATGTCCTTGCCGCCGATCTCGATGAATCCGTTGCCGCCCCGCACGAGTGGCACCCAACTCACCAGTCCAGCGCCTTCACTGCCCGGCATCTGAGCGACAGCTTTTCTCAAGCGATCCCAATACGCAAGCACCGCGGCGCTGTCGCGGCTGTATCGAGGCCCACCGAGCGTGACCTCCGCTACCACGATGCGATCGATCTCGAAGCCAAGCGGGCGCGCGAGCACGGCGCGCATGCTCTGCACGAGCAGGCCGGCTCCGATAACCAGCATGAGCGCCATCGCGACTTCGGCGGCGACGAATACGCGCCCGGGTAATCCTCGACCCCCGCCGACATTACCACGCGCTCCGGTTTCCATTGCGCGACCCGGCGCGACGCGTGTGGCGCGAAGTGCCGGAAGCAATCCGGTTGCAATTCCCGCCAGCGCTGCCACGAGAAACGCAAACGCGATCACGCGAATATCGATCGTAATCGAACTGGTGCGCGGTAGTTCGGCCGCGCCCATCAGCGTTGCGCTGCCGGTCAGGAAACGAGCCAGCCCCACGCCGAGCGCGCCGCCAACCGTCGCGAGCATGACATGATCGACCAGAACCTGCCTGACGAGTCTCGCGCGTCCGGCGCCAAGTGCAGCGCGGACGGCCATCTCGCGGCTGCGCACTGCGGCCTGGGCCAGGTTGGCGCTGGCCAGGTTGGCGCAGGCGATGAGAGGACCATGGCGACGGATCCCATCAGCATCGCAAGCATCTCTCCCGAATCGCCGACCACGTCTTCCACCAGCGGCCTCACCCCCACGCCATGGGAGTACAGAGCGACGGGGTCCTGTTGCCGGATGTGGTGCGCGATCGCCGAGAGATCGGCCCTGGCCCGCTCGAGTGAAACGCCGGGCTTGAGGCGGCCAATTGCTGCATAGTTGACGTTGTTTCGCTCCGCGCCGCCAACGGTGCGCGGCCGCTCCAGCAGGTAGACTTCCGTCCCTTCCGGCCACGCGTGACGTGAGTCAACGACGCCCACGACGGCGTGGCTGAAACCATTCACCTGAATGGCGAGATTGGCGAGAGGCGTGTGTCCGAGCCTGCTTCTCCAGAATCCCTCGCTTACGATCGCCACGGGATCCCGGAACGCAGCATCTGAAGCCTGAAACCCGCGCCCGGCGACGAAACGGGCTCGGAGCACTTCGAAGAAGTCCGCGCTCACTTCCTGACCTTCAGCGCGCACCGTCTGCACCCCACACTACAGAAAGCCGGCCGTCCTTGCGGATTGCAGACTTGACCAGCGTCCGGTTTCCGGAATTCCAGTCGGACCAGTTGGCCGAAGAGACGTACGAAAACGCACTGCCTGACGAATCCACGGATTGCAGTGCGACGAGGCGGTCAGAATCCGGGAAAGGGAGAGGGCGGAGCAGCACGCCGTCGACGACCGCGAAGACGGCGGTCGTGAGCCCGATCGCGAGCGCCAACGTGAGCAGTGCCATCGTAGTCAGCCCCGGGCTTCGCCGGCGCTGCCGAAACGCGTACGCGACATCCTGGCGCAACGTGTGAAACCATTCGCGCACGGGCATGGGACGCTGCCTCGGCGGTGCCGCGCCTAACGCCGCGGTTCGCAGGCGACGCAGGACACGCGCGCGTCCCACTGAAATCGTCGTTCGCCACCGCGCGACGCTACCACGTGCCGCCTGCAACTCGTCGATGAACGCGCGCGCCGATGCAGGGCGTGCGGAAGGGTCGATGGACATCGCCCGTTCGATCGCCTGCGCCACTTCGATCGGCACGTCCGGCGCAAACTTCTGCAGCGGCGGCGGCGGTTCGCGGAAACGGAGTGACACGATCTGCTGCGTCGTTTCACCGGTAAACGGCTTCCGTCCGGCGATCATTTCGTAGGCGACACAGGCGAGGCTGTAGATATCCGACCGCGCATCGAGGTTCGGTTCGCCCGATGCCTGCTCGGGACTGACGTACGCCGGCGTCCCCGCAGAAAAATCGAGGTCTTTCCGCAGCGAGGACCACTCGAAGGCTTCGGAATGAACCTTGCGCGCGATGCCGAAATCCATCACGTACGGATGCGCGCCCTGGACGAGGATATTCTCCGGTTTGATGTCGCAATGCAGCACCCGTTCTGCATGCGCGTGCCCCAGCCCGGCTGCAATGCCTTCGAGCATGCCTAACGCTTCCCCTAGCGACAGCCGCGTCCTGGCCCGCAGCAGGGCCCCGAGTGAGCCGCCGCGTACCCACGGCATGACATAAAACGGGCTGCCACCGCGTTCGCCCGCGTCGAACAGGGGCAGGATGTTCGGGTGCTGAAGACGGGATACGAGCCTGATTTCCTGCACGAGCGGATCGGCGCCCACGCCGGCCACGGCTTCGGCGGCGACCATTTTCACTGCGACCACGCGACCCAGTGCGAGATCATTGGCGAGGTAGACAGTTCCCATGCCACCCTGACCAAGCTCGGACGTCAGCTCGAAACGAGCGGCGAGTGCCAATCGGAAATCGAACTCTGCGTCCGGGGATGTCGAGTCCGGCTCAAAGAGGTCGCGCTCCTCGACACCAAACGCTTCGACGAGGCGCTGGCGGGTCCTGGCCGAGGGGAATGGGTGCTTCCCACTACGAAGATCGGACCAGTGACCACGCGACAACCCGAGTCGCATCGCCCAATGGTTCTGACTGACGCGGCTGGTCGACAGCAGTTGTTCGAGGCGATCAAGCCTCAGTCGGTAGCGCATGCCGGATCAGACAATGAATTCACGTGCAGAGTGGGCTCGGTGCACGGGCGTGTGTAGCGCCTGCATGCGAAAAGTGTTCGGACCAGGTGTTCGGACCGGCTTATTAGCGACCGCGAGAACGCGCTGGTCACACCTTCGTAATTCTGTTCCATTGCTTCGCTCGCCACGGGTCTTCCAAGCACCTCGGGAAAGGCACTCTTGCCAAGGCGTGACCTTCTGGGTCACGCGCCGGTACTGAGAAAGAAGTGACGCGGAACGACGGCGCCGGGCTGGGCGCACCCGTGCCCGGCCGTCGTTAGGCCATGTCGATCTCTCCTTCACGAGCACAGCCATGGAAACGGATTCCGGTGGTACAAGGTCCCTCTGGATGGACACGGCCCGTATGCCGTCGTATGACCCGTTGCAGAGTGACCTCGACACCGAGGTGTGCATCGTGGGCGCCGGCATCGCTGGAGTGACTACCGCGTATTTACTGGCCCGCAGTGGTCGCCGCGTGGTGCTGCTGGACGATGGACCAATTGCCGGTGGTGAAACCTGCCGCACGACTGCGCACCTCGTCTTTGCGCTCGATGACTTCTACGAGAAGATCGAAACGATGCACGGGTCGGAGGGCGCGCGCATAGCTGCCGCAAGTCACAAGGCGGCCGTGGACCGTGTCGAATCCATTGTGCGCGAGGAGAAAATCGATTGCGAATTCGAGCGACTCGACGGGTACTGGTTTGCGGAAGACGAGAGTGGGCACGACCTCGATGGCGAATTACCCGCAGCCCAGCGCGCCGGATTGAATGGCGTGGAGCGTGTCGCGCAGATCCCCGACGTGCCGTTCACGACGAAAGTTGCACTCCGGTTCCCCAACCAGGCGCAGTTTCATCCGTTGAAATACATCGCCGCACTGACGAAAGCGATTGAACGGGATGGAGGAATGATTTTCTGCGGCACGCATGTCGAGTCACTGGAGAAGGGTGATCGGCCGCTAGTGAAGACATCGGACGGTCACACGGTCACTGCCGATGCAATCGTCTTTGCGACGAACTCTCCGGTGAATGACTGGGTGAAAATCCATACCAAGCAGGCCGCGTACCGCACCTATGTCATCGGCGCCCGCGTCGCACGAGGGGCGATTCCGCGCCGGCTCTACTGGGACAATCTCGATCCGTATCACTACATCCGGCTGGCGGCGCTCGATGGGGATACGGAGATCCTGATCGTCGGAGGCGAAGACCACAAAACGGGACAGGCCGATGATGATGAGCAGGAGCGCTTCGGAATTCTCGAACAATGGAGTCGGGGACATTTCCCGATGATCGAGGACGTGCTGTATCGATGGTCAGGGCAGGTTCTCGAGCCGGTCGACTACATGGCCTTTATTGGCCGCAATCCCGGCGATGAAAACATCTATGTCGCCACGGGCGATTCCGGGAATGGAATGACACATGGCACGATCGCGGGAATTCTGATCACCGATCTCATCACGGGTCGGGAAAACCCATGGACAAAGCTGTACGACCCGGGGCGTATCTCTTTACGCGCGGCGCCGACGTTCCTCAAAGAAAATCTCAACGTCGCGGCACAGTACGGAGACCTCGCGACCGCTGGAGACATTGGCAGCGTTGACGAACTTCCCCGGGAATCGGGAGCCGTCATGCGGCGCGGCGCGAAGAAGGTTGCGGTCTACAAGGATGGAGCGGGAGCGGTGCACGTTCGTTCCGCGGTCTGTCCGCATCTCTACTGCATCGTGGACTGGAACGACACCGAAAAGACGTGGGACTGTCCCTGTCACGGATCCCGATTCGACCGTTATGGCACGGTGATCAACGGGCCTGCCATATCGGACCTGGCAGAAGTGGCCGACGCGGACTGATTCCAGCGCACGCTGGCGTGCGCGATGCTTATCTTTCCAGCACTCGTCCGGGGTGCTCTCCGTGGTTGCGGAGAGCTGAGAGAGTCCCGTCGAACCTGATCCGGTTAGCACCGGCGTAGGAAGTCGCGAGTGACTGCCAGCAGTGGGGTCGGCCAGGTAAGGCGCGTCAGCGCCTGGAGTTGCGTCCATGGGACGCACTGGCGGCGAATTCCGTCCGTTGCGACCGACAGGTCGAGGATCCGGAGGAGCGACATCAATCCGTCGATCCATGAAGTGCTACAGCATCTTCGCCGCGGTCTGCCTCGTGATCTCCACCAAAGCGGGCGCGCAATCCCCGCAGAGCATGCCGATCACAGGGACCGTCGTCGATTCGGTGAGCGGTGCCTCGCTCGGCGGGGTGACGGTCCAGCTTCGCATCAGCACCGGCGAAGTGGCCAACGTCATAACGGGATCCGACGGGCGCTTTCGCATCCCGTTCCGTGGCTACACCACGTTCAATACCGGATCCGGGACTGGCGGAATGCCTTCCCAGATCAGGCCTTCGACAACGCTTATCGTTAGGCGTGCCGGTTATGCTCCGTTGCAGCGGTCACTGACGCTGGGCGACACCGTCATTCGATTGGCGCCACTCGGCAGTCCGGCGAACCGGGCTGCGACGGCGCAATCTTTGGAGCGTCTGACGGTCACTGCCGTGCGCGCCAGCGAGGCCGCACCAATCGCGAGCACCATCCTCGACGAAACACGGATCGATCGTGATTACAGCGGTCAGGATGTACCGCTCACGCTGCGACAGGCGCCGAGCGTGACGGCGTACTCCGAGAGCGGATCACTCCTCAATTACTCGTACTTCAGGATCCGGGGCATCGACCAATCGCGGATCAACATTACGCTGGACGGAATCCCGCTCAACGAGCCGGAAGACCAGCAGATCTATTTCTCCGATTTTCCGGACCTGACCAGTTCCATCCAGAGCATGCAGGTCCAACGTGGCGTCGGCACCAGCACGTATGGCCAGGCGGCGTTTGGCGGATCAGTGAACTTCGCGACGCATTCGCTCACGGGTGCCCCGCGAGGCTCTACGGTAGAAGTGGGCGGCGGGTCCTTCGGCACGGCGCGGTCCACGGTGCAATTCAACAGCGGGCCGCTGGCCAACCGGCTGTCATTCCACGGACGCGTCTCCGGTATGCGGTCGGACGGCTATCGCGAGGGGGCGACCTCGGCGGCCAATAGCGCGTTCCTGAGCGGCGGATACTACGGCGACCGGGACCTCGTGAAGTTCACCGCGACGACTGGGCTTGAACGGAACGGGCAGACGTACGCCGCTGTTCCTGAAGAGGAGCTGCGCACGAATCCACGCGCGAACCCGTTGGCTGGTGTGGGGGACAAGTATCGCGAAAGCTTCGCAACGCTTTCCTACACGCGCCTCCTCTCAACCGACGTATCGGCGGGCCTCACGGCGTACGGTTTCACGACGCGTGGCTTCTACGACTACCCATCGGGTGCGCCCGGCCCGGCGCTACGGTATCGCTCCGCCTCACGCTGGGGCGGTGTCGTCGGCGCGCTGCACGTCGTGAAGGGAAGTGTCACCCTCGATGGTGGGGTGCACGGGATGACGTATTCGAAGGACCACGAGTTCGATGATCGTCCCGACCTCCAGTACCCCGGCTATTCCAATACGGGTTACAAGACCGAGGCGAGTGCCTTCACCAAGGCCAGCGTCGCGTTAGGCGGTGCAACGTTGTTCGGCGACTTGCAGCTGCGCACGGCGGAGTTCCGGTACCGGCCGACCGACGGGTACGGTCTCGAGGAAGTCAGCCAGCGCTGGAGCTTCGTGAATCCGAAGGTGGGCGTTTCGGTTCGGGCGGCGGAGCGCCTGGCGTTATTTGCTTCGTACGGCACGGCGGGGCGGGAGCCCACCCGGGGTGACCTGTTTGCGGGCGCCGACGATGTCACTCCCGACGATGCGCCGGCGCTGCTGCCGCTGACGCGCGTGCGGCCGGAACATGTGAACGATCTCGAACTCGGCGCCACGTTCACGTTGCCGCGCGCACGTGTCAGCCTGACCGCGTTCGACATGCGGTTCCGCGACGAAATCGCGCGTACCGGTGCGACGACGCCGCTGGGCTATGACATCCGCGCCAATGTCGGAAAAAGCTATCGGCGCGGGATCGAATTGGACGCAGCGTTTTCGCTGGCGCCGACACTGGATTATGGCGCGTCGCTGACGGTGAGCCGGAACCGAATCGAGTCGTATACCGACGAAGGAACGGACGTTACCTATCGCGATGTTGAACCGATCCTGACGCCGGCGTTTCTGGCCACGCAACAGCTGACGTGGCGGGTGTCACGGCCGCTCACGCTTACAATGGACAGTCGCTATCAGGGGATGAGTTACCTGGCCCCGCGCGGCGACGTGCGCCTGACGAGTCCAGCGTTTCATGTCCTCGACGCGGGCGCTCGTTACGCATGGGGGGATGCTACGATCGCGGTGTACGGGCGCAATCTTCTCGATCGGCGCGCCTACCCTTCAGGTGATGTGAGCGGCGACGGGACGCCGAGGTACTTCATTCTTGGGCCACGAAGTGTGGATGTGACCTTTACACTTCGTAGGTGATTGGATGGCGGACGTGGGACGTGGGATGTGGGTGAACCCGACGTCTGATTACGCGGTTCAGGGCCAAGGATGGCGGCGCAAGGTGTGAAAGCCATCGGCATCCCTGACGGAGATATAGACGGTTCGAGGCCCGAATCCGACCACGCGTTCCGAGTCGGGCAGGGCGAGTTGGCCGATGCGCTGCCCTGTGCGATCGAACACATCGTAACGAGTGTGCGGCTCCTTGGACCATTGTGCGCGCAGCACGAACAGTTTGCCGTCCGGCGCTGCGATCATCGAGTTATTGGTGCGAACAGGCGCGAGTCGGTCGGTCCACGGCCGGTCATCCGCTTTCGCGCGATCGCCAATGCGGCGCTTCAAGCGCTCGAACGCAGCCGCCTTCTCCTTCGCGTCTGCTGGTGGCCACTCCCAAGGCACCTCGGGTCCACGGATCCAAGTGCCTGACGAGTTACGCCACTCAACGCGATAAGGCTGGACACGAACCACTGCGATCCAACCATCCGGGAACAACATTGCTTGGTCGGCGACGGAGCCGGACAACTGAATCTGATTCCAGAACGGCCGCTCTCGAGTACCGACCTGAGTGATCTGATATTCATCACCACGGAGCCTCGCAATCGTGTCGGCCCGCGCGCTGTTTCTTTCTCCAACTAGTGCGATAAGCTGCAGTCGGATCCTGTTGTGGTCGAGCTTTTCCGAGCCCGCCGATCGTACGCCGAGCACGCGTCCACGATCATCGACACCAGCCGGGCTGCCACCAACAACACGCAACGCGGGCGAGTCTGGCGGGACATTCCTGACGATGCTGTCGTGGTGCATCAGCAACCACCAGCGACCGCGGTCGGGAGAATCGATGAGTAGCGTTGAGTCGCCAGGGAGCGCAAAGAGCCTGCCTGCCTGCCGATACTCACGTGGCCCGGCACCGACGTTTCCGACTCTTCGCACGCGTCCGGAAAGCAGGTCAGCGACCACGACGCGATTGTCGGTGCTGTAATCGCTGATAAGGACTCTACCGTCGGCGAGCTCACGGATCGAATGGATACTCGTAAAAGGCTCGCCTAACGTGGCATCGGCCGGACGCAACGTGATCGCGCGCGGCGCCTGCTGAAACGAAACCGCCGTCGCAATGGCTGTGAAAGCAATCGCGACGGCAGTTCGTATCATTGAGTTTCTCCCCGTTTACCCGTTTACCCGTTTACCCGTCACTTTGGATCCCCTTTCACCGCATCCTTCACGATGTACGGTACACCATCGATCATCCACTTTGGTGCCGGAGCGCCCTTGAGGTAGTGATCGAAGAACTGGAAGTACCGGATGGTCAGGTCACGACGGTTGGCGAGGCCGCGCAAACCGTGGCCTTCACCCGGATACGCCAGCATCACCGCCTTCTTTCCGTTGAACCGAAGCGCGTTGTAGAAGTTCATCCCCTCGCTGAACGCCACCGTCGGATCGGCCGTGCCGTGCATGATCAGAAATGGCGCCACGGCGTTAGGCGCGTGGGCCAGCGCGCTTTCGTTGCGATACAGCTCGGGATCATCCCACGGCGACTTCCCCCAGCGACCCTGGCCGAAGAGGTAGTAGTCGTTTCCGTTCATACCGCTGCCGCCAGTCACCTGGTACGACCATCCCCAGCTCTGGCTGAAGTCGGAGAACAGATCGGTCACGCCGGCGCCCATGCCAACCGCGGCGAACATCTTCGACCGCGTCCCGATGAAGGCAGCGCCCTCGCCGCCATAACTGTGTCCGTGGACCGCGATCTTCTTCGGGTCCGCGTAGCCGAGCTCGATCACCTTCTTCGTTGCGGCCTCAACGCCCTCGAGCATGTCGCTGTGCGACGACCCGGTGCGGAAGTGCACGTCTGCGTACATGGTGATGTAACCGCGGCTTAGTGCTTCCACCGGGATCGTGCCCATGCCGGTTACAAACGACGGTGCCGTGTACCGGTGCAGGTTCTGCGAGTTCTTCTCGTAGAAACTCACGATCATCGGCCGCTTCTCGCCCTGCTTGTAATCGTCAGGCAGCGCCACGATGCCCTGCAACCGCACGCCATCCTTGTTCCTGTAGTCAAACAACACGCGGCGCCCCCACATGTACTCGGCCTGTTGCGGATTGGCATCGGTGATCTTCCGCGAGTCCGCGAGCGTGGGACCCGAGACGCGCAGGTCGGGGAAATCGACGAACGTCTGCCGGGTGAACAGGAACCGATCAGCCTTCGACGCGCGAACGGGATTGCTGAATACGGCGTCGTCCAGCACGAGCTCCTTGAGCGTTCCATTCTCCAGCTGGTAGAAGCCGGACTTCTTGGAGTACTCGCCGTACGCCGAGAGCGTGAGCGGCTTCGTCACGTCGACCTCCTGACGCGACCGCACCCGGCGCGGGGCGGACGAGTCGATCGGTTCGGTGCGAACGGGACGGAAACGCAGCTCGTGTCGCGCGCCGATACCTGTCGTCAGGTTCCGCGTGCCGGCCGAGCGGTCGAGCGGAATCATCACCAGGTCGTAGCGCTGTGCGACGATCACGTTCTTCCCGTCCGGCGTGTAGCCGACGACGCCATATGACGGCTTCGGCCCCGGGTAGTCGAATTCCGTGTTGATGAAGCCATTTGTGCCGTTGCCCAGCGTGCGGCTCGTGCCCTCATCGAGGTCCCAGGCCTGGAAACGGTTGTCCTTCCAGTACAGGTACCGCTTCCCGTCAGGCGAGATGCCTAACGCATGCTGCTGGGTAAGCTGCCCCTTCATCATCAGCGTGCGCTCGCCGGTCGCGGTATTGACGCGATAGAAGTCCGCAGCGGGGCGCTTGTAATCCGAGATGTAGGCGCGCGTATCGCGGCCGACGGCCCATCGCCCGTCGAGCGAGATCTCCACCGTGCGCATCGCCGAATCGGTGAGGGTGATGTACTTGCCCTCG
>Ga0079218_10000192_pt1 | contig 15347 bp, 13 predicted proteins | sample NCCompost_FD_77181 | JGI IMG/M metagenome (GOLD analysis project Ga0079218, IMG submission 77181) | Agricultural soil microbial communities from Utah to study Nitrogen management - NC Compost | ecosystem: Environmental > Terrestrial > Soil > Agricultural land | place: USA: Utah | collected... | reverse complement strand
GTAGCCGCGCGAACCTATATCGTCAAGAACATGGGGCAATACAAAGCCGACGGGTACGACATTTGCGACACGGATGCCTGCCAGGTGTATTTCGGCGCCGGGACCGAGGATCCGCTATCGACGCGCGCCGTCGTGGACACACGCGGCATGATCGCGACGTACGCCGGCCAGCCGATCAATGCCCTGTACAGTTCCACATGCGGAGGACGAACCGAATCGTCCGAAAACATCTTTACGGAGAAGCTTCCGTACCTGGTATCGGTCATGTGCGTCTACAAGCATCCCGAACCAAAGTCTTTCACAGCGAAACAGCGGTTCCCTGATTTCAAATCGGCCGTTTTGGGCGTCGCCGGGGTTTCGAACTTCACCGAGCTGCGCCGTTTTCTCGGGATATCCGGTACGGGAGAACCTCCGTCGAACAACCTTCCCGAACTGGCGAAGTATCTCCGCGAAACCTACTACCCCAATACCAAGCCTTCATCCGATCTGGACTTCATGGTTGAACAGGACATCCTGCCCAGCGGGGGGTCGGTCAATCGCAACGAGGTCCTGTACCGCATGATCGATCGAAAGGGTGCGTTCGAATGGCAACAGGGTGTGCTCAATTCATGGGACGGCCAAACGCTCACCCTGGCTATTGCAGGGAAGCCGACGGCGTTTCGACTCAATCCTGACGCGCCAATCTACTTCCGTATGGGAGAAGAGCGCACCGCGATGACGCAGGGCGGCTGGATCGGCGGTGAGTTATTTGATTTCCGTGCCGTGGACGGTGTGATCCAGATGGCGGTGTACCGCCGGAATTTTGTAAACAGCACAGCGGATCGCTATTCGCGCCTCGCGCTGTGGCAAGTTCACAAGACAAAACAGGAAATCGATACGGCCTTTCGCGCGTTGAATCTCGGCGAGACGCGGGGAATACGCGTGATCGAGCGCGGTGCTTCCGAGAGGCCGATCTCCACGGAAATCACGGGGACTCAAGGCAAGACGACTGTTCGCGCGCTGAGACTGCGTACCTTGCTGGGATTGCGCGACAGCATGTTCTACTTCGACGAGGAGCGCAATTCCAAAGGCGATCTGATCGGAATGACGTTTTACGGTTCAGGATGGGGACACGGTGTGGGAATGTGCCAGGTCGGAGCCTTCGGCATGGCAATGGACGGAGCCAGGTACGACGAAATCCTGAAGACGTATTACACCGGCATCGATTTGAGGAAGATGTATTAGACCTCCGTTTCCCTGCAAACACCTATGCACCCGATCATCGCCGTGGTGGGCCCGACCGCATCCGGCAAATCCGATCTCGCCGTGTCGCTCGCGGAGCGTTTCAACGGGGAGATCGTCAACTACGATTCGGTCCAGGTGTTCCGTGGCCTCGACATCGGAAGCGCCAAGCCCTCGCATGAAGAGCGACAACGCATACCACATCACATGATCGACATCCGGGAGCCCGAGGATTTGTTCACCGCGGGCGATTACCAGCGCGAAGCGCGTGCTGTGCTCGAAGATCTTGGTCGCCGCGGACGCCTGCCCGTACTGGTTGGGGGCACAGGGCTCTACCTTCGAGCGCTGACCGAGGGACTGTTCCAGGGTCCCGCGCGCTCTGCGTATTGGCGCACGCGGCTGGAGGGCCTTGCGGAATCACGAGGAAGAGAATACCTTCACCGACTATTGCGGAGGCTTGATCCGGAGGCGGCCAGCCGAATCGCGGAGCGGGACAAGCCCAAGATCATTCGGGCTCTCGAGGTTCGGCTGGAAACGGGCAAGCCGCTGACAGAACATCTCAAACAGGAGGCTCGCCGGCCGCTGAAGGGTTTCGTCGTCTTCACGGTCGGGCTGGATCCTCCACGTGACGAGTGTTACCGTCGCATCGATGCCCGCGTGGAACGGATGTTTGAAGCTGGTCTGGTCGAAGAGGTTCGAGGTCTTCTCGCCCGCGGAATTCCGAGCGGCGCGAAGGCGCTGGGAGCCATCGGTTATCGCCATGTCGTCGCAAATCTCAATAACAACTGTGCGTGGGACGATACAATCCGTATGATTCAACGTGACACACGCAGGTATGCAAAACGTCAGCTGACCTGGTTTCGAAGGCAGTCAGAGACAACGTGGTTTGGTGGACCTGGAGACAACAAAGCAATAGAAGAAGAGGTCCATCGGAAAGTAAACCTTTTCCTTGGTGAATTTTATGGAGTCTGAAATGGAGAACAAAGCTCCTGCCCCCCAGAATATTCAGGACATTTATCTCAACACCATGCGGCGCGACAAAGTTCCAGTAACGATTTTCCTGATTGGCGGTGTTCGGCTTGTCGGTAAGATTCGCGGCTTTGACAAATACTCGGTCGTGCTCGAATCCAACAATCAGGACCAGCTGATTTTCAAACACGCCATTTCGACGATTGCGATGGCGAAAACTACTTCCGCGCCACCTCCTGTACAGACGACGTAGCTTTGGCCGAAAACGCAATTCTGGTGGGGCATACCGTTCTTGATGAGTTGCGCGAACTCGCAGTTTCAGCGGGTGCGCGCGTTGTCGAGGAAGTGGTTCAACACCGGCGTCGTCCCGATCCTGCCACCTACATTGGAAAGGGCAAGGTCGATGAACTGAAGGAATCCGTTCTTACTGAGGGAGCCGATGTCGTCATTTTCGACGACGAACTCTCGCCCAGTCAGGCGCGCAATCTCGAAGAAGCGCTGGATATCAAGGTTGTGGACCGCACCGGCCTTATTCTCGATATCTTTTCCAGGCGCGCCCGCACCCGCGAAGGCCAACTGCAGGTCGAACTGGCCCAGCTCAGCTACCGGCTCACGCGCTTAAGCGGTTATCGAGATTACCTCTCGCGTCTTGGCGGTGGTATCGGCACACGAGGACCCGGTGAAACGAAGTTGGAAATGGATCGGCGGAAGATCCGGCACCGTATCGCCACGCTGCGCAGAGAGATCGAAGGCATTCGCAAACACCGGCAGTTGCACCGTGAGCGACGGCGTCGCGACCGGTTGCCGATGGTCTCATTGGTTGGCTATACGAATGCGGGGAAATCGACTCTGTTCCGCGCTCTGTCTCGTGAGGAGACGCTGGTCTCAAGCCGCCTTTTTTCCACTCTGGATACGCTGATCCGCCGCATTCAACTCGGCGGACAACGATCCGTCCTGATATCCGATACGGTGGGATTCATTCGTAAACTGCCGCATCAGCTTGTATCCGCATTCCGCGCAACTTTAGAGGAAGTCGTTGAATCCGACTTGATCCTTCACGTGGTCGACGTGTCCGATCCCGAACGTTTCGACAAACAGGCGACCGTTCTCGAAGTCCTTGAGGAGATAGACGCGGCGGATCATCGTCGATTCACGGTCTACAACAAGGTCGACTGCCTGGGACCCGACGACCCTTTGCCGTTCCTGAAGTCTAATGAATTCGTGGTTTCCGCCGTTACAGGGCAGGGCTTGCCCGAACTGGTTGATCGGATCGTGAATGAGGTAAGTGTCCGTTCAGAGTCGTTCACATGAAGGTTCTCCTGATCGCGCTGCTGCTCCAGTCGACCATTGCGCTTCCTCCGCGCTCTGAACTCGAGAATCCAGCCATCGCAAATCCTGTCCCCAAACAGGCGCAAAAGGACTACGACAAGCTGTGGAAGAAGTTCCTGACCGGGAAGGAAGACAGCAAGCTTCCTGGTGAGTTCGACAAGCTGCTCAAGAAAAATCCCGATGCGTACTCCAGCCTGACAGTTCAGGCCTATATCGATTTCTATGCGGGTCGAACCACGGACGCTCAACGCCGGTTGGAGCAGGTTCTCGCAAAACGACCTGCGGACAATATCTCGCTGTTGTACCTGGGAGAGCTCGCCTACGCCCGTGGAGACTTCATCAAAGCGCATGACCTTTTCACGCGACTCGACGTGCGCCGGCGGTCCCAGGATTCCGAAATGAAGCGACAGCGCTCGCTTCTCCTGGGCATGGAGACTCTGTGGCAAGCCGCACGCCGGGCATCTGAGGAGAATCGGCTGGCGGACGCGGAGCGTTATTACCGGCAGGCATTACAGCTTGCTCCTCGCGAGGCCGCGCTTCATGGGCAGCTCGGCGAGGTTCTGCAACGTGCCGGGAGATCTGACGATGCCCAGGCCGAGTTCCGCCTCCAACGGCAACTCAGCGGTTCGGCAACGTTGATGGCTGCGGACAATGACCTGACCGTGAACGGATTGGAAGAGCTCGGCCGGTGGGGCAATCAAATCGAACGTTTCAGGGAAATACAGATTTCCTCTGCCCTCTCGCGAGAGCAGCTTGCAGCGCTTCTCGCAGGATATTTTCCTGAATTGAAGGAAGTGCGGCAGTCATCGGAAGTCGTGACGGATATCCGGAACTCGTGGGCTCAGGATGCGATCCGGACGGTCCTGGCTGCCGGACTCCTTGATAGCACAGCGAATCACACGTTCCAGCCTGCCGGAACGGTGACCAGGGGCCAGTTCGCGCAGGCTATAGCGCGCCTGACCCGTGTACTGGGCGTTTCCCAGACATCCCAGGCGCCAATCACCCCGTTGGACGTGGTTCCCGGCAGTACCCTCTTCGTGGAACTCCAGCCAGTCCTGGGTTCCGGCCTGCTATCGCTCGACAACGCAGGAAACTTCAATGTCGGGGCAAAGGTGAGTGGTAAAGAGGCCGTCAATACTGCCGAAAAACTGTTACGTCTTATTCACAAAAAGACACCCTGAAGGGCTCAGTTTTCCACAGCCGGACGTGTGACCGAATTCGGTGCAAAGTGCTATAAGCCTCAGCTTTTAGGTGGGCTTATCGCATCCGTCTTAGGGGTTTTCAACAGGGTTTTCCACAGCTTCTGTGGATTCATATTTTTCGGATCCATTCCGTGGCCTTTTTATAGCTTTTGAACTTTCGTTCCTCGGCTCGGAATTCCGGGGTGTGGTTGATGAGCCGGCACTCCTGGGCGCGGGATGGGTGCCGGATATGAAGGAGCTCGTGGTAGACGATGTAGTCCAGCACGAAGTCTGGTGTCTGGGACGAATCAAAGATCGGACTGATGAAAACGGTGTGGTGTGTTCCGTCGTACCGCCCAAGGATCCGTCGGGACTTTTTAGCGGACCAGGTCAAGCGCGGACGTTCCAGTTTTCCTTCAAAGTACTCCGCGTTAACCCTGTCGAAGCTAAGATCCAGGTCCTGCCAGCGACCTTTCGCGACCGCGGGCCGCGGGCCGCGTCCCCGTTTCGTGCGGGCGGTTCGTGCCCGCTGTTGCATGTCGCTGTCGAGGATAAAGGTTCGATACGTCGCATGGTGAGTTTCGTCAACAGATCGCCGGTAGATTTTGGCCAAAAGGATCAGAGCCAGAGACCCGAGAACATTCTCGGGCGCGTCCATAAGCAGGTCGCTCACGCGAATCAGCAGCCGGTTCTCTCGCAGCCGAGCCGTGTGTGTGAAACCTGCAAAGGGAAAGAATTCGACACTGATGTCCGGCAGGGGTGTTCGCGGCTTCAGCTGGAGATGCGCTTTCTGAAAAATCGGTTCCAGCGTCATCACGAACACTAACGATCGCTTTTCAATGTTTTCGGCAGGGTCTTGAGAGCGTTACGGCAATCTTCGATGGCCTTTTCGGTGTGCGTTATCACGGCCTCCACCGCAGACGTTTCAGCGGCCGTTGTTGGCTTGAGCTTCTCGAAGCGCGGAATCTGTTCGCCTAAAAATTCTTCAAGAGCCTCGACGTGCTCACGGACCGGCAGCTTGCGTTCATAGGCATCATCGATGTTGTCCATGATTTCATCGGTGATTTGCGTGAAACCGCGCAGAAGCTCCGTCCGCGTGTGCTTTCTCAGATAGACATCGGGATTCACGGGCTTCGCTCGAACCTCGGCGTCTTTCACTTTCGCCGCGTCTTTTGCTTCTCTTTCGTATTCAGCGAGGTCCTTTTTAGCCTGCTCGCGCTCTTTGGCCGTACGTTCACGAAGGCCGAGGGCGACGATCCGGTTATCCAGGAATTTGATAAGAAGGGGAACTCGAAGCGTGAGGCCCTGCGCATCGCGGATGAGGTCTTCCTCTTCTTCGGTCACATAGTCGAATCCCTGGCCTTTGATCGAAACGGACAGCAGCAGGAGGGCTGTCGCGGCAAGCGCTGCAATGGCGAAACGTGATCTGGTCATGGGAACAGCGCCCTCAGCAGTTTGTCTCGAATACCGACGACGACGTCTTTGGTCTTCTCGAAAGGAATGCGCTTATCGAGGTTGAGCGTGCGCGCGAACTCATCAAATTTTCGAGCGTGCTTTCGAAGGGCGATTTCGAGTTCTTTAAAACCGCTGGGTTTCTTAACGGCGTTGCGACCGGAACTGACAAGCGCCTGGTGAGCGCCCTCAATGGTCGTGGTATATGCGATGAGTTGCTCCTGCATCTCGGCAAAATCGCCACTGCGAACGGCTTCGCCAAGATCCTCCAGCACAAGTTCCGAAATCTTGATTCCGATCTTCGCGCGGTCTACGGGATCGGTTTCCTTCTCGAGCTTTGACCGCTCCTTTTCCAGTTCTTTTACACGTTCTTCCTGGCTGGCGGCCGACGCGATCGGTGATAGCGTACTGGCCAGAAGCAGCACAAGTGAGATTGTACAAATCTGCTTCATGGGCGCAATTATACGCCCAGTTTAGCCAGAAAAGTTCCGGTCAAAGATTCGGGGTGAATCGCGATCTGCTCGGGTGGCCCAACGGCCACGACCCGGCCGCCGCCGTCGCCCCCCTCGGGCCCCAGGTCGATCACCCAGTCGGCGCACTTGATGACGTCCAGGTTGTGTTCAATGATCAGGACCGTCCCGCCGGCCTCGATAAGCCGTCTGAACGCCACGAGCAGCTTGTTGATATCGTCGAAGTGCAGCCCCGTAGTCGGCTCATCGAAGATAAATAGCGTCTTTTCACTGACATCTCTCGACAGGTAGGCAGCCAGCTTGATGCGCTGAGCCTCGCCGCCGGAAAGCGTCGTCGCAGACTGCCCCAGCCGCAGGTACCCCAGTCCGACTTCCTCCAGCACATGAAGCTTTTTCGTGATCTTTGAAACATTGGCAAAAAACTGGAGCGCTTCACGGATCGTCATCTGGAGCACTTCGTAGATGTTCTTGCCCTTGTAGACCACCTCCAGCACGGAGTTCTTATACCGCATGCCCTTGCAGTCCTCGCAGATCAGTTCCACGTCCGCGAGGAATTGCATTTCGACAGTGACCGTGCCATCGCCTTCGCACGTCTCGCAGCGCCCGCCGGGGATATTGAAGGAGAAACTTCCGGAGTTAAACCCGCGAGCCTGCGCTTCGCGGGTTGCGGCGAAGACTTCGCGGATGTTATCGAACGCCTTGATATAGGTCACCGGGTTCGACCGCGGCGTTCTGCCGATGGGACTCTGATCGACGAGGACGGTTTCCGAGATCCATTTCGTTCCACTCTCGATCAAGCCTGCGCCCTCCGGGGGTTCACCGCCATGAATCGCGGTTTTGAGTGCTTCATAAAGGCAGGAGTGAACCAGCGTGGACTTTCCCGAGCCTGAGACTCCCGTGACACAGGTCATCAGGCCGATCGGGATGTCGATGCTCACGTCTTTCAGATTGTGTTGCGATGCCCCTTTGAGTCGGATTGCCTTATTGCCCGGCTGTCGGCGTTCTTTTGGCAACGGAACGCGCAGTTCGCCGCTCAGGTACTTGCCCGTCAGCGATGCAGTGGACGTGCGGATCTTCTCGAGCGGACCTTGAAAGACGATCTGGCCGCCGTTCTCGCCGGCACCGGGGCCGAGGTCGAGGATGTGATCCGCAGCACGGATAATTTCCGCATCATGCTCTACCACGAGCACGGTGTTTCCGTTATCCCGTAACCGAAGCAGAATTTCAATCAGCCGCTGCGCGTCGCGCGGGTGTAGTCCGATCGACGGTTCGTCCAGAACATACAGCGCGCCCACCAGCGACGATCCCAGCGACGTCGCAAGCTGGATACGCTGCGCTTCTCCACCAGACAATGTCGAGGACAGGCGATCCAGCGTCAGATACTGAAGGCCGACATCATTCAGAAAGCGCAAACGCGAGCGGATCTCCCAGAGAATTCTGTCTGCAATCTCCTTCTGCGTAGGTGTCAGCTCCACGTGGGAAAAGAAATCGCTGCTCTCGCGAATGGTCATGCGGCAGACGTCGGCGATGTTTTTGCCCGCGACGTAAACGTTACGGGCTTCTTGTCGCAGACGGCTTCCATGGCAGTCCGGGCATACCGTGTATCCGCGGTATCGACTGAGAAAGACTCTTACGTGCAGCTTGTACTTTTTTGTTTCCAGGTAATTGAAGAACTCGCGAACTGCATTAAGAGTGAAGTTCACCTGGTCGGAATTCATGTCGCGAATCGGCACATCCAGTGGAATCCCCGCACCGCGAGCCGACTTCTTGAAATCGTTGAGAAAGACGCGATAGCGAGGCTTGGTCCACGGCTCGATTGCTCCACCGTTGAGGGAAAGGCCGCGGTCAGGCACCACGAGGTTTAGATCCAGGTCGATCGTGTTGCCGAAGCCCTGACAACGCGAGCATGCTCCGAAGGGATTATTGAAGGAGAACAGCCGGGGCTCCGGGTCTTCGTATCGAAGATTGCAGGTTTTGCACTCAAATGCTTCGCTGAAGCGATGTCGCTGGCCTCCGGGAATCTCCAGTAAAACTTCCCCGCCACTTTCGCGAAAACAGACTTCTATGGAATCGATCAGCCGCTGCCGGATGTCCGGAGCGGTCTTGAGACGGTCCACCAGGACGAACGCCGGTCTTGTGAAATCGACATCCAGCAGCGATTCCGGCTGAGCGTATTCGAAGACTTTCCCGTCCTGGTAGATGCGCCCAAACCCCCTCCGCTTGATATCCGCAAGATACGTGGCCCTTTCCTCTGGCGAGGTCGTGGAACGAAGCTGAAACATTACGTAGAACCGGGTATCGACGGGCCATTTGAGGACTGTATCTGCGATTTGGTCGACGGTGTCTCTGCCTACGGGCTGCCCGCAATTTCGGCAGTGGGTGACGCCGACCCGTGCGAACAGCAGCCTGAGGTAGTCGTAGACCTCCGTCGAGGTACCTACAGTCGATCGCGGCGTTCGTGCCGTATTGCGCTGCCGGATCGCGATTGCCGGAGCAATTCCAAGCACTTCATCGACTTCCGGACGTTCGATGCGCTCCAGAAACTGCCGGGCATAGGCCGAGAGCGATTCGATATAGCGCCGCTGGCCCTCTGCGTAGATTGTGTCGAAGGCGAGCGAAGACTTGCCCGACCCGCTGACCCCCGTAACGATGGTCAGCGCATTGTGGGGAATTTCGAAGTCGATGTTCTTTAGATTGTGGACGCGGACACCACGAACAACGATGCTCTCCTGCTCAGTCAGCTTTCCGGGGACAACCATAAACGCAGCATTATACCAGCGGGGCGGTCAGGGAATCCGAGGGACGTTGATCGAATTCCCTCCTGGAATTCCTGATCCCTTGACCAAATCCCATACCGAGAAACCCTTATAAAAATACACAACTCAGACGATTCATCGGTCCTGGGCAGTGCAGTACCGTCAGCACCGGCATCTGGTCAATCTTCGGCTTCCGCGACACAAGGAGCTCGATCGTGACTATTCAGTTCGGCGAAGGCGCGGCGAATCCGAATGCATTTGTCCAGCACGCGGCGTCATTTCTTGGAATCCTCGCGCTCGAGCTGGCGGTAATTGTGATTCTCGCGCGCGTCATTTACACCCTTGCGGACGTGGTGATGCGCCGCGCTGCACTATGGCAAATACGGTGGCTCGATAACTCGAGCTCCAGGCTGCGAACCACTGTCCGCAACGTGCTGCTCGTGGCTGTCCTGGTCCTTGGGTTGGGGGCCGTCGCCTACAACAGCTTTCTGGCATGGCAGGGCGAAGACCCGTTAGCGCGTACCTGGGCACTCTTGAGGTCGATAAGTGCAGGGGCGTGGATTGCGCTCGGGCTCGCTGTCGCGAAACTCATCACAGCGGCAGTCGGGTTCTTCATCACCACGCGCATTGTTCGCCGCGCGCTCGAGGGACTTGAACGGGCTATTAACCGCTGGGATGGCCTCCGCAGCAATGACCAGAGCCTGGATCACCTCTTCGCCGGTTTGGACCGCGGCGCCGTCATTGCAGCCTGGTTGCTGTTGGCGGTATTTGCAGGCTGGCTGTTCGCCGTTCCTGACAGTGTTCTCGAGATATTGTTGCTGGCGTTGCGTATTTATGTCGTTGTCATGATCGGCGTGACCGTCATCCGCGGCTCAATGGTCATTGTCGACACTTTGGACGGGCTGGGACGAAAGTATGCGGAGAACCGCGGCTGGCTAAAATATCACGACCATCTGCGCTCGCTGTTACCCACCTTCCGGGTGTGTGTGGAGTACGCGCTGTGGATTCTCATCGCTTCTCTCGTCGTCGTCCAGTTGAGTCCCGTTCGCAGCTTTGCGGTCTGGGGACCACGTCTGATTCAGGCAATCGGCATCTTCTTTCTGGGCCGCGTCGCGATCGAACTCGGCTCGCTGGAGATTGGCCACCGGATGCTGCCGTCGTCGGGTCTGGATGAAACCACGCGCCGGCGTCGTGAGACCATGGCGCCGCTCGTCAAGACCGCGTTCGGCTATGCCGGGTATTTTGTTGTCGTCGTCCTCATCCTGGGCTCCCTCGGATTCAACCCGATGCCCTTCCTGGCCGGAGCCGGCATTCTAGGCCTTGTTATCGGGTTTGGTGCTCAATCTCTGATCAACGACGTCGTTTCCGGATTCTTCGTTCTCGTCGAGGACACGTATTTGATCGGAGATACCATCGAGACGGGAAAAGCCAGGGGTGTTGTCGAAGGGATTGAGTTCCGCACCACCAAGATTCGCGACACCGAGGGACGTCTCCACATTCTGCGGAACGGCGACATCAAGGAAGTCATCAATTACTCGAAGGACTACACGGTGGCTGTCGTACTCGTGGACGTTCCCTACGATGCGGATCTGCGGACCGTATTCGATACCCTGCGGGTTGCCGGGCAACAGGTCCGCGCAGAGAATCCAGACGTGCTGCAGGAGACGGAGGTCGACGGGATCACAAGTTTTGGGCCGGCTGCGCTGACCGTTCGCACGTCGACTCGAGTCATGCCGGGTCGCCACGACGCCGTCGCCGCTGCACTCCGCCTCGCCATAAAGGAGGCATTCGACCTTCAGCTTGTGCGCGCCCCACGCAAGGGACTGGTCGCGTAGGTATTAGTTGCGTCCAGCGAGGCCGGCGTCATATACCTTTTCTATGAAAACGTTATCCGTAGCAACGTTGGCCGCGTTTGCTGTGGTTCTCGCCCTCAGTTCCTGCACCAAGCGCGAACAGAAAGCTCAGCCTTCGACGCCGCCTCGAGCGAAGGCTCCGGAAATTCAGGTTGTGCCCGAAACCGGGCCTTTCGTTGTTATGGGTCATCTCCAGCATCGCGACCGGATCGTGACGGTGAAGTCCGGACCTTCAGGTCGTGTCTACAGCGTGCAGACGGCCGACGGAACGCTTCTCTTTGAAAACCTCACGGCTGAGCAACTGAAGACAGAGTCTCCACAGATTCACGACTTCATCGAAGGCGCCACTGTCCACGGACATGCGGATCTGTTATCGATAGAGTCCCCGGGGAGGGACTTGTTGATGATGACCCGCTGAGACCTCCATCGTTATCGGCCGTAGGCGAACATCCTCTCTATCTTGTCCTGCAGGGGACGGTGCGATATAACCCTTCACATGTCCCGAATTCTAGTGGTGGCTTCCTGGCTGTTTGCCGCGACTTCGGCAGCCGCCGAAACGCCGCGATTCACACTTCAGGGGCGCATCACACTGGACAAGCCCGCAACTACCGTCGTTGTCGTGGTTCAAGATCCAAAGGCAAGGAACACGGAAGTCGCTCGCGGGAAAGTGGATGAGGACGGCAATTACTCGTTCTCCGGTCTGCCGAAGCGTTCGTATCGCATCGAGGCGGTTGTTGACGGGAAGAAGCAGGATCGCCGAGACGTTGAGATCCTCTGCCGTGAGGGTTCCGTCGTGTCGAAGGATTTTCACTACGGAAAAATCCCTTCAACTCTGACAATCGGTTTCCCTGCTGAAGACCCCGACTTCGTCGATGTGGCAGAGCTTCAAGGCGACTATTCCCGCGACGTTCTGCGAGACTACGAAAAAGCTTTCCAGGACTACATCAACGGCAATGCCTCCCGCGCCGTGGAGCGACTTGAATCTATCGCGGCGCGTGCGCCTGGCTTCTATGGCGCTCATGCGCGTCTCGGCGTTATCTATCAACAGGAAGGCTGCTTCTTCGATGCCGAGTCGGAATACTCGCGCGCGAGCGAGCTTAGCCCGCGGTCGCCGCAGCCATTGCTAAACCTCGCCAGCGTGCAGCTTCGCGCCGCAGACATGCCCGGTCAGCGTGAAAAAATGACGGGGCGGGCTCTGAGTACCCTGAAACGGGCCATCGAGATGAGACCTCAATCCGCGATTGCGCATTGTCTGTTCGGCTCGGCCCACGTCAAAGCCAATCTGCTCGACGAAGCCGAAAGCCATTTCAAGCATGCGCTCGAACTCGACGCGGACCTGGGTGCTGCCCATCTTATGCTGGCAAGCCTGTATATGCGGCGGGAGAACTGGTCTGCGGCGGTGGATACACTTCAAACCTATCTGTCGGACTTTCCCCTTGCCCAGGATCGCCCCATCCTTAAGAAGATGCTGGATAATGCCCGATTAAAAGCCCGGGAAATTCAGGGCGTACCCGCACAAGAAATTCCCCCCGGCGGTAAGCGCTGAAAGTTGACAGTCTTTCAGGGAGCAGGTTATACACGAACCATGACTTCTAAGCTTGCAGTGCTCCCCTTGATGCTTCTCGTTGTCGCCAGCGGATACGCTCAAACCTGTCCCACAACGCCGGAAAGCTACATTATCCGGGGAAGAGTTATTGCACCGGGAGAACGCTGGGATCGTAATTACGAAGTACTGCAATTCGATGAATCTCGACTCGTCACATTCGGCTACACGGACTCGACTGGTCAGTTTTCTCTTCCCGGGCAACCCGCGGGCCACTACTACATCGTCGTGCGAATCGACGGATTCAAGGAAAACAGGGAAAAGATCCGCGCGGAGGGCTGCATCGGCATCGTCGATCACTTCGCTTTCATGGAATTTGACGATGAAATCATTCGACCGGTGATTCTGGATTTCACCGGCGAAGTGAACGAAACCGTCGATGTGACGGAACTTAAACAGGCGTTTCCCAAAAAAGCTGTCGAAGAATTTGAGCGAGCGCGCAGCGAGCGGCTCCAGGGAGAACCCGACCGCGCCCGCGTGCGTCTTGAAAGACTCGTCAAACAATATCCGGATTTTTACGACGCGCGTAACGTCCTGGGCTCGATCTACCTGGAGATGAAGCGCTATCGCGACGCAGAATCGCAATACAACGACGCGCGCAAACTCAAGCCGGCGTCGGCGGCTCCCCTGGTGAGCCTGGGCAGCCTGTACGTTCAGGAGGCGGAAGCGAGCCTGAATCCCGAGCCCGGTGTAGCCGGTGTCGTTCTTCCTGGCGGTGATCTCGGAATCATTCTTAGCGACGCTCGCGAAGTCCTGACAGAGGCAATAAAGATTAAACCCGATGCCTCGTTTGCGTATTACCTGATGGGAATTGTGGAAACACGCAGCAGCCGTTATCAAAAAGCTGAAGAGAACCTGCGCAAAGCATTGGAGATCGAACCGAAGCTGCGCTGGTCGCGAATCGCTCTCGGGAATCTGATGATCAAGCAAAACAAGCTAAAGGAAGCGCTGGCTGAGTTCGATGCTTATCTCGAGGACTACAAGCAGGTCAGCAACCGCGCGGAAGTCGTAGGAGTCCGCGCCAGGATCGCTCAGCAACTGGCGAAAGAGCAACTGACGAAAGAAACAAAGTGACGCGCACCGTTCTTGCACTCACGCTCATGCTTGCCGCGAATAGTCCGGCCGTATTTGCATCTGCTCAGAGGCCGGCAGCGAATACCCCCATCGGATTCAGCATCAGTGGACAAGTGATTGTTCCCATTCCAAGCTTTCAACAAATGTTCGAGGTTCTTCTGCTGCAGAACGCTGAACAGCTGGTTCAGGCAACTGTGGCCGACAGTCAGGGACGCTACCGCTTTTCCGGAATACCTCGAGGGACCTATTTCATTAACGTCAAAATCGAAGGCTTTCAGGAAGTGCGCCAGCGAGTGGACGTTGGCTCGGAGTCCATCATCAATATCATTCTCGACTTCGAGGAGGAAAGAAACGTCAAGCCCGCGACGGACTTTTCCGGAGAAGACGCAGAAATCGTCAGTGTTTCTGACATTTCAAAGGCCCACACGCCCGCTGTCCTCGAGAAAATGAAATCCGCGGAGAAGGAAATGCAAGGCGGGAACTTCGCTAAGGCTGTCCCGCTTCTGGAGGAAGTTGTCCGCGAGGCTCCGGAGTTTTACCAGGCGCATAGAACGCTCGGTACCGCATACCAGAAGCTTGCACGCTATCGTGACGCGGAATCCGCATATCGGACGGCTGCAGACCTCCGTCCGGGCTCGGCAGCACCATTGATCAACCTGGGGAGTCTTTTCATTGAAGAGGCGGATGCGAGCGCAAGTCAGGGAAGCGCTGCTGTGCGCGGCATCCTGAATGAGGCCCTTGCAAGCCTGAATGCCGCCGTCAAGCTGAAGGCTGATGCGTCTTTTGCCTATTACCTGCTGGGCGTCACATACTACAAGTCCGCTTTCTACGAAGACGCAGAGGACAACCTTAAGCGTTCCCTGCAACTGGCACCGGACCTGATCGAAGCGCACCTGGCACTGGCAAATCTATACGTCAGGATTCAGGAATGGCCAAATGCTATCGCCGAACTTGACGCCTATCTCTCCAAGAGCGCGAAATCGCCGATGAGGGACCACGTACAGGCAATGCGATCGCGCGTCGTCACCCGTTCCCAGGCCCGTGTCCGCTAATCTTTGCGACCTTATCGAATTCGCGCAGCGTTCTCAGGTGTAATTCTGAACTCCCGCACTCTTCCGTTCGTTCCCAGTGAGCCAAGATCCCGGCCATTGATCTGCATTGTCGCGCCGGCCGCATTACCGATGACGACGTCAATCGATTGATTCGCGGAGAATCGTCGCATCTCTCCGGCTTCAAGAAGCGCAGACAGTGACAATGTTCCGTCTGTTGTCACTTTGATCCAGGTCGAGTCGATCACATTGAGATTGACCGCCAGAGAGGTCTCTCCTGAAGGAGGTGGAGTTGCTGGACGTGCCGCTGCCGGGGCAGGAGGCGGAGTGCTTGCCGCCGCGGGAGCGGGAGCTGGAACGGGGACGGGAGTCGCCGCCGGTGTAACCGGC
>Ga0079218_10000191_pt1 | contig 15369 bp, 7 predicted proteins | sample NCCompost_FD_77181 | JGI IMG/M metagenome (GOLD analysis project Ga0079218, IMG submission 77181) | Agricultural soil microbial communities from Utah to study Nitrogen management - NC Compost | ecosystem: Environmental > Terrestrial > Soil > Agricultural land | place: USA: Utah | collected... | reverse complement strand
GCACTGATGGTTGGAGCCTGCCCGGCTCCTGGCTTCGTGTGATAAATCTATGCAGTGCAACGAGTTGGTGAGGAGGGTGCAGCGGTCCACCAGGAGGATTTCCGCACCCCCCGGCGGGCACAAGTATACGGCCCGGTCCCGCGAGGTCAAGCAGCGGGGGAGGCGGTTCCGGTATCAGTCTGGCCCCATTTCCGCCACGCGTAGTACACGGGTATTCCGGTGAGAATAATGCCGAACGTTATTCCGGTGTCGCGCGGCTCGGTGATCAACGCATTCACCACCATGCCGACGGACGCGAGCAGAAAGAGGAACGGGACGACCGGATAGCCCCACGTGCGATATGGACGGGGGAGATCGGGCCGCGTCCGGCGCAGCACGAACACGGCCGCGACCGCGAGCGCATAGAATGGCCAGATGCCGAGGATGAACTTGTCGGCGAGCTGCTGGAAATCATTCAGCAGCACATAGATGATGCCGAGAGCGGTGGCGAGCCAGATCGCGACGGACGGTGACTGAAAGCGCGGCGACACACGGGAGATGCCGCGGAAGAAGAGTCCCCGATCGGCCATCGCGAAGAAAATCCGCGGGCCCGTCATCATCGACCCGTTGAGCGTGCCGAAGCAGGAGAGCATCACCACCGCCGCGATCACGCCGGCGCCGCGCGGTCCGAGGAGCGGAATACGCGATGCTGCATCGGATGCGATCAGTGCGCTGTTGGCCATCTCCGGAAGCGGCACGAGATAGATGTACGCGACGTTGAGGAGGAGGTAGACGACCAGGATCGCGCTCGTGCCGATGATGAGGGCCAGTGGCAGCGTTCGCGCCGGGTCCTTCACCTCACCGCCCATGAACGACAGGTCCGCCCAGCCGTCGTATGTCCACATGATCGCGATGAGTGCCGTCGCGAGGAGCGAGACGTTGAGCCCCCGTGGCCACGCCGGCGTGAAGTGCGACGCGCTGCCGTCGCCCGCGAGAAAGGCGAGCAGGACGAGCGCCGCGAGGGCGCCGTACTTGCCGACCGTGGTGAAGTTCATGATGAGCGACGCGAGGCTCACGCCCACCCAGTTGAGAATGCCGACGAGCAGGACCGCCGCGGCCGCGACCCAGCGCACCTGCGTGGGCGAGAGCTCGACGAAGTAGCCGAGATACTCGGCGAAGATCGTCGCGATCGCACCGAGCGCCGACGCGCGGATGACGGTGAGCTCCGACCAGCCGAACAGAAATGCGGGGAGTGGGCCGAAGGCCTCGAGGAGATACGCGAAGACGCCACCCGAGCGCGGAAGCGATGCTGCGAGCTCGGCGAGGGTCAGCGCACCGAAGAGCGCGATGAGCCCGCCCAGCACCCAGGCGAGGAGAACCGGCCCCGGATCACCGAGCCCCGCGGCGACGCCGGCCGGAACGCGGAAGATCCCGCTGCCGATCGTCGATCCGACGAGAACGGCGACGGCACTCCACAGGCCAAGATGTCGGGGGAGTCGCTCACCCCAGGCGTCGCGCTGCTCGGTCATGGCGGTGGTGAGCGTTGGATGTAGTGGTGTCGCATGAAGATCGGCCCCCTCCAGCGCCTTGACAAGGGGTGGCGCCGATCCGTTCATTTGCCGCGATGAGTGACTCCACTGCCGACCAGACTCGGCTCCTGAGGCGCCTGGCCTGGGCGGCGGCAGGCCTCGCCACCGCGCTCGTCGTGCTCGGTGGCGTCGTGCGAATCACCGGGTCCGGCATGGGTTGCGGAGAGCACTGGCCGCGCTGCAACGGCGAGTGGTTCCCACCGCTCGACTTCGCGACCGCGATCGAGATCAGCCATCGCTGGGTGGCCGGTCTTGTAAGTCTCCTCGTAGCGGCGCTCGCCGTGACCGCGTGGCGCCGGCATCGCGCCGAGCCCGGGCTCTTCAGGCCCGCGGTCCTGGCCGCCGTCGTGCTCGTAGTGCAGGTGCTACTCGGAGCCGTGACGGTGAAGCTCGAGCTTCCACCCGGCGTGGTCATCGTCCATCTCGCTAATGCGATGGTGCTCGTGGCGGTACTGGTGACGACTGCCCTTCGCGCTCGCGCCGGTGGGCTACCCGCCCCTCCCGCCCTCCGGCATTCGGCCCACGGGCTCATCCACGGACTGGCCGGCCTCGGCTTCATCGTGATCCTCTTCGGCGCGAAAGTGGCGAACCTGAACGCCGGCTGGGTGTGCACGGGCTTTCCGCTCTGCTCCGGAGCCGGACTGCTCCCTCCACCCGTCACGCTGGGCTGGGTCCACTGGACCCACCGGGTACTGGCCTTCGCATTCGCCGCGGGCATCGCCGCCCTGGTTGCGCGCCTCGCGCGCGCCCGACTCGGTGCCGAGTCTCCGCTGCCATTCCTCGCGGCCGTCGCGCTGGGCCTCACGGCGCTGCAGATCGCCGTTGCGGCCGCGATGGTCCTCGGGAGCCTCCCCCCGGTCCTCCGCGCGACGCACCTCTTCGTCGGCACCCTCCTGTGGGGGACGCTGGTCATGATGGTGGTCTGGTCCGGCAGCACGGGCGAGACGGGCGAGACGGGCAGGACGGGCGAGACGGGCAGGTCCGGCGAGGCGCGCACGGCGGCCACCTCAGCTCCCTCGAGCCCGCCCGTCTCGCCCGTCCTGCCCGTCTCGCCCGCCCAGCCCGCCCTGCCCGTCCCGACCGTCCCGACCGTCCTCCGCGATCTCGTCACCCTCACCAAGCCCCGCATCATCTCCCTGCTGCTGGTGACGACCGTGGCGCCGATGTTCATCACCGAGTTCGGGCTTCCTCCGCTCTCGCTGGTGCTGTGGGTGATGCTCGGGGGCTACCTCATGGCAGGCGGCGCGAACGCCATCAACATGTGGTTCGACCGGGACATCGACACGCGCATGAGCCGGACGCGGCTCCGGCCGATTCCCGCCGGGCGCATCTCGCCGGCGGCAGGCCTCGCCTTCGGGCTCGGACTTGGTGCGATCGCCTTCTTCGTCTTCTACCGCATGGTGAATCCGCTCAGTGCCTGGCTGGCGCTCGGCGGGCTGCTCTTCTACGTGCTCGTGTACACCATGTGGCTCAAGCGCTCCACGACGCAGAACATCGTGATCGGAGGGGCCGCGGGGGCGTTTCCGCCACTGGTCGGCTGGGCTGCGGTGACCGGGCGCATCGACCTGGCCGCGATCTACCTCTTTGCGATCATCTTCTACTGGACCCCGCCGCATTTCTGGGCGCTCGCGCTCATGAAGCAGGGCGACTACGCCCGCGCCGGCATCCCGATGATGCCGGTGGTCCGCGGTGAGCGGCGGACCAAGGTGGAGATGCTCATCTACACGCTGATCCTGCTCCCCCTCACCGTTCTCCCAGCGTTCTTCGGCGCACTCGGCACCTTCTATCTCGTCGCCGCCTCCCTGCTCGGCGCTCGGCTCCTCTGGTACTGCGTGCAGCTGCTCCGTGAGACGGGCGTCACGCCGACCGCCTGGCGCATGTATCGCTATTCCCTGCTCTATCTCGCGCTGCTGTTCGTCGCGATGGGGATCGATCGAGCCTTGCCATTCTCCAGACGTCTCACTCCGGCACAGCAGCTGATCCTCGATCGGGCTGACGCCGCGGCCTCGGTCGAGCACCCACATTGAATTGTTGAACCGCAGAGGCGCAGAGGACGCAGAGTAGGAACCGCGATCGCGGCCTGCTCTGCGTCCTCTGCGCCTCTGCGGTTTATGTTTTTCTGGTGACCGCCCCTCCCCCCAAGCCAAGGATCCCCACGCCGAGACGCCTCGTGCGCCTCTGGCCGCGGGTGCGCCCGTATCGGGCGGGACTCTTCTGGGCAATGGCCGCGCTGGTCGTGAGCAGCCTGCTCGGCCTCGCCTTCCCGCAGGTGGTCCGCTATCTCCTCGACGCCGCCTTCGAGCGCGGCGATCGTGCGCTGCTCGACCGGATCGCCCTCGGGCTCGTCGCGCTGTTCACGGTGCAGTCGGTCCTCAACTACGCCCAGACCTACCTGCTCAGCGCCACTGGGGAGCGGGCGGTCGCCGGGCTCCGTCGCGAGCTCTTCGCGAAGCTCCTCGATATGCCGCCCGGCTTCTTCGCGGAGCGCCGCACCGGCGAGCTCACGAGCCGGCTTACGACCGACATCGGCCTTCTGCAGGGCGTCCTGAGCCACCAGATCGCGGAGTTCAGCCGGCAGGCGCTCACGCTGGTCGGGGCGATCATCCTCCTCACGCTCAATCAGCCGCAGCTCACGCTCACCGCGCTCGGCGTGGTGCCGCTCATCGTGGCCTCGGCGATCTTCTTCGGGCGGCGCCTCCGCCGGATCTCCACCGGTGTGCAGGACCAGGTAGCCGCCGCGAACGCCGTGGCGGAAGAAGCGTTCAGCCAGATCCGGACGGTGCAGAGCTTCGTGCAGGAGCAGGCGGAGCGGCATCGTTACGCCGAGCGGATCGCGAAGAGTGTGCGGGCGGCGCTTGGTCGCGCGCACGTGCGAGGCATCTTCTTCGGGGTGCTCACGTTCACCACGTTCTCCGGCATCGTGATCGTGCTCTGGCAGGGCGGGCGCCTCGTGCTCGAAAATCAGCTGACGGCGGGCGAGCTTGTGCAGTTCCTGCTGTATACCATCTACATCGCGGCGGCCATCGGGGCGCTCGCCTCCTTCTTCAGCGCCTACCAGGAAGCTGTCGGCGCCGCGGAACGGGTCTTCGAGATCATCGAGGCGAAGCCGGAGGTCGCCGATCCGCCGGCGCCTGCATCCCTTGCAAAGCCCGTCCGAGGCAGCGTGGCGTTCGAGGACGTGTCGTTCCGGTATCAGGAGACGGGCCCCTGGATCCTGAGGCAGGTCTCGCTACGGGTGGCGCCCGGGGAGATCGTCGCGATCGTGGGACCATCCGGGGCGGGCAAGACGACACTGGTCTCGCTGCTTCCCCGCTTCTGGGACGTGAACGAGGGTGCGATCCTGCTGGACGATGCCGATGTCCGCACGGTCAAGCTGTCCGAGCTCCGGCGCGCGATCGGCATCGTCCCCCAGGAGCCGGCGCTCTTCAGCGGGACCGTCGCCGAGAACATCGCGTACGCGCGTCCGGGCGCCTCCAGCGAAGAGGTCGAGGCGGCGGCGCGCGCCGCGCACGCGCATGAGTTCGTGCAGCAGTTGCCGCAGGGGTACGAGACCGTGGTCGGTGAACGAGGCGTGAAGCTCTCGGGAGGCCAGCGGCAACGCATCGCGATCGCGCGGGCCGTGCTCAAGAACCCCGCCGTGCTGATCCTGGACGAGGCGACGAGCAGTCTCGACAACGAAAGCGAGCGGCTCATCGAGGACGCGCTCGCCCGGCTGCTGATCGGGCGGACGACTCTGATCATCGCACACCGCCTCACGACGGTACAGCGGGCCGACCGTCTGGTGGTGCTCGACCGCGGCCGCATCGTCGAGGAGGGCACGCATGCGCACCTGCTCGCGAGCGGCGGGCTCTACGCCCGGCTGTACCAGCGGCAGTTCAGGTTCGACGAGGTGCCGGAAGAGGCAGAGGCGTAGCATCGGCAGTGCCCCCGAAGGAAAAAGGCCTCCGCCGTCACGGCGGGGGCCTTTCCCATGAACCGACTCAGCGAGCTTACGGGCGATGCGCGAAGTCGTATTGCACCGCGGCGAGCGTTGGAGACGGCTGCCCGTTCGGCAGGGCGACCGTTCCCGTGCCCACGCGCACGACTACCGTCGCGCCGGCTACGAGATTCGCCGTGGTAACCGCGCGTTGACCTGAAGTGACAGTGGCCGAGCCCGCAGACACGACCGTACAAGTCGCGGGATCAACAATAGCCAGGCTCATGCCCGCGTTGGACGGGCTCGGGGTCGCCTGGACGCGAAGTTTGGTAGCGGCCGGCATCGTCACCGAGTAATAGCGGAAATTCGCGCCAGTCGGCGCGAGATCCCAGAAGCGCCGTGACGTGGTGTCCGTGCCCACAGCCGGCAGAGCGACCGGCGTCGCGGTGGCGCAGGCATTCGAGCCGGCATACCTCGATGCCGTGGGGGTCGGCGGCACCGCGTCGAGCGGCAGGCTGCCGAACAGGCCGGCGTCCGGATTGAAGGTTGCCCGAACGCTGTCGATCACCAGGTCGCCGAGCAGCGCATTCGGCGGGAGGATGTAACGGGCGGAGAGACTGTCCGCCGCCGTGCTGATCCGGATCGGGTTGTCACCGCGGAGACTCCGGATTACGAAGGCGCGACCGAACTGGAGGCCGGCTCCGAGCGTGATCGTCACCGTGTCGCCCGCGAGCGGTGCGACCGGCGTGAAGGTAGCGTTGACGTCGGACGGTACGACCGTGACGTTCACCTCCTCGCTCAGCCCCTCCGCAGTGACGGTGAACGACGTCGTGCCGAGCGCGGCGCCGGTAACCACGAGGCGCAGGTCGGTATTGGCCGGGCTCGTCACGAGCGAGCCGTCGGCCGCGTAGATCGGGCGGTGCAGCGGATCGGCGGTGACCGTCACCTGCGGACCCGCTGCGGTCACGCTGAACTCGGTCGGGAGTGACGTGCCCTGCTGGTCCACCAGCCGGACGAACACTTCCTCGGTGGAGCCCTCCTCGACGATGATGACCGCCGGATCGAGCACGAGATGGTCGGGATCGCCACCTTGCGTCTCCTCCGGTTCGGTATTGCATGCCCACACCAGGGCCGACGCGGCGAATACAACAGCACCACGCAGGATACGATTCATGACTGGCACCTCATTCCGTTCGAAATGTGAACGCGCGTCCGGAGGCGCCCCTGCGCAGCTTGGCTCACCGCGTCATGCGGCTCACAAACCGCTTCCGGGATTGCTTCCGGTACTCCCATAAAAGTCAACACCGAGGAACAGCCCGACATCGCGCACGGCATCCTCCGTCAGAATGTCACGCCACGTCGGAATGCCGTTTTCGTTGTTGTCGTTCGTGTGAATCAGCCGGTAATCGCCGATGTTCGACCGGTCGGCGAAGACATAGTATCTCGGCCGGCCCCGGGTGTAGCGCCAGACGAGGTAGGGCGGCGCCTGGCCGGTCGGAACTCGCCGGAGGATATCGTCCGGCACTCCGTTCTTCGCATAGATCCGGCCGCGGTGCGTCTGCCACCCCGGTTCCTGCCGGCCACGCCCGACCTTGAACTCCTTGTTCGCGTACGCGATCGCGCCGTAGAAGCGCTCGCGATCCTCGTTCCGCGCCGTTTCCGGCCGCGAGTCGCGCGCCTTCCAGAAGTCCGTCAGGAAGCGGCGCTTCGCGGAGATCGAGAGCGACTTGTAGGTGTTCATCTCGCGGTTCCTGGCGATCAGGACCAGCGGCTCCGCCGCCGAATCGAGCTGCGCCTCATTCATCCCCGCGAAATAGCCCTCGTCCGTCAAGCGCTCCTGCGTGACGCGCGCCGTGTCCGCCGCGAGCGTCTCGTCCAGCCCTGCCATCTCAAACTCGGCCGAGCGCCTGGTCGTCTTGCCGTCGAGCGTCACCGCCACATCGAGCATGTAGCGCCCGGGCGGAAGCCCGTCGAGATCCACCTGACCCTTCAATATCCCACCCCCGTCACTCAGCCGGACCGGTGCCGACGCCGTCTTGAACCACGACTTGCCGGCGGCGTCGAGCACTTCGACCTGCATCGTGCCGGCCGCTTCCTGCGAGCCGGGCGTGTACGCCTCGAGGAAGTAGTACGCCTGCGGGCGGAGCGGCGTGATTCGGAGCCGGGCCGCCGGTGCGATCAGGGTATTGCCAGCCCGGAACTCTCCGGGCTGTGGAACCGTATCGTTAGCATCGGCCACACGCATCTTCGGCGAGAGGAGCAGATCGCTCGTCGCCGGCGCGGCCGCGTAGCCTTCGAGTGTAGCCGTGCCCTGCGCCTTCCGTCCCGAGACCGAATCCTCGACGACGACCTCGACGCGGTACGATCCGGGCTCGACGGCGAACTGCATCTGCTCGAGCCCCGACGCGTTCGGTGCCTTCATCGACGCGGGCACCTGCTGCCGCCACGACATCGCCTCGGGCAGCAGCGACATGCCGTTGCTGTCGAGCACCTTCGCCGAGATCCGGTAGACCATCACCGCGTCGGGCCCGCTGCCGGTCGGCTGGAGCAGGCTGTACGGAACCTGGACGAATGCCTTGACCAGGGTCCGGCCGCCTTCGGTCCGGTAGTACCTCACCGCTCGCATCGCGAGCGCATCCTGCGCGTGGAGCGGCGCGGCCGGTGCTGACAGAGCCACCGCGGCGGCCGACGTCATCAGAAAACGCAACATTCAACGTGCCTCGGGATGGGGACTCACGGTAACCGCGCGATACCGCTACGAATGCTTCGTCGCGTTACCGTCCGGTGCCGGCGTACCCCGCCGGCCCCCCTTAAGACGCCCGACACATCCCGCGTTGGACAGCGGCCGGCGCCCGGACTCCGATCGAGTCGATATCCGGGCGCCGTCAGCTTCGGCGTTACCAGCCGAGGCTGAAGGTGAAGAAGTTGGTGCCGCCGAGTACGCCCTGGTACCGGAAGGCGTAGTCCACGCCCAGGCTGAAATTGCCCGAGTTGTACATCAGACCGCCGCCGAGGGCGAGGCCATGCAGCTTCTCCTCGTCATCGAGCGCCGTCTCGTTGAGCGCGAGATCGATGTTGTTCGCGGGCTGGTAGCTGTAGCTGCCACGCAGTGCGAACCCGAACCCGCTCCCGCCGAGGCGGTTGCTTGCGAACTCGCTGCCGAATGCGAAGCCTGCCTTGTTGCTCGTCGACTGATTGAAGTCGGAGAGAAGCGTGAGGCGTGTGGCCTCACCCGCGAGCAGGTCGTACGACAGGGCGACGCGGAACGTCGTCGGAAGCGGGAACGCTTTGGTGCGGAACTCAGCCGGAATCGGCACCGTCGGAACCTCATCCTCATCGGGCAGCGGCTCGCGCGGAACGCCCGCCTGCAGCGCGTCGCCACTGTAGCTGATGTTGGTGCCGAGGTTGGTCAGGGTAAACGCGAACTTGATCGGGTGATTGTTGAGCATCGCGTGGAAGTTGGTGCCGAAGTCCACGGCGAACGCGGTGCCGCTCGCGTCACCGAGGTTGTCGGCGATGAACTTGCCCGTGATGCCCGCCGAGAACCGATCCGAGAAGTTCTGCGCGAGCGTGATGCCGCCGAACGTCTCGTTGACCGAGTACGTCGCGCCCGTACCGTCGGGCTGCTCGGCCGTGAAGACCGGCTGGTCGCTGAAGCCGAACGTGCCGATCTGCACGCCGAACGACCGGGTACCGCCCGAGAAGGGCAGCGACACGCCGCCCCAGCTGTACCGGGTATCGGCGAGATAATTGTACGTGCTGACCATGACGCCGGGCCGCGACATGAGCGCCGCGCCGGCCGGATTGTAGTACAAAGCACTGACGTCGGAGCTGATGGCGGCGAAGGCGCCGCCGAGGGCTACGCCACGTGCCCCGGCGCCGAGGAGCAGGAACTCCGCCGACGTCGTACCGAAGCCGGTGTTGTCCTGCGGGGCATCGGGGTCGTTGCCCTGAGCCGCGAGTGCAGCGGGAAACCCGCTCAGCAGCGCCGCGACCAGGGCGAAGCGTGATGCATTGAACTGACTCATAAGCTTCCGTTCTCCTGGATGCGAGGGGTGGCGGAGACCGCCACCCCCCAGCTGTGAGCTACTGGGCGAAGTTCACGACGGTGAATCGGCCAACGCGCCGCGCATCACCAGCTTCGATGTGATAGAAGTACACACCGCTCGCGACGACCTGGTTGTTGCGATTCCGGACGTCCCAATCCGCGGTCCCACCCAGCGTGGACGAGTTGTGCTCGATCAAGCTCACCAGCACGCCGCTCGACGAATAGATGCGGATCGTGGCCTGGTGCGGGAGGTTCACGAACTTGATGACCTTGTTGTCGGACGTCTGCTCGAACTCGCTCGTGACGTAGTACGGATCCGGCACGGTGTGCACCTGGTCGAGATCGAGACCGGTCGGCACACGCACCGCGGTTGCCGAAGGCGTGGTGAACCGGAACTGCAGGCCCGCGATCGCCGGATTGCCCGGCTCGGGCGTGTAGGTATAGCCCTCGGGATTCGCGGTCGCTTCCGTCGAGGCCGACGCATCCACCGGCCCCGAGTGGCTACGGAGCACCCACCGGGTGCCTGCCGCAGGCAGCGCGGCCATCTGGAAGATGTGGAAGTGACCGGCGATGTAGAGGCCGAACCCGTTACCGGTGGTCAGGTACAGGGCCGGGCTGCCGGACGCGGCTGCCGTCGTCGAGACGGGTGTCAGTGTCGCATTCTGGACAAGCAACGCGCCGGAACCGTTTGCGGGCAGCGCAGCGACATCTGCCGCAGCGCAGAAGTTCAGGTGCTTCTCAACCTGAATGATTTCTTCAACCCGCCGGATATCATGCCAGTCGATCTTGCCGTTCGCGTTGTTATCGGTTACGAAGCCGTAGCCCGACTGGACGGTGCGACGGAACGGCACATCGACATTGTGCGTAAGATCGCGAACTCGGGTGAGCGTGCCACCCGCGCCCCAGACAACCTCGATGTCTGCCTGCCGGCCGAACGTGCTGGCGGCATAGTTGTACACCTGCATGCAGACGGCGTCCGCCATGGCCTGAACGCCTTGCGCTGCGCCGGCATCGATATGCGATAGCGGTGCAAAAATGGTGTCGACTCCCGGGAGACGTCCGACGCGGATAAGCGACGCGGGATCATCGACCGATTCCTCGTTCCCGCTGAACCACCGCGAGCCGCCCGGTGCACACCCGGTGGTCGCAGCCGCTGTTCCGCACTGATTGGCGACGCCATTGGCCCGCCGGCCCCAGAAGTTCTCTCCTGCTGACAGCAGACCGTGACGCGGAACGGTCACTTCGACACCGACCGCGAGCGGTGCAACGTTGCTCGGCAGGTTGAGGCGCGCGCGCGCCGCCTCGTCGATCGGGAGCGGTCCCGGGCTGATGGTCGTCGCAACGGGCGCCGCGTCGCCGAATGTCTGCGACAGAATCGGTACATAGGCGACCGTACGGGTGGACACTTCGCTGCCGTTGAATGCATAGGTCACGAAGTACTCATGGCAGAGACCCTGCCCGTTCTGGTGACCCTGGCAGTTGAACGCCACAATGCCATCATCGGGATAGGACTCGTGATCGGCCCGGACCTTCACCGAGTCGATGCGCGCCACCAGCGGCGTCGTTGCCCCGAGCGCCGGAAGCAGCGAGCGGAACGACTCCTCGATGGCGCCGTCCACCTGAATATTCATCGGCGGCCGCCCACTGAACCGGCCGGTCGAGGGATCAATCGTGAAGCTTCCGCCGGTGGCGAGCGGCTGGCCGTCGTCGCCGGTGATCTCGAAGTCGACCACGCTGGCCAGATCGACATTGCTGGCTGCACGGCCCGGCGTCGTCGACTTGGTGATGCGCGGAGACTCGAGGTTGGTCGGACCGGATTGGAACGAGTTGATGTCGAATGCCGTCACGGCATAGAAGTAACGGAATCCATTGCGCACGTCGGTGTCCGTATACCCGAACGGAACATTGTTGTCGCTGAGTTCGGGGAAGCCGGACGCGAGGCCGGTGACCGCGGTGTCGGCCGTAAGGATGATCGCATTGCCGTCGGCAAGTTCCACCCGGCCGCCTGTCTTGACCTGGATGATCTGACCCACGAGGGGAACCTCGCGGAAGACTGTCCGCGTCTCGCCCGGGCCGAAGAGAGTGGTGTCGTAGGTGACGCCGCACGACGACGCAAGGGTCACCGGCGTGATTGTCTGAATGCCCAGCTCGGGCGCGCAGTCCGGCGTCGGGTTGACCGTGCCCCCGAAGTCCTCCATCAGCGTCCCGGCGTAGTCGAACTGCGCGATCAGCCGGAGCGTATTCGGGGCGTCGACGCGGCCGCGATAGATGCGGTAGCCCTCGACGTCGAACTGGCGGTAGTTCGGATCATAGAGCGGATTTGGCACCGGAGCGCCGCCGCCCGGAGGAACGACCGTTGCGCTGGACGACACGGCGAAGAACGGATCGCCGACCGTCTCGGTCGCGGAAGGCCGCCACAGGATCGTGACCTGGTTGTCGCCCGGCACGAGGAAGAACTCGGGAGCCTCGGGCGCGAACGGGAGCAGGAAGTTGCTGTCGAACACCGCCTGCGCGACGAGCGCCTTGCCGAGCAGTGAGCCCGGCACGACGACGAACTCGTTCTGCTGCGGGATGTTGTCGGCGTTCGCGTCGTTGAAGTCGAGGAAGCCGGCGATGGAGTCGATCATGTTCGCGCCGACCAGGTTGAGCGAGTCCACGCTCGCCGTGCGGAGCGGCGACTCGGGACGGACGCGGACGCCGGGGGTGTAGCTCGCCGGCTTGTACGGCGCGGCGAAGATGTACGCCACGACGATCGAGCCGAACTGGCCCGGCTGCAGCGACAGCGGCGTCGACGACTGGAAGAACCGCATGTCGGCGGGATTCGCATTGTTCACGAAGCAGATGCGCGTGACGGCCGGGTTGCCCGTGTTGCAGGGCTGGTCGCCCTGAGCCGGCGACAGCGTGCCGGACAGGTACCGGAAGAGCTGCTTCGTGTCGCGGGCGTCACCGAAGGCGCCGCCGTTGATGGTGTTCGAGAAGAGCTGGATCGCGCCCGCGCCGGTGGGGCTCTTGAGGTACTTCACCCCGACGAAGCCGGAGCTCTCGAAGAACGGCTCGCCGAAGATACCGGGGTCGAACGTCCAGTTCGACGGGCGGGCGAAGTTCTCGAGATAGGTATGGCCCAGCGCGAACGGAAGCACCACCGACGAGTAGTTGGACCCGGCGGCGTCCGTCACGTCCATGTCGGCGCCGAAGGCGGCGAACATGTTGTTGATCGGGTACCCGCCGTCCGGCAGGTCGATGCCGAACGCGGCGTTGTTCAGCGAGTGGAACTCGCGCGCCCGCGCGATCATGATCTCGCGGAGGCCCGGGCGGATCGAGGCGTAGTCGGCCTCGTTGAGCGACGTAACGTTATAGAAGGTATAGACGAAGTAGACGATGTCTTCGTTGCCGGCCGGGAAGTTCCATCCCATGCCGCGCGTTTCGACCACGACGCCGAGCGGGTGCAGGCGGCCGGCATTCTGCGCCGGGTTGCCCTCCCAGCTGAGCCACCACACGTCGCCCTGCGATGCCGACACGCGGCCGCGGAGAAGCGGGTTGAAGATCGCTTCGTTCGCATCGCCCTGCGGCACGAGCGCCGCCTGCGGCCAGTTGGCCACGTCCTCGGGGTTGCTGGCGTTGTAGATCGGCTCGACCTGCTGGCCGTGCTGCGTGGTGCCCTTCGGATCGAAGAAGAAACCACCCGTCGTGTCGCCGCCCCACGGATTCTCCGGCTTGGTGCCGCCGATGATGCCCGCGAGCTGGAGACCCGAGTTGAAGACGAACTGGTTCGGGGTTCCCTTCGGCCAGTAGCCGCCACCGATGGTGGACGAGTTGGTCGAGTCCACGCAGACCTCGCCGGTGGTGGCGAGACCGCAGTAGACGCGATTGATCGTGAGGGCCCCGAGGCTGCGCGCGAACAACCGGAATCCGCGCGGCTTCGCGCCCGGCTCCGGCTTCGCCTCGAGCGCCGACGGCACAACGGCCGCGACCGCCAGGGCGAGGAGGCCGGCGAGCAGCACGCTCCTCTTACCAAAAAGTGAGTGCATTTGCATCCTCTCCAGATGGAAAGCAAGGGTGCGAGCCCGGAGCCCGGCCGGAACATCGGCCGAACCCCGGGAGCGCACGAGTGACCCCTTAGAAGTTGAGCTCGAAGCCGAGGCGCAGACGGCGACCCTGGCCCACGAAGTTGTGAATGCCACGGCCCGTCAGGTACGACTCATCCGAGATGAGCGTCTGCTCGTCGACGGAGAGGATCCCGTCGCCGTTGCCGTACCGCTGCTCGGCCCGGATGAGGTAGATGCAGCTCGGAGCCGCTGCGTCACCCTGCGTCGACACCCAGTTCGCGCAGCCGGACACGCCGTCTCCGTCGAACGTGAGATCGATGTCCTCGTTGGCGAGCAGCACGCCGTTGTCGTCGGCCTCGTTCTGGAAGTTGTCCAGGGTGTTGCCGAGGATCCGCTCCCGCTCCACCGAGTTCACCACGTCGTTCGTGGTCACGAACACCTGAAGGATGTTCTGCCAGTTGAAGACGTTGCGCGCATCGATGTAGGCGGTGAGATCGAGCCCACCCAGGCCGAAGCCCTTGGTGACCTTGAGGTCCACGTTCTTGAAGGTCGGCAGCCGGGCCGAGTTGAGGCCATTCAGGAAGCCGCCCTGCGCGCAGACCTGGCCCGACACGACGCCGTCGTTGTTGACCGGCGTCTCGCACTTGGTGTACGCGGTGCCGCTCTGGAAGCGAAGCGTCGAGAAGATGCCGACGTTCCGGAGCAGCGAGCCCACGAACGTCCCTTCGCGCCAGTCGCCCGGGAAGTTCATGGAGAGGGCGCCGGCCAGCACGTGCGGACGGCTGTTGGTCGTCGGCGCCACCGCCTGCGGGGGCGGTGCATTGCCGCCGGACAGCGCGTTCACGACGCGCGAGCCGAAGTTCAGGTACGTATTCGGATCGGTACCGGTGTTCTTGGCCGACGAATAGCTGTACGAAATCGTGCCGTTGAACAGGTTGCCGATGCGGCGGTCGAGCCGGAGGTCGAGGCCGCGCGCGTTGCCGAAGTCGGCCGCCGTGAGCTCGCGGAGGTCGATCGCGTTGTTACGCGTCGGGTCGCGCCGGCTCACCAGCCGGAAGGTCGCGTCCGACAGCTTGTCCTTGTTGTACGCCGCGACGTCGAGCACCATGTCGTCGCTGAACGCGTGCCGGATGCCGAACTCGAACGTGATGCTCCGGCCGAAATCGAGATCCGAGCCGTAGGAGTTGTTCGTGTTCGTGATCGACAGGTCGGTGTTGATGCCCGCGAGCAGCACGCCGAAGTCCGGCGCCTGCACCTGGTGCGCGTAGGAGAGCCGGAAGTTGGTCTTCTCGGTCACCGGGAAGGCGACCTGCACGTGCGGGCTCAGGTAGGTGTGCTTCTCGTCGCGGATGAACGAGACGAGCGGCAGCTCCTGGCCGTTGACCGTGGCCACGCCGTCCGCGTCGCTGTAGCTCGAGATGCGCGGGAAGCGCTGATAGGTGCCGTACTGCGGGTTCGGCGCGCCACCAGCAAGCGTGGCCACCGTGTCGAGCGAGTAGGGGCGCGACGCGCGGGTGTCGAACGCGTCGTAGCGAAGGCCGCCGACCACGACGACGTCACCGAGGTCGAGACGATCTTCCACGAAGCCATTGTACCGGATCGGCTTCTCGAGGTACACGTTCGAGAACGCCTGGCTGGTCAGCGAGTGCGCATAGTACGAGGTCTCGTACCGGGTATACTCGCCGCCGAAGCGGAGGCGATTATAGCGGTCGAACTGCCAGTCCACCGCCGCCTTGCCGATCATCCGGTTCTCGCGATTGAGCTGCACCGTGCCCGTCGGGCCGCCGCTCT
>Ga0079218_10000190_pt1 | contig 15381 bp, 13 predicted proteins | sample NCCompost_FD_77181 | JGI IMG/M metagenome (GOLD analysis project Ga0079218, IMG submission 77181) | Agricultural soil microbial communities from Utah to study Nitrogen management - NC Compost | ecosystem: Environmental > Terrestrial > Soil > Agricultural land | place: USA: Utah | collected... | reverse complement strand
TTACTGGGGAAATATAAGTTAATGCATTTTACTTGGGGTTGAAACTCCAAGTCGATAACAAGACTACGGAAGTTATTGACTCCTTTGGTAGCGGGGGGCGGGATCGAACCGCCGACCTTGGGGTTATGAATACTACTTCAACCGCTGCATGCAATGCCTTCCAAAGAATGAGCAACCATTTTCCGCGGAAAACAGTCGTTTGAGCAGAACACAGCGCATGGTAGCCCATATTGCGCAAGGAAGATTACAGCAACTTTACAACAAAACTCAGAGTAGCTTTGGGCAAACATTCCGACAATAGTCATACACGCAGTGTCATCGCTAAGCGATCTGCCTTAGAAATCAACGAGGTGACCGGTGTTTGCTTGGTTCGTAAACGGCAGTGGCCTTCACATTGTCACGGCTTAGATTCTCGTAGGCCTTGACGAACTCGGCCCCGCGCCGCGACATGATCTCCACGATCAGTCTGGCCTCCCCGGGCGTCCTCGCGACGGTCGCGATCCCCGGGTACACGGGAGGCACCCCGTCGATCAGCCGGTCTGTCCCAACGATTCGCGGCCCAACCACGCGCCCCGACTCAACCTCTTCGCGCCACGCATGCACGAAGTCTAGGTACGACCCGACCTCTCGGACGCCGGTGACGCCGTGGGCGACTGTCAGCGGGAAGGTCACCTCGGGGCAACCCGGCGGAACGCCGCCGAGGAGGTGCGTGTGCATGTCCCACAGCCCCGGGATCAGGAACTTGCCGGTCGCGTCGACGACGCGATCCCCTTTCGCTTGCGGGCTCTGGACGCCGGCGCCACTTGAACGATGCCCTGCCCGGAAATTCGCACCATTTGGTCGGGTACCAATCTCCCACCGACCACGTCCACGATCGTCACGTGATTGAAAGCGACGTCGTCGGCTCTTGCCGGAGCCGCGTAAAGCGCGAGCGCCAATCCGAGTGCTCCTGCGAGATTTCTTATCCTATAAACTTTCATGGCTTGCGCGCTCCTGATCTATCGGTTAGCGATCACTTTGCCGGCGTTCACGATCATTTGAATGTCGGGCATACTCCACAAGTTAAAAGCTCCCATGTTCAAAGTTCACCGGATCGAAAGCTCCCCCAACCGTCGGGCGAAGTCCTCGCGAGGCTTGGTACGTATTGCCCGCAAGCGTCCAAAGACTACGGACGCACCTCCGCTATTTGGGTATAGCAACTTCAGGGTTCGATCCATTCCGGGACTTGGCGACGGCATTTTTACTTCCGGGAAATTGCCGCCTCGAACATGGATCTGGTTCCATTCCTGCATGCCCGACTGCGAATACTTAACCGACACCGTTTCCAGAGCAATAAAATTCAGGAGGGATCCTTCTTTGATCATATGGCCCTGAACGGGGCCTAGCATCGTCCGCATCGTCTCACGATACTCATCCAGGGCGGCCGTTGTATTTTGGACCGCGATGTATTCGACAATGTATCGCGCCGAGAACTCGCTGGAGCGCGACTGGCCGCCGGTACCATGCGGGTAAAACGAATTGGGAGTTGTCCGCAGGACCTCGATCCGGCGAGTCTCGACCCCGGCGGCGTCGAAGCAATTCGCGCGTTTTCTCTTTTTATTGAGCTGTTCCTCGGCACGGAAAAAATCCTCGGATCGAGCAGTCGCACCCAAGCGGGTCAAGATCAGGAAATTCCAAAACGGAGCGCCAGGTGTATTGATGTTGGTCGAGGTGGTTTCGAATACACTCTGTTCGGAAAGCAAGCCTTTCCGCTTTAATTCTTGTCGAATTTTAAGATCGCCCCGCATACACTTCAAAAAAGCGTCTCGGCTCGAATCCTTGACCATCACAACACGCGCGGCGTACATAGCCGACGGCGATTCTGTGACTTCCTTTCCTGTCACTGACTGGCCTTTATCCTGCGCAAAACCGAAGACGCACGAAAAGACAAAGACCCAGAGAAACAGAGAGAACGTTATCTTATTCATCTAGAACCCCCTACACCCTGATCAGTCCTCCTATAAACTACTCTGCCGTCATTTATGATCATTCGAATATTTTTCAGTGCTTCGATGGACGATAGCGGGTCCGCACCCAAGACGACCATATCCGCTTCCAATCCCCTCCGTATTGCACCTGTTCGTCGATCGATCTCAAGCAGCTTTGCCGCTTTCGACGTGATCGCCTTGATCGCTTCCATTTTCGGAACACCTATTTCCGCAAGGCCTGCCGCATTATCTGCGATCGTCGCCTGTCCGGAGTCAAACTGAGAACCATAGGTGATATCAGTCGCTGCGACGACAGGAACGCCCATCTTATAAGCTCGTTTTGTTACCTCAGCAGCAAGGGGCCACATGGTGCGCCTTCGTTCCACGAGTACAGGATTGAGAGGAAAGATACTGTGCAAATAGGCAACTGTCGGAGCGTTGAAAATGTTGCTGACGAACCACGTGCCCCGCGACTTCATTAGTCTTAATGTTTTATCGCTGAGCCATGTCCCGTGCTCTATCGACGCGACACCGGCTCTAACCGCCGCTGCGGCCGCTTCATCAACGTGGGCATGTGCCGTCACTTTAAGTCGCGCTTTGGTCGCTTCGTCAACAATCGCCGCGATCTCCTCGTCGGTGAACGTCCGCTTGCGCGGATCGGTATCGGGCGTACCGGCACGCTCCGACGCGAGGAGCTTGATATGATCAACGCCCCTTGAAGCAAGAGCTTTCACAAGCCTTCTCACATTCGCCGTTCCCGCGACTCGCGGCTTCATATCAGCCAACTCCGGAAAATCTTTGATGAAGGACGGAAACGCGTCGAACACATCAGGACGTACCTGATAGCCTCCCGCCAAAACCTCGGGTAGGTCGCTGCGGCCCTTCTTATGTGCATCTCTGATCTCAATATCGATAAAATGGTCAATACCCATCGTCCGGGCCGTGGTCACGCCAAACCGTAGCGCACGTCGCGCCCATTCGAAATCGTTGAAATGCACGTGTGCATCAATATAACCGGGGAGAAGCCACTTCCCGCCGAGATCGATAATTTGCGCATTGGCAGGCGCCCTGACGTGCTTCCCGATGGCCGCGATCTTCCCATTCGCGACGACAACGCTTACGTCGAGCAGCGGTTTACTTGATACGCCGTCGATGACGTTGGCGTGCTCATAAACGATGACGGCGGATTCGCCCTGGGCGGAAGCAAGCGATACGTGCAACAACAAAAAGATTAGGAAGGTGAGTTTTTTCATAATTGCGCCGGTTTTGGGCTATCACTGACCAGCGTTGCATGCGACCAGACGATTTGCCACCGACCCTTTCTCCGTTCGTATAGGTCTGTGTGCCAAAACGTCACCGGGCGTCCGGTACTTCCCTTAACCGAAACCCTTAAGTTCGCCCGATACCGGATAACGGCCGAATCACCGTAAAGCCTGACCTGAATCTCTCCGGGTTCCACTCAAGATAGTCCAGTTCTCCGGAGGCAATATTTCCAAGGTATTTTTCCTTCGACATTGGCCCTCCGTTTGGGTTGATCAACTGGAAATCGTCAGCGTGCAGTCGACGCGCCTTTGGAATATCCGCATCCACGAGCGAGCGGAGCCGTTCGCGCTCGATGGCTCGAAGTTTGTCGACCAGGCCTTGAGCATTCACTTCGGTAGCCGAAAACGACTGGATCAAACCGAAGACCAATAACCCGATACCTAGATGGTTGGGCATCATCATATTCCTACTCCTGGTCGGTACTAACTTTCGCGTCGATTTAAACTCTCGCCTCTCCTCGAACTGGCTGCAGGCGTGCAGGCCTCACGGCTTCTTCGAGATTTCCGCCTTTTCCCCTTTCGGATCGAGATCGTACTCCACATTCGTAAAGCTCAAGACGAGCCACTTGCCCGACTCCTTACTCATAACGTACGTGCCCAGATTCCCGCATCCACACGGTATGCTCAGCGAACGGACCTGAATCACCGCGACGTCCGGTTTTACGAACCTGATCTTTTCAATCGTGAAGGTTTTGTGGTCGTTCTTGGCCGGCCCGGCGTGAAGCTTCCTAGCGGCCTCTCTTATGGCCGACTTCCCCTTTTTCCATTCGGCAAAAACATTGATGTGGTCGATGTCCTCGGCGTAGATCGATACCATCTTGTCCGCGTCATGCGTATTCCAACCTTCGTAAAAGCGAGTAAGCGCATCCCTGATCGCTTGCTCATCTTCCGCGTTTGTCGGTTGGGGTAATGCAACGCTTCCAGGTTGTCCGGGATCCCACACGCCCAATTCCTCGACCTCGAAGCGCATCCGGATCTCGCTCATTTTCACTTTGAACGCAGGGTCCTTTGGGTCAGTCGTTTTGAGCAGATCGGCCCGCGCCCGAAAGTAATGTTCGAAGCCGGCCGGACCATCGATCAGAAGTACCTTGACCGGCACCGATCCCACATTTCCAGTCCCGTGCGCCGTCCCGCGTGGAATAAAGACATATCCGCCGGCCGGCAATTCATACATCTTGTCTTCGACTTTAACCGTGAAAACTCCCTCGAGTACGTAATACGCCTGATCATTGTGCGGATGGCGATGCCATGTGGTCTTGGTGCCGGGATTCTCAGTCAATTCGATAAGCGACCATGCCCGGCTGGTTTCTTCGCCGGCAGTCAGCATTCGGGCCTCGTTCGGTTTCGTTGCCCCGGCTTCATAGACCAGGGATTTCGGCTCCCCCGGAGAATACACTTTCGAAGGTGCCGGATCAGGCCTCGTTTCCCGCCCACTTTTCTGGGCGGGCACGGAAACGGCGATAAGGAGTGAAAGGCAAATTATCAGTAAGGCGGGCCAGATTTTTTTCATATTCAATCCCCCTCCATATTCCTCTTTGGAAAAATCACGGTTGATTCAAGAATCCCAAAACGACATCCTGAAATTTTTTGTAATTTTTCTCCAGCAGAATTGCGTGCCCGCCGTCGGGCAAAGCGGCGTAGCTCTTATTCGCCGTTCCGAGTTTGGCAAAAAACTCGATCGCTTCAGGTTCGGTAGTCAGGAAGTCTTTTTCCGGACGAATGATCAGTGTCGGTACTTTGATCAGCTCCGGCTTCAGAATGGGCCACTTGGTAATGGAATCAACAGTGGAGCCATTCGGCGATCTCGGATCGGCTGCTAATGCCTCCTTGACGTATTTTTCAACGACGTCAGGTTCATACTGCCCGGGAGTGAAATCCGAGCGCGCCGCGGCTTCATCGTTGATCCGGTATTGCTCTTTCGGAACTGGTCTCGATCTCCCGCCGGCCCGTCCTTTCCAACCCATCGCGAAAAGTATCAGCTTGTCGACTTTCTCAGGGTGATTCATTGTGTAAAGCCCGGTCGTTTGCGTACCCCAGGACCAGCCAAAGAGAGAGATCGTATCGACGCCCCTCAGCTTCGTGATGTAGTCAACGGCCGCCCCGATATCCTTCGCCGCGGATTCCGTATCGGACCAATCCTTGTTTGTCTTTTCCGATCTGCCGTAACCGTGTATGTCGATCGACCAAACGTCGTAACCGTTACGGGCCAGAAAATCCATCAGCGAATAATCCCGGATCTGCAGATCGAAATCCGGCCTGCCGGACCATGTTCTCCCATGAGCGAGCAATACGATCTTCTTGCTTTGCTTAAAGGTTTTGTCGAAATCTCTGTGATATTTCTCCCACAGGTAGATCTGCAAACCGCTACTTAACGTGTAATGGTCCTTTCCGACGATTCCCGCTTTCGACTTTTCCTGAGCAAAAATAGTAACGGTAAAACAAGCACATAACAGTGAAACGGCAATGCGCAAAAAGGAAGAATTCGGCTTCATGATCTTTTAAGCTCCTGAGTATTTGCCCTTACGGCGTGCGGGCTTCCGCATTCATCCGCTCGAGTTCCTGCCGGGCCCAGACTTCCTGGTTGCGGAATCTCGCTTCCTGTTTAGCAAGGGCGATAGCTGTCTCGAATTCTCGGCGGGCTTCGTCCCTTCGGCCGGATCGAGCAAGAGCTCGGCCGAGGGCGAGATGCGGCCGAGGATCGTTCCCGGCCAAATCAACCGCTTGCCGGCCTTCGGCGATAGAGGCGTCGATCTGATTCACTCGGAGAAAATATCCGGATCGGTGAGCATGGCTGATCGCGGCTGCCAGAGGTATCTCAAAACGCCCTCGATAAACATATGTAGTACCTCCGATAAAGGCGATAGGCTCGGACTTGGCGATCGGCACATATTCGTCACCGCCGCTGGGCGGCAGTTCCCTAACGCTCAAAAGCACGGTCCCTTCGATCACGGCCGGCAGCGGTTCGATGAGGTTGCGGCTGGTCATTACCCGAACTACTCCGGAAGGCATCGGGCGGCAAGGCTGTACGGAACGAATCATCTCCGGATGCACGCCGAATGTTGCGATCCAGCAATCGTCTATGCCTTCACGGGCGACGTATTCGCTAACGAATTTCATGGCCTGACCCGTCTCGGTGCTGGAATCGACAAAGATACGGTGGGTGTTTTCGTAGCCGCCCCAAAAGTCATTCGCGAACGCGAGATAGTTCGGCGCGGTCCTGAACGTCGCGGCCGCGTTGTAAACCAGCACTAAGATCAGCAAATACCGGAAATTGTGAAACCGACCGCAAAGCCAGACCGCCCCGGCTGCAGCCAAGACGGTCAAAAATGCGTAGACAGCCAAGATGTGTCTTATTCCCGTTGTGAAATTGGAACTCGAAGCAAAAATGAAAAAGACGACCGGCGGCACGAGAAGAAACATCACCTCCCGCCGCTTATCTCGGCTCAAATACGAGAAGACCAGGCCGATCGGCAAAAGCAGGAGCAGCGCGATGCTCGACTTCACAACAAAGGCGAGTGGAAAATAGAACCATTGCCCGGTTGGGTAATTGCGCCCGAAGATGAAAGTGTTGCGGCTGCCAAAAGCGATCACGTCTGCCATACCCAGAACGTACGATTCAGGGAACACCCCGATGTTACTGACGGCCTCAGTTGCGCGAGCGGGCACTGACCCGATCGCCTCCGGCTTACCGTTTTGTCTGATGTAATCGGCAACGGAAACGGACGGTGCCGTCGCACTAGGGATCGCATAGAAACGGAGATCATAAAAGGACCACAGAATCGCCCATCCGATCAGGAACATCCCCGCGAACGCAGCGACCCGCTTCGGAAGCTGATGATGCAGCGTTGATTCAAATCCCCTAAAAAGGATCGCATCGGCTACAAGCAATAGAAACAGAATGCCGACAAAAACGACCGCCGAGTGCTTCGCGCCGAGCATCAGGCCTAGCGCAATGCCCGCGACAGCGAAGCGTGTCCACGTCGGCTCCTTGCCGTATCGGTACAGTGCGTAAACCGCTCCGAAAGACGTGGCACTTATTGCCATGTCCGTCGTTACGATCGATCCGTGCCCGATAAGGCTCGGCTCGAATGCGAGGATCGCAAGCGCAGTTACAGCCTCCCAACGCCCGAACATCTCCCACGCCGCAAAGAACACGAGCAGCGCCAGCACGACGCCCATCAGCGAAGCCGCCAGGCGGGTCGAAATCACCACGTTGTCGATGCCGTTATCGACAAGAAAAGAACTGCCGTAACTGAAAGCTTCGAATGTAGAAGTGAGCTTAGAGCCACACTCCCACGGCGGTTCGGTGAGTTCCATGAAATTCAATGGCGCCGCAGCAAGCAGCTTCAGGAGTGGAGGATGTTCTGGGTTGATGCCGAAATCACCGCATTGCCAATGCCTGTGCCCGGCAAGAATATGATCCGGCTCATCGACCGTCGCATTCGTCCGCACGGCGTGGTATGCGAGTTGGAACGCAAAAGCCGCGAATAAGAAGGCAGCAATTGCAAAGAAGAAGATCCGTTTTATTGTCCTTTGTGGGAATAATTTTGTACCTAATACTGGTTCCATGTTGATGCTTCTCATCATATGGGTGCGGATTGATTTGTAAGCCCAAGGGCGGTTCTGAGACCGCCCCGCCAGTTAATACGCCATCAGAAAATATCGAGGTCGTGGCAAGTCAGTACATTTCCCTTGTCGTCTGTTATCTTAATTTCCTTGACCAATATTCTTCCGGATTTGTAAGGCACGGTTGCCGATGAAAGCTAGCGCGTCGCGCGCAATAGATCAGCCGGGTTATAAAATTTTCCAGCTTTTATCACAATATTGATTCGCCTGATCCCGGTTGGCAAAGTCTTTCAGTTCCGCGAAATCGCGCAGTCCCGGGCCGGAGGTTGAAAAGACTGTTGTAATACCCCAGGCGAGCATTTGCGCGCAGTCTTTTTTGAAATTCGGTCTATCGGCGACACCTTGTATCTGAAGAGAAAAACCATTCCCAAGATGAATATGCATATCTGCTAACACGGGAATGACGTACTTTCCGGTTGCATCGATGACCTGCGCGTTTTTCGGTATCTTGATTCTGTTTCTTACGCCCACCTGCTGGATGCGATTGCCTTCAATGACAATGGCTGCATTCTTAATTGGAGCGCGTCTTGTACCGCTGATAACCGTCACACCTGAAATAACAATATGTTTGCTTTCCGATTGAGAGTAGGCGGGTAATGACAATGACAGCAGCGCGACAAAGAAACAGATCGGTATGTGATTTCCAATTCTAGCTGGCATGATTGCTCCCCTTTACGTGAGTAGGCTCCAGCTGACAGATTCGCGTCCTTTCGCTTTTTCAGAGCCCTTCATATCTCTCTTTGTTGGTAGACCGCCTTTAGGTCCTCAACTGGTCATCCAGGTTGCAAATGTAAACCACAGATCCGTCTTCCCGATCGCGATGCGCTTCCCACGGCCGATAAATGAACGACTGCAGATATTTGCCATTGAGGGTGTCTCCTCCTACGGTTCAAGGACCAAAGTGGCAATGAGTCCGGCGTGATCAGATGGACGAAGTCCGGACGGGGTCAGATCAGGGATGTCTTCACCGACCACATCGATATCAGAAAAGGAAATTGCGCCGCGGGCTAACACAAGGTCCAGACGTTTTGTCGGGTTCAGAATCACTGAAGGGAGCGCACCGGAAAGCGGGAACGTTAAGCCGCTGCTGTTAGGGTTTAAGCTGCTCCACACGTCAGTCAAGCCGCCGTTCAACAGCAAGGAATAAGCTTGTCCGCCTGCCGCTGCATCCGAGTTAAAATCGCCGACAAGAATGACGGGCAGCGTCGTATTTGTTGGCCCCTGCAAAAGTTCGTTCGCCTGGGCGATCTGCACCGATTCAGTTAACGTCGCCCCCAGGTGCGTGGTGACAAAACGATAGGTTTTCCCACGATCCTTTATGTCGGCCGAGGCCCACCCCTTGAGTAAGGTGAACAGCGTTCCGAGCACTGGTATCTGAGTATTGTTCGCGAAGTCGCCCGTATCGACGGCTTCGATCCGAAAACGGGAATTTTGCAGATCCGTCCGGGCTAGAATTGCGATGCGGTCGGTATATCGAATATCGAGTGGGGGAGAAGTCGGGAATGTGCCGGTAAGTTCAACGTCTAGAAATGTTGGAACAGAGATCGCCGAATAATGCGCACCCTTGGCCGCGAGACGGTCAAGTAGGATCTGCAGAAAATCATACGCTACGATTTGAGCAGGTGCCGGATCCAGCGGAGGGCCGACACGCCACAGGGCCACTTCCTGAAGACCGACGATATCGGGTGAAGCCGTGGCGATCTGGTCGGCGAGGGCATCGATACGCTCAGGCGGGTTGCCGGCCCTTTCACGAGTAAGATTTTGCCCGACTACTGCGGCTAACTCCGCCGGTGTCCCGGCAATGACTAGCCCCGAAGCATTATTCCCAGAATTCATGCTATATGTCATCACCTTTAGCTCGCGATCGGATTCATTACCATGCGCCGAAGCTGGTTGGCAAAACACGAGAGTCATGACTATCGAAAAAATTACAGTCCCTATGCGTTTATTTCGCATTTGTTTTCTCCCATTTGCTGTTCGTCACACGCTGCCGATCTCTCGCGGCAGCTATCATCGGTAGATAGGTATTTGGGAGCGGTCAAATAGAATCGCCGAGGGAAAATCTTTCTCTTTGAAAAATCTTCCGGTAGACTGTTTTCGGTTCAGGAAAACAATCTCGCAGCTCGGATTTCTTTTTTGTTTCCGCTCCTCGAACGGGAGTATGGAGAGGAGATCCGGGATGTCACTGAATTTAGATTTTATTTCTGCTGAATTTAACTTGAATGTGGTAAGCGATTCTGTAAGCACGGTTTACCTTTTTGACGAGTATCGTCTCGATGTATCACGTCGGATGCTTTACCGTGGCGAGCACGAGGTCGTCCTACCGCCGAAAGCCATCGAAACCCTGATGGCGCTGATCGATCTCCGCGGTGAGATCGTCAGCAAGGGCGATCTGATGAGGATCATTTGGGGCGACACGATTGTCGAGGAGTCGAACCTCGATCATTACCTTCATGTCTTACGCAAGACGCTAGGACAGAAGAGCGACGGGCAGTCGTTCATCGAAACTCTCAGGCGGCGAGGCTATCGTTTCACCTCAGATGTTCGGGTGATTGAGGCGCCGAATCGCAATGGGAAGCGAAGCACACTGGCGGATTCGAATCCTGCTCAATTCACGGATCGAGATGACAGTCCGACGGCCTCGCTAGGTTTAGCCGCCGAGTCACCCACCGCTAACATCGTCAAACCTTCACGCTTTTCACCTTTAGTTGGTGTCATCGCCGTGCTTGCCGGTTTACTCGGGTCGGCAACTATTTGGTATTTTCAGCGGCAGGATCTTCCAAACCGGGAGACGTCACCTCCGCGCGGCGAAGTCTCCGTTACGCCACTGACCAACGGACGCGCGCCCTCTGACGCGACGATTTCGCCGGACGGAAAGTATTTTGTCTATTACGAGCTGATTGATAATAAACAGCACCTCTGGGTGCAGCAGGTTGGACAAACGGACCGCATCGAGATCACTCCGCCCGGGGAATGGACGATCCAGTGGATGACGTTTTCACCAAACGCAGAATTTGTCTATTTTGTCGCGCAAGAAAAAGCGGGTGACCAACACGCGCTATATCGGGTTTCGAGGCTCGGCAGTGCGCCGTTGAAAATCTTGACTGGCGTTCATTCGCCCGTCTCATTTTCTCCCGACGGGAGCAAAGTGACTTTTGTTCGGTATAACGAGAAAACGAAGGAGTCTTATCTCGTAGCCGCGGCGGTAGACGGTACTGCCCAAACGATTTTGTTGACCCGCACGAATCACGAAGGCCTGTCGCTGGGCCTTGCCTGGTCCCCGGACGGGAAATTCATTGCTTACGAGTCTACGGATACGAATCGTACAACCTCGGAAGGCACTTGCTCGATCGCAGCTATCGAAGTAGCCACTCGCGCAACTAAAGATCTGTCGCCAGAACGGTGGGACACTTGTTTCCGAATGGCCTGGACCAACGATGGCGAGGGGTTGGTCTTCATTGGCACCCGCTCGGGAGAAAGCCTCACGACTCGGCGTGACCAGGTCTATTACCTTTCCGTTGCGGACGGTCGATCGCACCGGATCTCGACCGACGGCAGTCGTTACCAGTCAGCGTCGCTCGGCCTCACAACGGATAACTCATTGCTCGTAGTGCCGCACAAAAGGCTTTCGCAGATATGGGTGATGGATGCGGATGGCGATGCCCGTACCGCCGTGCAGCTGACCACCGGGCAACTCGACGGACCCGCGGGAATTGCGCCGTTGCCCGACGGCCGGGTGGGATATGTCAGTAGGGTCGGCGAAGATCTCACGCTCTGGGTTATGAACGCTGATGGATCCGACCAACATCAGATCGGCCTTCAGATGCGCTTTGTTGAGGAAGTGAGAGCCACGCCTGACGGACGGTTTTTCATTTTTTCCGCTCGGCGCAACGGCTTCAGTCATCTCTACCGCATCGACACGAACGGACAGCATCTCCGGCAGTTGACCGACGGCGAAAGTGACGAGATCTCTTCGACAATTTCGCCGGACAGCAAATGGGTGTATTACATTTGGGAAATCCGTGACCGCGAACGCCCGAAGGTCTACCTGCGTAAGATCTCGATCGACGGCGGCGAAACCGTCAACTTGAAAGAGATGGATAGTGACTTGATACCCGAACTATCGCCAGATGGAAAATTGATCGCAGCACTGATCGGCGGCAGGCTAAAGATCTTTTCCAGCTCTGATGGTAGTCTGCTCCAATCTTTGAAGGCCAATAAATTTGCGCACCCGTGGACAGGAGCGAAATGGACGTCCGACGGCCGGTCCCTCATCTATCTGGTAAATGGCGAAAATACCACCAATATTTGGGTGCAATCCCTTAGCGGATCGGCTCCTGTTCCGCTCACGAATTTTCAAAAAGGTTACGTTTACGAGTACGCCTTTTCTCACGACGGCAAAAAGCTTTACGTCGCACGCGGCTATCAGATCCGCGACGCAGTCTTGATCAAAAATTTCTAAAGAGCGTTTACCGCACCTCAGTTTATTGGCGTCGTTCCACGCGTTGCTCGATGAATAAACTTTGAAGACATAAAACCTGTCTAAGATTTCAGAAGACGACCTTGGGGTTGGTGCTCCCAAGTACCTCAACAGGTGCGAGGTGACTCTTCAAAAAGCTGAGCGTTTTTGAATGTTCGGAAGAGGCTGAGGCGGAGTTTTTGAGAAAAACTACAGCAACTTTACAACAACTCTCGCAAGCCCGATTTTTCTGTTTTCTTCTAAGTCGTTGAGCTAATTGGGGATCTTGGTAGCGGGGGGCGGGATCGAACCGCCGACCTTGGGGTTATGAATCCTGAATCAGCCGCTGCATACAATGCCTTCCAAGTAAAAATCAGCATTTTCAGCGAAGAAACAGTCGTTTGAGCAGAACATAAAGCACCTGGATGCATATAGCGCAAGGAAGATTACAGCAACTTTACAACAAATCTTCCGGCGCTGTAACAAGCTCTCTCATCTGAGAATGGTTCGCACATCTAATCGCAGTTCACCCGAGCAACGGATTTTAAGTCCGTATGACGGCCGCATTACTAGTCTAAACAAACCGTGGGATTACTAAGAACCGTTCCTCCATCAGCTTAGAAGACGGCACCTGTCATCAAGGCGATCAGGTTTTTTCCCGCGTCTGTGGGCTCGCGGGTCTTGCAACTGCAACTCTACCAGCGCCTGCAACCGTCAACAAGAGGACACCTGCGCGAACTATAGTAGACACCATGGAACTGACTTGATCCATCACCGGCGCGTAAAAGTGCGGGGCCCGAATGGAAGAATAAAAACCAGAAATGTTTAACGGCTTTTACTCATATCCTTTAGATAGCTTGCGTTGGATGTCAGAGCTAGATGGCAGTCCTGTTTGGCATCGGATTTGTTCTGCCGTGGCAAGGGGTAATTGTAGACTGTCTCATAGCTCTCTTACCGAGGGTTTGAATTAGCGTTGCTGTTTCCTCGCGAGCCGCACCCGGACGAACATCTCTTTCCTATTCTGGTGCTAGTTCGACAGTTTCAATACGGGGTCCTTCCTAACCGAACGGGACCTCCCAGCTAAACGCTGCTAGCATGTCTAAACTGTGGATTCGATTGTTTGGGAAATTCACGATCAAACGGGAAACTGACTCGCTAAAGGGTCTGGATGCCAGCAAAGAGCGAGAATTACTCAGTTACCTGTTGATTAACCGTAACCAGTCTCACCCTCGCGAAACACTGGCGAGTCGGTTATGGGGCGACACAACAACCGAGAAATCGAAAAAATATTTGCGACAGGCGTTGTGGCACGTTCAATCTACCCTGGAGAGTCGCGAGGTTTCGGGTGCCCAGCTTCTCATAGTTGAGCACGATTGGGTGCAGCTCAACCTGCAGTCTGAGTTGTGGCTTGACGTTGCAGTCTTTGAACTTGCTTTCAACGCGACGCAAGGGGTGCCCGGCAATCAACTTACTACAAACAGCGCGGCGTTGTTGACTGAGGCGGTTGATCTTTACACAGGCGATCTGCTCGACGGTTGGTATCAGGACTGGTGCCTCTTCGAACGTGAGCGGCTTCAAAATATGTACCTATGCATGCTCAATAAACTTATGTACTACTGCGAGGCCAACGCAAATTATGAAGCCGGCCAGGAGTACGGAGCTACCATCCTTCGCTATGATCGCGCGAGTGAACGAACCTACCGACGCTTGATGCTCATGCAGTTCAAGGCCGGTGATCGAACGGGCGCGTTACGACAGTACGAGCGTTGCGTTGCTGCGCTCAACGAAGAACTAGGAGTGAAACCGGAAAGACGTACAAGGGAACTCTACGAGATCATTAGGAATGATGGAATGCCGCCGGTCAAGGAATGCGGCGGACAGCGCGATTCCGATCAAGGTGTCGGCTTGACTGAAGTGCTCGCCCGTCTCAAACGTGTGCAGTCGGTTCTGGCTGCGCTGCAAAGGCGTGTTCAGCGGGACGTTAAAGCAGTCGAGGCGGAAATCGAAACGACGAGACAATAACCAGAATCAGACTCACGATTTTCGGATTAACTCCCCCTTCCGCATCCCTCATTCAAATAAATTTTCAATTAGACGCTACCGCAGACGCGCGACAGACGTTGCGCCGTTGCGATTTCTGTTTAATGGCCCAGATCTAGGTATCGGCACTTGAAATAGTGGTGAAGTAACCAACGTTCCACTCTTCGACGGTTCAGGGTAGGCATGGACACATGCGAGCCTAAGGTGCATTCGTTCATCGTCAAGATTTGGCTCGAAGAAGTTGGTGATGAAACCGACGGGCTTGTCTGGCATGGTTACTTAACTCACGTACCAAGCGGTGAGCGCTATTACTTAAAAGGGCTGAGCGATATCGAAGACCTCATCGAGCGTTGTCTTGGAAACCTGGAAGATAAACCCAGACATGATTCTTCGCTCCGACGCGTAATACGGCGTTTGAGGTTTTGGCAGGACTAGGCGTTTTTCAAATCCGGCGACAGGAAGCAATTGTGGCGAAATCTCAGGCAATAGCAGCAACCGGACAAGCAATCCTCGGCTTACTTGCCAACGCGGTTCCGAAACCAGAATTTTCCACGGCGCGCTTTGAACTCTATCAGGTCTCAGATTTTCAACCGGCAATGGAAGTGGGCATTTCACTTTATCTCTATCGGGTCAGCGTGAACGGCACGCGGCGGAATCTGCCGCCTACAGTTGCGCCTAACGGTCATCGCTTTCGCCCGCCGATTCCACTCGATCTGCATTACATGCTCAGTGCCTGGGCCAAGACCGCCGAGACGCAACAGCGCTTGCTGGGATGGGCCATCCGAACACTTGCCGACACACCCGTGCTGCCTGCCGGACTGCTCAACCACTACGGGCCGGAAAGCGACATCTTCAGATCCTCAGAAGCGGTCGAACTCATTCTCGACCAGTTGACGTTGCAGGATCTAAACAACTTGTGGAGCGCCACTAAGATCAGTCCTCCACTGTCAGTCAACTACGTAGCGCG
>Ga0079218_10000189_pt1 | contig 15381 bp, 11 predicted proteins | sample NCCompost_FD_77181 | JGI IMG/M metagenome (GOLD analysis project Ga0079218, IMG submission 77181) | Agricultural soil microbial communities from Utah to study Nitrogen management - NC Compost | ecosystem: Environmental > Terrestrial > Soil > Agricultural land | place: USA: Utah | collected... | reverse complement strand
TAGCGGAGGTAGTACCAGGCCGAATCGAGGAAAGTGTCCGAGACGTCGGTCTCGCGCCGCGCGCGCGCGCCGCACGTCGGACAGGGCACGTAGTACCACTCCTCGTGCCGGGCGAGCGGCGAGATCCCGCTGTCGTCCGGCCGGAAATCTTCGATCTCGGGCAGGAGCACGGGCAGATCCTGCTCGGGGACCGGCACGGGGCCGCAGGAATCGCAGTAGACAACCGGGATCGGCGGGCCCCAGTACCGCTGCCGCGAGATGCACCAGTCGTGAAGCCGGTAGCGGACCATCCCCTTCCCCATCCCGCCGCTCTCCAGCCACCGGATGATCGCGGTCCTGCCGTCGTCCGCCGGCATCCCGTCGAACTGGCCCGACCCCTGGAGACGACCCTCGTCATCCACGACCTGAACCACGGGGAGGCGGTATTTCTCGGCGAACTCGAGATCGCGTTCGTCATGCGCCGGCACCGCCATGATGGCGCCGGTTCCGTAGCCCATCACGACATAGTCGGCCGTCCAGACCGGTATGCGCCGGCCGGTGGCGGGATTCTTGGCGAACGCACCGGTGAACACGCCGCTCTTGTCGCGGTCGCCGATCCGGCGCGAGACGAGGTCCCTCGCGGCCGCCGCCGTGCGGTATGCTTTGACACCGGCACGCTGCGCCGGCGTGGTGATCTCCTGCACGAGCGGGTGCTCGGGCGCGAGGACCATGAACGTGGCGCCGAAGATCGTGTCGGGACGCGTCGTATAGACCGGTATGACATGCTGGTCGTCCACCTGGAAGTCGATTTGCGCGCCCTCCGAACGGCCGAGCCAGTTGCGCTGCGCGGTCGTCGTCGTCTCGGACCAGTCCATCTTCGACGGATCGTCGAGATCGGCGAGCAGGCGGTCGGCGTACTCGGTGATCCGGAAGAACCACTGCTCGAGCGTGCGCTGCTCCACGAGGGTATCGCAGCGCTCGCAGCGCCCCGCGATTACCTGTTCGTTGGCGAGGACGGTCTTGCAGTTCGGGCACCAGTTGACGGCCGCGGCCTTCCGGTACGCCTTCCCCGCCTTGTAGAGCTGGAGGAAGAGCCACTGCGTCCAGCGGTAATACGCGGGGTCGGTCGTCGAGAGCTCGTGCCGCCAATCGAACATGCCGCCGATGCGCGCGAGCTGCCGGCGGAAGTTCGCGATGTTGCTGGGAATGAGGCGGGCCGGGTGGGTGCCGACCTTGATCGCGAAGTTCTCGCTGTGAATGCCGAAAGCGTCGAAGCCGATCGGCTCGAAGACCTGGAAACCCTGAAGCCGCTTGAACCGTCCGTAGACATCACTGCCCGTGAACGCGAACATGTTCCCGACGTGCAGGCCTTCGGCTGACGGATACGGGAACATCATGAGGTTGTAGAACGGACGAGCAGCGCCGTCGAGGTCGGGCTCGTTCGTGTGCCGCTCGCTCCATCGCTCGCGCCACTTCGCTTCGACCATGTCCGGCTGGTAGGCCTGATCGTTCGGTGCCTGGGTTTCGCTCATGGGCTAAATCTATCGGACGACAGGGCTTACTGCTATCGGAAGGGTGTGACCGCCGTCATCGCGGCGTGCGTGCCTGGGGCCGATGTTCGTCTTGAGTCGGATCGTCCGCGCCCCGTCCTCGACCGGAGCGGTGATGCACAGGATCGCGCAACTGATTCGCGGTGCCACGCTCGGACGATCCGAGGCGCGCCTTTGCGCGTTCGTGGAATCGTCGCCACTCCCCGCCGCGATCGTCGACTCCGACGGGCGGCCCTTTCACACGAATCCCGCGTGGCAATCGCTCTGGGGTGATGGAGCCGCGTCGGTCCTCTCGCGAGTTCCCGATCTCACGCCGTTCTGTCGGGCAGCCGGGTCGGGTGAGACGGTCGTCACCCCCGCGATCTGCGTTCCGGGCGCCGCGGCGCCGGAGCGCTGGGTGCGCGCCTACCTCTTTCCCGTCCGCCGCTCCGCTCCGGCCATCGAAGTGGGGATCGTCCTCGAGGAGGTCACCGCGCAGCGCCGCGCGGAGGACGCGATCCGCGACGCACATCGGCGCGAGAGCCTCGGCACCCTTGCGGGGGGGATCGCCCACGACTTCAACAATCTGCTGACCGGTATCCTGGGCAACGCGAGCCTTGCCTTGCGCGCGCTCCCGGACTCGGAGCAGGTCAGCGAGCTCCTGCGGGAGGTCATCCGGTCCGCCGAGCGCGGAGCCGAGCTCACACAGCAGCTGCTCGCATACGCCGGCAAGGGCCGGCTCCACCTCACCACTGTCGATGTGGCGGCGCTGGTCCGGGACCTCGAATCGCGTGTCCGCGAGTCCCTGCCGGCACATGTCGCCGTGACGTACACTCTGCCGGATGTCTGTCCGTTGATCGAAGCGGACGCGGGCCAGGTCCGGCAGCTGCTGCTCAGTCTCATCGCGAACGCCGTGGAGGCCATCGGCGGCGGGCCGGGCGCAATCGCGATCGAGCTCGACGTGATGACCATCGAGCCAGCAGATGCACGTCCGGAGCTCGCGGGGATCGAGTTGCTCCCGGGATCGTATCTCCGGCTCGACGTCCGCGACTCCGGCGCCGGCATGGACCGGCGCACGCAGGCGCGGGTCTTCGACCCGTTCTTTACGACGAAGTTTCTCGGCCGCGGGCTGGGGCTCGCGGCGGCACTGGGAATCGTGCGGAGTCATCAGGGCGCGATCGCGGTGCGGAGCGAGCCCGGTGCCGGCAGCGCGTTCTCGGTCCTGCTTCCATCCGCCGCCAGGCGCGTCGCCGAATCGGCGCCCCTCCGCACGCGGCCTTCGACCGAGCACGTGCTGATCGTGGAGGACGAGGCCACCATCCGTCGCGTGGTTGCGAGCATGCTCGAGGAGCACGGGTACATCGTCTCGAGCACATCGAGCGGGCCCGAAGCGGTTGCAAAACTCGCGGAATCATCCGACATCCGCCTGGCACTCGTCGACCTGGCAATGCCGGGCATGGGTGCCGAGGAGACCATCCGCGCCATCCGCCGGGTGCGCCCGGGCATTCCGGTGCTGGTCATGAGCGGCTCGGGCGGTGCCGAGCTGATGGGCCGGCTGCGGCAGGGTGACGTGAGCGGCTTCGTCGCAAAACCTTTCAACGCAGAGGAGCTCGCGGAGCACGTCGCACGCGCACTCCGAAGCCGCGTGCCGCGCTGACGTGACCGCCTTGCTTGCGGCGGACCGGCCGCTCTACCTTCTTCCCGTTGCCCAGCCCGCCACCAGGCACCGGGAGCGCATGGCCGCCGATCGCAATGATTTGACCCGCGCACTCCACCGGGCTGGGGCACTCGCCGTCCTCGTACTCACTGCGAGCCTCGCCGGCATTCTCTGGATCGTCGCGGACCGGGCCGCTCCGGCGAGCGCAGCCGTGATTCGGGCCGCGATCCTTCCCACCGCTCTCGCCTTTCTCGTCGTCGCCGCGATCGTCGAGCTCCTCATCGTCCGCTGGCTGCAGCACCAGGTGATCTCCCCGCTCGCGGCGGCGGAGCGCGTTGCCTCGCGCGTGGCGCGCGGCGACCTCACGGTGGCGGACCTGGCCAGCTCCAACGGCCGGACCATGGGGAGCCAGCTTCTCGCGAGCGTGTCCGCGATGGTGGGCTCGCTTCGCGACCTCACCGGCGCGATCCAGAATGCGTCGTCCGACGCGGCGGCGATGGCACAGCAGATCGCCGCGTCCACCGAGGAGATGACCGCCTCCACCGAGGAAGTCGCGAGCACGACCGGCGACCTCACCGAACGGGCGAACCAGCAGGCGCTGATCGTCCGCGCCGCCGCGGACGACGCGGGACGGATCCTTACGATTTCCCAGGAGCTCGCGAGCGGGGCGCTGCAGGCCGCCGACCGGAACGCGGCCCTCGCGCGGGCCGCCCGGTCGCACAAGGAGCGGCTCGACGCCAGCACGGCGGAGCTGGGCCGGCTCGCCGACGAAGTGCGGGCCGGAGCCGAGGAGGCGGAGTCGCTCGCAGCCGCGTCCGAGGCGATCGAGAAGTTCGTCACGCAGACGAAGGCGATCGCCAAGCAGACCCACATGCTCGCGCTGAACGCCTCGATCGAGGCGGCCCGCGCCGGCGAGGAGGGCAAGGGATTCAGCGTCGTCGCCGAAGAAGTCCGGAAGCTCGCCAATCAGGCCGCGCAGGCCGCGAGCTCCACGAGTGCGACGGTGCAGACGGTGCTCGAGCGCGTGCAGACGGCGCGCGAGCGACTGCTCCGTCTCGGCCAGGGCGGAATGATCGCGCGCGACGCGGCACACGCCGCGGCGGAAGGGCTCATGACGGTAGCGGCCGACGCCGAAGCGAATGACCAGTGGACGCGGCGGATGTCCGGCTCCGCCGATGAGGTGCGCGGACTAATCGAGGGCATCGCCGGACGCATGCGGGAAGTCTCTGCTGGAACGGAGGACTACGCCGCGGCCGCCGAGGAGATCGCCGCGGCGGCGGAGCAGCTCAACGCATCGACGGAGGAAATCTCCTCGTCGGCCGGGCATCTCGCCGAGGCCGCGGAGAAACTCACCAGCGCCGTAGGAGGGTTTCGACTATGAGCCGGGGAAGATTCGTGATCGCGGCGATCATTGCCGTGATCTCGCTGCTGGCATACTTCGGAAAGAGCGCGACCAATCCGGTTACCGGCGAGAAGCAGCACGTCGGCGACATCACCCCCGAGACGGAAGTCGCGCTCGGTCTCCAGGCGGCGCCGGAGATGGCGCAGCAGTTCGGTGGCCTCAGCCCGTCCGCGGAGGCGCAGCAGCTCGTCAAGGACGTCTGCGCCCGCATCGTCTCGCGGAGCGCGGCGCAACAGAGCGCGGAGTACTACCGGTACGATTGCCACGTGCTCGCCGATCAGAACACCGTCAATGCGTTCGCGCTTCCCGGCGGCCAGGTGTTCATCACGGAAGCGCTCATGCGGAAGCTCGACACGCACGGCCAGCTCGCGGGCGTGCTGGGGCACGAGATCGGGCACGTCGTCGGCCGGCACGGCGCGGAGCACATCGCGAAGCAGCAGCTCACCCAGGGCCTGACGGGCGCCGCCGTGCTCGCCACCTACGATCCCCAGAATCCGGCGAGCCGGGGGAGCGCGGCGGTCGTCGCGATGATCGGGCAGCTGGTGAACATGCGTTTCGGACGGGCGGACGAGCTCGAGTCGGACAACCTGGGCGTGCGCTTCATGGCGGAAGCAGGCTACGACCCGCGCGCCATGAAGCGGGTGATGGAGATTCTTGCGGAGTCTGGCGGCGGCGGAGGCCGACAGCCCGAGTTCTTCAGCACACACCCCAACCCCGAAAACCGCATCGCGAGGATCGATGAAGCGATCGCGGCGCAGTTCCCGGGTGGAGTGCCGTCAGGCCTGGAGCCTTGACGCTATTGTGCGAGGTGCGTGCCCGGAGGGGTACGCCTCGCGCGGTCGAACGCATCACGCACGGCGTCCTTGATCGTCTCCCAGGCGGAACGATCCCGGCCGCCGTGCTCGTAGCGGTCCCAGTCGCGCCGCAGCTCGGGCTCGATCTCGTCCCACCCACGGTTCGCGTGACGGTGTGCCGACTCGAATCCGTAGCGATACGCCGGACGGAACTGATCGTAGTAGTCGGGGCCCAGTGAGTAGGGGCGACTGGTGAAGTTCTCGTTCCAGTAGTTGTCCTCGGTTTCCCAGGCGGCCCGCCAATCGTTCCCCGTCGCCGCTCCGCCTTCACTCATGCGCTCGGGCGCATCGCCTCTCTTCTTATTCATCAGTTGCTCCGCTGTCGTGGTCGTTTGGGCAGGCTGCCATCGGCGCACCGCGGCGTCGAATCGGCCGCGGCGAGCGCCGTGGCGCTGGTGGTGTCCGGCGGGTCCCGACGCTGGCGCGGCGTGCTCTGGACGATGCGTGCCGTGATCGTATCGGTTCGGAGGCACGCACCAGCCATGAGCGTATCGCTCGGCAACGTCGGCGCTACTATGCCGCTCGGTACGTTCGCCTCCGGGGCGAGCTTGCGGCCGCCGAGCGTATCGCTCGGGAGCGTCGGCGCGATCTGCCCCGCCATGGGGGCAGCCGAGAGCGCCAGAGCGACGAGCGCCGCGGGGAGTACGGGTCCCAGCATGTGCATGACAAGCCGTCCTTTCCGCTGTGGGCTACCCCTCGACCATACCGGGACCGCCGCTCCGGCTCTGTGACCCGGGGCACCCTGGCCCCGCTATCTTCCCGCATGAGCATTCGACGGCCGCCGGACGCGGTGAGAATCGCCGCGCTACGCGGCGTATTCCGAACCGTCGGCACGGTCGCTCCCGGCGTGGCGGCGCGCTGGGCGGAGGGCCTCTTCTGCCGCCCGCCCCGTCAGGAGGCGCGTGCGCCGGAGGAGGCGTTTCTGCGTACGGGAACCCCGTTCGCGGTCCCCTTCGACGGTGGCGAGCTGAGCGCGTGGTCGTGGGGTTCGGGGCCGGTCGTCGTCCTCGTGCACGGCTGGGGAAGCCGAGCCGGCCGCTGGGCGACGTTGGCGCCGGCGCTCCTCGAGCAGGGCTTCCGGGTGGTGACCTACGATGCTCCGGCACACGGACGTTCGCCCGGCCGACTGGCCTCATTGCCGGCGTTCGCGCGTGCGCTCGAAGCAGTGGCTGCCGCATGCGCCCCGGTGCACGGCCTCGTGGGACACTCCCTGGGCGGCGCCGCCATCACGCTCGCACTCGGCGGAGGATTGCGTGCATCGCGTGCGGTGCTCATCGCATCGCCCGCCGATCCGGAGACCTTCGCCGACCGATTCGCGGAGGTGCTCGCCATTCCGGAACCGGTGCGGGCGGCGATGCAACGGAACCTCGAAGTGCGCCTCCGCATGAACTGGAAGGACCTCTACCTTCCGTCGGTTGCCTCGAGAATCCGCGTCCCCGTGCTCGTCATCCACGACTGCGACGATCAGGACGTGCGGACGACGGACGCCCAGGCGATCGTCGCCGCCTGGCCGGGCGCACAGCTCCTCCTGACCGACGGGTTCGGGCACCGCGCAATCATTCGCGCGCCCGCGGTGGTGACCGCCACGTCGGCGTTTCTGTCCGACCGACTGGCCCGGTGATCGTCATCGACCGGGAGAATCTCTTCGCGCGCGGATGGTCCCACGCAGTCTCGACGACCAACGATATCGCGGAGCTCGATTCCTTCCGCAGGCTGGTCGGGGCACCGCCCGCCGCTTTGCAGCTCGGCAACCCGCGCTGGCCTCACCTCGATCTCCGCGACGAGGCCCGCCGCCGCGCGCTCGCGATGGACGGGGTCGTCGTGGTGGAGCGCACCCCCGATCTCGTCCGTTACATCCGCGCGATTCGCGCGATAACTTCCCGCGCATGATGCAGCTTCTGCTGAATGCGGACCTCTTCACGCCGGGTCCGCTCGGCCATCGGCACGTCCTCGTCGCCGGCGGCCGCGTCGTCTGGATCGGCGAGCGGATTCCGGTTTTTCCGGATGGACTCGTGGAGCGAGTTGACCTGCATGGCGCGCGCGTCATTCCCGGGCTCATCGACTGCCACGCGCATCTGACCGGGGGCGGCGGTGAGGCGGGACCGGAGACCCGGGTTCCGCCGCTCGCGCTGAGCCGGCTCACGACCGGCGGCGTGACCACGGTGGTCGGCGTCCTCGGCACGGACGATACGATCCGCACGCCGGCAGAGCTGGTCACGACCGCGCAGGCGCTGACCGCGCTGGGGATCACGGCGTTCTGCTACACCGGAGGATATCATGTCCCGCCGGCCACGGTGACGGGGAGCGTTCGGGGCGACATGGTGTTGATCGACCGGGTCCTCGGCGTCGGCGAGATTGCGATCAGCGACCACCGCTCGAGCCAGCCCACCCGGGACGAGCTGCTCCGCCTCGCCGCCGATGCGCACGTCGGCGGGCTGATGAGCGGCAAGGCGGGCATCGTACACCTGCACGTGGGCGACGGTGAGCGCGGACTTGCGCCGGTGCGGGACGCAATCCATGCGACCGAGCTCCCGGCTTCGGTCTTCCACCCCACGCACGTGAATCGCCGCAGGCGGCTCTTCGAGGATGCCTGCAGTCTCGCGCGTGAGGGAGTTACGATCGACATCACCGCGTTCCCGATCGGGCCCGACGAGGATGCCTGGCCAGCCGACGAAGCGCTGATGCGGTATCTGGACGCCGGGTCGCCGCCCGAGCTCGTGACCGTAAGCAGCGATGCCGGGGGATGCCTGCCGGTGTTCGACGATGATGGAAGAGTCACTGCCATGGACGTCGGCGAGCCCATGGCGCTCGCGACCACGCTCCGACGGATGCTGGCCGGCGGCTCGCCGCTCGCGCGCGTACTGCCGGCGTTCACGTCGAATGTCGCGCGACTCCTGCGACTCGGCAGGAAAGGGCACATCGCGGAAGGAGGGGACGCCGACCTCGTGGTCCTGTCGGCCGACGGGGCGGTAAACGACGTCATGGCCGGCGGGGCGTGGATGGTGCGCGACGGCCGGCCGCTGGTGCAGGGCCCCTTCGAGGTGCGCCCGCTGTGAGCCGGCCCCGGCCGAAGGAAGCGACGCCGAGCGGCGACACGCTCGGGCTCGGCTACGTGATTCCGGTGGGCGGCGCCGAAGAAAAGGTGGGCGACACGACCATCCTCCGGAAGTTCGTCACGCTCTGCGGGGCCGAGCGCGCCCGGATCGCGATCATACCCACGGCGTCGGAGCTCGACGATACCGGAGCGAAGTACGCGGCGCTCTTCAAGTCACTCGGCGCAGCGGAGACGGTGGTCCTCCCCATCACGTCGCGATCGGCGGCCGACGACGACAATCACGTGGCGCCGCTCGAAAACGTGACCGGCATCTTTCTCGCCGGCGGAAACCAGCTTCGGCTCTCCACGCTCATCGGCGGAACGGACGTGGCCCGCGCGATCCGGCGGCGAAACGCGGCCGGAGTCCACGTGGCCGGCACTTCGGCCGGCGCAGCTTTTCTCTGCGAGCACATGATCGCCTTCGGACGCGAGGGCGCGTCGCCCCGCGCCCGGATCGTCACGCTCGCACCGGGTCTCGGCCTCACGAATCGCGTGATCATCGACCAGCACTTCCGCCAGCGCGACCGACTGGGCCGACTGCTCACCGCGATCAGTTACAATCCCTTCGCGATCGGCATCGGGCTCGATGAGAATACCGCGGCGTTCATCGCGCCCGACCACTCGCTCGAGGTCGTCGGCAGCGGCGCGATCACCGTCGTCGATCCGTCCGACCTCGAGTTCAGCTCGATGGCGCGGGTCCGGAAGAACGATCCGGTCTGCCTCATCGGGCTCCGGCTGCACATCCTCGACAACGGCGCCACCTTCAATCTTCACACGCGCCGCGCCGCGGCGGCGCCGGCGATCGCCCTTCGGGTATGAAGATCCTCGACCGCACCATCTTCGTGGGCCCGAATCTCTACGCCCACTTCCCCGTGATCCGGCTGGACGTGGATCTGGGCGTGCTGGAGGATTGGCCATCGGGGCGACTCGGCACCCGGTTCACCGACGGCCTCCTCCACGCGCTCCCCGGCCTCATGCAGCACGGCTGCTCCTACGGCGAACCGGGCGGCTTCGTTCGCCGGCTCACCGAGGGTGAAGGGACCTGGCTCGGCCACGTCCTCGAGCACGTCGCCATCGAGCTGCAGAACGTCGCGGGACATCCGCTCACCTACGGAAAGACGCGGTCGCTCGGCCCGCGGGGCACGTACTACGTCATCTACCAGTACGCGCAGGCAGAGGTAGGGGTCGAGGCTGGAGAGCTCGCGCGAACCCTGCTGTACAGCCTCCTTCCCGAGGACCTCCGGCCCGCCGGCGCGCTGCCGGAGGACTTCAACTTCGCGCGCGAGCGTGACGACTTCATCCGCTTCGCCCAGCGCCATGCGCTCGGACCCAGCACCGCGGCGCTCGTCAACGCCGCCGAAGAGCGCCGGATTCCGTGGATGCGCCTCGGCACGAACAGTCTCATCCAGCTCGGCCAGGGTCGCTTCCAGCGCCGCGTTCAGGCCACCATCACCAGCCAGACGTCGCACATCGCCGTGGAGCTCGCGTCGGACAAGGAAGAGACGAATCGCATCCTCGGGAACCTCGGTCTGCCGGTGCCGCGGCAGCGGCTGGTCCAGTCGGCGGCCGCGGCGGTCGCGGGGGCGGAGCGCGTGGGGTATCCGGTGGTGGTAAAGCCCTACAACGCGAATCACGGGCGTGGCATCTCCATCCACCTCACCGAGGCGGCGCAGGTCGAGCAGGCCTTCGAGGTGGCGCGCGAGCATAGCCGTAGCGTCATCGTCGAGTCGTACGTCACCGGGTTCGATCACCGGATCCTCATCGTCAATGGCCGGCTCGTCGCGGTGGCGCAGCGGATTCCCGGGCATGTCATCGGCGACGGCGCCAGCACGATCGACCAGCTCATCGCCCAGGTGAACGAGGACCCGCGGCGCGGCGTCGGTCACGAAAAGGTGCTCACCCGCCTCGCGTGGGATCATCAGGCGGAGCAGCTCCTGGCGAAGCGCGGCATGACCCGCGATTCGGTGCCCGCGGCGGGTGAAAAGGTTTTCCTGCGAGCGACGGGCAACCTCTCGACCGGCGGCACCGCCATCGACATGACGGACGTCATCCATCCGGACAACGCCGAGATGGCGATCCGCGCGGTGGAGGCGATCGGTCTGGACGTGGGCGGAGTGGACTTTCTCACGAGCGACGTCACCCGCTCGTACAAGGAGGTCGGCGGCGCCATCGTCGAGGTGAACGCGGCGCCGGGTTTCCGGATGCATATGGCGCCGAGCGAGGGCAAGGGACGCGACGTCGCGAGCCCGGTGATCGAGATGCTGTTTCCGCCGGGCTCCCCGGCGCGGATCCCGATCGCGGCCGTGACCGGAACGAACGGCAAGACGACGACGGCGCGGATGCTGGCCCACATCCACAAGCTCGCGGGCCATCACGTCGGCCTTACGACCACGGACGGGGTGTACATCGACGGACAGCGAGCAGTGCCGGGTGACATGACCGGCCCCGTGGCGACCCGGATGGTGCTGGGCGATCCATTCGTGGACGTCGCGGTGCTCGAGGTTGCGCGCGGCGGCCTCCTACGCGCCGGCATGGGCGTGAGACAGGTGGACGTCGGCGCCGTGCTCAACGTGAAGGCCGACCATCTCGGCCGGGGCGGGATCGACACGCTGGAAGAGCTCGCCAAGGTGAAGCGCATCGTCGTCGAAGTAGCGCGCGACACCGCGGTCCTCAATGCCGACGACCCTCTCTGCCTCATGATGGCCGATCACACCGACGCGAAGAACGTCTGCTACGTGACGCTCAATCCCGGTCATGAGATGGTGCGCGAGCACATTCAAGCCGGCGGGCGCGGAATCGTGCTCGAGGCGGGCATGACGGGACAGATGATCACACTCTACGACCGGGGCGCGCATATCCCGCTTCTGGCAGCGCATCTCATCCCCGCGACGCTCGAGGGGCGGGCGCTTCACAACGTGCAGAACGCGATGTTCGCCGCGGCGATGGCGTTCAGCATGGGGCTCAAGCTGGAGAACATCCGGCACGGGCTGCAGACGTTCGACACCACCTTCTTCCAGGCGCCGGGCCGCGGGAACGTCTTCGACGAGCATCCGTTCAAGGTGATCCTCGACTACGGCCACAATGCCGCCGCCGTCGAGGCGATGGTCCAGCTGGTGGATCGGCTCGCGCGTGGTGCGCGCCGCATCGTCGTGCTGTCGGCGCCGGGCGACCGCCGCGACGAGGACGTGCGCAACATCGCCCGTATCGCTGCGGGCTGGTTCGACCTGTACATCTGCCGCCGGGACGATGGCCTTCGCGGCAGGCGTCCGGACGAGATTCCAACAATGCTGCGCGATGCACTTCTCGCGCAGGACGTGCCGGCGGAGCAGATTTCCGTGATTCCCGACGAGCAGGAGGCGACGGCGGCGGCACTCGCCGAGGCGCGCCCCGGCGACCTGGTCCTGATCTTCGGGGACAACATCACGCGCACGTGGGAGCAGATCGTGAACTTCCGACCCGCCGAGACGGAGCGCCGAGCCGTACGTCGCACGCGCGCCGTAGCGGACTCCCCGGCGGCCTCGGGGGACGGACATCTCCGATCGTACGTGCGCGACGTGCGTGGCGTGCGCTTCGCGCGGGAGACCGAGGCCGAGGATTGACCGCTCGGCCGGAGGCCCGCCGGATCACGGGACCACACCTCCTGGACGATCGCACCGGCGCGGCGCTCGACGTCGTTCTCACCCCGGATGCCGGGACGCTGGTGCATGCGTGGGAGTCCGCTGCACGGGACCTGCTCGACGCGGTCGGGTGGCGCGACGAGCGGACGCGCGTGCGGCGCTTCCCCGGGGGGCCAACCTCTTTGCGAGCGCGCCGCCGGATTCATTGTACGCCGCGACCGATCTGGTCGAGCTCGCGTGGGACCGGGCAGCGGGGCAGCTCGCCGATATCGCATCCCAGGTAGACCGCCTGCGCGAGCGAATCGGCCGCGAGCGGAACCCGCGTCTCGTCGCGCTCGCGGCCGAAGCCGAGCGTCGCGGCCGCACTTTTCTCCATGATGACGATGGCGTCTCACTCGGCTCGGGCAGCGGGGTCCGCCTCTGGCGGCAAGACGAGCTTCCCTCCCCCACAGACGTCGACTGGGACGCCATCACCGAGATACCCATCGCGCTCGTCACTGGATCCAACGGCAAGACCACCACCGTCCGACTCGCTGCCGCCATCGGCACCGCTGCGGGACACCGCGTCGGGTATACCTCGACGGACGGGGTCGTCGTGGATTGCGTGCCGGTCGTGGATTCCGACTACGCCGGCCCCATGGGCGCGCGCATGGTGCTGCGGGACTCACGCGTCACCGCCGCCATCCTGGAGACGGCGCGCGGCGGGATTCTACGCCGCGGGCTGGCGGTCCGGCGGGCCAGCGCGGCGATGGTGACCAACATCGGGGAGGATCACTTCGGGGACTTCGGCGTGCAGTCGCTCGACGACCTTGCCGATGCGAAGCTCGTCGTGGCGCGGGCCGTCGCGGACAGCGGGTATCTCGTGCTCAATGCCGGCGATCGGCTGCTGCGGAGCCGCGGCGTGCGGCTGGACGGGCGAATCGTCTGGTTCGCCGCGGACCCGGCCCTGCTGGAAGGCGTCGGCTCCGAAGCGAGCGTCGCGGCGGTCGATGGCCACGTCGTCGCACGGCGGGGCTCGGTCGCCGTGCGGATCTCTCCGGTCGCCGACATTCCGGCAACGCTGAACGGCGCGGCGACGCACAACGTCGAGAACGCGCTCGGCGCCGTCGCCCTCGTGGCCGGGCTGCCGGGGCCGCAGGGCCAGGTCATCCCGATCGAGGCGATGCGCGACGGGCTCGCTGCCTTCGAGTCCGGAGCGGCGGACAACGCCGGCCGCGGGAACCTGCTCGAGGTCGACGGCGTGCGGATCCTCGTGGACTACGCTCACAACGCCGATGCACTCGCCGCCGTGGCGCGCGTGGCCGGGACGATCACCGCGCGGCGCCGGCTCCTGCTCATCGGTCAGGCCGGCGACCGGACGGACGACGCCATTCGGGGCTTGGCGCGCGCGGCATGGGCGCTCGGGCCGGACCTGCTGCTGGTCAAGGAGCTCGACGAGTACCGCCGTGGCCGCGAGCCGGGCGAAGTGCCCCGGCTCATCGTATCGGAGCTCGAGAGACTCGGAGTTCCGCGGTCGCGCTACGAGGTGGTTCCCGACGAGCTCGCCGCCGTGCGACGCGCGCTCGACTGGGCTCGGCGCGGCGATCTCCTGCTGTTGCTCGTCCACGAGAAACGCGCAGAAGTGATGCGCCTCCTGCACGCGGAGGCGGAGCCGGCTCAGAAAGCCGAGTAGAGCGGCTGCAACCGTTCGAGCACGCGCGGCACATCCGCCGCGAGGATCACCACCAGATCGCGCTCCCGCATCAGCTCGAGGCCGCGAGCGACGGCCTGAAGCTCGTTTGCGACGAGCTCGATCTGCTCAGGGCGCATTCCTCCCTCGATGAGACCCTCACGAAGCAGTCCCATCGCCTCGCCGGGCCGGCGGCCGCGAAGGTTGTCATCTTCCTTCAGAACCGCCACATCGAGCCCCGCGGCGGCGCGGCCGAGCGCCCGCAGGTCTTCGTCGCGGCGGTCACCCGGGCCGGCGAGCACACCGATGCGCCGGGCGGCATCGATCCGGCCGACCAGGTCCATCAATCCCTCGACCGCGGCGCGATTGTGGGCGTAGTCCACAAGCACCTGCCCGTGTCCGACACGCAGCAGGTTCATCCGGCCCGGCGTCAGCGAAGGTGACGGGAAGAACGACATCAGGCCGGCGCGGATATCCTCGTATCGCATCCCCTGCACGAATGCAGCCGCGACCGCCGCGAGAATATTTCCGTACTGGAACTGTGCGGCGCCGCCGATCGTGAGCGGGACCTCGACCACGTCGGCGATCGGGATCTGGAGGCGGCCGCGACGGATGACGAACGCGCCATCCTCGATGCACGCCGCCGTCCCTCCTTCGGCGAGATGTTCCGCGACCAGCGGGTTCCCGGCAGCTGCCGCGGAGGAGAACAGCACGACGTCGCCGCTCGTCCGCGACGCCATCGCGTAGACGAGCGGATCGTCGGCATTGAGCACGGCGTGCCCGCGGCGGCGCACCACCGACGGCACCACTCCCTTGATCTCGGCGAGCTGCTGCAGACTCTCGACCCCGTGCACCCCGAGGTGATCCCCACTCACATTGAGCACGACGCCGACATCGCACTCGTCGAAGCCGAGTCCGGATCGCAGGATGCCGCCGCGCGCGGTCTCGAGCACGGCGACGTCCACCATGGGGTTGGACAGCACGATGTTCGCGGCGAACGGTCCGGTCATGTCGCCCGCGGCCACCAGTCGGTTCTGGAGGTAGACGCCGTCCGTCGTGGTGAACCCCACGGTGCGTCCGGTGTGCCGGAAGAGGTGCGCCACCAGCCGCGTCGTCGTGGTCTTCCCGTTGGTGCCAGTGACCGCGATGACCGGAATCGCGGTGCGCGCACCCGGCGGATACAGCATGTCGACGATCGATGCCGCAACGTTGCGGGGCTTCCCTTCCGCCGGGCTCAGGTGCATCCGGATGCCGGGCGCGGCGTTGACCTCGATGATCACCGCGCCATTCTCGTGAAACGGCACCGAGATATCGGGCGTGAGCACGTCGAGGCCCGCGATGTCGAGGCCGACGACGCCGGCCGCCAGCTCGCATGCGGTGACGTTGTCGGGATGGATGTCGTCGGTGCGATCGATCGACGTGCCGCCGGTCGAGAGATTCGCCGTCGGGCGGAGCGTCACTGCCTCGCCGGCGGCGGGAACGGTGTCGAAGGTCCTGCTGCTGGAGGCGAGGAACGTCTCGGTCGTCGAGTCGGCGGGCAGCTTCGTCAGCACCCTGCCGTGACCGTCTCCCCGGCGCGG
>Ga0079218_10000187_pt1 | contig 15440 bp, 16 predicted proteins | sample NCCompost_FD_77181 | JGI IMG/M metagenome (GOLD analysis project Ga0079218, IMG submission 77181) | Agricultural soil microbial communities from Utah to study Nitrogen management - NC Compost | ecosystem: Environmental > Terrestrial > Soil > Agricultural land | place: USA: Utah | collected... | reverse complement strand
GGCGGCAGCAACTGGTGGTACCATCCGGTGTGGTGGATGGTCGGAACATTCCTCCCCTGGATGGGCGCGTTCATTCTCGCCAACCGCGCCGCCCGCGGCCGCTCGGTGTCGCTGGCGGGCGTTATGGTGCCGGCGCTGATGCTCGCCGTGGCCTGCGCCGTCATTGCGATCCTCGTCGGCTTTCCGCGCGCCAACTGGTCGCTCTCCACGTTCGGCATCGCCTTTCTTCCGGGGCTCGCCCTCGCGGCGGTGATGTCAGGCTTGGGGGCGCGACGAACCTAGCGTGCGGATCCTGCGCCTCTTCCTGCGCGCCTTCGGGTGGCTGCTCACGCCTTTCATGGCGTGGGCAGCTTCGTTTTTCGGATGTGTTGCGGGCGAGGTGATCGCCACCCGGATGACCGATCCCCAGCAGGGGTTGATCCTCTCCGCGGCGCTCGGGGCCATCGCCGGCTTCGTGACGCTCATTCTCTGGCTGCGGCTGCTGCGTCGCTCGCCGGAGCTGCAGGAGGCGCTCGCCGTGACGCCCGAGGGCGTGCCGGATACGGCGGCGAAGATCCTGGACGAAATCGAGGAGCGTACCACGGAGGCCGCGCGTTGACCGCCGCAGCCACGGTCGGGATTCTTACGCTGGCTGTCGGGGGTTGCTCTGCCCCGGCGCCGACGACATCCGCTCGGGCGTCGGCGGCCGATACTGCGCCCGGGCCGGCCGACTCCGTGGCTCTCGCGATCCCGGGTGGAGCCATCTGGTATACGATGGCGCGCGAGGCGCGGTCCCCTGCCGGCGAGCGCTGCCAGGAGCGCACTCTCGAGGTGCGCAGGCAGGGCGACACCGTGGCGGTTCCGCTTCTCTACACGCGCGACGCACCCTCTCTACTGGACGATTCCACAGCCTCCGCCCGCATCTACCGCAACTGTGAGGCGGGAGATCGGTACCGTTTCGACCTTCGGTCGGGCCAACCGCTGCGCATCCCATGATTCGTCGCATGTTCGCCCTGATCGCGATGACCGCGGCGCCGCTACCGGCGGCGGCCCAGGGTGTCTCGCTGCAGGTCGGCCGACTCTTCGATGACGGGGGATGGACGGCGTACTCGCTCTCCTGGACGCGCACACTCCTCGGGCCCGTCGGGATGCAGATGGGTGGCTCCTGGCTCCAGGGACCGCGATCGTCCGAGCGACTGTTCGGCGGAATGGTCGACGCTTCGCTGTTCCGCGGCGGGCGCCCGGGAGCGTACGTCATCGGCGGAGTCGGTGCCGGCCTCGGAACGGGTGCCGCGGAATCGTGGTGGCGGTCCTGGTCGGCGGGAGCGGGATATGAGCTGATTCCGCTTCCGTATCTGTCGATCGGCGTCGAGGGGCGCTACCGCGAGATGATGCCGGCCCGCCGATCCGGCGCGGAGCTCGCCTTCAGGATCGGCACCTCGTTCGGGAGCGCGCGCACGCCTCGCCTGCTGACCGAATCGGACAGCGCGGCACTCCCGCGGCCAGCGGTCGACGTCTCGTCGCTTCCTGACAGCGGGCGCTCCGGAGATGCGCTTCCGGCACCGGTGGCGGAGGCCAAGGCCGACTCGAGTCTTCCGGCGGTCGCAGACGACCCGTCAGCCACGGCGCCGGTTCGGCTCGCCACCGCGGCCACGCTGCGCGGCCGCGCCATCGTGCGCGGCGACGCGGACGCCCTGGTGCGCGAGGTCATCCGGATCGCGGAGGGAGAGATCGGCAGGCGATACCAGCTCGGCGGACGGGGCGAGGCCGGCGACGGGTTCGATTGTTCCGGACTCATCCAGTATGCCTACGCGCGACTGGGGATTACCCTTCCGCGGCGGAGCCTCGACCAGGCTACGCAGGGCAGTCGCATCGAGAAGCGCGCGCTCCTCCTCCGCGCCGGCGATATCCTCACCTTTTCGAGCAGCGGGGGCCGCGTAACCCATGTCGGGCTCTACATGGGCGACGGGCGCTTCATACACAGCGCCTCGAAGGGCGTGCAGGTGAGCCGGCTGACCGAGGACGATCCCTACGGCCGCTGGTGGCACCGGCGGTGGGTCGGCGTCCGGCGGATCGTCGCATCCGACGCCTGAGCGGTGCCCCGCCGTCAGTGCACCTGGTAGGCCGCCAATCCCCGCAGGTCGGTCGCGATATCGGGGTGTGAGGGATCAACGGTCGGCCACTCCTCGGGTCGATCGGGCATGAACAGGATCGCGAGCTCGCCCATCGCCCCATCCTTCCGCATTCCCGTCGAGACCGGACTGTCATAGACAGCCGTGACGCGGTAGCGACGCGCCTGCTCGAGCGGCCGGCCGCGGCCGGTCACGCCGAACAGATTCACCGGCATTCCAACGATTCGCCCCGCAGAGTCCAGCCGAGGCTTCACGCTGAACAGCGTCTTTCCAGTTCTCACATCGTCGAGCTGCACCGCTCGGCCGTACTCGTGCAGGTGCGCGCCCACGGCGAGCGCCCGGCCGGACAGCGGAAGCTCGAACTCGAGCTGGCGCGAGGACGGCCCGGGCGGAAGGTCGTAGGCAGGCGATCCGCCGACCTTGAAGCCGACGTCCACCAGCACGGGAAACACATCGACGGGCCGGGGGACCGTGTTCGCGGGCGTCCATTTCATGCGGATCCGGACGAGCGAGCGCTCGGGCAGCGCTTCCGGCTCGAAGGCAGCGAGAAAGCCGAGCTCCGCGCCCTGCGACAACGGGATCCCCACCGTGCGCGGCAGCATGATCGGCTCGCTCTCCTGCCCGGCGGCGTACAGTCGCTCGATGGCGGGGTGCACGAGCTGGCGCCGACCGTAGTTGAGAATATTTACGTGATGCAGCCGGCTCTGCGGCAGCGGGGTGCCCGTCGGATCCTCGAGCTCGACGCGCGCCCCGCGCACCCAGCCGGTCACCGGCCAGCTGAACCGCGCGAGCTGCCGCACGTGCGCGCCATGGGCGCCGTGGGCCGAGTGCTCGGTTCCATCGGCGTGATGGGCCTGACTCGCCGTGACCGGCCGGATCCGGTACTCGAGCACGACTTCGTGCGCCGCCGTGTCGACCGTAACACGTACCGGAAGGGAATCGGTGGAGGAAGCGGCCGTCGCTGCGAGCAGGAAGAATGCGTACACCATGGCTCCCCGGCTTGGATCACAGGCGGCAATTCTTTTCACGTACTTGGTCCGCGTCAAGTGGTCTGAGCGGATTGGCCTCGCGTGTCAGGATGGCGATGCCACGTCCGATCGCGGCCGAATGGGCGCCCACGGCTGTCCTTTTGACCGCTTGCCGCGGCACGGCGTTGCTGGCAGGGCAGGCGTTTTCGGTACCGGGCGCGTCCCCCGTGCTTGACAGCCGGGGCCGCGCGCTTATCTTGCTGTCCTCTGGCACTCTATCGCCGAGAGTGCTAATCAGCTATCCTGCTTGAGTTTACACCTTTACCTATCAAGTCGTGGAGGAAGCATGCCCGCCGCTACCAAGGCCAAGCCCAAAATGAAGATCCAGCCGCTCGAGGATCGAGTGGTCATCATGCCCGCCGATGAAGCCGAGTCCATGCGGGGCGGCCTCTACATCCCCGACACGGCGAAGGAAAAGCCGACTCAGGGCGAAGTCATCGCCGTCGGTCCCGGCCGTGTCGAGAAGGGTGAGCGCGTGAAGATGGATCTCGCCGTCGGCGACAAGGTCATCTACGGCAAGTACAGCGGCACGCCGTTCACCGTCGAAGGTGACGAAGTGATCATCATCAAGGCGTCGGACGTCCTCGCGAAGATCAGCTGAGTCCGTCACCGACATCATCCAGGAGAGAGAGACTGCAATGGCTGCCAAGGAGCTGATGTTCAACACCGACGCCCGCGCGAAGCTCAAGAGGGGCGTCGACGCCCTCGCGGAGGCGGTGAAGGTGACCCTCGGGCCGAAGGGCCGGAATGTCGTCATCGACAAGAAGTTCGGTTCGCCGACCGTGACGAAGGACGGTGTGACCGTCGCCAAGGAAATCGAGCTCAGCGACGCAATCGAGAACATGGGTGCGCAGATGGTGAAGGAGGTCGCGACCAAGACGTCCGATCTCGCCGGTGACGGAACCACCACCGCGACCGTGCTCGCGCAGGCGATTTTCCGCGAAGGGCTCAAGAACGTCACCGCGGGCGCGAACCCGATGGAGCTCAAGCGCGGCATCGAGAAGGCGGTCGAGGCGATCGTCGAGGAGCTCAAGAACCTGTCGGTGCCGTCGAAGGGGGCGCGGGAGATCGCCCAGGTCGGCACGATCTCGGCGAACAACGACAAGGAGATCGGCAATCTCATCGCCGAGGCGATGGAAAAGGTCGGCAAGGACGGCGTGATCACCGTCGAAGAGGCGAAGGGCCTCGAGACGACGCTGGAGACGGTCGATGGCATGCAGTTCGACCGCGGCTATCTCTCGCCCTATTTCGTGACCGACCCGGAGAAGATGGAGGCGGTGCTCGAGGACGCCTTCATCCTGATCCACGACAAGAAGATCAGCGCGATGAAGGACCTCCTGCCGGTCCTCGAGAAGGTCGCGCAGAGTGGCCGCCCGCTCCTCATCATCGCCGAGGACATCGAAGGCGAGGCGCTCGCGACACTCGTCGTGAACAAGCTGCGCGGGACGCTCAAGGTTGCGGCCGTCAAGGCCCCGGGCTTCGGCGACCGGCGCAAGGAAATGCTGCGCGACATCGCCGTCCTCACCGGCGGCCAGGTGATCTCGGAAGAGGTGGGCTTCAAGCTCGAGAATGCGACGCTCAACGATCTGGGCCGCGCCAAGCGGATCGTGATCGACAAGGACAATTCGACAGTCGTCGACGGCAAGGGCAAGGAAGCCGACATCCAGGGCCGGATCAGCGAGATCCGCGGGGCGGTCGAGAAGAGCACCAGCGACTACGATCGTGAGAAGCTGCAGGAGCGGCTCGCCAAGCTCAGCGGCGGCGTGGCGATCATCAACGTCGGCGCGGCCACCGAGACCGAGATGAAGGAGAAGAAGGCCCGGGTGGAGGACGCACTGCACGCGACTCGTGCGGCGGTCGAGGAGGGCATCGTGGCGGGTGGCGGCGTGGCACTCATCCGCGCGCAGGGCGCCCTGGCGAGGATTCGCGGGACCGAGGACGAGAAGATTGGTGTCGACATCGTCCGCCGGGCAGTGGAGGAGCCCATCCGCGTGATCGCGACCAATGCCGGCGTCGAAGGCTCGATCGTGCTGGCGCGGGTCAAGGAGTCGAAGGACAAGAACTTCGGCTACAATGCTGGCACGGACACGTACGAGGATCTGGTGAAGGCGGGCGTGATCGACCCGACGAAGGTGACTCGCACGGCGCTCCAGAACGCGGCGTCGATCGCGGGCCTCCTGCTCACCACCGAGTGCGTCGTGGTCGAGCGGAAGGAAGACAAGCCCGCCCCGGCCGGTCCTCCGGGCGGCGGCATGGGTGGGATGTACTGAGCAGCACCCCGCAGTCGAGAGGCCGCCTCCGGGCGGCCTCTTTTTTTGCTGCTTGGCGGAGATTGACCCCTCGTGCATATTCCGCCCCTCGAACCGTCGAATGGAGTTTTCCGTGTCGAACCGCTTGCATCTCGCCCTCGTCGCGCTGGCCCTCGTCCCCGGAGCCGGCGCGGCGCAGAGTATCTCCCTCTCACCGAACATCGGCGTCTACATCCCGACCTCCGAGCTGGTCCGCGCGGCGGGCGGACAGGAATTCAAGCAGGAGATCAGTCTGCTGGTGGGAGGTCGCCTGGGTATTGGTTTCGGACAGCGCGTGGGCCTCACGATCACTGGCGACTACTCCCCGAGCGAACTCCGCTTCAACCTGGCGGGCTCCGAGGACCGGACGCCTGGCAACGTCCTGACGGGAAGTGGGCGCCTCAGCGTGAACGTGCTGCCGCCGGTGAGCCCGCTGATCGTGCTGCTGCACGGCGGCGCGAGCGTGATCCGCCGGGGTGGCGAGGCATTCGAGGACCAGCTGGACCGGACCGACATCGGCGGCGTCGCCGGCGCGACCGTCGGCTTCCGGCTCGGCAGCCTCCTCAGCTTCTACGTGAATGCCGACGACTACATCTACAACGCGAGCTTCACCGGCGGCACGGCGACCGAGCAGGTGCTCCAGCACGACGTGCATCTGAGCTTCGGACTCGGCGTGCCGCTCGGCGCGGCGACCCCGGCGGCCCGTTGAGAGGGGAGGACGTGTCGTGCGAGTGCTGATCGTGGCAGCGGCATTGGCAGTGGGTACCGTCGCGCCGGCAACGGCACAGAAGTCCTCGCCGATCGTGGGTACCTGGCGCGTTGATGCCAAGGTGGATACGCGCGGCGGACCGCGTGAGGTCATCATTCGCGCCGACTCGAGTGCCAGCTGGGGCCGGGAAACGTCACGTTGGCGGCTCAAGGGCGAGCAGATCGCCATCGCGATCGGCGGCGAGTGGGAGACGTACAAGGTCAAGGTCACCCGAACCGCACTGACGCTCTCGGGCGGAGACCTGCAGAAGCCGATCACGCTCAGGCGAGTCGGGCCGCCGACACCACGCCCCTCCGGCGTCGCGGTGCCGCCGGATCCCGATGCGTCAGGGCGGTAGAGCGGTTGGGCGGTAGGGCGGTACGGCGGTAGGTCGGACAACGAACGACCCTCCCCAGGTGCGGGGAGGGTCGTCTTGCATTCCTACCGCCGTACCGCCTTACCGCCTTACCGCCGTTACAGCCCCAGCCCCAGCTGGGCATCCCGGCCGACGACCGAGAGCGCCGCGAGTGGCTCGTCCTGCTTCGCCACGTGCAGCACGCCATTGAAGCCGGCTCGCTCGAGCGTCGGCTCCACCGCACGGAGCGCTTCCGCCGGCTCGTTCGACTGTTCGCTCAGATGCGCGAGCACGATGAGGCCGAGTCCGGGGTGGCACAGCTCCGCGAGCAGCGCCGCGGCGGCACGGTTCGACAGGTGCCCCGTCGAGCCCGCGATCCGCTGCTGGACACTGGGCGGGTAGCCGCAGGTGCGGAGCCGCAACTCGTCGTGATTCGCCTCGACGACGAGTGCGGACATGTCCCGGAGCAGGAATCGCACGCCGGACGTCGTGCGGCCCATGTCGTAGGCAAGGCCCACGCGCTCGCCGTCGGCGCACAGCACGGCCAGCGCCAGCGGTTCCGCCGCATCGTGGCTCGTCGGCGCCGCCCGTATGACGAACGGGCTCAGCTCCACCTGCGCGCCGAGCGCGATCGGCCGGTGCACGGTCGTGGGAGAGAACCGCTCGCGCATCGCGCCCCACGTGCCGGTCGCGGTGATCACCGGCATCGCGAGCCGGCGGGACAGTCGTGCCGCTCCGGAGATGTGATCCGTATGCTCGTGGGTGACGACGATCCCTACGACCCGGTCGAGTGAAACGCCGGTTGCGGCCGCACGACGCTCGATCTCGCGTGCGCTGAAGCCGGCGTCCACGAGCAGTATCGCGCCGTCGCATTCGATCGCGATGCAGTTCCCGCGGGAACCGGATCCGAGGACGTGGATCGACGTCACGGAAACGCTCGCCGGTACGTGGCGCGGAGCGACTCCGCCCGCTCGGACGTGAGTTCGACATTGCGCCGCGGCATGACCCGCCCGGCGACGCGGAGGAAAGCGTCTTCGGCCATCCGCGCCCCGTTCGCTCCCCAGGCGAACGGCGCCACGTACTTCGGCACCGCGCCGGGGCCGAAGACGTTGGCTCCGGCCCCGATCACCGTACCGGTTCCCAGCATGGTTCCGATCGCGGTCTTGGCATGGTCGCCGATGAGACTCCCCAGAAAGGTTCTGCCCGTCTCGATCCGGTCGTCGCCGACTGCGAGCCGCACCGGTCCGTACGTGTTCTTGAGGTTCGACGTCGTCGTGCCCGCGCCGAGGTTCACCCAATGCCCGATCACGCTGTGCCCGACGAAGCCGTCGTGCGCCTTGTTCGCGTAGCCGTTGAAGACGGTTCCCGCGACCTCGCCGCGCACGACGCACATCGGGCCGATGACCGAGGCGCGGATGAATCCGCCGACGATGCGGGCGCCTGCCCCGATCCAGCACGGGCCCTCGAGACGAGTGCCGCTTCGCACCTCCGAGCCGCGCTCGAGAATGATCGGGCCGTTGCGCGTGTCGAAGACGACGCCCGGCTCCACGCCGGCACCGCGCGACACGACGCTGCGCGAGTCTCCGATGATGATCGCGCCATCCGGCGTCGATCCGCGATCCGCCTCGCGCGCGGCGACGCAGTCACCCTCGAGCAGTGTCTCGAGTGCCGCCACGAGACTGTGCGCGCCGGTGAGCGTTACCCCGTCGAGATCCACCGCCGGGCCGGTGGCTCGCAGTGCCACTCCGGTCGGCACCTCCTCGCCCGGCGCGACGAACCGCGCGACCGTCGTTCCCGCGTGGGTGAGACGCTCGGTGCCGGCCGGCGCGACCACCGGACCGCGGGGGGCGAACCACGCAGCCGCGATGACGGCGGGGCCGCGCACGGTCAAGTCTCGCGTTACCGGGGGCTGGTCGAGCTCGTGGAAGCCCTCGACATGCGCGGCCACGATGCGGGTGATGGGAAGTCCCAATGCCTCGGCCCACCGGTCGCGGACGCGCCACGCCCCGACCCGCAGGTCGGCGATAGGGCGAACGCCGCCGAACGGGGCCCACGCGGCGCCCGGCGTCTGCGGCTCGACCAGCACGCACTGGGTCACCCGACCTCGCGTATCTCGGGAGGGAGCGCGTCGAGCACGCGCTTGAGATCGGTGGACTGCTCGCGCGGCATGATGAGTATGCGGCCGTTGGCATGCACCACGATCAGATCCTGCACGTTGCTGAGGACGATTGCGTCCTGCTCGGCCCACACGACGCAATCCTGGGCCTCATGCATGAAGGCGGGTCCCACGACCACGTTGCCGGCAGGGTCCTTTGCCCGGACGCGCGTGAGCGCCTCCCAGGTTCCGACGTCATCCCATGCGAAGGCACCGCGCACGACGGCGACGTTGCGACTCCGCTCGAGCACGCCGACATCGATCGAGACCGGAGTCACGTTATCGAAGAAGCCCTGGATGTCACCGGTGCCAAGCGTGTCGAGCGCACCGGCGATCTCCGGTGTGTGCTGCCGGACTTCGGCCATGAGCCGGCTCGCGGTCCACGCGAAGAGGCCGCTGTTCCAGAGTGCGCCTGCGGCCATGAGGTTGAGCGCCGTCGCGGCATCGGGCTTCTCGGAGAACCGTGCGACGTTGCGCGCACCGTCATCGAGGGGGGCGCCTGGCACGATGTAGCCGAAGCCGGTTTCGGGGCGCGACGGAATCATGCCGACGGTGACGAGCCGGTCGTGAGTCCGGGCGCAGGCAAGCGCTGCCTCGGCCGTCCGCCGGAACGCCTCGGCGTCGCCGATCGCCCAGTCGGCGTGCATCGACAGCACTTCCGCGTCCGGGTCGCGACGCAGGGCCTCGGCCGAGGCCCAGATCAGGGCCGGTGCGGTGGACGCGGCGCGCGGTTCCACGAGCACGTTCTCGGACGGAAGTCGCAGGCGGTCGCGGATGCGCGGGGCGATTGCCGCACCGGTGACCACGAGGACGTGCTCCCGGGCAATGAGCCCTTCGAGACGCGCCATCGCGTCCTCCGCCGTCGAGCTCGCGCCCGCCAGCGGAAGAAGCTGTTTCGGATTGTCAGGAGTGCTGAGCGGCCAGAACCGGGTGCCGGATCCTCCGGCGAGGAGTACGCCCCACCGCATTCGTCAGAGCAGCGCTGCGAGAGCGGGGCTGTCGCGGCGCAGGTCGTAGAGCAGCGTGCCGAGATCGGCGTCAGGATCGGTGAGCAGGAGCAGCCAGTTGTCCCCCCGCACTGCGGCGAGCACGGCAAGTCGGCGGTCGAACTCGAACACCACGCGCGAGAGCGCACCGGCCGAAGCGCTTTCGCCGAGCCGCACGGCCGGCCGGAGCAGCGTGGCGGCGAGCGCCGCGAGCGCTTCGGCATCCGTCGCCGGACCGGCATGATGCACCGGCAGGCCGTCGGGACTTACGACCACCGCCGCGATCACGCCCTCGCGCGCTGCGAGGCCGCGCACCGCTTCCGCCAAACCGTGCATCGAGCCCGCTCCGGAGAAGGGGAAAAAGATTCGCGGAACGTAGGAAGTGACATCACCGAAGTCAAGAAACGAACGGCAGTTGTGGCATTCGAGCGCGTGGTTGACCACGCCCTCTACGCCTCTTAACCTTCGGACCTCATGCACCCCATCCGCATTCCGGCACTTGCCGCCCTTTTCGCTGCGCTCGCGTGCGGCGATCCGAACGAACTACCCGATCCGCAGAACGAGAACGTGATCGACACCGTCACGATCTCGGCGCTCACGGGAACACCCATCCGGCTGCCGAGCGCCTACTCGATTTCCGATCGAGCTCCGGTGCGGACCGATCTCAGCGCGCAGTTCGACTTCGCCTTCGACGTGATCCCGCCGGGGAATGTCGCGGCGCTGCTTCCGCGCGCCGCGCTCGGGTTTCCGGCGGACGGCGCGCAGCAACCGGGGCTGCAGGAGACAGACGACGCGTTCGCCGAGATTCGCGAGGCGCTCCTCAACGGTTACGTGACCAGTGACACCATTCCGGTCGCGGTCGGCGAACGCTACCTGGCGCGTTCCCGAGTGATCTGCTCCTCCCTGGGCGTGCCGCTCTATGCCAAGCTCGAGGTGCTCGCCATCGACGCCGTGGCGCGCACCGTCACCTTCCAGGTCCTCGTGGACGAGAACTGCGGCTACATCGGGCTCGAGCCCGGCCTTCCCGAGAACTGACCCCACATGCTTGACCTGAAGCGGATTCGGCAGGATCCCGAAGGGACCCGCGCCGCACTCGCGCGCCGCGGCGATCCGGCGCTCGGGGCGGCGCTCGACGAGCTGCTGGAGCTCGACCGGCGCCGTCGCGAGCTGCTTGCCCGCGCCGAGGCGCTCAAGGCCGAGCGGAATGTGGCGACGGAGGAAGTCGCGCGGCGGAAGCGCGCCGGCGAGGCCGCCCAGGATCTCATGGCCCGACTTCGCGAGTCCGGGGACGCCGTGAAGACGCTGGACACGGAGGTGCGCGAAGTGGATGCCGTGCTCGACCGGCAACTGCTCCACCTGCCGAATCTGCCGCACCCGGATGTCCCGGATGGCACTGCGACGGCCAACCGGATCGTGAGAACCTGGGGCGAGCCGCCGGCGTTCGACTTCACGCCGCGTCCACATTGGGAGCTCGGCACCGACCTCGGCCTGTTCGATCTGCCGCGCGGCGCCAAGCTCGCCGGATCCGGCTTCCCGCTCTTCACCGGCGTGGGGGCCCGGCTCGTGCGGGCGCTCGCCGGATTCATGCTCGACCTCCACACTCGTGAGCACGGCTACACCGAGATGGCGCCACCGTATCTCGCGAACCGGGCGACGCTGACCGGCACCGGCCAGCTGCCCAAGTTCGAGGAGGATGCGTACGCGGTTCCCGGCGACGATCTCTACCTCATCCCCACCGCCGAAGTGCCGGTGACGAATTTCCATCGGGACGAGTTGCTCGACGCCGCCCTGCTGCCCGTTGCATACACTGCGTGGACGCCGTGCTTTCGCCGCGAAGCCGGCGCACATGGAAAGGACACGCGCGGGCTGATCCGCGTGCACCAATTCGACAAGGTCGAGCTGGTGCGGCTGGTGAGGCCGGAAGACTCGGACGCCGAGCACGCGCTGCTCACCTCGCATGCCGAGCGGGTGCTGCAGTTACTGGGGCTTCCCTATCGGGTCGTCGAGCTGGCTGCGGGAGACACAGGCTTCTCGGCGGCCCGGACCTTCGATCTCGAGGCCTGGGCGCCGGGCGTTGGCGCCTGGCTCGAGGTGTCGAGCTCGAGCACATTCACCGACTTCCAGGGCCGCCGCGCTAATATCCGCTTCCGGCCGGCGCCCGGCGCGCGTCCCGAATTCGTGCATACCCTCAATGCCAGTGCGCTCGCCTTTCCCCGGACCATCATCGCCCTCCTCGAGAACGGACAGGCGGCGGACGGATCGATCCATTTCCCCGACGCGCTCGTCCCCTACCTTGGAACGAATCGGCTGACGCCCGGTGCCTAGACTGCTGCCGCGGCTGCGGCGCCTCGCGCCCGGCGCCGCGGTGCTGCTCGTGGCGCTCCTCGCGGGTTTGAGTCTCGGAACCGGCTTTCTCGTCGCCCGCCATTTCACGGCCGACGCGCTCGCGCTCAGTCGCCTCTATTCCGGCGTGTTCTCCGGGCTCAACAATCCGCAGCCGGGAAGCGAGGCTGACGCCCTGCTCAAGCTCGGGGAGCAGGTCCGGCGGCTCGGGATGCCCCTGATCGTGACCGATTCCGCCGGGCGTGTCACCGCCAGCGCGAATCTCCCCCGATCGCTTCGCGGCGTGCCGCTCGACGATCCGCGCATCGCCCGGTTCGCCGCGCAGTTGGACCGTTCCAACGCCCCCCTCCGCGACTCGCTGCTCGGCCAGCGCGTGCACTATGGCCCGATGCCGGCGCAGCGCCAGCTGACGGCGCTCGCGGTTCTGCAGGCACTGACGATCGGAGTGATGGTCGCGGTCGCGGTCTTCGCCTATCGAAGCGCGATGAGTGCCCAGCGCGACCGCCTCTGGGTGGCGATGGCGCGCGAGGCGGCGCATCAGATGGGGACGCCGCTCACCAGTCTCCAGGGCTGGATCGAGACCATCCGGTCCCGACCCCAGCCGCCGGCGCAGCTGGCGGAGCACCTCGCCGCGGATGCCGAGCGGCTCGACCGCGTGGCGAAACGCTTCGAGCGGATCGGCAACCCGGCGCGGAAGGAGGAAGTCGCGCTCGGCGCACTCCTCGGGCGGGTGGCACAGTATTTTGAGCGGCGCCTGCCCAGGCGTGCCAATCCGATAGAGCTCCGCGTCGAGGCGCCGAGCGCCGGACCGACGGTGACCGGCGACGCGGTGCTGCTGGAATGGACGCTCGAGGCACTGGTGAAGAATGCGATCGACGCCCTGCACGGCCGGAGCGGCACCATCGCGCTTCGCGCGGGCGCGCAGGATGGATGGGCCGAGATGCGCGTGGTGGACGACGGGCCCGGCGTCCCGAAGGACATGCGGCGCACCCTCTTCGAGCCCGGGATCACCACCAAGGCGGGAGGGTGGGGCATCGGCCTCGCGCTCGCGCGTCGCGTCGTGGAGGATGCCCATGGCGGCGAATTGCTGCTCGAACCGACGGAGTCCGGCGCGAGTTTCCTCGTGAGGCTCCCGCTGAGTGAACGGAAGCGATGACAGGTCCCGTTGCGGCACCCGACTGGCTCGGTACCCTCAACCCCTCGCAGCGCGAGGCGGTCGAGCACGTCCACGGCCCGCTGCTCGTGCTTGCCGGCGCCGGGTCGGGCAAGACGCGCGTGCTCACCACCCGGATCGCGCATCTCATCGACACCCACGGCGTCCCCGCCGATCGCATCTTCGCGGTCACGTTCACGAACAAGGCGGCGGGCGAAATGAAGGAGCGGATCGCGCGGCTGCTGCAGCGCGATCCCTCCGGCCTCTGGATCGGCACATTCCACTCGCTGTCCGCGCGGCTGCTCCGCCGCGAAGCCGACCTGCTCGGGTTCACTCGGCAGTTCACCATCTACGACCAGGACGACAGCACGGCGCTGGTTCGCAGGCTCATGGAGCAGCGCGGCCATTCCACCAAGACGTTCACCCCGCGTGCGGTCCAGTCGCTGATCTCCGCGGCGAAGAACCGGATGCAGAGTCCCGACGACCTCGGATCCGCCTCGGCGTTCGATCGCTTCGCCCAGATCGCGGCTGACGTGTACGCGGCGCTCGGGCCCGCGCTCAAGGCCGCGAACGCGATGGATTTCGACGACCTGCTGCTGCATCCGCTCACCCTGTTCCGCGAGCATGCCGACCGCCTCGCGTTCTATCGCGCGAAGTTTCAGTTCATCCTGGTGGACGAGTTCCAGGACACCAACAAGGCGCAGTACGAGCTGATCCGGCTTCTCGGTTCGCACACGAACGTCTGCGCCGTCGGCGATGACGACCAGTCGATCTACGGATGGCGCGGTGCGGACGCCCGGAACATGCGGGAGTTCCAGCGCGACTTTCCGGGCGCGAACCTCGTGCGGCTGGAGGAGAACTACCGCTCCACGCAGATCGTGCTCGATGCCGCCAACGGCGTGATCGCCGAGAATACCGGACGCATCGGCAAGACGCTCCGGACGCGCCGGCAGGGCGGCGAAACGGTGACGCTGCTCGCCGCCGCCGACGAGCGCGATGAGGCGGAATGGGTAGTGCGCGAGCTCGAGCGCCGACGCGCCGCCGGCGAATGGACTCTGGAAGAGATGGCCGTTCTGTACCGGACGAACTCCCAGTCGCGTGCCTTCGAGGAGGGCTTCCGGCGCGCCGGTATTCCGTATCGCCTCATTGGAGCGACGAGCTTCTACGAGCGTCGTGAGGTGAAGGATCTGCTCGCGTACCTCCGACTGGTCGCGAATCCGCCCGACGCGGAGGCCTTTCTCCGCGCCGTGTCCGTTCCGCGCCGCGGCCTCGGTGATGCGAGCATTGCGGCGCTGGTCGCCGCTGCCGACCGCTGGCAGCGGCCGCTGCTCGAGGCGGCACGGCGCGCCGACGGCATCACCGAGCTGCGCCCGAACGCGCGTGATGCACTGAGGGCCTTCGCCGCGCTCATCGACCGGCTGCGCGCGCTGGCCGCCGACGGAACACCCGCCCAGCTGCTCGAAGAGGTCATCCGGGCCACCGACTACGAGTCGCATCTCATGGCCGAGGGTCCCGAGGGTGCCGACCGCTGGGAGAATGTCGTCGAGCTTCTCGCGAGCGCGGCAAACTGGTCGGAAGTCGTGGAGCCGGATCCGGAGCAGGGCACACCGCTCGAGCGTTTTCTCGCCGAGGCCGCCCTCGTCTCTGCCAATGACCGCGTGCTCGGCGACGAGCGCGGCGTGACGATGATGACGCTGCATACCGCGAAGGGTCTGGAGTGGCCGGTCGTCGTGCTGGCGGGACTCGAGGAGGGGCTCTTCCCGCTGTCGCGTGCCGCCGAGCAGCCTGACGGGGTGGAGGAAGAGCGCCGGCTCTGCTACGTCGGTCTGACGCGTGCCAAGGACAAGCTGTACGTCACCTGGGCGCGCTCGCGCCGCCGCGGTGGCGAGCTCCGCCCGGGCGCACCGTCGCGGTTCCTCCGCGCGCTGCCGCCGGCCGTCGTGGAGGAACGCCGTACGACGAGTCTCTGGGCGCCGGACTCGGCCTTCGGACGCGACGGCGGCGGCAGCTCGCGCCGCAGCGGCGCCGCGCGGGCATACGGCGGGCGCTCGTTGCCGGTCGAGACCGATGAGCCATCGCAGGACGCGCCGCGCTACGTGAAGGGTGAGCGCGTCCGGCACCGGCGCTTCGGCGCAGGAACGATTCAGGGACTCACGGGTGTCGGCCGGGACCTCAAGGTGAGCGTCGTCTTCGACGATGCCGAAATCGGAGCGAAGCAGCTGCTCGTGGCCTATGCCGGCCTCGAGCGCGACTGGGAGAGCGCATGAGCATCG
>Ga0079218_10000186_pt1 | contig 15476 bp, 28 predicted proteins | sample NCCompost_FD_77181 | JGI IMG/M metagenome (GOLD analysis project Ga0079218, IMG submission 77181) | Agricultural soil microbial communities from Utah to study Nitrogen management - NC Compost | ecosystem: Environmental > Terrestrial > Soil > Agricultural land | place: USA: Utah | collected... | reverse complement strand
CGTAACATTAGTACCTGGCAAAAGTGCATTGGAAGTGCTGTCTGTTATTTCTCCGTATAATGTCATAGTTCATCAAGATTTTTGATCAACATTCTGAATAACGGTTTATTTGTTGTACTTAATTCTGCCAGCTTTACTAAGTGATCAACAATCTTAGGATCATTTTTCTCTAATGTATCCAGTGCAACGGATAACCTTTCCAGCTTATCATCTGTCATTACGTTGTCACCTGATATTCTTTCATGATTGCCGATCATTGATGCTGGTGTTGCTTCGGGGATCATTTGCCCACTGGCAAGTGATTTGAGACTGTTTAACAGTGTGCCAATCTTTTGTGGGTTTCTTAGATAGTCAAACATGATTGCCTGCCAATCTTCACCAGGATCATTCCTACCAGGATCATCTTCAATTGATCCCAGGTTGCCTTGTTTGATCTCTGCAATTTCATTCTGCATTGTATCCAACTTGTGCATCACTGCACCCAGGCCACTGTAACCATTACCACGTTGATCTTTCCTGGCTTCATATTCATCCAATGGAAGTATCTTAAAATTGAAACTAAGATCACATTCTGTTTTTTCTTTTATGCGAAAATCACCTTCACCTTTGTGCTCAAATACTTTCAATGTGTATGTTGCGTTGCTGTGTTCAATGGCAGTTAAAAAATCTTCCAGCAATTGTGATCCTTCATCAAGATCACTGCCACCATAACGGAAAATAATTTGCTTTTGAGAAAAAATTGCAACGGCTGGTATCTTTGCATTTTCATATGCCTCAATTGCTTTATCCTTTCCGTAAAATTGTACTGATGCCATGTTACTTTTGTTTAGGTGATCATTGATCTCACCAGCATATAATGCTGGTGATTGATCAGTGATCGTTTATGCAGGTACAAAATTGTTTTCTTTAATCATTCACCAGCATTATATGCTGGTGTGATCATAATTAGCTTGCACCAAGTATTTCCTGATTACGGGCATCAAGTTTAACATAGCCAACATCAAATATGAAAACATAAGGTGAATTGGCTGAACTTACACCATTGGAAAATTGAAGATATGATTTACTCCAATCAACATTTTTCCAATTTGCAAACCGTGTTGGATGATTGCGGTAAGGAATTGTTGTTGCCACTGCTGCATCTGCATCTGCAACATCATTCAATGTCAGCAATGGTATCAATTGCCCTCTCTCCCATCCTTCACTGTAAAGTGTCAATGATACTTTCCTAAGTTCTGCAATTGGTGCAACCACTCCACCTACTGTTGGTGCATTGCTCAATACTTTTGCCGTGATCAATCGTATCCACTTAATGATGATCACCTGGCCTACCTGACTTCTTAGTTGTTGTATGTCGGGAAAGTTTATCCTGGTTAAACCGTTTGCACCAACTGGAACTTCAACCAACTGTGATGCTCCCCTGGGTTCTTCCTGTACTAAGATGATATTTTCCATTGAAATTTTTTTAAGGTGATAAGCAACCAGCATTGCTGCTGGTTGCTTGTGATTGTATGCCTGGTTATGAGATTTAATTTTCTAATGGACGTTTGACGATCGTCATAAGTCCGTTAGGATACCACTGTACTGTTTTGTGCCAGGATACCACGATAAATTAACACACAACGTTCAAATGCTGCTGCACTGGCAAGTGCTGCTGGCAATTCAATTGTTGGTTGATAATTTTTCGATCCTACCAAAACAATATTTGGCTCTGCTGTAATCATTCCATCCTCTGCACCTCTGATCTGATCATCTGGTGATGCTGCACCCAGGGCTGCTGTCTGTTGTGTCTGTGGCTTATACCAATGGTTGAATAAACCACGATATGGCATGATCACATCATTGTTTGCTTTCAACACATACTTGCCATGTGAATAGAACGTGCTATCCAGGGCTGCTGCATCTGCTGCTGCAAACGTTAATAGATTACCATATGTCCTGATCTTCCAGGTTGTATCAATCCTGGATGACGGCTGGCCTACATAAATTCCGTACTCATTCACAACTAAGCTATCCTGTAAATTCAATCTGTTTTCAGTATTGAATTGCACATTAGTTGTGTTCACCTGGTTAGGTGTTAAACCAAAAACAAATTGGTTGCCGGTTGTGTTTAATTCAACCTCCAATCTGATCTCTGATTGTGATAATTTCAGACCTTCAACCCACATCATGCAATCACGATCTGAATTAAACTTATCTCTGAATGCTTTGAAAAACATTTTTTTTGCCTGGATAAAACTTTCCCTGGCTGAATAATTGTTAGTGTTGTTCATAATGGACATTTAAATTTTAAAAAATGATTGTTTCGTTGTAACACATTTGCCGATTTCTTATCCCACTAAATCACTTCCACTATTGCAGCAACCCATGATCTTACTTGCTGCACTTGGTACATTGTAACCATTCATACCTGATGGCACATTGTAACCATTCAAACCAATAACAGGAACTTGTTTATATCCACCCAGCACTGGCACTGACTTATAACCTGTCACTGCTGTTGTTGGTGCTGCTGCTGATAAGAAACGTTTAACTGCTGCACCTGCCAGCAATCCACCTGCAACGGTTTTTATCATTGACTTCTTTTTGCTTAACAGTAACAATGCACCAATGCCGGCCTGTCCTGCTGCAACAATTTTTGTATCAACTGTTGAAGGAATGATCTTACTTAATGGTGCATTGATAGTGTCACCTAAAAAGTAACCTGCCGCTAATGATCCGATTGATACAATCGGATTGCTTGCTGTCATGGACATTGCACCAATCCTGCGGCGGCGGCGGCTTCTGGTTGCTGTCCTGCGTCTGCGTCTGCTCATTTTATTTTTGTTTTTTAATGAATGAATGATCCGCACTGCGGATTGATTAAATATTTATTCGTGTGAAAAAATTCCATGATCAAATTCATCTTTCAATTGCTTTGCATATTCCATTGCAAGCAATTTTCTATCGGGCACTTTCAAAAGATCACTCCAATGATCACCTCTGCTGCCAAATTCTCTGTGGTATCTCTGCATTGCATCTTCAATGTAATATCGCCACAAGATTGCTGCTTTCTCTGTATCATAAATTCCTTTCCTATACTTCTTAGCAAGATTTTTTAATATCGGTAAACGTCTGCTGAAATAAAGTTGATTGTTGTTATCTGCATACAATTCAATTTCTCTTGCTGCATCTGGATCAGAATAACCAGGTACATTTGAAATTGAAGTATGTGTACCACTCATTTTATATTTTCCCTTACCACTTACCTGCTGCAATTTTTTAAACCTTCCACTTTTTAGCCTGGTGATCCTTACAACCCTTTTGGGCTTTGTTTTTTTGGTTTCTTTTTTTTCAATCAACAACGTTGCAGATATTTTCCTACCTGACTTCAATTGCCTTGATGCTTCTTTGATAGCACTTGTCCATTTCATTTTTGGCTTCTTTGCTCTGATCTTTTTTGCCAACTTAGTTATGTCAGTAAACTTGAATTTTGCCATTGATTAATAATTTATAGTTTCTTCATAAATTTTAAGATCATCACTGATAGGCATTCCACCTGCACCCAGTGGAATATCTTCACCTGGTGCAACGGTTGCTGGTTGCTCTGTTGTGATCAATGGTTGTTGTGTTTCTGTTGCAAGTTTTTTATTTGCGAAGTAATAAACCACTGCACCACCTAAAAGCAATGGCAACAATACCTTTGACTGATCATTGCCGGTAACTTTCTTTTTCCCTTTCTTCTTAAACAATAGCAATGCACCAATACCTGCACCGATCAACAACAACATGGTATAATCTTTTTTCTCACTGACTGTACCAGGATCACCACTATAAAGATCATCTTCGGTTGTTGTCTGCAATTGTGATCCTGTTGCTGCTGCAATCAATCTATTATATTCATCCAATCTGCCTTGTAGGATATTTACAATTGCTGTTGCATTGTTTGTTTCCTCACTATTGTTGCCAGGATCACTTGCTTTGATCTCCCATTCACTTACCATTCCCTGCAACCGATCTGCATTGATCTGCAATTCACTTAATGACATTGTACTGCTGGCTGGTGCAACATAAAACTCATAAGTGTTATTCATTGCACTGCTTAATGATACCTCATAGTTTCTACCTATTGTATTCATGCTGCACGTTGTTTTGAAAATTTCTTAATAGCAAGTACGATCAATAAACCAATACCTGCACTTTCCAGTGGGTGTGATTTGATCCATCCAATAATATCAGTTCCACCCGTACCTGTTGTGTATTGTAATGAAGGATCATATCCCTCAATCATTGGTGTTGTTGGCGGCTGTGATTTTAGTATTGAATTGATCAATGGTGTCAATGCAGCAATGATAGCTGTTGCAGTGGCAACCCAGGCTGGGATTACCACTGGTGCTGCACCAATGCCACCAGGTAAACTATCATCATTCAATCCCATGATCCTTTTTTTTCTTGCACCTGATTGCACTGCATTCATTAATTTATCAGGATTGCCGCCTAACTTATACCACTTGTCTGCAAGTTTCTGCCTACCGTCTGGGCTTTGTATTGCTTGTGCAATCTTGGTTGCAGTGCCAAAAACATTTAATGCAACCAGTGATAGATAAGCATTCCTGGGAACGGCTAAACCAACTTTCTTAAATCCTCTGAAAACATTTTTGAAAAATCCACCAATCACCTGTTGCTCTAAATGGTATCTTGCTTCGGCAATTCTTTGATATTCTGCTGCTGATAATTGATTGATCAGTGGTATCATGTTTTCTTCATAAAAATTTCCATCCTGATCAACAATACCATAACTGAATAACAGATTTATTGCATCCCTGGTTTCTGTTGGCAGTTCATTATCATCATCTGCATCTTCACTTGCAACAAAAGTTTGTTCCAATGGGATCACTTCACCTGTTGGCACTGCACCATCTGGATACATGATGCCACCATCTGGTGCAACCACTGCTGATGAAAAATCTAAATCATCAACTGCAACTATTCCAACTCCTGCAATGTTTCTTAGTAATGGCATAGTATTTTTTGTTTTTACTTTTTTATCAATGATCCAGGCTGGATTTTTTTTCGCTGCACCTGGTGTTGGATCAATCCAAATATCCTTTCCGTTATCATTCACAACTACAAAAACATGATGCGGTAATTTATCCAGTGCTTCATATGATGCAAACCTATATTTCCAATCAATCTTTTTTCCTGTCAAACGTTTGAGTGCATCTAATATACCAGCACAAAAACTTGCATATCCTTTGCAATCACAATATCCCCTGGTTAATAGTCCTGCTGGTGTTGATGTTGTTTGCATCTGTTCGGGTTCTTCTACATACTCCAAATATTCTTTGCAAAACCTATACAACGTCTGACAAGTTTCTTTAACCGTACCAGCATCAAAATAAAGAGCAATTTGATTGTAGTAATCTGAAAAATCTTCATGTGCATTCAGGATTTCATTTATGATCTCATTTACATTCTGATCTTCTTTTACCACAATCCACCTATCCTGATAAGGCGGTAAATTTTCCAATAACAAATTTTTGTCAGGTATGATCATAGTCCAACTTTAAAGTCCATTTCAACCGGCAATTGTACGCCATCAACATTTGCATTGGCATTCAAGTGCAGGTATTGTGTAAATGATCCTGTTTGAAAAGCATTGATAATGTCATTTACAATTCCCAGTGGTTGAAGTTTTACAGTGATCAACATTATTCGCTGGCTATTGCCAGGGATCATTACTTGTTGGAATGATGAAACGTTGCCCACTAAATAACTGTTGGATGAAAGATTGCCAGCGAATGATTGAATGTAAAGTGATCCACTGTTGGTATTCTGCACTATCAATTCAATTGACATACTCAAATTGAGCATATCAATTGATCTTACTTTACCAGGGAAAAAAATTAAACGTCCAATCTGCTGTGCTTTGGTTGCAAGTGATACAACCAGCAATCCTGCTGCTACAAGTAAAATTGGTTTTGTCAATTGGAATAGATTTTAAATCAGGTCAATAATAGTGATCTGCACCCGATTTAAAAAATCATTAAAAATCTTCGTTGATATTTTGTGCAAAAGAGGTTTATCAAAACCCTTATGTGTATCAGGTTTATCTTGTAGTTTTAACCGTGTGACTGTGGTCACGGACGGTTAAACTACCTGATACACAAAGAAAGTGCCAGCTAAAAAAAACTTCTTACCACTGGATCATCAATACAAATGAATTATTAAAGGTGAAATGAGATAAAAAAATTATCTTGCATCTGGTTTTTCATAGATATTGGATTTTGAAACGGCTGGTTGATCTCAACCGGCTTCTTTTTTGATCATCATTATGAAATGTCTCATTAGTATGTCATGATCCCTGGTTATTCTTAACTGGGGATCACTTATTTTTGGTTGCAGAATTTATATGGTGAAAAAAATGATGCCCTTACTATTCTTAGCAAGGGCATCGGGTTTATAGAGAAGGATAGTAAACTATTCTAAGTACAATCTTTCTTTGAATGCGTTATTATCCTGGTGATAAAAATTAATGTAGTCTGCACCAGGAAATTTTTTTGCAAACGTTGCAAAGTTTGCAATCTTATGTGCATTATCTGGAATGTTTCTATACTTCAAAAACTGATTACCTGTTATTGGTTGTGGTATTGAAGTATGAATGATCCCAGTTAAAAGATCATGCCGTTTTAATCTGCCAGTGGTTAGTTTCTTTTTTCTCATGTCCTTTTATTGCCAGGTTAATAAATACTTGTGCAAGGTTATCACTGGGGTGCTTATCAGTATCAACCATATCAAGATTTTTCCATCCTGTATTGCATTTACCAGGCTTCGTTGCCTCTTGCACCAGGACTGAAAAACCGTCTGACCTATGTTCAAAGTCAATGAATGATACGCAAAATTCACGGCCTGTATCCAGGTCTGTGAAAAACATTTTTGTCATGTGTCTTTGTAGTTTCATAAATTTGTTTTGAAATGAGATAAAAAAGCGTCCACGCCTTCGGGCTAATGCACCTTATGTCTCCCCTGGTGATCACTCACCAGGGTTTTTTGTTTTAATATCTAAGTGCAGGTAATCACAATCCCAATAGTGCAGCGCATATTGTTCAACTAATCTTAATTCAGCATTGGTGAATTGATCTTTCTGCCTAATGATCATTTCATCATTCCTTCCATACTTGTTGCAGATAACTTTTACTTCGTACATTTTATAAATTTTTTTAGTTCATAAATATTTTCACTGCAATGCCTGCCAGTGTATGGTATTGGATTATAGATAAATGTTGTTCTACTTATAAATGCTTCACATAGCTGGCATTCTCTTTTAAGATCAACTGTTGCCATACTTTCATATGAGATACCTTTTGCTCTCTGATCACTGATCAGTTTTGCAACATACATTCTTTGCTTTCTTTTAATATACCTGTTGTAAATGTCAGTATCACTTGTATTGCGAACATAAGAAGGAATGATCCTGCCACTGTATAAACTATAAAGCATTCGTTTCTGTTTTTTGATCCAATGTTGTATCTGTTAATAATTCAATCTTTGATCTGATGCTGTAATATTGATCCTTCCAATCAACAATTGCTTTGCCTGTTTGTGATGCTTTATCCAGGTCTGCTGTATCACTGGGATAAAACATATTGCTGCTGATCTCAATTGATTGCTTGTGCACATGAATAAAAAATACATACTTGAATGCTTTGTATAGTTGATAGGTCACTGCATCTTTTGTTGGTTGTGCATATAATGGACTGATGCCAATGATCTCTGTTGTCTTGATAATGTGATCAAAGATTTTCATATTTTTTCTGTTTGTCTGATGATAAAAAAAGTGTTTATGTGCAATGGTGAAATAACTTCATGTGTATTTGCACCAATACGAACTTTGATGCCACGTTGATAAATTTGCGGCCACATTGTAACCATAACAGGTTCTTCAACGTTAATGATCTCATGAATTTTTTTACCTGCAATTTCAACGTTCAATTTAAATTGGAAAGTGTAGTATGTCATAATAATTGTTTATTGATTTCGTAAATAGATTACCCAGCAATTTGATGTTTTGAATTGTCTGTTGGTGTATGTGCTTTCTGATCCCTGGCGGCAATTAGCATACTTGATCTTGTATCCTGCCTGGTTCTTAATTTCAAAAGGCAATGTATCTGACAACTGCCAAACAAGTTTTTTTTTATCCCTGATAAAGTAAAATCTTTCACCAGGACACATTTTATCCAACTCATACATTTTATTTCTTTCCTTCATGGCATCAATTTTTTTGTGCCTTAGCATTATGTTTCCTTTGCTTCTCGTTCCTATCAAATTGCTGCAATTGTGCATTGGCCTGCATTGCCATGTGCAGGTAGGCTGGTGTTGGCTTATCAACTGCGGTATGTATTAACCCAGTTCCACCCAGTGGTGCTGTATCATCTATGTAATCAAAAATTGCCATCACTTCTCTGATATTGCATTGCTGCATTGCTTGCAACAATAGCTGTTTAAATTTGGCTGCATCTGTTGGTTGCATAAGTTTAATTTTTTGCTTTGATAAATAATTGTGATTGTCTGATGTTGGTGTATCCGTCATTGGTTTTCCATACCAAACCTTCCCTTACCAGGTATGATCCCATATCCTTTGCAAGATTGTGCCCCAGTGCATATGTCTCACAAATGTTTTGAATGTATTTTTTGTACGGTAACAATTGATCAATGCTGAATATCCTGGCAACATTAGCTGCATGATCATTGTGATCATATTCTGCTGGTCTTTTTTTACGTTGCCTTTCTGCTGGTTGATCAGGTTGCAGGTAATCTGTTTGCTCCCAAAAATTCAATTGCTTATTGTAGTAAATTGCTATCGGTTCAAAATCATCTGCACTTCTTAAATATTCAGCTTTTAATACATACTGCTTTGCTTCTTTATTCTTTTCAACTATCAATACTGATTGTGCTGCACGGTCTGCAATTGATCCAACGTGCCCCAGGCTTTTATCATGTGTTACTCCCCTATGAAGTACGCCAATCACCAGGACGTTGTATTGATCAGTGATTTTCTTTAAAAAGTTCACTAACATTTTACTTTGTCCTTCATCATTGAAACGATCAATCATATCAAGTAATCCGTCTAAGAATAATAAACCCGTATCAGGATATAGTGATAAAAAATAATCAACCATTGCAATGATCGTTGCTGCATTATCCTGTCTGCAATGGAATGAGTGAAAATGTGTAGGCATTGTATCAATGTTACCAAGTTTGCAAACCAGCTTGATCATTGCATGGTAATCGTATCTGTTTTGTTCAGTATCCCAGTGGGCAACCCGTTTTTTATCTTCGGGCAATCTTAATGACATTGAAAAAATTTCCTGCCTGGTGATCGCTGCTGCCATCATTCCAGATAAGTATTTTGATTTACCTGATTTTGGCCTGCCAGTGATCAGGTCAAAGTTTCCCAGTGATCCAATGTTTTGAAATTGTATCCTAAATACTACCTGTTCACTTTCCGGCTCATGTGCAGGATTGTATGCACGTTCAATTAATAATTGTTTCAATACTGTGTCTTTACTCATTGTAAGTGGATTTGATTTACTTAATATGTTTTCCGTGTCTATTGCGCCAAATTTTTCTGCAATTGGCAACCATTGGTCTGCTACCAAATGCACCAGGATCAGGTTTCTTCCTGATCCTGGGTGATCCTGGTGAATGGTTGTTGTGATCTTCAATTGTGGCAAGTGGTGCAAGTGTATGTGACATTGCAAACAGTGCAATGAACTTGCTGAAAATTTTTCTGATCATAGCAATTAGTTTTTTCATGTTAATAGATTTTCGTTTGCTTTATCAAGATGAGGGATCATTGCTGCATTGATCTGTTTTAATACTGCAATGCAATCACTGATCTGTTGTTGCAGATCATTGGCTGTTGATCTGTCACCAGCTAATCTTAGTTTTACTTCCAATGCTTTCTTTTTTGCATTGATACGTTTTTTACTTTTTGCAAGTTCTGCAAAGGTTAGGTTGTTGTAACTCATAAATGTTGATTTGAATTATAGATAAAAATTGTTTCAGTAAGTAAGTTCATCCTTCCAAGTGCCAATGTAGTTTTTGTTAGCCTGGTAGAATGCTGCTGCAAAACCATATGGTGTATATGATCTTTCTTTTTTTGTATGCTTGCTGTTGCCGCCTAATCTCATTAATGGTGATCCCTGGTTGCACGTTCTAACTGGATCAATGATCTTCTTTACAAGTTTATTATTGAAGTCACCATACAATGCAGTTTTTTTGGTGTATGCTTCACAATCAATTACAAAATCATTTTCCTGATCAGTAACATTGATCCCTTTCTTTTTTCTGATCTGCTGCAAACGTTGTTGATCTTTTTTACTTGTAACGTATCCAGAAAATTCATAGGGATCAAAGTACCAGGGCTTACCAAGTTCGGGAAAAATTTTATTGATCCTGCCAACTGGATTTTCCAGTGCCCAAAAAAATGTGCCATCAAAATCAGGATCAGTGGGTGTGAATAGATTTACTAATCTTAGCACTTGCCTTACAAGTTCATTACTTGTTTCAGTTCTACCGTCCTTATCTTTTTTCTTCCAGTATTGTGCACCACTCACTGAATAATCAGTGCATGGTGGTGCTGCAATGATGCCATCAACATTACCAATACCCCAATCCCAAACGTCCTGCACATCTTTGAATTGAAGTATATCCTGGTTGTGCTCTAAATCAATCTGAATTACATTCCATCCTGCATTGTGAAATGGTAGTGCCCATATGCCACTGTAATCAAATAACGTTAATAAAGTTTTATCTGTCATGGTGATTGTTTTAAGTGTGATCATAATTCCAGTTCCTTCCATATCTCCTATGTTCCTGTTGCAAGCAATCATCTAAGCATTGCCATTTTATTCTATTGTTCACTGATATGCTAACCGGCTGCATAAACCTTTCCTGTTTCTTCATTCCGCATTTATAGCAATAGTGCCTGGTAGTGCCAGTGGACTTTTTAGTACCTAATAAGTCCGTTAGCTTTAGACGTTGTTGATCCGATTGCTTTCTAATGGACTTTTGTGATCCGTATAAGTCCATTGGAATTTGCTTGTACTTCTTTTTTTTCTTCATAGCGGTTGATTGTTGATTTTTATTTTTACTTCAACTGCTGCCAGCTTGTGTTGTGCAATGATTGATTTTCTGATCTTAGATTTTTTCAATCCTGCAATCTGCTGTGTTGTCAATACTCTGATCTGACTTTTGCCAGTATCATAAGTGAATTGAATGATAGAAAGTTTTACTGATTGTGTTGCCATTAGTATGTCGTTTGAATGATTGAATTATTTTTTATCTCATTTCACCTTTAATACAATAAAAAAAATTGGCCGGTTGCAGCGCAACCGACCTTTTATCAAAACCCTAACCTATGACAACCTGTTGTTTTAATTTCATTGCACATTGCCTGGTGCACCATTGCTCAAAGAAGGTTTTTAGTTCATGATCGTTTTCATCAAAGAAAAATTTGTACTCAAACGTTGCATCTGGATCATTGTTATCAATGCCTGTTACTGTGATCCTGGCAACAAAACATTTGCTGTTGAAGATTTTGCCTGCTGCTGCAATTGTTGCATCACTGGCAATTTTTGTGTTGTTTACATTGCTCATAAATATTGATTTTGTTACCCCTAATATATGGCTTTTAAGGATTGCCCCCAAATTGCCATTACCAGGTAACTTTTCAGGATCAGTGCAGTAAAAATCCCCAGTATGACTACCAGGGATTAACCATTAAACCTTATCCTATGAAAAATCGTTTTACAGGCAATCCCAGGCCATTGCAGCCAGGATCAGTGATCCCAGGCTAACTGATCCACAACTGCCATTCAGCTTTTCTACGGTCAATTAAATTGCTGTTGATCTCTCCCCCAGCATAAATATATTTCTTCCATTGAAATTCCAGTGCAGCATCATTGCCTGAATTGATATTTGTGATCAGGTTATCTGCATTGCCCTTACCAGTGTTGTATGCAAATGATAAATATGCTGCCCACTGGTTAGGCTTCAATGATCGTTTGATCATTGGTGCAAGATAGTTGTAATCATTCTGCACATATCTGATCATATCCTGCATTGCCTGATCTCTGGTGATCGTTCCACCAGGATTGATCCCAGGATCATTGCTGCTGCCAGGTACTTTTGTGCCATAACCCCAGCTCCATTGCTGGTAATCCCAGTAAGGTTTGCTTGAAAAACTTTCCCAGGTTTGTAAGAATGGTTGCAGAAATTTTTTATAAGAAACAAATGTCATTGCTGCCAGTATTATGATACCGATTGAAAAATAAATTATCTGCTGTGTTTTCTTTGTCATAAAAATAATGCCACTAAAGCATCAATGCAATTAGTGGCATTCATGCCAATTGGCCGGTTTTACTTAGGATTTAATTACTTCCATTGTGCCACCACGTTTGATTGTTAGTGTCAATACATCAACCGTGTTTTGTGCCATTTGAATGTCAATGTTTCCGGCTGTTGCACCATTCACAATTGTTGCCTCAACTTCCAACCAATGATCACCAGCATTAGCCAGTGCATTAGTGAATGCTGCACTTGCCTGTTGCTCTGCTGTTGTTAGTGATGGTGCAACCGTGTTGAATAATTTTATTGTTGCCTCAAAGATAGTTCCACCTGCTGGTACAACTATCTGCAACCTCAATCCACCCGTTGCGCCAACTGTAACAGGTATCCAGCATCTTATCTTTTGTGTTTGTCCTGCTGCTATTGGCGAAGTCAAACCTGTTGTGACAAGTGCTGCTGAACTTGCAACAACTATGTCTGCAAGTATCTGAAAAAATGTTTTGATCCCGATTGCCATAATGATTGATTTATGTTAGAAAAATTGTTTACTCACTTTCATTTTTTGCACACTTGATTGCCTTACCACGTTCCCAGGCTTGTGTTGGTCTGTTAAGATCAACTTCACGTTGTGCAATCATCATATCATTTTCAACTTCCAACTCATGTGATGTTGCGGGTAATTCTTTTACCTGCTTCTTTGTAACCTTAACTGTTTTTTTCTTTGCCATTGGATGAATTTTTTGTTGTTAGATAATATTCAAAGAATGGATCTTATTTATTGAAAAATATCTAAAAAATAAGATCTGATCCTTAGATATTATTCAATGGTGATTGTATATGCTTTCCCTGGTGCATACTGCTTTGCAGTATCATCGTCAAAATTTATACTAATTGCACGTTTCACTTGCAACCTGTGTTGTGCACCTGGTGCTGCTGGTGCTGCTGGTGCATTGCTTTCAACAACAAATGTTGCATTGCTGCCATTCGCTGTATTGTTTTGTGTTAAACATTTCGCTTTGATAGTAACCTTTGCCATGTGATTTTGTTTTATATGATTTGATAATTAAGCTACGTTTGTTACAATGCCGCCAATAACTGTGATTGTGTTCACTGGGGCAACAACTCCAGTGAACCCGTTTACACCATTTATTTGTACGACTGCATTTAGTGCTGTGTTTTGTATTGCCAATATATTATTGGGCACATCTACGCTGATCATCATTCCTGTTGTCAATGCTGCCAGGTCACCCAAGTTTGCAAGTGCTCCACCTGCTGCATGGGCTAATGATAATGAAGTGCCAAAATCTGATGATGATATACTTGATGATCCATTGCTGGCTGCTGTTGCTAATATAAAAGGATTAGTGCCAGCCCCATCAAAGTATGCCAACTCAAACCCAACTGCTGGTTTGTTTATGAGTACGTTTGTTACTGCTGTTCTTTGACCAATTGCCCATTCTTGTATGCCATCATCAATTGTTAGTTTGTTACCGTTGAATATATCATTGGTATCACCCATCTGGAATAATTGATTGAAATAGTCAATTAGTAATCCAGTCTGATTGCCGTTTACGCCATCATCATATCTGCTAATAAATTCTGCTGTTGTTATTTCATCATTAACAAGTGATGCTGTTAATACAGTGTTAAGTGTGAATGCAGTTTGTTGCATCAATGGTGATGCCCCCAGTGGATCACCACCTTGCCAGTTTAAGAATGCGCCATTATCACCAGACGGTTGCCCACTGCCTATTCTTCCAGTGGGATTGACAAGATCATTGTTAAAATGTAGGCTTGGTATTGCATCTGTTGAATCATTCAGGTACAATGTCAAGTCAAAAAAACTCATTGGTAGTTCTCTGTTGCTGATAAATGCTGCTGGGTTTCCAACTGCACCAATATCTTGCCCAAAAACTATTTGGCCTGTTACTGTGTCCACTGATAAACCATTGTATGCACTGTTTAATGCAAATGGTGGTGCTGGTGCACCGGCTGGCTCTCTGCGTTGATATGTTTGTAATGTTGATTGTCCTGACATTCATTAAACTTTATCGGTATAAAATATTTGCACCATTTCAAGCAATGGTGCTGCACCCAATGGCTGCCTGAATAATACTCTAAGAATGCCAGTATATTCTTCATTCTGATGTCCACCAAATGATCTGCTATCACCCAGCACTGTTGCTGGTGTTGCTGATGGAAAGATTACCATGCCATTGACTTCTGCAATAGTATCACCAACATTGGTAAACATAACTGCATTGCAACCTTTCTCTCTGATCACATCACCTGATTGTGATACCAGGCTAACGGTTATATTGAATTTACGATCTGCCATAATTATACAAATTGATAGGTGATACCTTTTGATCTTAATATATCATTGACTTCTGATTTTTCGCTGCCACTAAGTTCACTGCTAATTGTTGCTGTTAATGTTCTACTTACCAGGCTAAAGAAGTTTTCAAAACATCCTTTATATTCTCTGATGTTGTAAACCTGGATCAGTTTTAATACGTCTGCATCATTCTGCATTGCATTCATCACATTATAGATTGCCGCTTCATCTGTACCACAATCCCAAACTGCCTGCACAATTGCATTGGCAAAACCTTCATATTGTGCATTGGTGTATGTTGGATAAATGCCTTGTGATGCCAATACCTGTACTGCTTCACCAGCTTGTGTTGGTTCACCTGCATCTGGTGCTGGTGCTTTTAAAAGTTTTCTCAATGTCAGGTATGCAATCAATCCACTTCCAATAACAACTGCACCTTTTGCCATTGGCGGCAATCCTTTATAGTAATTGTAAAAATTAAATCCTGATACTTTTTTCTTATCATCATCTGCTAAGTAAAATAAAAGCAATCCACCTGCTGCCAGCAATGCCAGGTTATTCTTTTTTGGTGTTGAAGTCACAACAACTGGATCAAGTGTTGATATTTTTTGCTGCATCTGGATCAGTGCACCATTAGCAACATCAAAAAATGTTGCATCATAAATTTGTTGTGCATTCACTGTTGTTGGATAATATTCTGATCTGCTGAAAACAATTTTATCACTGGCTAATAATATCGGGCTGGTGATCTGAAAAAATCCTTTACTGTTGGCAGTAACAGTGATCCCTTTGTAAATTCCATTTACAT
>Ga0079218_10000185_pt1 | contig 15528 bp, 11 predicted proteins | sample NCCompost_FD_77181 | JGI IMG/M metagenome (GOLD analysis project Ga0079218, IMG submission 77181) | Agricultural soil microbial communities from Utah to study Nitrogen management - NC Compost | ecosystem: Environmental > Terrestrial > Soil > Agricultural land | place: USA: Utah | collected... | reverse complement strand
AGGTTCTCGACGACCGCCCGCTGCTGAATGACGATGTGCGAGTCGCGGTCTTCGTCGTACTCGCAGGTGCCGTGCAGATAGACCGGTCCGGTATCGATGCCGGCGTCCACGCGCAGCAGCGTCATCCCGACGCGGGTCAGGTCACGGTTCGCCAGGGCCCAGAAGCAGCCGTGCGCGTTGCGATATTCGGGGCAGATTCCCGGATGCAGCACGAACGTGCCTGCGCGCGCGATCTCGAAGATGTCTTTCCGCAGCAGGACCTTGCAGCGAGCGACGACCAGATCCGGGTGCAGACGCAGCAGGAATGCTCGCGCCTCGCTCGAGTTCGGCGACCGCACGGTGAGACGTGGCACGTTGTCGAGACTGGCGGGATAACGGCGGCGCAGTTCCTCGACGGCGGCGCGTTCCCAGCGCGCGTCATCCGCCGCGTGCACGAGACGCGCGTAGGCGCGAAAGGCGATGACGTCGAGGAGTCCCAGCGGACCGACGCGCTTCAGCTCCCGCCGCGCTGCCTGCCAGCGGCGCCGCGAGCCGTCACGGATGACGAGCAGACCAGCCAATCTCATTGTGCTCGCCAGCCACGACGCGAGTCCTTCGCGATCGAGGCGCTCCGCCTCGTGACAGATGAGCACGACGGTCGGCGTTCCTGCGTGGGTAGACATGCGCGGCAACCACCTCTTCACACCGTTGTTCGAACACGCGTCCAATCGTCGGCCACGAGTAGCACGTCTCGACGAGATGCCGGCCGGCGCTGCCCAGCTGCCCGCGGCGCGCCGGGTCGCGGAGCAGCGAGACGACGGCCGCCGCGAACTCGCGCGGATCGTCGACGCGTGTGTAGTGGAGACCGGGCTCGATGCCGAGACCTTCCGCGCCGACGGTGGTCGATACCACCGGCCGCGCCATGGCGAGTGCCTCGAAGATCTTCAGCCGCGTGCCGCCGCCGGCGCGAAGCGGCACCACGTAAACTGCCCCCTCGGCGATGAACGGACGCACGTCGTTGACCGTGCCCGTGACGGTGACGCCGCCGACTCGATCCGCAGCCTCGCACAGCCGCCCCGTCGGATTGCGCCCGACCACCGTAAACGTGGTTTCCGGAATCTGCGCGCGGATTGCCGGGAGGATCGACTGCATGAAATAGAGGACTGCGTCCTCGTTCGGGTGCCAGTCCATCGACCCGCTGAACACCAGGTGCGCCGGACGCTGGGCGTCCGGCTGTGGCGTGAAGTAGCCGGTGTCCACGCCGGTCGGGATGGATACGGCGTTGATCCCGGGAGCCAGTCGTTCGAGCCGGCGCCGGTCGTCGGGCGAAACCGCGATCGTAAGGTTGGCGCGGCGGCAGGCATCCGCTTCGCGCGCGCGGAGCTTCCGCCACTCCACTTCGAGCAGCGGACGAATCCACGGTCGCCGCTCCAGGGCGGCGAGCCGCTGCCAGATCTGGTACTCGACGTTGTGTTCAAAGAGGACGACGGGCGCCGAACCGTCCATCGGGACGTTCATCGAGGCGAAGAGAAAATCGGCGACGACCAGATCGACGCCGGCGTCCATGATCGCCTGCACCTGCGCGCGCACGTCCGGGACCTGCCACTTCCACAGATCGACCGGATACGTCGACAGCCACGACCGGAACAGCGCGCCGGGAAACGCGGCGCTGCCGCGCTTCGGCACCACATACGGCAGCGAGATGACGCGGTCGCAGTACGAGAGATGCCGCGCCAGCCCCTCGGGATCGTCGCCGACGCCGTGCGTCGTGATCACCGTCACCTGATGGCGCCGCGACAACTCGGCGATCGTGTGCAGGCTGCGAACGCGCCCGCCCGTTGTCGACGGCCACAGGCCGCCCATCTTCACCCACAGAATCCGCATCACGTTCCCGGCAGAGCCCGGCCCTGCGTTAGTCGCGTTCGACGACGACGGCTCGATCATCGAAGCGCACGAGGCGCCGCGGCCGTTCGAACACGAATCCATGCGGCAGGCCGCCCGTGTCGTAGATGGGCCGGACTCCCGGTGGCGTAGAAAGTCCCTGTCGATCGGGCAGCAGCAGCGTCACGATGCGCCAGGGCAGAGCCACGGCGAACGAGTAGATCAACATCGGTGCCGGGCTGAGGCGTGTGAATTCGGGTGCAATCCACCCGCAAATGGGTGCCGGCTCACCACATTTGACCGCCGGCTGGGCAGGCGCGGAGGGAAAAGGGGAAATCCAGAGGCAGTGTCCGTGTGCGGTTTGCACCCGGGCCCACGGATGAGGTCCCAGCGCCACCGGATCGCCGGTGAGCTGGAAACGGAGTTCGACGTCGTGGCGGCCGCTCCCGCTCAGGTCGTCAACCATGATCCAGTAGGCACCTTGGCGCCCGGCGGACGTGACAACGTCCGCCCCACGAGCCGCATCGCAAGGCTTGATGAAAATCACGCGGCGGCGATGCGTGACCGGCTGCCGGAGCGTCGCGTAGCCGTCGTGCTCCGCGTCGAGAAAGTCCACGTCCGCCGTGGAATGCCATTCACGCAGGCGGACGCGCGGCCGTCGCTTCCACCCGAAAACTCCGGAGGGTTCCACCTGGCTGAGGCCGTCGACGACCACCGTGCTGTGCGCGGCAGTACTGCGAAAGAAGTCGCGCCACCGCGAGTCGCCGTAGCAGTGCGTTCCGGGATCGACAACGACCTGATCTCCGAAAATCGAGCAGTGGATGCTCAGGAGATCGGCGTGGCCATGGGCTCCGCTCACCGGGCAGCCGAGCGGGCCGACATCCACGAGCATGTGATGCGCGCCGCGATCCCAGCCCGAACGCATGACCGCGTAGCCGCCCGACGGAAACGCGCGCGATGCCGAGGCCGCGGGTGCGGCCGGCCGCACCGCGTCGAACGCCCGCAGCCCGCCTGCGCCCATCAACCACGCGATTTCCGGCGTGGCGCTCCCGGCCGCCCACGCGAAGTCCGGCCGCCCGAACAACGCGGCGGCAACGGCAAACCGGCCCCGCGGATCGAGGGCAGGACGCGACATCAGCGGAAGGAGGGAGCCGCCGTCGGAGTCGCCAATCGACGGCACGGTACCGTCCGGTGCGCGGATCGCCAGGACGAATTCGAGCATCCGCTGCAGCCGCTCGCCGACCACGGACGGCACCTCGACGCGATTGCGCGCGGCGAGCAGCAGGAAGTGGAGGTAGACGTCCACGGCATAGAACTGAAAGGACGTCGACTGTTCGAAATGCACACCGTCGGCGTGGACCTGGCGTTCGCATTCTGCGACCAGCACCCGCACCGCCAGGTCACGCCATCGGCGCGACGCGCGGAATTCCGGAAACAGCGTGGCGACATAGAACAGGGCAAGCGCGTTGACGATGACGGTGGTGGCCGGCGCTGACGACTGCGCGTCGTCCGCACTCAGGCTGAGGGCCTGCTGGCGGATGGCCTCCGTCGCGCCGCACAGCCGCGATGTCGTGAGTGCGGCGGAATGCCGAAGCAGCACGAGCGACCAGCACCACGCAAGAAGCCGGAAGCCCGCGTCCGGCGTCGCGGCCGTGCTCCACTCCTCGATCGGCGACAGCGATCGCACGGCGTGCCGCTCGTCACCAGTCAGCGCATAGGCCTGCGCCAGCTGGAACTCCCCCTGATGCCGTCGTGCGATGCCCGTCGGCGCCTGCGCAACAGCTTCGTAATACTCCGGGAAGCGCTCCCTGAGGATCGCGAGTGCGGCTCGATCGGACGCGCCGTCGAAAAAACGTCGCGGCGCCGCAGAGCCGAAGTTCTGGACCGCGACGAGCGTGTCTTCCGGCAGCGCCGGAGGCACAGCCGCGGTCGTCGGCGCGAGATCGGACGCGAGGGGAGGGGTGGACACTGAGTTGTGATGAATCTCAGGCCGTCTGGGCTGTTCCGAGGCGAACGATGGCCGGCGCGAGCCGCCGGGCCGGGCGCACGGGGACCGGCTGCTGCCGTGGCGTTCGGTCGAGGAAGCGCTGGCACCAGAGCTCGAACGACATCATCGTCCAGAGCTGGAGGTCGAGATCCCGGCCGCGCGCGTTCAGTGTCAAGAGACGTTCGACGTGAGCCGCGTTGAAGAACCCTCTCTGACGGCAGACGTCCGAGAGCAGCAGCGCGCGCGAGAACTCGGCCAGGCCGCCGCGCAGCCATGCGGCAATCGGCACGGCGAAACCGTGTTTCGGGCGATCGATGATCGCGTCCGGCAGAATGCCTCGCATCGCCTGCTTGAACAGATATTTCGTGGTGCCTCCGCGCAGCCGGTACGCGGCGGGAATAGTGGCCGCGAATTCCGCGAGGCGGTGATCGAGGAGCGGGGGCCGCGCCTCGAGGGAATGCGCCATCGTCGCCCGATCGACTTTCGTCAGGATGTCGAGCGGCAGGTAGGTGTGGACGTCGCGGTACTGGATGGCTGCCAGCCACTCGTCTCCGTAGCCCCCGAGCGCGGCGAGCGATTCCGACAGCGGATCGTGGCGCATCAGGCGCTCCACGGCCTCCGGGCGAAACAGCCGCCGGATCTCGTCGGTGCGGAACATCGACGAGGCGTCGAGGTAGCGGCGCGGGCCGTCGAGAGCCAGGTGCCGCAGGAATCGCCGCCCGCGCATCCCCTCCGGCAGGAGACCGCCGATGGCGCCCGCCACCGCGCGGAGCGGACGAGGAAGGCGATCGAAGCGCCGTTCGCGCTGTTCCACGACGTACTTGTCGTATCCGGCGAACAACTCGTCGCCGCCATCGCCGGAGAGGACCACCTTGACGTGCTCCGAGGCCAGCTTCGACACCATGAAGGTGGGGATGGCCGATGTGTCGCCGAATGGTTCGTCGAGGTACCAGGTGAGGTCTTCGACGACCTGCACCACGTCCGGCTGCAACACGAGATCGTGATGATCAGTCTTGAAGACGGCCGCCACCTGCCGCGCGTGCTGGAGTTCGTCGAATGCCGACTCGGCAAAGCCGATCGAGAACGTCTTCAAACCGGCTTTCGCCGTCAACGCGACCACCGCGCTCGAGTCGATCCCGCCGCTCAGGAAGGCGCCAACCGGAACGTCGCTGACCTGGTGGAGCGCGACCGATTCCTCCAGCAGCCCGCGCAATTGCTCGACGAGCTCACCTTCGGAGGCCTTTTCATTCGGCTGAAACTGCAGATCCCAGTACTTCTCGATGCGCAGGCGTGGGTGTGCGCGCGACGCCACGGCGGTACGTGCCGGCTCCAGTTTCGAAATGCCCTCGACGATGCTGGAGGCCGAGGGCGTCGACAGGAACGTAAACAGGTGGTGTGCGGCGCCCCAGTCGATGGCTCGAGGCACATCGGCCAGCTGCAGGATCGGCTTCAGCTCGGACGCGAAGATCAGCTCGTTCCCGCGCTCCGCGTAGTAGAGCGGCTTGATGCCCATGCGGTCGCGCGCCAGGAGCAGTTGGCGCCGCCGTTCGTCCCAGATGGCGAACGCGAACATGCCGCGCAGTCGATCGACACACCGTGCGCCCTGGTCTTCGTACAGGTGAACGATGGTTTCGGTGTCGCTGTCGGTGCGGAAGACGTGGCCGCGCTGCTCGAGGTCGCGCCGCAGCTCACGGTAGTTGTAGATCTCGCCGTTGAAGACGATCCACACGGTTCCGTCTTCGTTCGAGAGCGGCTGATGGCCGCCCTCGAGATCGATGATGCTCAGCCGCCGCTGTCCGAGCGCCACACCCTCGCCGAGGTACACGCCTTCGTCGTCCGGTCCGCGGTGCACGATCGCCGAGCACATGGCCCTGATGTCGTGCTCGGCCACCGGCGCGCCGTCCCAGCGGACGATTCCGGCAATGCCACACATGGCTATTTGCCTCCCTGTGGCGCGAGCCTGACGAGGCTCGCGCGAGCGGACCTGACAAGGTCCGCTCCACGTCGGGTAATGGGCAGTCGAATCGCGGCCGGCTCGGCGATGCCGGGCGCGTAGCAGAGAACGAGATACGTCGCGCCATACACAATTGCGCCAGCCGCAAACGCAACAATCGGCACGGCGGCCAATGCTGTCGCGGCGGCCCACGCAGGAATGCCGGCGACCGCCGCGCGGAGCGTGAGCCGGGCGAGCGCTCGCCACGGCAGCACATCGCCAAGGCCGACGTGCAGCAGTCTCGACACGCGCACCAGCGCAAACGTTTTCGCGATGACCGTTGCCAGCAGCGTCACCAGCACCGCGCCGACGAGGCCGAAGGCGCCCAGGAACCAGCCGATCAGCGCGACTACGAATACGAGCCTGACGAGGTTCATCGCGAGCAGCCACCGCGTCTGCGCATACGCGCGCAGCACCGCATCCACCGCGACGATGGCGGGGAGAACCGTCAGCGCCCACACGCTGAAGATTGGAACGCCAGCCTGGAATTTGTCCGTGAACAGTCCGACGATGAACGGCTGGGCAAGAACCGATAAGCCGATACCGACAGGCAGCAGGAGGAACGCCAGACGCGCGACGGTGTCGTGAAACAGCGAGCGTGCCAGGTGGCGGTCGGCGGAGTCTTCCGCCATCTTCACCATCATCACGCTCGTGGTGGACGTCATGATCAGGTCGACAAGCGGAATCGCCATGCACGCCGTGGAGTAGATGGCGAATGTCGCCCGGTCGAAGCTGCCGCCGACGACGTATTGGTGATAGGTGACGAGAATCACTTCGACGCTGACGGCTAGTGCGAACGGAAGCGCGTAGGCGAGCTGAGTTCGCCATAGCTCGAGGTCGGGCCGCACGTCGCCGAACGCGCGCCTCATGATGAGCAGCATCACCGCCAGCCGCAGCGCGGCAAACGCCACCGCGCCCGTGAAGACCGCATCGAGGCTGACGAAGAGCAGCGCCGGGACGACGAAGAACGCGGTGCGGGTGACGTCGGAGAGCGCGTAGGTCAGGGCGGCGTTCAGATGCCGCTTCCTCGACACCATCAGAATCTCGAACACCGTCGTCACCAGCATCAGCGTCAGGAACGTGCCGAGCAGCAGCAGGTAACGAGGCAGATCGGGATTGCTGAAGTGATCGGCGATTCGCGTGCGCGCCAGCCAGAGCAGTCCGAGACAGGCAAGCCCGGCGAGCGTCAGCGTCAGCGCGGCGTTCGCGCCATAGCGGCCCGCCCGTTGCGGTTGTCGCGGGACGAAGTAGTACAGGCTCTCGGCCAGCCCGAGCTGCGCGAGTCCGAAACAGGTCGCGTAGAGAAGGAAGAAGGTGCGATAGGTGCCCAGTTCCTCGAGCGTCAGCAGCCGCGCCAGGAGCGGACCGATCGCAAACGTGGCGATGAGGCCGACGGTCCGCCCGGCGACGAGCAGAAAGGCGGGACCCGTAATGTGGTCTTTCGGAGTTTCTTGTCGTGCCGTGCTCATACGTGGTGCACGCGGCCGCACGTGCGCGCCGGCGGCCACAGGTCGTGGACCTGGCAATGCAGGATGGCCGGCGAGAACCGGCCATCGCCGTCGACGGACGAGCCTTCCCACAGCAGCAGCCGCTCGATGGTCAGCGTCGGATGCCGGGCATCCTGATGCGGGCACGCCGTGTACCCGAAGCGGTAACCCGTCCGCTCGAGCACATCGACATCACGCGGGGTGAACTGGCCTCCCGGATATGCGAAGTGCGTCACCGGCGCGCCGATGTGCTCCTCGATCGCGCGCTTCGACCCTTCCAGCTCGGCGACCACCGTGTCTGTCGATTCCGCGGGCAGCGAGACATGGCGGCGTGTATGGGAGCCTATCGTGATGCCCGCGCGATGCATCTCGGCGATCATCGGCCACGTCAGCGACAGGGCGATGTCGTGGAAGCCGTTGCCGGTGCTGGCTTCCAGGGCCGCCAGGACACGGCTGATGTTTGCCATCGACAGATCCGGCAACAGGGCGGAGACGGTCATCATCGGCGAGCTGGTCGCGGCGCGCGAGCGAAGCAGGTGGCCGGCAGGGAGGTCGAGCTGGCGCAGCAGCGCCGACAGCTCGCGGCGGGGGTCGTCCCACGCGGCAAAGGCTTTCGTGACGAGGTGGAACAGCTGGTCATGGATCTGCCACCGCTGCCGGCCGACGAGATCAGTGACCACGAACACCGCCGCGGGAATGCCCTTGCGCTTCAGGATCGGGAACGCCTGCTCGTAGTTATCGCGATACCCGTCGTCGAACGTGACCGCCGCCACGCGCTCGGTAAACGGCCGTCCGTCGGCGAGGTGCTCGCCGATCTCGTCGAGCGTCGTGAACCGGAAGCGGCTCCCGACGAGGTCGAGGTGGCGCTCGAACATGGCGGTGCTGGTGAGCATGCTCGGCATCTCGTCGCGCGCCGTGCCGTCGAAATCGTCGACGACCCGGTGATAGCCAAGGATGAGCGGACGCTCGGGTCCTCGTGCCAGTGCTTCGGCGAGACCCAGTTCGTGGGTGCGCGAGATGGTTGACGCCAGCGCGCTCTTCACGTGCGTGCGCCAGCGGTTCGTTCGATTAGCTAGCACGGGTCGCTCCAGGGGTCCCCAGGGCCAATACGCGCCGCGCCAGGCCGGCGACGCCGCGGCGTGCCTCGACCGCGTGCCGCTGCACCGAGCCGCCGAAATGGACGGGATAGAGATCGACACGCTGCAGGAGGCTGGCACGGCGGGCCCACCGCGACTTGTACGATTCGGTGCCCCAGAGCATGTCGAACTCATTGGCACCTTCGTTGATGGCCGCCTTGATTGTGAGCGCCATCAGCACGAGGCCGATGCTCTGCGGGGAGTACGTCTCGTCGTAGCCGTGCTGATAGAAATAGAAGCGGCCTCCCATGTGGAAGCCGTACATGACCGCGGCAGTGGCGCCGTTCAATGTCAGGGCGTACATCCGCAGCCAGCCGCCCTCGAGCGCCAGGTGCGTTGCGTCTTCGTGAAAGGCGCGCGCTGCCATTGATGCGAAGGCGGTCGAACCACCGCGATCCGCATAGCGCCGCTTATGAAACGTGGCGAGCGCGGCGAGCCCGGCCTGCCGATCTTCATGCCGTGTGATCCGGTCGAATCGCGCGTCGAACTCGCGGTCGAGGGCACGCAGGCGCCGGCGGATGTTCGCGCGATGAGAAGCGCCAACGCTGCCGAGGAACGACTCGAACGTATGGCCCTGGAGATCCACGAGCGGGCACGTCCCGTCATCCGCGAAGCATGTCGCCCAGCCGGCGCCGCCGAGCCTCCTGGCCAGTTGCGCGGAGATGGACGCAGGCGGCAGATGCGTCAGGCGGAGGGTCAGCTGGCGCGACGTCAGGAAGTCGGCGAGTGCCTCGACAGCCTTGTCCTCACAGCCGCGACGTGCGATCACGTCCAGGTAGTCCGAACCTGCCTCTCCGGTTCCCAGGAACTCGAGACGCGAGAACCAGTACAACGACGCGCTGACCATCCGGAGCGGCGCGATCGCGATCAGTTCCGTGCCGGCACGAACCACGAGCAGCCGGAGGCCATTCGAGTTCCCGAAGTGCATCCACCATGCGTACAACCACTCCCAGGTCAGGAAGGGGTTGCTGCTGGCGCTCGACTGGAGCAGCTCGGACCATTCGCGTCGAAGCGCCGCAAAGGACTCCGCGTCCTGGACGCTGGTGACCGACAGGGCACGGCACGGCATCACGCGGCCGCTCCGAGGCCGAGACCGGACATCTGCCGGGCGATGTGATCGATGTGACGAACCGTGAGGTCCTGATGGATTGGCAGTTCCAAGACGTGGCGCCGGAGGAACTGGGCGTCGGGTCCCATCTCGTGGCCGCCTGGCTCGCTGCTGTCGTTCCAGAACTCGAGCGCGTCCACGCCGTGCGCGCGCAGCCTTTCCGCCGTCTGGTGCTTGTCGCTAACGAGAACGGGGAAGAACAGCGGACACACACCGTCGGGAGCGGAGCGGAATACCGGGACCGCGTAGCCGGCCAGTCGCGCTGTCAGCCGGCGATAGTTCTCGACGCGCCGCCGTCTGATCTCACCGTAGTCGAACCGCTCGAGCAGGCGCTGCGAGACGGGCGACATCGCGAGGTCCACTTCGTCGAGGCTGAAGCCGATGTCGCCGACGTTCGCCCGGCGAACCGACAGCACGCCGGCGGCGCGGCCGACGCCACGTTTCACCACCTGCAGCGCAGCGCCAACACCGTTGGCACGGCCGCGCAGGCGCTGCACGAGCAGTTCGGCGGTTCGTCCGAGCACCGACGCGGCACCGGCGTCACGCAGCACCAACCGTTCGAGCGATTCGAGCCGCGGGCCGTTTTGCACGAGCAATGCGCCGTTGGGCAGCGGCAGCGTCTTGTACAGGCAGAACACCGACCAGTCGCCGAAGCTGCCGAGCGGGCGGCCGTTGGTTTCGCTGAGAAGCGCGAGCGCGCAGTCTTCAACCAGCAGCATGCCGCGGCGGCGGCACAGGTCCACGATGTCAGCCATCGGCTGCGGCCAGCCGGCGTAATGGATCACGTACAGCAGATCAGGGTTGTGCCGGCGGCAGCTCCATTCGATCTCGTCCGGATCGAGCGTCATGTCCCGGCGTATCGGGTAGTACCGCAGCGCGGCGCCGGCCGCGCGCATGGCCAGGATTTCGTTGCCGCTGTTGTAATCGGGCGCCAGCACGGTCAGTCCGGGGTTGGTCTCGAGCAGCGCCCGAAAGAGGTGATAGATCGCGTTGCGCGCGCGATAGAACGAAAGGTGATGCGGCGCGTTGAACGGGAAGCAGCCGGCGGCGCTGGCGCGCGTCCGCACGAAGTCTGTTGCGGAGAGTCCCTGATACGTGGGAACGAAAGTGCCGATTACGCTCGCCATCGTTTCAGCTCCGGTACCACCTGAAACTTCAGGGAATGCAAAAGCCGCGCTCGGATGGTGTGTGGAAACACGTACAGCCACTCGTGGACGCGGCTGGTCGATGTCCATTCCAGCTTCCACGGTTCTCGGTCGCCGAGAAAATCGATCTCGCGAAGTCCCTCCGCGAACGCGCGCTCGACGGCGAAGTACGTGAGCAGCTTGAAGGGCGCGCACGCGGCGTAGTCCGGGTCGTAGCCGGTCTTGAAGAGAAAGAGGCGCCCGTCGAAGCACGACCCGTAGGACGTCGCGATCCGGCGCCCGCCGACGGTCAGGAACATCAGGCGCAGCCAGCCGCGTTCCGCGGCGCGTTGCGCCAGCAGCGAGTAGAACCGGTGCACCGCAGCATCCGAGGTGATCGACGTCCCCGCTTTGTCCTTCCAGCCGGACGCCTCGAGGCGGAGCGCCTCCTCGCTCGCGCCGGCGATCTGCTCCGCGGCGTCGAGCACTTCGAGCCGCGGCTCTCCGAATGTGCGCAGGCGCGACAGGCGGTTGCGAAGGTTTGAACGGAATTTCGCGGACAGCGACGCGTGATAGGCGTCCCATGTGCCCGACAGCGTCAGGTACGGAGAGCTGTCGCCTCGCCAGATGCCCGTGCCGTATCCGTCGCGGTCCGCAAGGGCAGCGAAAGCGATGCGCGTCGGCGAGTCGTCCGGCAGCCGGCTGAGCTGAAGGACGTCCCACTGGTCGTTCGCATCGCGCAGGGCATCCCAGATCGCCCCATAGCTCTCCAGCGGAGATCCGGCGGCGATGCAGTCAACGCGCGGCGTGTGATCGTTGTGGAGCAGATCGAGCTTCCGCACGGTGAGGCCGTACATGTGGACCTGCTCGGTCATCAGCGGTGCGATTGCGACGACGTCCGCACCGTCACGCACGACCACGACGTGCAGCCGGCGGCCGGCGCCGAAGCAGTCCCACCATGTGCGGAACCACTCGTGGAGCAGGAACGGGTGCGGCACGTGGGCACGGCTCACGGCGTCGTTCCACTCCGGCTCGAGCCGTACGAACGTCTCGTAGTCGGTCACGATCTCCGCCGTGACCTGGCGACGATCGGCGCGAGCGTCGAGATCCGCAGCCAGCCCTGTCATGCCGCCATCGACCGGCGCTGCTGCTTGCGCGCGAGCAGATCCGCATAGAGGTCTTCTGTCGCAGACACCATGCGATCGACCGAGAACCGCTCGGCGATGCGTGCCCGGGCGGCGCGGCCCAGCCGGGCCGCCAGCTCGCGGTCGTCCAGGAGCCGCGCGACAGCACCGGCAATCGCTCCTGCGTGGCCGGGCGTCACCAGCAGTCCGGTGGCGCCATCGGTCAGCGCTTCCGGCGTCCCGCCGACGCAGGTCGCCACGACCGGCGCCGCCGCCGCCATGGATTCGAGCACGACGTTGGAAAGGGCCTCGTTGAGCGACGGCATCACCGCGACGTCGGCGGCACCAAGCACGGCGGGAATATCCGAGCGCCGGCCCGTAAACGTCACCCGATCCGCCACGCCGAGCTGCTGCGACAGCTGTTCGAGGCAGAGCAGATATGCCGGATCCGGCGGGCTCGTTTCGCCGACGATCAGAAACTGCACGTCCGGATAACGCGGCTTCAGCGCCGCGGCGGCCTCGAGGAACACCTCGATGCCCTTGAGGCGCGCCAGGCGGGAGACGACGACGACCAGCCGGGCGCTCGCCGGCAGCCCCAGCTCGTGCCGGATGCGCTCGCCGGCCGGCTGACCGGCGAAGCGCGTCATGTCCACGCCGTTCCGGATCACCACGATGTTCGAGGGGTCGTAGCCCTCCTCCTTGACCAGCCAGTCGCGCACGGCGTCGGCGTTAACCAGGATGCGATCCGCGAACTGGCAGGCATAGCGCTGCACGCGCTTCTGCATCGGCGTCAGGTACGGAGACCGGTCGCGAATCGACGCGATTACGACCGGCGCCATGAGCCGCGCCGGCGGAACCGCGAAGACGTTTCCATAGAAGTTGTAGGCGTGGACGATGTCGATGCGGCTGCGCGCGATCTGCCGGGCCAGCCGTGCCTGCTGCGCCAGCGCGTGCACGCTGCGGAACGTGGCGATCTGGTATTCCCGCAGCGGAATGCCCAGCTGTCCGAGCTCGTCCACGAACGGTCCCCAGCGCCGCAGGCACGCGAAGGCGACGTCGAACCGCGATCGGTCGAGCAGCCGGCCGAGCGCCATGAACTGGTTCTCGGTGCCGCCGCACATCAGCGTCGGGACGACCTTGAGGAGCCGCGTGCGAGTCACGACAGGGGGACGGGCCTGCCCGCCGGAGCTTCAGCGAAGGCCGGCTCGAGGCGGTGCCGCGCTGCCCGCACCGGCTCGTCGACGATTGCGGCGGCGCGCGCGGTGTGCTTGAGCGCGACGGCGAGACCGCCGATGGTGAAGAAATAGAACTGATAGGCGATCGGGTGGAACATCGCCGCCACGAAGAACGTGACCAGCGACACCTGGATGCCCGCGGCCAGCGGGCCGATCGACTTCACGGCTTCATGATGGCGGGCCAGCCGCTCGAGCCGCCGCGCCGTCCGGAAGCACATGATGTGGAGCCAGGCGAAGAGCAGCAGCCCCGGAAGGCCGAGATCGACGGCGTACTGCAGATAGGCGTTGTGGACGGACCGGTAGGTGTCGCGGCCGCGGTACCTGTTCAGCGCCAGCATGTCGTTGCCGATTCCGGCACCGACGATCGGGTTCTGGGCCACGATGCCCGCGGAGACGATTACGTCCTGCCAGCGGCCCTGCGCCGAGCCGGTGCGGTCCGCCTCGATATCGGTGATGGTGCTCAGGCGATCGAAGTAGCTGTCCGGCACAACCACCGGAACAACGAGTGCGACGGCAACCAGCAGCGCGCCCGCGCCGTTCGAATGGCGCCGCGCCAGCACCGCCAGCAGCATGACGCCGGTTGCCGCGAGCGTCAGGAATCCGGCTCGTGAAAACGTCACGATCACGCCGGCGATGCTGATGAGCATCGCGATGGCGGCGACACCGCGCGCTGCCAGATGTCTGGTGCTGATCATCAGCGCCGCCGCGATCGGGATGATCAGGTTGAGCATCAGCGCGAGATCGTTGGGATTGGCCGCCAGTCCCGAGCCGCCCATGTAGCCGTAGATGCGCTTCAATCCGGGCACGCCGGTCGAGAGGACCTCGCCGGAGAGGTAGTTGCTCACGCCGGTGCCCGCCAGCGGAATGGCGCAGAGCACCAGCGTCCACGCGATGGCCGTGATCCGCCGCTTCGTCGTCGCCAGCGTGGCCACCAGCCAGAAGAACAGCACGGCCTTGATGTACTGGCTCGTCAGCACCTCCACACTGCCGCCGGCCCAATACGAGACGGGCACGGTGATGGTGGCCCACGCGACGAGCAGCAACGCGATGCCAATCTCCGCATTGAACGGCGGTGCCGAATCGCGCCGCACCAGTCGATCCATGAGATGAGCGCCGATGGCGAGGGCTGCGGCGACGAACGCGATGCGCAGCTGGCCGAGCACGGGGAACCACGCCTGCGGCGACAGCAGGAGAATCGCCGTGAAGGCGACCAGCGCGCGAAAGGCAACCGTGTTGGCCGTGGAGTTGGCCGGGCCTGGAGTCATCCGGCTGAAGCCGGACTCCGCAGGGGGACCCGGCTGCGGCCGCCACCAGGCAGCCGTGTGAGCCGCAGGGGAGGTGTTCACTGGCGTCCTGTGGTGGAACGCGGCGCCGCCTGATCGGCCAGCACCGGCACGAGGTCCTTGGCGCGGAGCCGCTGCGCCGCGGGCCACGACAGATCGCGCCCCATCGGCGCCGGATGGCGAACCTGCGCCGCGCCCTGGCCGAACAGCACGATGCCGATCGTGGCGAACATGATCCGCAGGTCGAGCCACAGCGACCGGTTCTTGATGTAGTACAGGTCGTACCGCATCTTCTCGGTTTCTTCCTCGAGGTTGTTCGCGTACCCGTATCGCACCTGCGCCCAGCCGGTGACGCCGGGCCGGACCGTCGAACGCAGCCCGTAGTACGCGATGTGCTCCATGAACGTCGCGTGATTGGACACCGGATGCGGACGCGGGCCGATCAGGTTCATCTCGCCGCGGACCACGTTGACCAGCTGCGGCAGCTCGTCGAGGCGGAAACGGCGAAGGTACCGGCCAACCCGCGTGATGCGGTGGATGTTGTCCATGACCCACTCCGACGGCGCCTCCATCGTCGGATGCATCGTGCGGAACTTGAGGAGGCCGAACGGGCACCCGTGGCGGCCGGCGCGCGGCTGCACGAAGAGCACGGGTCCGGGGGAATCGATTTTCACGAGCAGGGCGATCACGGCGAGCAACGGGGCGCAGATCACCAGCCCGACGACGGCTCCGAGGACGCTGACGAGGCGGGCCACCACCTCCGCGGCTCCGTGATTGCGGAAACCCTTCGACAGGATCAGCGTGCTGGGCCGCAGTGCCTCGATGGCCATCTTCCCGGTGATCCGCTCATAGAGCTCGATGGCGTCCTCCACGTCGATGCCGCTCACGCGTGAATCGAGCAGCGCCTGCAGCGGGAGGCGATCGCGCCGGTTCTCGATGGCCACGACGATCCGCGACGGACGCACGCGCGCGACGATCTGATCGAGCTCGTCGCACGTGCCCAGCCACCGATCGGCGAGCGGCGAGTGCTGATCCGGCCGCTCGGTGTCGACCACGCCCAGGACCGTGAAGTGCAGCGAGTCGAGCGACTCGATTTCCTCGATGAGTCGCTCCGCTATCGGGCCGGCGCCGAGAATCAGAAGGCTGGATTGCATCCCAGTGTTCCCAAGGGTTCGTTGGGCTCCTATGCCT
>Ga0079218_10000183_pt1 | contig 15587 bp, 10 predicted proteins | sample NCCompost_FD_77181 | JGI IMG/M metagenome (GOLD analysis project Ga0079218, IMG submission 77181) | Agricultural soil microbial communities from Utah to study Nitrogen management - NC Compost | ecosystem: Environmental > Terrestrial > Soil > Agricultural land | place: USA: Utah | collected... | reverse complement strand
TAGTTCGCGACCGCGACTCTCTGCTCGACCTCGCGCGCCTGCTGGGCGGCTGCTCCGGGGTCCGAGAGCAGGCGAATCGCGTAGCCCTGCGGCGTGCCGGTGGCCGGGACGTACGGGCCCACCCGGTAGACCGCCGACAGCAGCTTGCCGCGCCGGAGCACGGCGGGGAGGTCCGTGCGATCCTGCGCGGACCGCTCCAACTGGAAGTGCACGATGCGGTAGAGCGGAATCGACGCCGGCATCTGGCACTCGACGAACGCGTCGTTCTCGCTGATGTCGCGAGTGACGACCGACGCGAAGCGCAGCGTGCCGGTGGCGTCCCGCCACGTCAGCCTGCCGGGGATCGCGACACGACGGCGGCTGCCGATGCGGTCACGATGGGTCGAGGGGGCGGCGGCTGAACGAATCATCGAGGTCCTCCAGGGGATGGCGGTCAGCATCCTCTGTATCAAGTCCTGGACCTCGGCTGGCACGGGCGAGCCCTTCCGTGCAGATTCCTGTAACAGACTGGATCAAAATGGTTTGTTCTTCAGTGAATCGCCGAGTCAATCTGGCGACATGGATACCAGATAAACACAACCCCTGTATACCTGGTTACTTGGTATCCGCCTCCATGGCTGCCAGTCCCAGGCGCGCCATCTTCATGTAGAGACCCTTTCGGGTAAGTCCCAGAAGGCGAGCGGACTCGGAGATATTGAAACCGGTCTTCTCGAGCGTCGCCGAGATGATGGTCCGCTCGACCTGCTCGATGTTCTCGGCGAGGGTGCCAGCGTCCGGTATCCAGCCGCCCGCCGCAGGGGCCGTCGAGGCGCCGGCCAGCCGCTGCGCCGAGAGATCGGACGAGAGATGCTCCGGCTCGATGGTGCCGCCCGCCGTGGTCATGGCGACGGCGCGCTGGATCTCGTTGAACAGCTGCCGCACGTTGCCCGGCCAGTGATAGCGGGCGAACACGTCGAGCGTCGCCGAGCTCAGCGTCACTTCGGGCTTCGCGAGGCGGTCGCACGCCTCCCGCAGGAAGAAGGTGCTGAGGTGGGGAATCTCCTCGCGCCGCGCGCGCAGCGGCGGCACCTCGAGGCGGATGACGCTGAGGCGATAGTAGAGATCCTCGCGGAACTTGCCCTCGGCCACCCGCTGCTCGAGATCGGCGTTGGTGGCGGCCAGCACGCGGACGTCCACGGCCAGCGGCCGCGTCTCGCCAATCGGCAGAATCTCTCCCTGTTCGAGGAAGCGCAGCAGCTGCGGCTGCACGTCGAGCGGCACGTCACCGATCTCGTCGAGGAACAGCGTGCCGCCGACCGCCGATCGGATGAGGCCTGGCTGATCGGTCATGGCGCCGGTGAAGCTGCCGCGCCGGTGCCCGAACAGCTGGCTGCCGGCGAGGTCGCGCGTCATCGTCGTGCAGTTGAACGGGAGGAACGCGGCGGTGCGTCGCGGCGATCCCGCGTGGATCGCGCGCGCGATGAGGTCCTTGCCCGTGCCGCTCTCGCCGGTGATGAGCACCGTCAACGTCTGCCCTTGCACGCGCTGAATCTGATCGGCCACGCGGGCCATGGCGGCGCTGGCGCAGATGAATCCCGGCAGCAGCGGCTCGAGCGTGCGCTCGCCCCTCTGCTGCTCGCTGGCCTTGGCCGGCCGTTCGCGGAGGCTGCACAGCTCGAAGCCCTGGCGGGCCACGGCGGTCAGCAGGCGGAACTTACGTCGTTGCGGTTCGGTGGCCTCGGCCTTGCCGGCTGCAACACAGAAGCGAGGCCCGTCCGCCGCCTTGTCGAGCGGTGCAACCAGGAGCGCGGCGCCGTTGCGCTCCGCGGCCCCGTCGGCCGCCGCTCGGGCCAGTGACAGCGCCTCGCCGCGATCGCACCCGCGGAAGTCGAGCAGGCGCGGGTCGCTGCCCCGCGGCGACACGAACGCCACCACGGCGTCGAGCCCCGTGATGTCCTGCACGGTGGTGACAGTCTCGCGCGCCAGCAGATCGGGCAGGATGGCGGCGTCGGCCAGGCGCGTGACGATGGCGTCGTCGGCCGCCAGCTCGATCGATCGCTCGCTGCGCGTCGGCGGCGCGTCGAGCGCAGCGCGCACCGCCGTGGAGTCGTCGAGGTCGCGGCGCGCGCCCAGCATCTGGAACACCGGCGTCGCCAGCGCGAGGCTCCGCTCCGCCGCGGTGCGTGCGCCGGTGTCGGCCGCGAGCCGCGCCACGGCCAGGTGGGCGAGCGCCGTCTGGTAGCGTTCCCCCAGCAGATCGAAGATGTTCACGCTCTGCGCGAAGTCGTGGTACGCGAGCGCCTGCTGGCCGCTGCGCGAGTGCAGCGCGCCGCGCACGCGCAGGAATTCGCCCCAGTTCGCCGGTGAGGTCCGCGGATCGAAGCGCGATTCGCACGCCAGCAGCCGCTGCTCCGCCTCCGCCACGCGGCCCAGCTCGAGCAGCGCCTCGCACGCGGCCAGGTCGGCCTGGATGGCGTCGGCCGGCGGAATGTCGGCTGAGGCCACGAGATCGTTGGCGCGGGTGATCGCGTCCTCGAAGGCGCCGCGCCGGATGGCGAGTTTGACCGCGAGAACCTTGACCGACCACTCGTACCACTTTCCGGTCTGCGCGCCGTAGCCGCCGTAGGCCTCGCCGGCCTGGTGCAGATACTCGCTGGCCCGGTCGTAGGTGCCGCGCATCAGGTGAATCTGCGCCAGCGTGTCGAACACCGCGCCGGTGGTGACGTGGAACTGCACCGGCTTGCGAACCTCCAGCGCGCGCATCAGCACTTCTTCGGCGCGATCGAGGTCGCCGATCTGCACGAACACCTGTCCGAGGGTCGCGAGCGTCACGGCCAGGCCGTGCCCCTCGCCCAGGACGCGGTAAAGCGCGACGCTGCGCTCGGCCAGGGCGAGCGCCTCGTCGAGCCGGTGCGCCATCAGGGCCAGGATGGCCTGGTTGTGGGCGGTGCCCGCGAGCACGTCGTCGGCGTGCACCTGCGTGGCGATGCGCTCGGCGAGCCGCAGGGACGACTCGGCCTCCTGCAGGCGGCCTTCCTGACCCTGCAGGACGCCCAGCAGCCGATGCGCCAGCGCCAGGTGCCGCTTGTCGCCGGCGGCGTGCAGGGCGTTCGAGGCCTCGGAGAGGTGCTCGCGGACGATGCCGGAGTCGCCCACGCGCTTGTAGCACATGGCCAGTTCGTAGTGGGCCAGGCCAATCAACCGCGAATCGTGGGCGAGTTCGGCGTATTTCAGCGCACGCGTGTGCAGCGCGATGGCGCGCGACTGCTCGGTCTTTTCGAACGCGAGGCGTCCATGCAGGCGCCAGAGCGTGGACAGGCGTGCGTCCGGCAAGGGCTCCTTGGAAACGTCGGGCGGACGCCCCAGCGCCGCCGCGGCCTGTGTCAGATCGTCTTGCAGAAGGTAGGCTTCGGCGATACGCGCGCGGACCGATAGCTCGTCATCGCGAGAAAGCGCGCCAGACCGGTGGTGGGGCAGCAGGATCTGGACGGCTTCGGCGCCCCGGCCGCGTTCGAGGGCCGACGCCGCCCTGGTGAGCGCGGCATGGACCGTGGAGGTGGCCACGGTCGGAGTATACCCAGCAACGAAGACGTGTCCCAGAACGAGGCGCATGGCGGTCCGGCCCGGGGCCCCGCCGATATCAGCGCTGTGGCTCAATCTCAGTGCAGAGTGGCACGGGCGCCGAACGGCCGCCGACTATAATCCGAAAGAATGGGTGTGACCGCGCACGGTGTAACCCACCCCGGGCCGCGAGCAAGCAACGAAGACGCTTTTCTGATCGACACGACGGGCGGCGTGTTCGTTGTGGCCGACGGCATGGGCGGTCACAACGCCGGGGAGGTGGCGGCCGGACTGGCCGTCGAGTCGATCCGCACGTTCGTCTCCGACGAGGACCAGCCGACCGCCGGTGGCCTCGAAGACGCGGTGCGGGCGGCCAATCGCAACATTCTCGACACGGCCGCGCGCCGGCCCGAATGCGCCGGCATGGGCACCACCGTGGCGGTGGCGCTCGTGACGCCGACGGGCGCCATCCTGTCCAGCGTCGGCGACAGCCGCATCTACCGCTTGCGCTCCGGCCACCTCACCCAGCTCACGCAGGACGATTCATGGATTGCGAAGCTGCAGTCCGAGGGCGTGGCGCTGACGCAGAACGAGATCGAGCGGCATCCGATGCGCCACGTGCTCACCGACGTCGTCGGCACCCGCGCGGACCTGGCGCCGCATGCGGAGGAGCACACGTTCGAGCCCGGCGACATGCTGCTGCTGTGCAGCGACGGGCTGCACGGCGTGCTGCGGTCCGATCTCATCGCCGAGCTCCTGTCGGCTGATGGGTCGGTATCGGCCGTCACCGAGGCGTTCGTCTCGACGGCCGTGGCCAACGGCGCCACCGACAACGTCACGGCCGTGGTGTTGCGGCGCAGCGTCTAGCCCGCGGCGCTCACCGTCGTCCCCACGCAGAAAGGCAAGAGTCCGATGACCAACGGGGTGCCTCAGTCGTTTACCGCGTTGGCGGAGCAGCACGATCACTTTCACATGGCGACGGTGATCGCGCGCCTGCCCGACCACATCCGCATCGCGCTCGAGGACTCGCTGCCTACACTGCGGCAGACGCGGTTCTCGCAGGTGGTCGTGTGCGGCCTGGGCGGGTCGGCGCTTCCCTCCGAAGTGCTGATGGACGCCTTCGCCGGCGAGCTCACCACGCCGATGCGCGTCTGGCGTACCTACGGGCTGCCGGCCGGCATCGATGCCGACACGCTGCTCATCTTCAGCTCGTTCTCCGGCAACACCGAAGAGACGCTGTCGGGCATCGAGGCGCTGCCGGCCGACGCGCGCAACGTGGTCGTGCTCACGGCGGGCGGCCGGCTGGCCCAGCTGGCGCGCGAACGCGGCTACCCGCTCATCGTCATCCCGACCAGGGACGAGCCGAAGGGGTTCCAGCCGCGCTCGGCGTTCGGGTTCATCGTCACCTACCTCGCCCGGGTCCTGCACGCGGCGGGACTCATGAAGAACCCCGCCGCCACGCTGGGCGCCCTGCCGGCCTTCCTGCGCGGGCTCGACGTGCGGCCGGAAGCGGCCGACCTGGCCTCGTGGCTGGGCGACCGCATCCCGATCGTCTACACCGACGACAGCCACCTGATGTCGGTGGCGCGCATCGCCAAGATCAAGTTCAACGAGAACGCGAAGCGGCCGTCGTTCTTCAACGCGTTTCCCGAGCTGAATCACAACGAGATGATCGGTTTCACCGTGCCGCTCGGGACGTTCGCGGCGGTGTACCTGCACGATCCGGCCAGCGTGCCGCGCATGCGCGAGCGCTTCGACGTGATGCGAGACGTGTTCGCGCGCGACCGCATCGACAACGTGGCGTTCCGGTCGTGGGACATGCCGGGCTCGTCGCGCGCCGAGCGGGTGTTCGCGGCGCTGATGTTCGCCGACTGGTGCTCGTACTACACCGCGCTCCTCGGCGGGTTCGACCCGACGCCGGTGCCGCTCGTCGAGAGCTTCAAACAGGAACTCAGCCGGTCCTGAAATGTCCGGGTCCCTCGACGATAATTAGGTGGGACCCATGAGAAGGACAGGGTGCGGGTTGCTTGCCGTTGCGGTGTTGCTGGGCGCGTGCGGCCGCCAGCCGGCTCCAACGCCGGCGGCCAAGCCAGCAGCGGCCGCGTCGGCGCCCGCGAAAGCCGCCCCGGCCCCTATGTTCGCTCCCGTGGCCAGCCGGCCCCGGATCGTTTTCCTCGGCGACAGCCTCACGGCGGGGTATGGCCTCGAGAAGTCACAAGCCGTGCCGGCGCTGACTCAGGCGCGGCTCGCCAAGGAAGGGTATCCGTTCGAGGTCGTCAACGCCGGCGTGTCGGGCGACACGTCCGCGGGCGGCTTGAGCCGGCTGGAGTGGTCGTTGAGCGGAGACGTCCGCATCCTGGTCGTGGAGCTCGGCGCCAACGACGGCCTGCGCGGCCTGCCCGTGCCCGCCCTGCGCCGCAATCTCGAGGAGATCATCACGCGTGCCCAGGCACGCGGCATCGCGGTGCTGCTGGTGGGCATGGAGGCGCCGCCGAACTACGGCGCGTCCTACACGAGCGAGTTCCGGGAGACGTTTCCAGCCTTGGCGAAAGCGCACAAGGTCGCGCTCATGCCGTTCTATCTCGATGGGGTGGCGGGGAAGCCCGAGATGAACATCGCCGACGGCATCCATCCGAACCCGGAAGGTGCCGTCATCGTAGCTAACAACTTGTGGCGTACTCTCCAACCCATGCTCCAGCTCGCGGCTCAGCCCACGGCGCAGACGTCCGGATCCCGATGATCGAACTGCGCGGCATCTCGAAAACGGTGCAGAGCGGCGATCATCCGCTCACCATCCTGCATCCCCTCGACTACTCGATCGCGCCGGGCCAGTTCGTCGCCATCGTCGGACCGTCCGGCAGCGGCAAGTCGACGCTGCTCGGCCTGCTCGCCGGGCTCGATGCGCCGTCCACCGGAGAGATCGTCATCGACGGGGTGGACATCACGCGTCTCAGCGAGGACGCGCTCGCCAGGCTTCGCGGCGAGAAGATCGGGTTCGTCTTCCAGTTCTTCCACCTCGTGCCGTCGCTGACGGCGGTCGAGAACATCGCGGTGCCGATGGAGATCGCCGGGCGGCGCGACGCGATGGCGCGCGCCCGCCAGCTCATTGCCGACGTGGGCCTTGCCGATCGCGCGCATCACTACCCGTCGCAGCTGTCCGGCGGCGAGCAGCAGCGCATCGCGATTGCCCGCGCGCTCGCCAACGATCCCCCGATCGTGCTGGCCGACGAGCCGACCGGCAACCTCGACTCAGGCACCGGGCGGATCATCCTCGATCTGCTGATGAACGTGCGCCGCAAGAGCAGCGCCACGCTGGTGCTGGTGACGCACGATGCCGAGCTGGCGGCGCTCGCCGACACCCGGCTGACGCTGCGCGACGGCCGCCAGGTGGACGTGCCGGTGGGAGCGGCGTCGTGAGCTTCGTCCTGCTGATGGCGCTGCGCGAGATTCGCGCATCGTGGAAGCGGCTGCTGTTCTTCTTCGTCTGCATCGCCATCGGCGTCGGCTCGATCGTGGCGCTCCGCTCGGTGATTCAGAACGTGCGCGCGGCGCTGGCGCGCGAGACCCGCACCCTGATCGCTTCCGACATCCTGCTCACCAGCAACTCGCCGCTGCAGCCGGATGTGCGGGACATCGTGGCCCGCGAAGTGAGCGCGGGCCGCGTCTCGCAGACGACGGACGCCGTCGAGATCGCGACGATGGTTCGCCCGGCCGACGGCCGGCCCGTGGCGCGCATGGTGGAGCTGCGCGCGGTCCAGGCGGAATTCCCGTTCTACGGCACGCTGACGCTGCGCGACGGAGCCTATTCGCACAGCCGGCTCACCGGCCGCGGCGCGCTGGTGCGGCCGGAACTGCTGGCCCAGCTCAATCTCGGGGTCGGCGACCGCATCCTGATCGGCGCCCAGCCGTTCGAGATCCGCGGCGTCATCGCCACTGAGCCCGGCCGCAGCCTGGGCGCCTTCAGCATCGGCCCGCGGGTGCTGGTGGACTACGCCGATCTCCAGGCCACGGGCCTGCTGTCGTTCGGCAGCCGCGCGAACTACCAGCTGCTCCTGCGGGCGCCGGAAGCGACGGTGCGCGAGGTCGGCACCGCGCTCACCGACGCGCTGAAGAACAAGTTCGTGCGCTCGCGCGGCTACTGGCAGAACGCCGATCGCATCGGCGAGGACCTGACGCGCGCCGAGAACTATCTGAGCCTGGTGGGGCTGGTGATCCTCATCCTCGGCGGCATCGGCGTGTCGAGCGTCACCCGCGTGTTCGTGCAGCAGAAGGTGCGCAGCATCGCCATCCTGAAATGCCTGGGTGGCACGTCGAGCCGCGTGCTCGCGATCTACATGACGCAGGTGATCGCGCTCGGTGCGGCCGGCAGCGCGCTGGGCGTCGCGCTGGCGGGCACCGTCATCGCGACCGTGCCGTCGTTCGTGGGCGACATCGCCGGCACGCTGCAGATCGAGTACGGCCTGAGCGTCTCGGCGGTGGAGCAGGGGCTGGCCATCGGCGTGCTCGTGTCGCTGCTGTTCTCGGTCGTGCCGCTGCTCGAGGTGCGGCTGGTCAAGCCGTCGCTGCTGCTGCGCAACGACGTGCCGCCTCTTGGCCGCGTGGACTGGCTGAAGTGGGGCGTCACGGCCGCGGTGGCTGCCGCGCTCGTAGGCGTGGCGGCCTGGCAGGCCGGCTCGCTGCGCGTGGGCCTCATGCTCTCGGCCGGGTTCGTGGCCACGGCGATCGTCCTGCACGGCGCCGGCGTCGCGCTCATCTGGGCGGTGCAGCCGCTGCGGTTCTCGCGCTCGTTCGCGCTGCGCCAGGCGGTGCTGCATGTCGTCCGGCCCGGCAACCAGACGCGCGTCATCCTGCTCGCCGTCGGCCTCGGCAGCTTCTTCATCCTGGGAGTCCGGTCGCTCCAAGCCGACCTGCTGCGCGACTTCGCCGTGCAGATCGGCCCCACCGCGCCGGACATGTTCCTGATCGACATCCAGCCCGCCCAGCGGCAGGCACTCAGCACCTACCTCGACTCGCAGAATGGCGAGGCGCCACCGCCGAACACGATTCCCGTGCTGCGCGCCCGCGTCGTCGCCGTGAAGGGGAGCGACGTCACGCTCGACAGCTACGAGCAGGTGCGCGGGCGCAGCGGACTGTCACGCGAGTTCACGGTCACCTACCGGCCGGAGCTCGAGCGGAACGAGAAGCTGATTGCCGGCGAATGGAGGGCCGGCACGCCGGCCGCCGAGGCCGAGGTGTCGATCGAGGAAGGCTTCCTGCGCACGACACGGCTCAACGTCGGCGATCAGATGACGTTCGACGTGCTCGGCCGCAGCGTCACGGCGCGCGTGGCCAGCATCCGCCGCGTGGACTGGCAGGACTTCCGCGCCGGCGGCTTCATGTTCGTGTTCCGGCCCGGCGTGTTCGACGCCGCCCCGCACACGTTCATCGCGTCGTTCAAGGGGCCTGGCGACGCCGACACGCGGGCGCGCATGCAGGCCGGCCTGGTGACGCAGTTCCCGAACGTGTCGGTGATCGACCTGCGCGAGATCCTGCAGACAGTCTCCGGCATCATCAACAACGTGACGACGGCGGTCACGGTGGTGGGCTCGCTGGTGCTGCTGAGCGGCGCGCTCATCCTGATAGGCGCCGTGTCGATGACGAAGTTCCGCCGTGTCTACGAGGCGGCGATCCTGAAGACGCTCGGCGCCAGCAGCCGTCTGGTGGCCACCATGCTGCTGCTCGAGTACGGCGTGCTGGGGGCGATTGCCGGCACCGTCGGCGCCCTCGGCGCCATTGCCCTCAGCTGGGCGGTCGCCACCTACGCGCTGGAGCTCGCCTGGCGGCCGGCCATCGGCCTCACGATCGCGGGCGTGGTCGTCACGACGATCTTCGTGGCCGCGGTCGGCGTCGTGGCGAGCTGGGACGTCCTGCGCCACAAGCCGCTCTCGACCCTCAGGGCAGAGTAGGCAGAACCCTGTCTACTCCGCCTCCAGCGAGAGTAAGATTGGGGATTGTCAGCGCCGCGTATGCGCTGTCCGAAGGAGCAACGAGAACGCATGGACCTGGCGAACTATCGGGACGCGCTGCTCCGCAAGCGTAGCGAACTGCTCGGCGGCACGGCGGCGAAACCACTGCAGTGGACCATGGAGAACAACTCGGGCCGCCAGGGCGACATGGCGGATCAGGCGAGCGGTAACAACGAGGTCCACATCCAGCTCAAGCTGAAACAGACCGACGCGAAGATCCTGCAGGCTATCGAGGAAGCGCTCCAGCGCGTGGAGGCGGGTACCTTCGGCCTGTGCCGCGACTGCGGCCAGCCCATCGCCGACGCCCGGCTCGACGCCATCCCGTGGACGCGCGTGTGCATCACCTGCAAGGAAAAGCAGAAGGCCTGACCCATCCGACTGACGGAGACCATCCTACCGTGCAGAACGAACTGCAGCAGCTGTTGACCGACCTGGCCGCCGAGCGCGTGGCGCTCATCGAACGTCACGAGGCGGGCGCCCGCGTGGTGAGCCACTACGACTTCAACAACACCTACCAGTACGTCATCGCCCGAGAGGAAACGCACCTGGAGTGGTTGGGCAAGGCGCTCGCCGACTTCGGTACGGCGCTGCCCAAAGCGCCCGCCGCGCTGCCGGTGCCGGCCGTCGCCAAGATGGGGAAGAAGGTCGAGCCCGGAGCGTTCAAGGCCCTCCTGGACGACGACGTGCGCACGCTCGGCGCGTTCGTCGAGAAGTGGCGCCCGAAGGTGGACGCGCTGACGCACGCGCGCCACCGGACGATGCTCGGCGTCGTGATGGGCGAGTCGCTCGAGCACCAGCGGCTGTTCGCGCAGGCCGCCGCGGGCTTCGAGGACCTGCTCGGCAAGCGCACCGGCGGCGTGGCTCGCGTGGGCGGCGTGCTGCCCGCGCGCTGGCAGGAGTAGCGCCGGGGCTGCATCACGTGCGCGCCGCCATCGCGCTCGGCAGCAATCTCGGCGACCGGCAGGCCGCGCTGGCGGGGGCCGCCGCGGCGCTGCGGGGCATCCTCACCGATCTCAAGCTGTCGAGCGCGCACGAGACCGCCTACGTGGGCGCCGGCGCGGCGCAGCCGCCGTATCTCAACGCCGCGGCGGTGGGCGAGACGGCGCTCGGCGCGCGGGCGCTCCTGGAGGCGCTGCTCGAGACGGAGCGCCAGTTCGGCCGCGACCGCCCGTATCCCGACGCGCCGCGCACTCTGGATCTGGATCTGATTCTCTACGGGATGGACATCCTCGACGAGCCCGGACTCGTCGTGCCGCACCCGCGCTTCCGCCAGCGCCGCTTCGTGCTGGAGCCGCTTGCCGAGCTCGCGGCGGACTGGATCGATCCCGTGACGGGACGGCGGATCGACGAGCTGCTGCGCGTGTTGGATTCTTGAGAGTTGAAGTCAGGTGGGTCGGGTAGGTCAGGTGAGTCGGGTGGGGAAAGCACTTGTCATACAAGCGTTCCGACCTACCAGACTTACCTGACCCAGCAGACCTATCTGACCCTGTCTCAATTCTGACCCTGTCTCAGTGGTGGGCCGGCCCTTTGCGGAGGCCCGCCAATCCCTCTTCGAACAGCGTGTAGACGGCCGGCACGAGCACCAGCGTCACGATGGTGGACGCGAGCAGGCCGCCGATCACCACGCGAGCCAGCGGCGCCTGCAGCTCGCCGCCGTCGCCGATCCCCATCGCCATCGGGACCAGGCCGAGCATGGTCGCAATCGACGTCATCAGAATCGGGCGCAGGCGCGTGCGCCCGCCGAGCTCCACCGCCTCGCGCAGCGGCATCTTGTCGCGCTGCCGCAGCGTGTTGATGTAGTCCACGAGCAGGATGGCGTTGCTGACGACGATACCGGCGAGCATGATGATGCCGATGTAGGCCTGCATGCTGAACGACGTGTTGGTGAGCCAGAGGCTGAGCACGACACCGATGGCCGCCACCGGAATCGAGAACATGATGATGAACGGGTCGCGCAGCGATTCGTACTGCGACGCCATCACCGCGTAGACGAGCAGCACCGCCAGCCACAGCACCAGCTGCAGCTGCTGAAACGACTTGGCCTGCTCCTCGACCTCGGCGCCGAAGCCGACCGAGAAATCCGGCGGCACCCGAATCTGGCTCAGCCGCGACTGTACGGCGGCCACCGCCTCGTTCATCGGAATTTCGGTCTGCGCGTTGACGCGGGTGACCCGCTCCATGTTCTTGCGATCGATCTGCACCGGGCCGGAGTCGCGCGTGGTGATCATCACGTTCTTGGCCGGTATCACCTGGCCGGTGGGCGTGCTCAGCAGCACATCGCCGACGTCGCTCACCCCCTCGCGATCGGCCTGCCGCAGCTGCACGATGATCGGGTACTCGTTGCCGCGCTCGCGGAACTGCGCGGCGGTGGTGCCGGCCACGTTGGTCTGAATCGTCGTGGCCACGCCAGACACCGTCAGTCCGAGCGTCGCCGCCTTGGGCCGATCGACGCGGACGGAGATTTCGGGCCGCCCTTCCTCGCGCCCGACGCGCACGTCGGCGAGGCCAGGCGTGTCCTCCATGACCTGCTGCGCGTCAACCGCGACGCGCCGCGCGTCGTCGAGGTCGTGGCCGCGGATCTCGAGCGCCAGGCGCGCGTCCTGGTTGTTGTTGCCGCCGCCCAACAGGCGCTGCAGCTGGAAGTTGCCGCCGGCCGGGTTGGCGCGGACGATGACACCCGGCAGGCCGGCCAGCTTGCGCCGGAGGTCGATCGAAATTTCCTCGTTGGTGCGCGTCCGCTGATCGCGAGGCACCAGCTGGATGCGGATCTGGCCGCGGTTGGTCTGGCCGCCACCGCCGCCGCCGCCGCCAAAGTTGTTGCCGCCGCCACCGCCGTTGGTGATGATGGTCGTCGCCTCCGGCACGTTCGCCTTCACCATCTCCTCGAGCCTGAGCAGTGCCTCTTCGGTGCGCTCCACGCGAGTGCCGACGCCCAGTTCGGCGTTGACGTTCACCTCGCCCTCGTCGGTTTGAGGCATCAGCTCGACACCGATGAGCGGCACCATCAACCACGCGGCGACGACGAGCGCCACCGCGGCGCCGACGACGGTCGGCCGGTGATTGAGCGCCACATGGATGACGCGGCGGTAGCCCTCGTCCATGCGCTCGAGGAAGCCCTCGCTGACGCGGTAGAGGGACGCCAGCAGCCCCGTGGCCGCGCGCTCCTCGTCGGCCGTGTGCAGCCAGCGCGAGCAGAGCACCGGCACGATGGTGACGGCGACGAAGAGCGACATCATGAGCGAGAACATCACGACGACCGAGAGCTGCGTGAACAGGATGCTGGCGGTGCCCGACAGGAAGAGCAGCGGCACGAACACGGCGATGTGCGTCAGCGTCGAGGCGAGAATGGCCGACCACACCTCCTCGCTGCCTTCAATCGCCGCGGTCATCCGGTCCTTGCCCATGTGCAGGTGGCGGTGCGTGTTCTCGAGCACGACGATCGCCGCGTCCACGATCATGCCGATGCCGAGAGCGAGGCCGCCGAAGGTCATCGTGTTGAGCGTGAAGCCGCCGAAGTAGAGCAGGGCGAAGGTGCCGATCACCGACACCGGGATCGACGCGCAGACGATGAGCGTCGAGCGGAAGTCGCGCAGGAACGCGAAGATGATCAGCACCACCAGCACGCCGCCGATGAGGGCGTGCTCCTGCACGTTGGCGATGGCGCGCTCGATGAAGAGCGAGTTGTCCTGCATCACGATCATCTTGATGCCCGGCACTTCGCGGTTCACCCGCTCCACTTCGGCTTTCACTGCGTGGGCGACCTCGACGGTGTTCTTGCCCGACTGCTTCTGCACCTGCAGCTGCACGCCCGGCTTGCCGTTGATGCGCATGAACGAGCGGCGCTGCTCGGTGGCGTCCTTCACTTCGGCGATATCGCGCAGGTAGACCGGCACGCCCTCGCGCGTCATCACGACGAGGTTGCGGATGTCCTCGAGGCTGGTGAACTGCCCCTGGCTGCGGACGAGGAACGTGGAGTCACCCTGATAGACCTCGCCGAGCGGCGTGTTCTGGTTCTCCTGGCGGAGACCCTGCACGACCTGGTTGACCGACAGGTTCAGGGCGGTGACCTTCTCCTTGGAGAGCTCGACGTGGATCTGCCGGCGCAGCCCGCCGTTGACGTTCACCGCCGCCACGCCGTCCACCCGCTCGAAGCGCGGGGAAATCTCGTTCTGCGCCAGCTCGCGCAGCGTGACAGGGTCGTAGTCGCCCTCGAGCCCGAGCTGGATGATCGGCAGCGTGTTCGCATCGAACTTGAAGATGGTCGGCGGGTCGGCGTCCTCGGGCAGCCGGTTCCGCATGCGGTCCACACGGGTGCGGACTTCATCGGCGGCCTCCGACAGGTCGGTGCCCCAGTCGAAGTTGAGGCGCACCTGGCTGTTGCCCTCCGAGGACGTGGATTCCACGCGCGTCACGCCGGGCACGGCGCTGACGGCCTGCTCCATGGGGCGCGTGATGAGCTCTTCCATCTCGAGCGGGCCGACGCCGAGGTAGCCGGTGCGCACCGTGAGCTGCGGCTGCTCGAATTCCGGCATCAGGTCGACGGGCAGCCGGGTGAGCGAGATGATGCCCAGCAGCGTGATCACGCCGCTGATCATGAACATCGTGACGGGCCGTTGAATTGCGAGACGCGGAATGCTCATGTGGGTTACCCCGCTCCGTAGCGTTCCTGAACTGATGCCTGACTAAGAGGCGGGCGACGCCGATGGCGGCGCACCGCGCCGGCCGCGGCCTTCGCCCTCGTTGGCGCTCGCTCCACCGTTGCGCGGGCCGCCCTCGCGCGTGCCAACACCTTGACCCGCGCCCCTGGCGCCGCCGGACCGCCGGCCGCTGCCGCCGTCTCGTACCGCGGCGCCGGTGCCGGCCTCGCCGCGAGCGCCGAACCCGTCCGCCGGGGCGCCGGTGCCGCCCGCGGTCGCACCGCCGCCGCGCCGCCCGCGGCCGCCGCCCGCGCCTTCCGGCAGCACGATGCGGTCGCCGTCACGCAGCGCCGACGATCCCGTGGTAATCACCGTGTCGCCTTCCTCGAGGCCGCCGAGCACCTCCACGATGTCCTTCTGCTCGGTGCCGAGGTCGAGGGCGCGGAACACCGCCGACTCGTTGAGCGGCGTGAACACGCCGCGGCGGCCGCCGAGATCCACCACCGAGGTTGCCGGTACGACGAGCGCCTGCTTGTTGGTGCTCGTGGTCACGCTGACGCGCGCATACATGCCGGGCTTCAGGCGCGCCGCGGAGTTCGGAACTTCGATCTCGATCGGCGCGGTGCGCGTGGCGGGATCGAGCACCGGCGACACGCGCGCGATGCGGCCCGTGAAGACCTCGCCGGGGAAGGCGTCCACTTCGACGCGCGTGGTGTTGCCGGTCTGCAGTTCCTTGAGATCCTTCTCGACCACGTTGGCGACCAGGCGCACCGTCGAGATGTCGACGACATCGACCACGGGGACGTTCTGCGACACGAACGCGCCCGGATCGACCGTGCGCTTCGACACGAAGCCGGTCACCGGCGAGATGATGATCGTGTTCGCGAGATTGATGCGGAGCTCGTCGAGACGCGCCTTCGACTGCGAGCTCTGCGCCCGCGCCAGGTCCACCGACGCGATCGCCGACTGGTACCGCGCCTCGTTGTCGTCGAGCGTCTGCTTGGGCAGCAGCTGCCGTTCGAAGAGGTTGCGCGAGCGCTCGGCGTTGGTCTGCGCGAGCTTCAAGTCGGCTTCGCGCTGTCGGATCGTCGCTTCCGAGACCTGCTGGGCTGCTTCCGCCTGCTTCACCTGCTCCTGGATTTCGAAGTCCTCGATCTTGGCGAGACGCTGGCCGCGGGTCACCCGATCGCCGAGGCGCACGCTGACGCTCTCGACGCGCCCCGCCGCGCGCGACGCCACGGCCACGGTGGCCTGGCCGATCAGGTTGCCGACGAGGGTGATGTCGGATTGGATCGTGGCGCGCGCGGCCTTGGCGAGCTCCACGGTGAGCGGAGGACGGCCGAACTGTCCGCCGCCGAAGCCGCCGGCGCCCCCGCCGCGCCGCCCGCCGCGGCCCTGGGCCTGG
>Ga0079218_10000182_pt1 | contig 15658 bp, 11 predicted proteins | sample NCCompost_FD_77181 | JGI IMG/M metagenome (GOLD analysis project Ga0079218, IMG submission 77181) | Agricultural soil microbial communities from Utah to study Nitrogen management - NC Compost | ecosystem: Environmental > Terrestrial > Soil > Agricultural land | place: USA: Utah | collected... | reverse complement strand
CTCCCGAACGCGGGCCGGAACATCCCGATCCCGGGAGAGCACATGCCGCCGGGCGCCGCGGTCCTCGACTTCGACAACGACGCCCGCGAGGACATCTTCGTGCCCGGCGGCGACGGGAATCGGCTGTACAGGAACCGGGGCGACGGCACATTCGAAGACGTCGCGGAGAAGGCGGGCGTCGCCGGGCAGAAGGGAGAGGGCATCGGCGCCCTCGCGTTCGATTACGACGAGGACGGCGATCAGGACCTGTACGTGACGTACCTTTTCGCGCCGAATCTCCTCTACGCGAACCGGGGCAACGGGACGTTCGAGGACGTCGGCGCGAGAGCCGGCGTCGCGCTGAACGACTACTCGACGGCCGCGGCGGCGCTCGACTACGACCGGGACGGCGACGCCGACCTCTATGTCCTCGTCTACGGGCCGCCGGACCGCGGTCCGAACGTCCCCGCGAACAACGCTCCCCCGAACCACCTCTTTCGCAACGAGGGGAACGGGCGGTTCACGGACGTCTCGAAGGAGTCGGGTACCGACGACACGCGCTGGGCCCTCGCGCTGCAGGCGGCCGACCTCGACGAAGACGGCTGGCCCGACCTGTACATCGCCAACGACTTCGGCGTGAACACCTACTACCGCAACAACCGGGACGGGACGTTCACGGACGCCGCGGGCCGGGCCCGGGTGAAGGACCCCGGTTTCGGGATGGGTGTCACCGTCGACGACTACGACGGAGACGCGCGCCTCGACTTCTACGTGTCGAACTACTCGTTCCCGCTGAACTGGTTCCTCCGGGACCGCCGCTATCCCATGCCGGGGTTCCCGTACTCGCTCTTCCGGCCGCTCGTGTGGCGGCGCCTGAAAGCGATGTCCCGCGGCTCCTCGCTCTTCCGGCCGACTTCCGCCGGGCGCTTCGAGCGGACCGCCGACGAGGCGGACGTGTGGGACACGTCGTGGTCGTGGGGGTCGGTGTTCATCGACGGCGACCTCGACGGGCGCGCGGACCTCTTCGTCGTGAACGGAATGGTCACCGGGAAGAACCCCCGGGAGCGCGAGATCGACTTCTGGAACCTCATGAGCTCCGAGTACAAGAAGTTCGAGAAGGGAATCCCGACGGCGGACTTCGGCGACGACTCGCTGTGGGGCCGGCCGCCCAAGCGCTTCTACAGGAACCTCGACGGGCGCCGCTTCGCGGAGGTCGCCGCGGTCACCGGGCTCGAGTCGGATGCGAACCAGCGGGGTCTCGTCGTGCTCGACGCGGAGGGCGACGGCGATCCCGACCTCTTCGCAACGGGCTTCCTGTCGAAGCCGGCGCTGTGGATCAACCGGAATCCCTCGGGCGCGAAATCTCTCGCGATCACGCTCCAGGGCCTTTCGAACGCCGACACCCGCTACCGCACGACCCGGGATGCGCTCGGAGCCATCGTCACCGTCGAGGCGGGCGGCCTGCGGCGTTCGCAGGTGGTCTCGGCCGGATACTCCTTCCTCTCCTCGGGATCGAAAACCCTGTTCTTCGGTCTCGCGGACCACGCAACGGCGGACCGCGTCACGATCCGCTGGCCCTCGGGCAAGGTGTCCGAGCTTCGCGACGTCGCGGCGGGAAAGCTCCTCCTCTGCGAGCCGCCGGAGTAGCGCTGCCGCCGAGGCCGCAGGTCTCGCGATTCGGAAAGCGGCTGGCGCTCATCGCCGCCGGCGGGCTCCTCGCCCGCGTCCTCCTCGTGCTCTGGATTCCGACCCAGCCGGTCTCCGACTTCCGCGATTACTTTCAGCGCGCCGTTGCCCTGCGAGAGACCGGCTCCTACTCGCCCGCGCCGGAGAGACCGGACGCCCCGTATCCCCCCGCTTTCCCGCTCTTTCTGCTTCTCGCCCTTTCGCTTCCCGGCGCGACCGACCCGCTCCTTGCCGCGAGGCTCGCCAACTGCCTTCTCGGGGCGGGCACGATCGTCGCGGGTGGCCATCTCGGTCGGGCGCTCGGCGGCGACCGGGCCGGGCTCGCGGCGGCGGTCGTCTTCGCGCTCTATCCGCGCAGCCTCCTGATGGCCTGCCTGCTCGCGTCGGAGAACCTGTTCTCGCCGCTCCTGCTGCTCTTCGTCTGGCTCGCCGTCCGCGCCGCGCGCGCTCCGGCGGGCATTCGCCAGGCGCTCGGGGCGGGAATCGTCGTGGCTTTGATGGCTCTGACGCGGTCGGTGGCGTACGGGATCGGAATCGTGTGGGCGCTCGCGGGCGTCGCCGCGCGCCGCCCGCCGCGGCGGATCGCGATGGAGTTCGCGGTGCTTCTCGTCGTCCAGCACGCGGTTATGTTCCCGTGGGCTCTCCGGAACCGAAGGGAGCTCGGCGTCTTCACGTTCCTGACCTCGACCGGCGGAATCGGCCTCTTCGCCGGGAACAATCCCGCCGCCACCGGCGACTGGTACCCGTGGCAGGCGGACCTCGAGCGGCTGCGGCCGGGCGTCTCCGCTCGCTCGGCCGTCGAGGTCGACCGCGCGGCCCGCGCCGAAGCGTTCGAGTGGATCCGCGCGAACCCGGGCCGCGCAGCGGCGCTCTACGTCGCGAGGCTGAGGCTGATCCTCGTCCAGGACTACCTCGCTGCCGACTGGGCGATCTTCGCCGACAGGATCCCTCCCCCCGAGCCCGGACTCTCCGTCCTGCCCGGTCCGCACCCTCTCAAGGTTCACCGCCCGGCGGTCACGCGGCTCCTGCGCATCTCCGGCCTGCTGCTCGCTCTCGCGGCCTGCGGCGGGCTCGTGCTTCTCCTGAAGCACGGGACAGCGCGCGACGCTCCTATCTCCGCCGGGCTCGCGGCGATCGTCGCTGCCGCCGCATACCTGCTGTTCGCCTCAGCGGTGATCGCGGCGAACGGCCGCTACCGCTGGCCCCTCGAGGACCTGGCGGTCCCGCTCGCCGCTTTCCTCATCGCGGCGCGAACGGCGGTGATACCCTCGCGCTCTCTCGAAACAGGAGGTTCCTTTCCATGACCCGACTTCGACGCTGGACTCTCGCCTTCTCGATTTCGTTCGCGTTCGCGCTTTCCCTCGCCGCGGAGGACCTGACGGTCGTCTCGAAAACGACGATGGGCGACCACTCGGGAACGTCCACGCAGTACCTTTCCTCGACGAAATCGCGCACCTCGGACGGCCAGAGCGACGCGATCATCGAGTTCAAGACGGGGCGCCTCGTCTTCGTCGACCACAGGAAGAAGGAGTACTCGGAGACCACGATGGACGAGATGGCCGCCTTCTTCGACAGCCTGCAGAAAGACCTCAAGGGCAACCCCATGTTCGAGTCGATGTTCGGCGGCCCCGACGACGTGAAGGTCGAGAAGAAGAAGACCTCGCGCAAGATCGCCGGCTACGACTGCGACGACTACGAGATGTCCATGGGCGAATCCCTCGTTTTCGAGTTCTGCGCCGCGAAGGCGTTGAAGCCGCCGCCGCAGTACTACGAGGGGCGCAAGTACTCGTTCGCCTCGATGGGGCCCATGGGGAAGCGCTACATGAAGATGTTCGAGGAGATGCGGAAGATCGAGGGCTTCCCGCTCACCATGGAGATGGACGTGGACATGGGCGTCGTGAAGCAGACGACCGTGTCGGAGGCGACCGAGGTGAAGAAGGGCGCGATCCCCGAATCCGTCTTCGAGATTCCGGCGGGCTACAAGAAGACGAAGTCGCCGTTCAAGAAATAGCGGGACTCTCCCGTTCGGCGCCGTTTCCGCGACGGAGAAAGGCCCCGGCCTCGGCTTCCTTCTCCTGCGCGTCGACGACGGCGATCGCGGCCATGTTCACGATGTCGGCGACCTCGACGGCGCGCTGCAGGACGTGCACGGGCTTGCGCATCCCGAGGAGGATCGGGCCGATCGCCTCGGCGCCCGCAAGGCGCCAGACGAGCTTGTAGGCGGCGTTGGCCGACTGGAGGTCCGGGAAGATGAGGACGTTCGGGCGCCGCACCGTGGCCCAGGGGTACTCGGCCTCGAGGAGCTCGGGCACGATCGCGTAGTCCGCCTGCATCTCCCCGTCGATCTTGAGCGAGGGTCTCGCGGCCTTGACGATCTCGACGGCCCGCTTGACCTTCAGGGCGTTCGCGTGGGTGTTCGAGCCGAAATTCGAGAACGAGATCATCGCGATGCGCGGCTCCATGTCGAACCGCGGGACGGCGTCGGCGGTCAGGAGCGCGATCTCCGCGAGCTCTTCCGCGGTCGGGTCGATGTTGACCGTCGTATCGGCGAAGAAGAACGTCCGGTCCTTGAAGATGAGGACGTAGAGGCCGGAGACGCGGCGCACTCCCGGCGCGGTGCCGACGATCTCGAGCGCCGGGCGGATCGTCTCGGGGTAGTGCTGGCTGAGACCGGAGATGACGCCGTCGGCGTCCCCCGCCTCGACCATGAGAGGACCGTAGACGTTGCGCGATCCCGCCTGCTTCAGCGCGTCGACGGCGGTCATGCCGCGCCGGCGACGACGCTCTTCCAGGAGGCGCGCGTAGTCGGCCAGCCGCGGTGAGTTGCGCGCGTGGACGAACTCGATCTTGTCCATCGGGAGCTGGAGCTCGCGAGCGAGATCCTCGACCTCTTCCTCGCGCGCGAGGAGGATGGGCCGGCAGATGCCCTCCTCCGCGAGGATCTTCGCCGCGCGGAGGATCTTCGGGTGCTCGCCCTCGGGGAAGACGATCCGCTTCGGGTTCTGCCGCGCCTTGCGGATGACGACGCCCATGACCTCGCGCGCCCGCGACAGCATCGCCTCGAGGCGGCGAAGGTAGGCGGCCATGTCGGTGATCGGCTTCCTCGCGACGCCCGACGCGATCGCGGCCTCCGCCACCGCGGGCGCGACCCAGAGGAGCACACGGTAGTCGAACGGCTTGGGGATCAGGTAATCGCGGCCGAAGCGGAACTCCTGCCCGCCGTACGCCTTCGAGACCGAATCCGGCACGTCCATCTTCGCGAGCGCGGCGAGCGCCTGCGACGCGGCCTTCTTCATCTCCTCGTTGATCTCGGTCGCGCGCACGTCGAGCGCGCCGCGGAAGATGAACGGGAAGCCGAGCACGTTGTTGACCTGGTTCGGGTAGTCGCTCCGCCCCGTGGCCATGATGACGTCGGGCCGGGACGCCCGAGCCTCCTCCGGGGTGATCTCGGGCTCCGGGTTGGCGAGGGCGAAGACGATCGGGTCCCGCGCCATCCCCTTCAGCATCTCGCCCTTGACGAGGCCCTTCGCCGACAACCCGACGAGGACGTCGGCTCCCGCGAGCGCGTCGGTCAGCGTGCGCTCGTCGGTGTCGACGGCGAACTGCGCCTTGTATTCGTTCATGTCCTCCTGCCGGCCGGTCCGGATCACCCCGGACTTGTCGACCATGCGGAGGTTCTCCCGCTTCACGCCGTAGGAGAGGTAGAGCTTCGCGCACGCGATCGCCGACGCCCCCGCGCCCAGGAAGACGACCTTCGCGTCTCCGATCTTCTTTCCGGCGATCTCCAGCGCGTTCAGGAGGGCCGCCGCGGAGATGATCGCCGTCCCGTGCTGGTCGTCGTGGAAGACCGGGATCTTCAGCCGCCTCTTCAGCTCCTCCTCGATGAGGAAGCACTCCGGGGCCTTCACGTCCTCGAGGTTGATCCCCCCGAACGTCGGAGCGATGGCGGCCACGGTCTCGATGAACGCCCGCGGGTCGGCCGCGTCCACCTCGATGTCGAAGACGTCGATGTCGGCGAAGCGCTTGAAGAGGACTCCCTTCCCCTCCATCACCGGTTTCGACGCGAGCGGTCCGATGTCGCCGAGCCCGAGCACGGCGGTGCCGTTCGAGATGACCGCGACGAGGTTCCCCTTCGCCGTGTAGTCGTACACGCATTCGGGGTCGCGGGCGATCTCGAGGCAGGGTTCCGCGACCCCGGGGCTGTAGGCGAGCGAGAGGTCCTCCTGGGTCCGACAGGGTTTGGACGGGACGACCTCGACCTTGCCTTTCCGGCCGCGCGAGTGGTACTCGAGCGCCTCCTCGCGGGTGATCTTCCTCACGGGATTCCCGCGAGCTCTTCGCGCAGGGCGCGAACCGCCTCCGCGGCTTCGGCGAGCGGCACGGCTCGAACGGACTTGTCGCGGCGGCTCACGACCTCGACCTTTCCCTCCTTCAGCGCGCGACCGCCGACGTTGACGCGGATCGGGAAGCCGACGAGGTCCGCGTCCTTGAATTTGACGCCCGGTCGCTCGTCGCGGTCGTCGTAAAACACGTCTCCGCCGCCGGCTCGGAGAGACTCGTAGAGGGAGTCGGCGGCCTGCCGCGTCGCCTCGTCGGAAGGGTTCAGGGACACGATCGCGATCTCGAACGGGGCGAGCGCGAGCGGCCACACGATGCCGTCGCCGTCGTGGTGCTGCTCGACGGCGGCGGCCAGTGTGCGGCCGACGCCGATCCCGTACGTTCCCATGACCGCCGGCCGCGTCTCCCCCTTCTCGTCGGTGAACTCGCAGCGGAGGGCCGTCGAGTACTTCGTGCCGAGCTTGAAGATGTGGCCGACTTCGATGCCGCGGGCGATCGAGAGCGGTTGGCCGCACCGCGGACACGGGTCGCCGGCGCGAGCCGTCGCGAACGCGAGGAGCTCGACTCCCCCGGCGTCTCGCTCGAGGGACAGTCCGCGGACGTGCCAGTCCCGCCGCCCCGCGCCCGTCACCGCGTTGACGGCTCCCCGCACCGACTCGTCCGCGACGACCCGCAGGTCCCGCCCGGCGAGGTGATGGGGACCGACGAATCCGACCGGCGCGCCGGTCGCGCCCTCTATCTTCTCCTCCGAAGCGAGCGCGAGCCGCTCGACGCCGAGCGCGTTCTTCAGCGCCACCTCGTTCGCGTCGAGGTCGCCCCGCACGAGCGCGACCACGTAACCCTTCTCGGTGTCGTACACCAGGCACTTGATCATCCGCGACGCGGTGATACGCAAGAATTCGACGACGTCGTCGATACCGCCGCGGCCCGGCGTCTCGACGTCTTCGAGCGCGGCGGGCGTCTCTCCGTCCCAGGGCGCGGGCCGCCGGCCCGTCTCCGCCTTCTCCACGTTCGCGCCGTAGCCGCACGCCGCGCAGCGCGCGACCGCGTCCTCTCCCGTGTCGGCGAGGACCATGAACTCCTGCGAGGCGCTTCCCCCGATGGCGCCCGAGTCCGCCTCGACGACGGTGAAGTCGAGACCGCAGCGCTCGAAGATCCGCCGGTACGCCGCGTCCTGCGCCCGGTAGGACCGGTCGAGTCCCTCCGCGTCGGCGTCGAACGAGTAGCCGTCGTACATGAGGAACTCGCGCCCCCGCATCAGGCCGAAACGGGGCCGGATCTCGTCCCGGAACTTCGTGCGGATCTGGTAGAGCGTCGTGGGGAGCTGCCGGTAGGACGTGACGCCGGCGCGCACGACGGACGTGACCGCCTCTTCCGCGGTCGGCGCCAGGCAGTACTCTCCGCCCTTCCGGTCTTTCAGATGGAAGAGGATCTGCTCGGCCGAATAGCGCTCCCACCGTCCGCTCTCCTCCCATAGCTCGCGCGGCTGGAGGATCGGGAGCTCGAGCTCGAGGCACCCGGCGCGGTCCATCTCCTCACGGACGATCGTCTCCGTCTTGCGGTGCGACTTCAGGCCGAGCGGTGTGAGCGCGTAGATGCCGGCGGCGATCCGGCGGATCATCCCCGCCCGCGCGAGAAGCACGTGCGAGACCGCGTCGGCGTCGCCCGGCACCTCCCGGACGGTCTGGAGGAAGTACTTGGACCAGCGCATATTCGCGCGGCGCAGGTTATCAGTGGGCGCTTACACCCGGTGCGCAGCCGGGCGAACGGACACTCTCTCCTCGCGACCGCGCAGCCGCACCGGTCATTCGGAACGCTGGTTCTTGCGCGGTCGCGCCTTAGGAGCCCGGCTTTCCGGTTTCTTCTTCGGACCGGCCTTCTCGAGAAGACGCAGGTTGCTGCGCACCTGGTGCATGACGCGGTCCTCGAGCTTGCCGCCGCGCGCGGCCGTCTTCGCCTTGTGGAAGGCCGCCTTCGCGTCCTCGGGCCGGCCCGCCGCGAGGTACGCGAGCCCGAGGTGCTGGAACGTCGTCGGGGCCGCGGCCCGCTCGCTCGACTTGCGCAGGCAGTCGATCGCGCGGTCGAACTCCTGCCGCTTGTAGTGGACCCATCCGAGGGCCGCGAGCGGAAACGGCTTCAGCTCCTCCGGCGCCGCGGCAAGAGCGCGGCCGGCGTAGTCGAGCGCGGCGTCGAGGTCGTCGCCGGAGTCGGCGAGGTTCGTCGCGAGCTCGTAGTAGCCGACGGCGCGTGCGGTGGACGAGTCGTGACCGTCTAAGAACTCGCGGACGACCTGCGCCGCCTCGGCGGGCCGGCCTTCCGCGCGGAGCGCTTCGGAAAGGATGGAGCAGGCCGCCGCGGCGACGACTTCTTCCGGCTCGCCCGACAGGACTTCGCGGCACGCGACGATCGCCTCCTTCCAGAGTCCGAGCGAGGCCGAGAGGAGAGCGAAGGAGATCCGGATGGTCGCGTTGCCCGGCTCCGCCGCGAGCGCCTGGCGGTAGAGGTCGTGGGCCCGCCTCAGGGATCCGCGGCCGAGCGCTTCCTCGGCCCGCCGGTACGGGTCGGCCCCCGGCCCTTCGACGTCCGGCAGCGGATAGAGCTTGCGGCGCTCGAGGACCCTCACCGCCTCCTGGTACTCGAGCCGCCGGGGATTCTTCTCGAGCGCCTCGTGGAAACACTCGAGCGCGCGCTTCAACCGGTTCTTCTCGAGGTGACAGAGTCCGAGCTGGAAGACCGCTTCTTCCGAGTCCGGCTGCAGCGTCAAGGCCTCCTCGAGGTGACGGATGGCGCCGGCCACGTCCCCCTTCTCCCGCAGGACGGTACCGAGCAGGACGTGTGCGGACGGCTGGGGCGCGACGTCGACGGCCTTCCGGAGCTCCGCCTCGGCGTCGTCCCACCGCAGAGCGTGCGCGTAGAGCGCCCCGAGCGCGAAGTGCGGGAGAAAGGCATCGGCCCGGCGCGCGATCGCTCTCTTGTGGAAGTCCTCCGCGGCGGTCGCGTCCCCCGCCTCGGACGCGACGATTCCCGAGTACACCAGCGACTCGAAGTGGTTCGGCTGCACCGCGAGGACCTTCTTCAGGTACGCGGACGCCCGCTCCATGTCTCCCGCGGAAGAGTAGGTTTCCGCGAGATAGAAGCCGAGCTCCCCGTTGGCGCGGTCCGAACGGTACAGCTCCTCGAGAGCGCGCATGCCGCGATCCGCGTCGAGGGCGAGCAGCGCGTACTCCGCCTCGCGCAGCCGCTTCGCGAAGAGCTCGCGGTGGGCCGCGGAAATCCGGGCGACGATCCGGTCGCGCCGTTCGAGGAACCGGTCCTTCTTTTCGACCGCCTGCATGCGCTCGTCGAGCTTCGTCTCCCACAGGTCGCGCACCTCTTCGGCCCGCACGATTCCGCGGCGCTCGAGCGTCTCCTGCAGGGCGAGGACGCCGGTGTGGGCGACGAACAGGTTTTTTTCGAGGTTCCCGAGCGACTCGAAGAGCGACTTGAGCGCGTCGCCGGTCCTCTTGACGACTTCTTCGAGGGTCGATATCCGTTCGAGCAGGTGCTCGTCGAAGGGGATCTCGTCGTGAGACTCGCGCCCCTCCTCCACGACCCCGACGCCGGAGAGCACCAGGAGCTTCGACTGACAGCGGACGCAGAACTCCTCGTCGTCGGGGTTTCGCGCGTTGCAGACCTGGCAGAACATCGAGGTGGTCAGGGCCCCGGCGGGTACTCGTAGAAGCCCTTGCCGGACTTTCGGCCGAGCCATCCCGCGTCGACCATCCGCACGAGCAGCGGGCTCGGACGGTAGCGCGGGTCGCCGAAGCCGTCCTGAAGGACGCGAAGGATCGACAGGCACGTGTCGAGGCCGATGAAGTCGGCGAGCGCGAGCGGCCCCATGGGGTGGTTCATTCCGAGCTTGACGATCCCGTCGATCGCCTCGCGGCTCGCGACCCCGCCGGCGAGAGTATCGATCGCCTCGTTCAGCATCGGCATGAGGACCCGATTCGAAACGAAGCCGGGCGAGTCGTGGCAGGAGATCGGGGTCTTCCCCATCCTGCGGGCGACCTCCTCGACGGCCGCGTTGGTCTCGTCGGAGGTCGCGATCCCGCGGATGACCTCTACCAGGACCATGACCGGGACCGGGTTCATGAAGTGCATTCCGATGAACCGCTCGGGCCTTCCGGTCGACGAGGCGAGGCGCGTGATCGAGATCGACGACGTGTTCGACGCGAAGATCGCTTCGGGGGCGCACACCGAGTCGAGCTGTCCGAAGAGGTGCATCTTCACCTTCTCGTCCTCGACGATCGCCTCGATGACTAGGTCCGCCTCGGAGAGCCGGCCGACGTGCGTCGTTCCGGCGAGCCGGGCGAGGGCCTCCGACTTCTCCTCGGCTGTCCGCTTGCCCCTGGCGACCTCGCGATCGAGGTTTTTCTCGATCGTCGCGCGGGCGCCGCGCAGCAGCTCCTCGTCGACGTCCATGAGCAGCACGGAAAACCCGGCCGCCGCGGCGACGTGGGCGATACCGTTGCCCATCTGCCCGGCGCCGACGACTCCGATTGTCCGGGGGATCACGCACCGACTCTATGGCCGCCCGACGGCACGAATCAACCGGGCGGATCGCCGGGTCAGCTATTCGCGAGGGAGACGCGGAAGCGAGGCGAGCCGAATCGCGACAGGAACGCGACGCCGACCGCGACGACCGATGCGGCGCTCCAGAGAATCGGTCCCGCGATCGGGAGCAAGGAGACGCCGCCGAGAACGGCGAAACCGAGCGCGAGCGCCGCGGGCCGGCGCGCGGGAGAAACGTTCGCGAGGAGCTTCTGCCCGACGAGCAGAAAGAGCGCTCCCATCCCGAAGATCTTGGCGGAGACGGCGGCCGCCGCGAAAAAGATCGTGAGCGGCACGGCGAGGGGCGACGGAAGGAGTGAGAGCGCCGCGGCGGCGGCGAGGAAGATCGTGAGCACTCCGAGCGCTCCCGCGAGAAGCGCCCCCGTCCAGTCGGACTCGGCGCGATCGGCGGCCCGCGCGAGAGACGAGCCGAAGAAGTAGAGGAGCGTCACCGCGATCGCGAGCCACGCCGCGAGCGCGAGAAGCCGGAGGCCCCACACGACGGGAGAGAGAGCGCCGGGCTCCCAGGGCGCCCTTTCGATCTCGGACAGGTAGAGGCGCAGGAGAGTTCCGGGGGTGGAGACCCGACCGGCGACGGGCAGAGGCTTTCCGGGCACTCCCCGGACCGTGCCCCCGAAAACGACGAGGTCGCCGGCGACCGATCCGTTCGAACCGAAAATGACGTCGCCTCCCCACACGACGACGTCGCCGGCGACGGGGCCCTCGATCGAGACGTCGGAGGCGACGGCGACGACCCGCCCCGGAACCGGATCGCGAAGGACGAGATCCCGTCCGAGCGTCGCGATCGCCGGGCTCGAGGCGGCGGCGGTCGACGCCCACAAGAGGAGCGCCACTGCGGCCGCCGCCGTCTTCAACGGCGGCTCCGCGCCCGCGCGAAGACCCTCGTCAGCCCGAAAGCCGACGGGAGGAGGAGGAGAAGAGCGCCGATCCCGAGCGCGCGCTCCTGCGAGAACGCCTGGGCGAGCGCCTCGAGCCCGGAGGGAGCGACTCGGGCGAAGTCGGGCGCCCAGCGCGCGGCCGACCGGAAGAAGCCGAGGAGCGGCGCGAGCGTCGCGCCCGCGAGCCCCGCCTGGTCGGCCGCGGTCAACGCGGGGACGAGAAGGAGCGCGAGACCGCCGGCGGCGAGACCGCCCGCGAGAAGGACCGGCGACCGCCAGAGGGCGTAAGTCCGGCGTTCCCTCGCCGAGAACGCGCGCAGCCGGACCACCCGCTCCGCCAGGTCCGGGATGGGCGGGAGGGGGACCGAGGAAAGCCCGTCCAGGTCCTCCGAGAGGAGCCGGGCCTCTGCCACGGCGGCGCCGCAGGACGCGCAGGAAACGGCGTGGGCGGCCGAATCCGGCGCAAACAGGGGCTCTGCGCCCGCGGCGACTGCCTCGGCGTCGATCGGATCCAGGGGGCGCGAACAGGAACTCATGACAATTCTCCAGCCAGTCGTTCCTTCAATACGACTCTGGCACGAAAGAGTTTGTTCTTGACCGTCCCGAGAGGCATGTTCTTGACCCGGGCGATGTCCTCGTAGGACAGCCCCCCGAAGTGCCGCAGGGTGATGAGCTCCCGGAACTCCGGGGGCAGGGCCGCGATCGCCCGGGAGATCGCCTCTCCCCTCTGGGCGTTTCGGAGCTCGCCGTACGGGTCGAGGACGTGGCTCTCATGCTCGATTGCAGAGACCCCCGAACGGCTATCCGGGTCCGGTATCTCGAGGGGGACGGTCCGGGGCCGGCGCTTGCGCAGGTGGTCGATCGCGGCGTTTCCGGCGATCCGGAAGAGCCAGGTCGAGAACTTGTACTCCGCGTTGTAGCGGTCGAGCGCCTGGAACACCTTGAGAAAGATCTCCTGCGCGAGGTCGAGCGCATCGTCGCGGTTGCCGACCATCCGGGCGACGTGGGCGACGACGCGGGTCTGGTACCGCCGCACGAGGACGCCGAAGAGCGCCTCGTCCCCGGCGAGGATCTTCCCGACGAGGACGGAGTCATCGGCGGTAAGCGGGTCCGGGTCGGATCCGTGGGGGTCTGATCCGTGGGGGTCTGATCCCCGAAGGGGGTCAGATCCCCCGGCCCTCTCGATCACGTCGAGAGCAAGAGTCGAAGAGTTCCCCTGCGGTACAATCCGCCCCCCATTCTAACGAAGGCCGGCGGAGAGCCAGCCAGGAGGGACTCGTGCAGGTCGAGGAACCACTCACCCGGCTCACCACGACCACCCAGCCTCTGGGCGTCGACTCCGCGAGCCCCTTCGACGAGATGATGTCCCGGTTCGACCTCGCGGCCCAGAAGCTCGGCCTCGACCCCGGCCTCTACAAGGTCCTCCGCGAGCCGGTTCGGGAGACGAAGGTGTCGATTCCGATCGTCATGGACGACGGTCACATCGAGGTCTTCATCGGATACCGGGTCCTCCACAACATCGCTCGCGGCCCGGGCAAGGGCGGCATCCGGTTCGACAAGAACGTCAATCTCGACGAGGTCCGCGCCCTCGCCGCCTGGATGACGTGGAAGTGCGCGGTCGTCAACATCCCGTTCGGCGGCGCGAAGGGCGGCGTCATCTGCGACCCGGGAAGCCTTTCGAGGGGAGAGCTCGAGCGGATCACGCGCCGCTACACGGCGGAGCTCATGGACCTCTTCGGCCCGGAGAAGGACGTGCCGGCGCCCGACATGGGGACGAACTCCCAGACGATGGCCTGGATCATGGACACGTACTCGATGCACGCCCGCCACACCGTCACTTCCGTCGTAACGGGCAAGCCCCTCTCCCTCGGCGGATCGCGGGGGCGCGTGGATGCGACGGGCCGGGGGCTCATGCTGATCGCGCGCGACTCCGCTCCGCTCCGCGGCTTCACCCTCTCCGGAAGCCGGGTCGTCGTCCAGGGGTTCGGCAACGTCGGCTCCGTCGCGGCGCGGATGTGCCACGAGGCCGGCGCCCGGGTGCTCGCGGTGTCGGACATCAACGGCGGCATCTTCTCCGAGCAGGGGCTCGACCTTCCCGCCATCGTCAAGCACTACGAGAAGAAGAAGACGTTCGACGGAATCTCCGGCGTGACGAAGATCGGGAACGAGGAGCTCCTCGAGCTCGAGTGCGACATCCTGATCCCCGCCGCGAACGAGAATCAGATCCGGGGGCGCAACGCGGCGAACATCCGGGCGAAGATCATCGTCGAGGGCGCGAACGGTCCGACGACCCAGCGAGCCGACGAGATCCTCCACGAGAAGGGGGTCCTCGTCGTGCCCGACATCCTCGCGAACGCCGGCGGCGTGACGGTTTCCTACTTCGAGTGGGTGCAGGACCGCGCCGGGTTCTTCTGGCGCGAGCAGGAGGTCAACGAGCGGCTCGAGGACATCATGTGCCAGTCCTTCCGGGACGTCGCCGCGATGGCGGACAAGTACGACGTCACCTTCCGGATCGCCGCGTACATGCTCGGGATCTCCCGCGTCGCGCACGACACGATGGTGCGCGGCCTGTACGCCTGACCGGGCGAAAGCCCTCCCGCTCTCTCTTTAGGTCCCTCGGATCAGAAGGATCGCCGCTCCGGCGAGACCGATCGCGAGGAGCGCCAGCATCGGAAAGGACAGGGTCGGGACGGCGGGGCCCGCAACCGGAGCCGGGATCGGCGTCTGCGTCGCGGCGACGGCAGTCGCCGTGCTCGTGGGCGTCCTCGTCGGCGTGCTCGTCGGCGCGCCCGTCGGAGTGCTCGTCGGAGTGCTCGTCGGAGTGCTCGTCGGAGTGCCCGTGACGAGCGCGGTCGGGACGGGTGTCGGAACCCCGCAGCCGACCTTGCCCACGTCGTACAAGCCGTACTGAAGGTGGTCGACCTCGATCCCGCCGGCCGTGTTCGAGATGCGGATCGCCGAGATGCCTCCGGCGAAGATCACCCCGAAGAACCGGTCTTCCGCGGTCGTCCCCGAGTTCGAGCCGTCCGCGATGTCGACCGGGCCGACCGTGCCGAGCGACGCGCCGAGAGCATCGAAGGCTTCGAACGTCGTCGTCCCGCTGCCGTCCGTCCACACGATGCCGACCCGGGTCGGAAAGGCTCCGAGCGTCGCCTGGCTGAACGTGACGGTGATGCCGGCGGATCCGCTGCCCGAGAACAACGAATGTCCGCCAAGGCCGGAGCCGTCGATCGCGCCGTCGTCCGCGTCCACGGAATCGATGTTGCCCTCGAACCCCGGCGGGATGACCGTGCCGGCCGAGAGCGTGATACCGGGGACGACGACCGCACCGCACTCGAAGGTGTCCAGGTACATGCTTCCCGCGCTCAAGTCCGCCAGGAAGGGGCTGTTCGCGACCGAGAGGTAGGGAGTCGGACCGAGAAACGTCCCACCCCCCGCGAGCGCCGGGCTCGATGCGAAGAGCAGGAGGAGGCCCGTGAGGGCCATCGTGACGAGCCGGGGGCGGGAACCGGGCGCGCGAACCGACATTTACGATCTCTCCTTGCGCGGATAGTAGCTCAGGGCTCCGGAAACACGACGACTCCCGAGACGAGAACGGTTTTTTCGCGCCCCGACCGACCCGCGACGATCTCGACTTCCTTCGCCCCGAGCCACGCCTTGAGAAGCTCTTCCACGGCGCGGTTCGCCCTCCCGCTTTCCGCGGGGGCGGCCACGCGAACCTTCAGTCGGTCCCCGAGAACTCCGGCCACCTCGGAACGGGACGCGCCCGGGACGACTTTGATCGAAAGCTCGACGCCCCCCGCGACCGGCCGCGCGAACGGAGGCAGCTTCGTGGCGCCCTCCCTCGTTCGAGGCGTCACGCCGACTTCAGGGAGACCCGGGGCCGGACCTGCGGAACTTCGTGGGCGAGCTTGCGCTCGATCTCGGGAAGCATGGCTTCGACCGGCTTCCTCCACGCCGGATCGAGCAGCGAGAGCGTGAGACGCCGGCCGGAGAGCCCGGCGGGGACGATCTTGCGGGAGAGCGGCTCCCCGACGATCCGGGGCCAGCGAGCCTGGATACACAGGAGCGCGCTCTCGCCGGACGACATCCGCCGCACGACCCGGTCGGCCGCGGAATCGAGCGCGCTGAACCCTCCGTGAGGCTCCCGGCTCTTCACGTGGGGG
>Ga0079218_10000179_pt1 | contig 15833 bp, 11 predicted proteins | sample NCCompost_FD_77181 | JGI IMG/M metagenome (GOLD analysis project Ga0079218, IMG submission 77181) | Agricultural soil microbial communities from Utah to study Nitrogen management - NC Compost | ecosystem: Environmental > Terrestrial > Soil > Agricultural land | place: USA: Utah | collected... | reverse complement strand
CTCGTGTTCTGCATCGTCTTCGGGCTCAGCATGGACTATGAGGTGATCCTCGTCGCCCGCGTGGCGGAAGCCAGACGGGCGGGTTTCGGCGAAACGGCCGCTATCGCCGAGGGTCTCGTCCGAACCGGCCCGGTCATCACGAGCGCCGCCGCAATCATGGTCGTGGTCTTTGCCGCCTTCACCCTCGGCGGGTTTCTCCTCATGAAGATGCTGGGATTTGCGCTCGCCGTAGCCGTGCTTCTCGACGCGACCCTGGTTCGTTTCGTGATTGGCCCCGCCCTACTCCGGCTGGCGGGGGAGTGGAACTGGTGGCCTCGGCGTCTCGGGACGGCGGGATGATCGGGCCCATGCCGAAGGGTCCCCTGGGTGTCTCGATCGGGCTGAATCGGGGGGCGCTCACGACGGAGACCGCGATTGTCGTTCGCGAGGCGTCTCCGGGCGACAACAGCGGACTCGTCGCGCTCACGAGCGCCACGCCGATGCTCGGCGCGATCTCGCTGCGCATCGATCGGGGCCCGGATTTCTTCCGCCTCCTGGATCTTCGAGGGAAAGGGAAGGTGTTCGTAGCGACTGACAGGGGCCGGGTGATCGGGTGCATCTCGGCGGCCGTTCGCACCGCTTTCGTGTCCGGAACACCACAAACGATCGGGTACATCGGCGACGTCAAAGTCCACCCTTCGTTCGCAGGGAGTCGAGTCGTGCTCCGATTGATCGCTGCGCTTCGCGACGACCTGATCCGGCGCGACGTAGATTTGCTCTTCGCCGTGATCGCCGCGGGGAATAGACAGGCTCTGTCGTTGATGGAGGGACGGCTCGGGACCCCCCGCTGGCGGCAGATCGGGAGCTTCCGCGTCTGCGAGTTTCTTCCCTCGCCATTTGCAGGGCGCTCGAATGCTTACGACATCGGCCCCGTCCGGCCGAACGAACGGGGATCGCTCGTTGCCCTCGTGAACGGCTTCAACCGCGGCTATCAATTCGGGCCGGAGATCGCGCCGGAAGACGCGAATCCCGCACCATTCGCGAGAACTCTGGTCGCGCGAGCGGGGCGGGAGGTCGTGGCGACGTTGACCGCTTTCGACACGGCCGAGGTCAAGAGCAACGTCGTTGTTGCTCTCCCGCCTTCGCTGCAGGCCGCGCTCGCTGCGCTCTACCCGCTCCGCCTCGTCCTGCCCCGTCTTCGGATTCCGTCCGTGGGAGAGCCTCTGCGGCTGCTCTATCTCCGGAACGCGGCACACCGGAAAGGCCACGAGCGCGCCCTGCGAGCGCTCATACAAAGGGCCCGCTTCGAGGCCTATGAGAGAGAGTACTCATTCGCCGTGCTCGGAATTCACGAGCGGGACCCTCTGTCTGCAATCGTCAAAGGACTCCCGAAGTTCGTTTTCTCTACGCACGCCTTCGCCACGAGCCTGGTGGGGGGGCACGATCTCGAAGCGATCGCGGCGGGGATTCCAATGGAGGATTTTGCGCTCGTCTAGGCGAGCCCGTTAGGAGAAGAGCGTATGCCGTACACGGCAGTCGCGGATTGCGAGTTGTCTCCCGAGGAATGTGGCGTCTATGCCGACATCCTTTCTCAGGCGGTTACGGGTGAGCTCGTGGGAATGCAGAATTTCGCGGTGCTCGTCGGGCTCTACGACGACATCGACGAGAAGATCGAAGCGCTCGAGCATGCCGAGATCGAGAAACGCCATGCCGTGACGTTCCGCTCTCTTGCGAGGGATCTCGGGGTCACGGCAATTGCCGATCTCGATGCCCCGTACTGGAGAAGGATCCACGAAGCTTTTCTGCGTCGGGCGGCGAAGAGAGACCTGACGGCCTGCATGCTGATTCAGGAACTGATGCTCGAGTCCTTTGCCGTCTCCATGTACGGGAGGATCGGTGCCACTGCACCGGGCCGCCTGGGACGGACGTTCGCAGGGATCGCGGCGGAGGAAACCGAGCACCTTGATCATGCCGTGGAGCTCTTGGGCCGCGATTTCGCGCGCGACCCCGAAGGGCTGGAGTCGAAAGTCGCCGCAGTTCACGATGAGGTCATGACGGTCCTTGCGGAGATGGTCGCCCGGGAGGACCCCGCGGGACACTGTGGCCTGTGCCGCGAGGCATGCGTCAAGGGTTCTCTCGGCCGTGTGAATCTGGACATCGTCCGTCTGAGAGGCGAAGCCTTGAATCTGTACATGAGATCGCTCGACCGCATCGGTCTGGCCGGAGAGAAAACGCTTCAATGGGTTGCCCGGCTCCCGGTTTGATTCGCCACGGCTCGGGCTCCGCCGACTTCGCCCTGATCGGCCACAGCGATAGCTGGGCGTCGTCAGTTGCCGTGATGCAGGCGCTTCGAGGGACCGGGCCGAGGCCGCTTTCCGACGCCGACGTCCGCGAGATCCTGCCCTGGATTCCTCCCCGCACCGTTTGCCGAGTTCTCGTCCGGTCGCAACTGGGGACGGAAGCGCGTGGCGTTTACATCGACAGTTTCATCTCACCCGATCAGCTCGAGCCGCCCTTCCATCACGCGAACGTGAGGCGAATTCGAGAAGCGGCGGACTGTGCAGTTCGTGAGGGAGCGTCGATAGCGACGCTCGGCGGCTTCAGCTCGATCCTGCTCGAAGGGAGGGTGGAACTCCTGCCGCCGGACTGCGGGACCGTATTCACGACGGGAAACACCCTCACAGTGGCGTACATCGTTCACGGGGTTGCGGAAGCCGCTCGATTGTCGGGAAGATCTCTCTCGGATCTGACACTTCTGATCGTCGGCGCGACCGGCGACGTGGGTTCCGGGTGCGGCCGGTATCTCGCACCCCGGGTCAAGAGACTCCTCATCTGTGCGCGCAATCCCGCACGACTCACCAGGGAATTGGAGTCGCTTCGGCACCATGACCCCCAGGCGCGAGCGGCGACCGAAGTCGCCGAACTCCTGCCGGAGGCCGACGTGATCATCTGCGCGGCCAGTCTCCCATCCTCTTCGCTCGACTTGTCACGAACCGGACGGGAAGCGATCGTTTGCGACGCCGGCTATCCGCGAAACGTCCGTTTCGGAGGGGAAGAAACGGACCGTATGGTCTTTTCCGGAGGCATGGGGCAGGTGAAGGCGGGGATCCGGCTCGAGCCGAACCTCAGTCAATCGCTGAGTCCTCATCCCTTTCCGAACATCGCTTACGGCTGCCTCCTCGAAGGCATGCTCCTGGCCCTCGAAAAGCGGTTCGAGTCGTTTTCCCGGGGCCGCGGCCACATCACGGTTGAGAAGGTGGACGAGATCTGGGACCTTGCGCAGAAGCACGGCTTTGACCTCGCTCCCTTCTTCTACGGGGAGCGACCCTGGGACGAAGCGTTCGTCGGTTCGACGAGGCAAGTCCTCTCGTGAAAAAGGCGGACGGCGGCCAGGTCGCCCTTTCCGAGCTCCTCTTTTCTCAGAGCTGGGAAGATCCGGAGTCCGACCGACGGGCCTTGCAACTTCGGTCGGGTAACTCGCTGTTCTGCATCACGTCGGGTGGCTGCAATGCCCTCGGATTCCTTCTGCAGGACCCTCGCGTCGTCTATGCAGTCGACATCAACCCCTCGCAGTCCCATCTCCTGGAGCTGAAACGGGCCGCGCTCCGGCGACTTCCGTTTCCTCGACTACACGAGTTCCTCGGGCTGCGACCGAGCTCCGAGCGAAAGGAAGTTTTCGAAGTGATCGCTCCTGACTTGAGTCCCGACGCCGCTCGATACTGGAGACTGCGAGAAGACGTCGTTCGGGAAGGCGTCCTGGGCCAGGGGCGGTACGAGCGGTTTCTCCGAGTTTTCCGACGAGGTTTGCGGCTCCTCCAGGGGCGTGACCGCATCAACGGTCTCTTCGCATGCCGGACCTTGACCGAGCAGCGCGACTTTTACGATCGGGTCTGGGAGACGGGGCGCTGGCGGCTGCTGTTCAAGCTCATGTTCAACAAACGCATGCTCGCCCGCCGAGGCCTTTCGGCCGATTACTTTCGGTTCGATGATGGCTCGACCTCGTTCTCCGAGAGTTTCTACCGTCGGGCGAAACGGGCGTTTCGCGACATCCCCATTCGTGAGAACTATTTCCTCGCTCAGTACCTGCTCGGCAGCTACCGCGACGCCGAGGCTCTCCCCGACTACCTCAAAGAACGCAACCTGGAAATCATTCGCGACCGCCTGGATCGAATCCAGATCGTCACGGAAGACGCCAAGGTGTGGCTCGCTCGGCGCGAGACGGCCTCGATCGATGCGTTCAGCCTTTCGAACATCTGCGAGCTGATGAGCCTCGAGGAGACGGAGGTGACGTTCAGGGAAGTGGCCCGAACCGCGAACCGGGCCGCTCGGATCTGCTTTCGTAATCTGATGATTCCCCGCACGGTTCCCGAACACCTTCAAGACCGGATCCGCCGCGATGCGGATCTGAGCGCGACGCTTCTCGCGGAGGACCGCTCGATCGTCTACTCGCGGGTCGATGCCTACAGAATCGCCTGACCCGGACCCAGCGACACGCCCCGATCCACACCGTCCGGCACCCTGCGAAGGAGCGCGATCGCTCCCAGCATGAAGAGAACGAGCGACGCGACCGCGGCGCGATAGCCGACGCTCTCCCCGTAGGGGCGGAAGAGGTGGTCCGCGATCAGCGCCCACACGAGCGGCCCGACGATCGCCGCCGCGCGCGCGGAGAGGACGAGGAGGCCGAAGAACCGTCCCGCCTCCGAGTCGGGCACGAGCGTGAGGAGGAGCGGCCGCTCGACCGACCAGATCCCGCCGAACACGAAGCCGAGGAGGGCGCCGCCCGCCCAGAAGGCGGCGAGGCCCGGCGCGAGGGCGATCGCGAGAAGTCCCGCCACCCAACCCCACAGGACGAAGACGAGCGTCCGGCGCGGACCGATGCGGTCGCTCGCGAACCCGGCGAGGTAGGAGCCGATGACCGCCGGCACCGTCAGAGCGACGAAGAGCTTCGCTTCTTCTCCCTTCGCGAGGCCCAGCACCTTGACCGCGTAGATCGCCATGAACGCGATCGCCGTTCCGAGAGCGTCCTGGTACAGGTACGACGCGAAAAGGAATCGGCGGAGACCCGGATGCTTCTTCGCGTCCCGGAACGCTTCCGCGACCTTCGCGGCGATCTCACGGAACCGGACGGTCGGGCGCTCGCCGCGCGAGCGCGGAACGTGGTCGTGGCAAAAGAGGAAGAGCGGGAGCGAAAAAAGGAGAAAGAGCGCCGCGGTCGGCAGGAACGCCGCCTCGCGCCCGGCGGGACCGCCGAGACTCCACTTCCCGGAGACGAGGGGCGCCACCAGCATGACGCCCGCGATCGAGCCGACGTATCCGAGCGCGGTCCCGAGGCCGGAGAGACGCCCGTGCCGTTCGGGCGGTACGAGCTCCGGCATCATCGCGTTGTAGAAGGGGAGTGCGAGCTGGTACGCGAGGTTCGCGACCGCATACGCCGCGAGCAGGAGCAGGAGCACGGTCGGCGGCGCGAGCGCGGCCCGCGCGACAGGGTCGAGGAGCGCCGTCGCGGCCACGCACGCGAGCGTGAGCCCGATGACCCACGGCTTGCGCCGCCGCGAGACGTCGGACCGCGCCCCGAAGAGCGGCGCCGCGAAGAGCACGACGACCGACGCGGCGCTCGTCGCGAGCGAGAGGGCGGTTGCCGAGGCCCCGCGCTCGACGACGATCCACACGGGAAAGTAGAGCGTCGCGATGTTCATCGAGAAGATGGTGTTGGCGAAGTCGTAGAGCGCCCAGCTGCCGCGCTCGAGCGCCGGAGCCGGTTCCCGGACGACGAGCTCGCCCGACGGCGCGACGGAAACCCGGTTCATGGGGTCAAGCGTGCATTTTGGCGTTATTCGACCGGAAACTGCCAAACTACACGCCTGACCCCGAATTGGGAGGGAACATGCTCGCTCGCGTCTTCGCGGTACTTCTCCTCTTCGCGCCCGTCGGCGGCGCAGCGGCCGATCTTCCGAGAGTCACCCTCGCGCTCGTCGGCGGACAGATCGTGGACGGCTACGAGGGCAAGCCGATCACGGACGGCGTGATCCTGATCGCGGGGGAGCGCATCGCGGCGCTCGGGCCGCGGTCGCAGGTGCCGGTGCCGGCCGGAGTCGCGACGATCGACACGCGCGGCATGACGCTCCTGCCGGGGCTCGCCGACATGCACGTCCACCTGATGATCCTCGGGCACGGCGACTACGAGTACTGGGACACCACGTACCGGTCGCGCTTCCGCGACGAGATCATGCCCGCCGCCGCGCGCCAGCTGGTCACGAGCGGAGTCACGTTCGCGCGCGAGCTGGGAGCGCCGCTCGAAGACATCCTCCACGTCAAGCGCCGGATCGAGCGGGGCGAGATCCCCGGCCCGCGCCTTTTCGTCTCCGGACCGTTCATCCAGCACAAGCCCTACAACGAGTACGAGAAGGAATTCCGCTGGGGCGTCACGGGTGCGGCGGACGCGCGCGCGAAGGTGCAGAAGCTCGCGAACGCGGGCGTGGACTTCATCAAGCTCATCGACCAGGACCAGATGACCGACGACGAGGTCCGCGCGGTCGTCGAGACCGCGCACAGGGCGGGGAAGCCGGTCGTCGCGCACGCGCATCGCGAAGACGAGATCCGGATCGGTTTGAAGCACGGAGTCGACAGCTTCGAACATACCGGCCTCGCGACCGAGCCCGGTTATCCGGAGGACATCCTCGCGGGCCTCCGGCGACGCAACCAGACGCTCTTCTGGTGTCCGACGATCGAAGGCCTCTTTCTCTCGGAGTACACTGCCGACGTCTTTCCGGAGCGGCTGAACGACCCGCGCTGGCAGGAGGGTGTCGCGCCCGACCTCGTCGCCGACATCCGGAAGTCGCTCGCCAACGTCTCCTCCCTCCCGTACTTCACGCTCGTGCGCCGCCGGATTCCGACGCTCGCGAACAAGTTCCGCCAGCTCCGCGAGACGGGCGTGACGCTGATCGTGGGCACCGACTCGGGGATCCCCGGGAACTTCCACACGGACTCGACGTGGCGCGAGCTCGCCACCTGGGTGCGGCTCGGGATGACGCCGATGCAGGCGATCGCGGGCGCCACGCGGTGGGCCGCGGCCTTCCTGAAGAAGGAGAAGGAGTTCGGGACGCTCGCCCCGGGCCGCTACGCCGACATCGTGGGGGTGCGCGGCGACGTCCTCTCGAACGTCGAGCTCCTCGCCCGCCCCGACGTCGTCGTCAAGAACGGTATCCGCGTCCGGTAACTCGGGGTCAGGCGCGCAGTTTGGCGTTATTGCGTTCCAAACTGCCAAACTACCTGCCTGACCCCGTCGGTAAGCGTTTTGCAACCCCGGGGATCGGGGAAGGAGAATCCGCCATGGACGAACAGCCGAACCGTTCGGATTCCGCCGACCGCACAGTCGTGGACGAAATGCGGGAGCTCGGGCAGTCGCTTTCCGCTCTCGGGAGGACGGCGTTCAAGGGAGGTCGCGTCCTGTCCGTCGAGGTCCTCCGCTCCGTGCGAGCGATCGTCGACAAGGCGAAGGACGAGATCGACCGCATGGCCGCCGCCGACAAGAGGCCGCCCGAATGAGCCGCCGGACCCTTCTCAGCGCCGGAGCGGCGGCCCTCTTCGCCGCGACGCTCGCGTCGGCGTGCGCGACGTCGAAAGACCCGATGCTCGGCCACAAGGTGCTCGACGCCACTGTCGTCGACCGCCGGTACGACCCGCCGGGGACGGGGGGCGCGAGCTATCGCGGCAGCGGCAATTACTACCTCGTCTTCGAGGCGCGCGAGGGCGACGCCACGGCGCGCTACACGTACCAGGTCACGCAGTCGCAATACCAGCGGTTCCAGGAAGGCGCGAACGTCCGGATCATCCTGGTCGACAGCAACCTTCGGGACATCCGGAAGGTCGATTGAGCCGCCGCAAGCCCGGAACCACGATCGAGAAGCCCCGATCGCGCGCGCTCGAGCCGGAGGTGCTGCCGAAGGACCCCTCACCCCGACCCTCACCCCGGAGGGGAGAGGGAGCGGACGCGCCCGACGCGTGGGTCGAAAAGCTCGCGTGGCTGATGGACCGCTCGATCCCGATCGGGCGCTGGAAGATCGGACTCGACGGGATCATCGGCCTCGTTCCGGGACTCGGGGACCTCGTGGGGGCGGTCATCTCGGGCGTCATCGTCGCCGCGGCCATTCGCGCCGGAGTCCCGCGCTCGGCGATCGCCCGGATGCTCGCGAACGTGGGGATCGAGGCGGTCGTCGGCATCGTCCCGTTCCTGGGCGACCTCTTCGACATGGCCTACAAGGCGAACACGAAGAACGTGGAGATCTACCGCGAGGCGCTCCGCGGCGGGCGCGACCGGAAGAAGGACTCGCTCTACGTCGCCGGCGTCGTCCTCGTGTTCGCGGCGATCGTCGCGATCCCCATCGTCGCGGTCATCCTGCTCTTCGGCCTCTTCTGACGGGCCGGAACCGGTTCTAGAGGGCCCTCAGAGGCGGATCCTCCGGGTGCGCCGACCAGGCGGTCGAAGGTCCACTCCGCTTATCATCCGGCGAGAGAGTGTCTTCCCGATTCCTTCCCAAGACCTTCACGGTCCTGCGCGGTTACACGCGCGCGCAACTCGCTTCGGATCTCCAGGCCGGCGTGATCGTCGGCGTGGTCGCGATTCCCCTGGCCCTTGCTTTCGCAATCGCGTCGGGCCTGGCGCCCGAGAATGGCCTGATCACGGCAATCGTCGCGGGGTTCCTGATCTCCCTTCTCGGCGGAAGCCGAGTCCAGATCGGCGGGCCGACGGGCGCCTTTGTCGTCATCGTCGCCGGGATCGTGCAGAAGCACGGTGCGGACAAGCTCCTCGCCTGCACGCTTCTCGCGGGAGCGATTCTCGTCCTTCTCGGTGTCGGGCGGTTCGGCGGCGCGATCAAGTTCATCCCGTATCCCGTAGTGACCGGATTCACGAGCGGCATCGCGGTGATCATCTTTTCTTCCCAGGTCCCGGACCTGCTCGGTCTGCCGGCGCGACCCCTCTCCGCCTCCTTCCTCGAGAGGTGGGCGGGCCTCGGGTCGGCGGTCGGGGAGTTGTCCGGGGCAGCCATCGGAGTTTCGGCCGCATCCCTCGCACTCCTTCTTCTCTGGCCGCGCTTGACGCGCAAGGTTCCCGCCCCGATCGTCGTCATCCTTGCCGCGACCGTCGCCGTCGCCTTCCTCCAGATTCCGGTCGAAACGATCGGCTCCCGGTTCGGAAACGTCACGGTCTCGATCGGCGCTCCCCGGATCCCCTCGATCGAGCTGTCGTGGTTCCGCGAGCTCTTCTCGCCGGCCGTGACGATCGCGCTCCTCGCCGGAATCGAGTCGCTGCTCTCGGCAGTCGTCGCCGACGGGATGATCGGGAGCCGCCACAAGTCGAACGTCGAGCTCGTCGGGCAGGGGATCGCGAACATCGGCTCAGCTCTCTTCGGAGGGATGCCCGCGACGGGCGCAATCGCCCGCACGGCCACGAACGTGAAGAACGGTGGGAGAACCCCGGTCGCGGGAATGACGCACGCGGTCACGATCCTCGCCGTCCTGCTTCTCTTCGGAAAATACGTCCAGTTCATTCCACTCGCGTCGCTCGCGGCGATCCTGGTCGTGGTGGCGTACCACATGAGCGAGTGGCGCGCGTTCGCGACGCTCCTGAAGACGCCGCGCAGCGACGTGCTCGTGCTGCTGACGACGTTCCTCCTCACGGTGCTCGTGGACCTGACGGTTGCCGTGCAGGCCGGCGTGGTGCTGGCCGCCTTCCTGTTCATCAAGCGCATGGCGGACGTGACCAACGTCGGGATGGTGACGAGCGAAATCGCGGAAGCGGTCGACGGGACGATGACGGAGGACACGGAGGGGGTCGCGCGCCGCCGGATCCCCCCGGGCGTCGAGGTCTACGAGGTGAACGGTCCGTTCTTCTTCGGGGCGGCGGACAAGATCAAGGACGTCCTGCACTTCGTCGCGAGGAAACCGAAGGTCTTCATCCTCCGGATGCGCAACGTCCCCGCGATCGACGCCTCCGGCATCCGGGTGCTCGACGACCTGCATTCATCGTTCGTGCGCCAGGGAATCCAGTTCATCATCGCAGGCATCCACGCGCAGCCGCTCAATGCTCTCGAGCGCGCGGGAGCGACGGAGCGCTACGGGCGCGAAAACTTCGTCGCGACGCTCGACGAGGCGCTCGCCCGGGCGCGCCAGCTCGGTCGGGAGAACCCTTCCTCGGAAGGCGCCGCTACGGGCTGACCGCCGCGGTCGTTGCCCGCGCGCGCGCCGTCGAGCCGGGCGCGTACTCCGGATCGATCCGGCGCATCCGCTCGTGGATGTCGCGGACGAGGCTTTCTTTTCCGGAGCGTTTCGCCTGTTCCGCGATCCGCTCGAGCCGGAAGAGCCCTTCACCCCAGGCGTCGAAGCGGGGGTTTGCCGCGAGGTCGTCGGCGAGCTTCAGCAGGTGGTCTTCCGAGGCCTTTTCGGTCAGCGCGAGCTCGGCCTCCAGCTGCTGGATGAACGGCTCGACGAATCGCTCCATCCACCTTCCGTCGGAGCCGGCGTCGGATTTCGCGGCCTGGAACTCCTTGCGGGCGCGCTTGGCGGCCTCCGACGCCTCCTCGCGCCGCCCGAGCGCGAGAAGGGTCTCGCCCTCGACGGCCGCTCCCGCCGCTCGCGCGCCGGGCGTGCGGTCCCGCAGCTGCTTCGCGGCACGGAGCGCCTCCTCGGGTCTTCCGCGCAGCAAAAGGTATTCGGCGAGCGTCGCGTGCTGCCAGCCGTACTGCCGGTACCGGATCGGGGTGTCGAACGCGCGCCGGAACGACTTCTCCGCTTCGTCCAGGCGGCCGAGGCGCAGGTACGTGTAGCCCAGGAGCTGCAGGTTGTGGACGTGGTGCCAGTCGTCGCCCGGGCGGAGGTTCTCTTCCCGCGCGTAGGCCTCCTCGATCGCGTCGGCCTTCTCGAACTGCTTCAGCGCCTCCTGCCACTTCCCGAGTCGCGGCAGCACGTGGCCGTACATGTGCTGCGCGTGGGCGACGCGGGGCACCGCGTCGGAGTAGATCTTTCCGTGCGCCGCGGCCTCGGCGTGCCGTCCCACGTTCTCGAACGAGTGGACGAGGTAGTGGTGGGCGCCGAAGTGCCCGGGCGAGCGCGCGAGCGCCGCCTCGTAGTACGCGATCGCGCCGATCCCTCCGGCCTGGCCGCGGCCCCACGGTCCCGGCTCCTCCGCGTTGCCGCGCAGAACCCAGAGCTCCGGGTCGGAGGGGTCCGCGGCAATCGCCTTCTCGATCGCGCGCTTGTAGGCGTCGTGTTTCTGGGTCTCCTTGTCGGCTGGAGCGTTCTGCGCCTCGATCTGCTGGGCGCGGAGCGCGATGTGACGGCGCTCGCTCTCCGTTGCTTTCGGGGCGAGCGACGTCGCCTTCTCGATCGCGGCGGCCGCCTCCTTGTCGCGATGGAGGCCCTGCTCCGCGCGCGCGAGCCCCATCCACGCCATCGCGAGGTCCGGGTCTTCGCGGAGAGCCTGGTTGAAGGACCGCGCCGCCTCGATCCACACGTACGAGTGCAGGTACGCGAGACCCTGGTCGTAGAACGCCTGCGCGGCCGGTGTCTTCGTCGTGACCTTCTGGGAAACCTTGCCGACGCCCGCCACGATGGAAACCGGCCGTTGGAGGAGCGCCGCCTCGACGTAGTCGCCGGCCGGCGCGGCGCACGCGGCGTGCGGAGGAAGAGCCTTTTCGCCTTCCGATCCGTCGGCGGACGGGACCACGAGCGCGAAAGCGAGGACCAGAAAGTACGGGCGGTTCATGATGGCTCTCCTCATCCGGAAGCGCTCAATCCTAGCTCTAGAATCACCCGGTGACGCGACGCCCCGATCCGCTGGACGCGTTCCGGCCGGCGGTCCGCCGCTGGTTCGAGGCCTCGTTCGCCGCTCCGACCGCCGCCCAGGTCAAAGGGTGGCCGCCGATCGCGGACGGCCGCTCGACGCTGCTCCTCGCGCCGACGGGGTCGGGCAAGACGCTCGCCGCCTTCCTCGCCGCGATCGATCGTCTCATGTTCTCGCCGGAGCCGCCGAAGAAGGAGCGGTGCCGCGTCCTCTACGTCTCGCCGCTGAAGGCGCTCGCGGTGGACGTCGAGCGGAACCTCCGGGCTCCCCTCGCGGGGATCGCCGCGGCGGCCGGGGCGGCGGGGGAGCCGTTCCGGGTCCCGACGATCGCGATCCGCTCGGGCGACACTCCGGCGGCCGAGCGCGCCCGCATGATCCGCACGCCGCCGGACGTGCTCATCACGACCCCCGAGTCGCTCTACCTGCTCCTGACGTCGTCGGCGCGCGAGGCGCTCCTCTCGGTCGACACCGTGATCGTCGACGAGATCCACTCCGTCGTCGCCTCCAAGCGCGGCGCGCACCTCTTTCTCTCTCTCGAACGGCTCGAAGCCCTGCGCCCCTCGTCCCGGCCGCTCCAGCGCATCGGACTGTCGGCGACTCAGAGGCCGCTCGAAGAAGTCGGGCGGCTCCTCTCCGGCGGCGAGCCCGCGGGCAAGCGCGGCGTCTGGAAGCCGCGGCCGGTGGAGATCGTGGACGCGGGGAGCCGGAAGGCCTTCGACGTGACGGTAGAGGTCCCGGTCGAGGACATGGGGCGACTGGGCGAGATCCTCGAAACGCCGGGCGGCCCCGCCGCCGGACCGCCCGCGCGACGGTCCATCTGGCCGTCGATTCACCCCCGTCTCGTCGAGCTCATCCGCGCGCACCGCTCGACGATGATCTTCGTCAACAGCCGGCGGCTGGCGGAGCGGCTCGCCTCGGCGGTGAACGAGACCGCCGAGGAGGAGATCGCGCTCGCGCACCACGGCTCGATCGCGCGCGAGAAGCGGCTCGAGATCGAAGATCGCCTGAAGCGCGGCGAGCTGCCCGCGATCGTCGCCACGTCCTCGCTCGAGCTCGGGATCGACATGGGCGCCGTCGACCTCGTCGTCCAGATCGAGGCGCCGCCCTCCGTCGCTTCCGGGATGCAGCGGATCGGGCGGGCGGGTCACTCGGTCGGCGCGGTGTCGCGCGGCGTGATCTTCCCGAAGTACCGCGGGGATCTCCTTGCTTCCGCCGCCGCGACGATCCGGATGCGCGAGGGGAAGATCGAGGAGACCTTCTATCCGCGCAACCCGCTCGACGTCCTCGCGCAGCAGATCGTCGCGATCGCCGCGATGGACGAGGTCGGAGTCGAGGACCTCTACGCGCTCGTGCGGCGGGCCGCGCCGTTCGCCGACCTTCCGCGCGGGTCGTTCGAGGGGGTCCTCGACATGCTCTCCGGACGCTACCCCTCCGACGAGTTCGCGGAGCTGAAGCCCCGCATCGTGTGGGACCGGATCGGCGGAAAGGTCCGGGGGCGCGAGGGCGCGCGGCGCGTCGCGGTTGTCAACGCGGGCACGATCCCGGACCGCGGCCTGTATGGAGTGTTTCTCGCGGGCGCCGACGAGAGCGGGAAGAGCCGCCGCGTCGGCGAGCTCGACGAGGAGATGGTCTTCGAGTCGCGCCCGGGGGAGGTGTTCCTGCTCGGTGCGTCGAGCTGGCGGATCGAGGAGATCACGCACGACCGGGTCATCGTGACGCCTGCGCCGGGAGAGCCGGGGAAGATGCCGTTCTGGCACGGGGACCGCCCCGGCCGGCCGCCCGAGTTCGGGCGTGCGATCGGGGAGCTCACGCGGACGCTCGCCGCCGAGACCCGGCGCGACGCGGTCAAGCGGCTGACGGCGGATCACGGCCTCGACCCGCGCGCCGCGTCGAACCTGCGCGCCTACGTCGAGGAGCAGAGCGCGGCGACGGGGGAGGTGCCGAGCGACCGCACGATCGTCGTCGAGCGATACCTCGACGACATGGGGGACTGGCGCGTCTGCATCCTGTCGCCGTTCGGTGCCCGCGTGCACGCGCCTTGGGCGACGGCGGTGCTGGCGAAGCTCGCACACGGGGAAGTCGCGGGGACAGGCCCTGCGGGCCTGCAGCCGCCACAGTTCAAAAACGCGTCCGAGGCCGAGATGCTCTGGTCCGACGACGGGATCGTGTTCCGGCTGCCGGAGTCCGACGAGCCCCCGGCGGCCCCGGACTTCTTCCCCGCGCCGGACGAAGTGGAGGAGCTCGTCACGCGGAGCCTCGGCGGCACCTCCCTCTTCGCCGCGCGGTTCCGGGAGAACGCGGCGCGCGCGCTCCTCCTCCCGCGCCGCCACCCGGGGCGGCGCAGCCCGCTGTGGGCGCAGCGGAAGCGCGCCGCCGACCTGCTCGCCGTGGCGTCGCGCTACGGCTCCTTTCCGATCCTTCTCGAGACGTACCGCGAGTGCCTGCGCGACGTGTTCGATCTCCCGGGCCTCGTCGACATCCTTCGAAGAGTCTCGACGCGGCGCCTGCGCGTCGTCACCGTCGACTCGCGCACGCCTTCTCCCTTCGCGGCGTCGCTCCTCTTTTCCTACGTCGCGAACTTCATCTACGACGGGGATGCTCCGCTCGCGGAGCGTCGCGCGCAGGCGCTCTCGGTGGACCAGGCGCAGCTCCGGGAGCTTCTCGGCGAGGCCGAGCTGCGCGAGCTGCTCGACGCGCGCGCGATCGACGAGCTCGAGCGAACGCTCCAGCGCCTCGAGGTTCGTCCGGTGTCGAACCCGGACGGCCTGCACGATCTGCTCCTCTCTCTCGGGGACCTGACCGAAGAGGAGATCCGCATCCGCGTGTCCCCGCCGGAAGCCGCCACCCACTGGCTGCGCCGGCTCGTTACCGAGCGGCGCGTGATCGCGGTGACGATCGCCGGCGAGCCGCGCTTCGCCGCGGCCGAGGACGCCGCGCGGCTGCGGGACGCGCTCGGCGTCCCTCCGCCCTTGGGCCTTCCCGAAGCCTTTCTCGAGGACGTGGGCGACCCGCTCGGCGACCTCGTCTCCCGCTGGGCGCGCACGCACGGTCCCTTCCGGGCCGAAGACCTCGCGGCGCGGATCGGTCTCCCGCTCGCTCCGGTCCGTACGGCTCTCGAGCGACTCGCGGAGGAAGAGCGCGTCGTCGAGGGGGATTTCCTCCCCGGCGGACGCACGCGCGAGTGGTGCGACGCGGAGGTCCTGAAGTCGCTCAAGCGGCGGTCGCTCGCGAAGCTCCGCCGGGAGGTCGAGCCCGTCGACCCGCCCGCGTTCGCGCGCTTCCTGCTGGAGTGGCAGAACGTCACCCGGCCACGTGCGGGTCTCGACGCGCTTCTCTCGGTCGTCGAACAGCTCCAGGGCGCCGCAATTCCGGCGTCCGTTCTCGAGACCGAGGTACTCCCCGCGCGGATCTCCGGCTACAAGCCGGCGGACCTCGACCTCCTCTGCTCCGCGGGGGAAGTCCTCTGGCGGGGGGTGTCGCCGATCGGGCCGCACGACGGCCGCGTCGCGCTGTACCTGCCGGACCGGTACGGCCTGCTCGCGCCGTCCTCCGGTCGCGCCGAGGGCGGCCTCGCCGGGCAGGTGCGGGACCTCCTCGCGCGGCGGGGGGCGCTCTTCTTCTCCGACCTCGTCGCCGAGATGGGGGCCTTCCCGCGCGAGCTCGTCGACGCCCTCTGGGACCTCGTCTGGGCGGGCGAGGCGACGAACGACACGCTCGCGCCGCTGCGTTCCTTCGTGCGAGGGCCCGCGGCCCGCGCGGGGCGACGGCAGTTCCGGGGTCGCTCGTTCCGGTCCCGCCGCGCGGGACCTCCGGGGAGCGAAGGCAGATGGTCGCTCCTGCCTACCGGTGACCCCGGAAGGAAGGTGCCGAGCGAAACCGAGCGACGCGCCGCGATGACGATGGCGCTCCTCGAACGCTGGGGAGTCCTGACGCGCGAGGCGGCCCACGCCGAGGATCTGCCGGGCGGTTTCTCCGCGGTGTACCCCGTCGCGAAGGCGATGGAGGAGGCGGGACG
>Ga0079218_10000176_pt1 | contig 15999 bp, 13 predicted proteins | sample NCCompost_FD_77181 | JGI IMG/M metagenome (GOLD analysis project Ga0079218, IMG submission 77181) | Agricultural soil microbial communities from Utah to study Nitrogen management - NC Compost | ecosystem: Environmental > Terrestrial > Soil > Agricultural land | place: USA: Utah | collected... | reverse complement strand
GGGCATGGGGCATGGGGCACGGAGGGCTGATGCAGAAAACTCACTGTGGGTTTCCTCAGACCCCATGCCCCAAGCCCCATGCCCCATGCCCGTGCTGAGACAGCCGGTTCGTCCCATGGGCTCAAATCCCACCCCCTTTGGGCTTAGAACTTTTCAACGACACCAGCTGGCGTCCAGAAGCGCGCTTTCTAGGCCAAATCTCATGAAATTCCCCGCCTCAGGGGGTGAGCCTCGACCCTCCTTCCGGTTAGATTGAAGCTCACCCGTGGAGAGGTAGAGCATGATCGAGGCGTTTGAATTCGCGGATGGCGACAAGACATACCGTTGCCAGGTCCGCACGCCGGCAGGCAGTGGTGAGTCGTGGTGGTGGTTCACCGTTTCCGGCGACCAGCAGAACTACGCACCCTTCCGGGCCGAGAAGGGCGACACCAAGAAGAGCGTTCAGCCGCGCGTCGTCAGCTTCTACAAGCACCGCTTGGCGAGACTCGCCGAGCCACCCGTGCAGCGCAATCGCGGCCGTCCGCCTGGAAGCAAGAACCAGACGACGACTGAGGCGACTGAGGCCACTGAAGTTACGGCCTGATCGATCGTTACATCAATTGAAAGCAATAGCGGGGCTGCGGATTCCTTTCTGCAGCCCCGCAACGCGTTCCAGGACATCGCCAGGCACGAGAAGGCTGTCGGCGATCGCAGCGATCTGCTCCGCGTCACGCCACGCCCGCTCCAAAGCGGCCAACTCTCCGTTCAAGGCGCGACGCTCCCCATCTTCCTGCAACGACATCTCCAAAGCCAGACGGTTTTCGACCCGCAGCTGTGTGAAGAATCCGCTGGCGCGGTTGGCTTTTTCGAGCGCTTCATTGATGTAATACTCGGCACTCCCCGCGCTGTCGATCATCTCGATCGCGCCGGTTACTTGATTCTGGTCGCCTCCAAAGGGACTCAACGCTGGGATCACGTGAGCGATCACGCGACGGACTTCAGGGCCACGCAGTAACTCGACGCCTTCAGAATGATGGAAGGCCAGCCCGTATTTCCGCGGCCCGCCGTCGGGAAAAATGCGCATCGCCTCGGCGTGGTCCTGTGTGAGGATTCGCAGACGATCGCCGACCCTGATTTTCGTGGCCCGGCGGCGTTTATGTCCCTCATCGCCGATCCAGAGTCCGGCGGCGTAGGCCATCGCAAAGGCCAGCCCTCCGAAACCCGCGACCGCGATTCCCGCCGTCAACCCGAGTGCTCCGGTGACGACGCCTCCAGCGGCCAGCCCGGTTCTTACGCGTCGCTTCGAGAAGCGGCTTCCATACCGCCAGGCAGCGAACTCCGGCCACAGCGGTTTTCCAATACGGATGAGCGTAACTCCGCTGCGCAATTCGGCGAGCCCGATGTTTTCAGTGGAGATCCGGATACGCGTGCGGCGAAACTGACGTTCACATTCGTCGATCGCTTCCCAGCGCTCCTCGAGTGCCGTGAGATTCCACCTCGCGCAGTGGGCACAAACCACCCATAGCCGTCCCTTGCTGCTGTCAAAAGCGAGCCGTTTTCCTACCTCGAACTTTGAAAGCAGCTCATTGCGGCCGAGATTGCCGTGGCAATAGAGGCAGGATGAATACATGGCGCTACGCTACTGGCGGTGCTGGTCGGGGGATAGATCAGGTTTTGCGACGTCGCGTTAACAAACGATGAAGATGACACCTGTCGGGACTGAGTGAACGGCGACAGCGTTGAGGCCGTAATTGTCCGAGCCAAATGGAGATGTTCATGAAACGGTCTTCCGTTCGTAAGCGCCTGACCCTCGCCTTCGTTCTGGTCGTTGCCGTAGCAGGTTCGTCGGCAGCTCAGGCTCCCTACTATCCGTCTTCCAGCAGCTGGGAGAAGCGGACCGCCGAGCAGGTTGGGCTGTCGCAGTCGTCAGTCGATTCTGCGGTGAAGCTCGCTATCGCTGCCGAGTCCACCACTCCCCGCAACCTGCTCGAGAATCACGTCGCGTCGTCGTTCGGTCGTGAGCCGCACAGCGAAGCGGTCGGCCCCTTCACCGTGCGCGGTGGCTCGTCTGGCCTGATCATCCGGCGCGGCTACATCGTCGCTGAATGGGGGGATGCTGATCATCCCGAAAACACTTTCAGCGTCACGAAGAGTTTCGTCTCGACGACGATCGGGCTGGCGTATGATCGCAAGATGATCCGGAACCTCAACGACCCGGTACGACTGTACATGCCGCCGGTCGTGGCCCTCAAGGGCGTACCGTCAGGCGCGGCGGCCCTCGCTCCCGTCCCGCCTAACGCCATGGGCGCCGCGAATGGCGCAAGGGACTCCAGCCCGAAAGGTGTGGCGTACGACGCCTTCGACGTACTCGAGCCCTTTGAATCGGAGCACAACCGCAAGATCACGTGGGACCACTTGCTCCGTCAGACGAGCGACTGGCAGGGGACATTGTGGGGAAAACCTGACTGGGCTGATCGTCCGCAGGGAGACGTGGAGCAGTGGAAGGTCCGGAAACGCAATGAGCCAGGAACCGTTTACACCTATAACGACGTGCGGGTGAATGCGACCGCACTCGCCTCCCTCATGGTCTGGCGTCGTCCGCTGCCACAAGTCCTGCGCGAATACGTGATGGATCCGATTGGCGCATCGAACACGTGGCGCTGGTACGGCTACGACAATTCCTGGATCGTGGTCGACGGCCAACTCGTGCAATCGGTGGCCGGCGGCGCGCATTGGGGCGGCGGCATGATCATCAACGCCCGGGATATGGCGCGCTTCGGGTTGCTCACGCTGCGTAACGGAAAGTGGGGCGACAAGCAAATCCTGTCCGAGGAATGGATACGCCTGGCGACGACGCCCGGGGTGAGCACCGGCTACGGATTCATGAATTACTTCCTGAACACGGGACGCCGCGCGATGCCGAGCGCGCCCGAACAGTCGTACCAGCACCGCGGCGCCGGGAACAACATCATCTACGTCGATCCGGTGAACGATCTGGTTGTTGTGGCCCGCTGGATCAACAGTGTGCGGTCGATGGATGGGGTGATCAAGCAGCTGCTGGTGGGGATCAACTAGGGCATGGGGCATGGGGCATGGGGCATGGGGAACGGCTGACCCCATGCCCCAGGCCCCATGTCCCATGCCCCATGCCCCAGGCCCCATGCCCCATGTCGAAATGCTCGGACTCCATTCGACTAATCGGTCATCAGGGACCACTCACAGCCAAGGAGACCACCCATGAAATACCTCTGCCTCATCTACGAAAACGAGAAGACGTACGAGACCATGCCCAAGGAAGAAGCCGACGCGGTCTTCGGCGAATACTTCTCTTTCACAGAAGGCATCAAGCAGAGTGGCAAATACGTTGGCGGCGAAGCGCTGCAGCCGACGCAAACAGCGACCACGGTCCGCATCCGCAACGGAAAGTTGGCGACTACCGACGGTCCGTTCGCGGAGACGAAGGAGCAGCTCGGCGGCTACTACCTGATCGAAGCCCAGGATCTGAACGACGCGATTCAGGTTGCCGCGAAAATTCCTGGCGCACGCTATGGCGCGGTCGAAGTCAGGCCGATTGTGGACTTTAGTCAACAGCAGGCTTGAACCAGCGCGCAGCGAGCAGCGATAGGCGAGTAGCAGGCGATTAGCGATCGGCGATTAGCGAGCAGCAAGCGATCAGGACATGGGTACAGGACCCGGCTAATTGCTAATCGCTTGCTGTTCGCCGGTCGCTGCTCGCTGCCTGCTTGCTATTCGCTGTTCGCTTGTCGCTGCTCGCTCTCGTTACTTCCACCATGCCCGTCGATCTGGACCACGTCCGCTCGCGGATCGACGAGATTTACCGATCCGACTCCCGCCGCGTCCTGGCGACACTGATCCGGCTTCTTGGCGATTTCGATCTCGCCGAAGAAGCGCTGCAGGATGCGTTTTCGGCGGCGCTCGAGCGATGGCCACAGGACGGGATTCCGGCGAATCCGCGCACATGGCTGGTATCGACCGGGCGTTTCAAGGCGATCGACCGGCTGCGCCGGCGTGCGACGTTCGACACGACCCTGGCGCCCGTGCTGCGCCGGGTCGGCGACGCGGTCGAGCAGCCCGAGTTGGATGACGACTCCGTCCAGGACGATCGGCTCAGGCTGATCTTCACCTGCTGTCACCCCGCGTTAGGCATGGACGCACAGATCGCCCTCACCTTGCGCGAGGTGTGCGGCCTGACCACCGAGGAGATCGCGCATGCGTACCTGACGCCGCCGCCGACCCTTGCCCAGCGTATCGTGCGGGCGAAAGCGAAGATCCGCGATGCCCGGATCCCGTACCAGGTCCCGACCCGCGCTGACTTTGCGCCCCGGCTCCAGAGCGTGCTTCACGTGATCTACCTCGTGTTCAACGAGGGGTATTCGGCTTCGTCAGGCACGGCCATCACGCGGCATGACCTCTCGGCGGAAGCGATCACGCTGGGACGATTGCTCGTTGAGCTGATGGAAGAGCCGGAAGCAATCGGACTGCTGGCGCTGATGCTCCTGCACGACGCGCGCCGGGCGGCACGCGTGTCACCGGACGGAGAGCTCGTCCTGCTCACGGAACAGGATCGTTCCCTCTGGAATCGCAAGCAGATCTACGAAGGGTGCAATCTCGTGGAGCGAGCGTTGCGCTCGGGACGTTATGGCGCGTATTCGCTGCAAGCAGCCATTTCCGCCGTGCACGGTGAGGCGAAAACCGCTGATGCAACGGACTGGCCGCAGATCGTTGGCCTGTATGACGTGCTGATGCGGATCGAGCCGACTCCCGTCATCGAATTGAATCGTGCCGTCGCTGTGGCGATGAAAGATGGACCGGACAAGGGGTTGGAGCTCATCGACGCGATCTTCGGTCGTGGTGAGCTGAACGACTACACCTTCGCGCACTCGGCACGCGCCGACCTGTTGCGTCGTCTCGATCGCCGCGCCGAAGCGCTCGCCGCCTACCAACGCGCGCTCGAACTGACAACGCAGGAACCGGCGCGGCGCTTCCTCTCCCGCCGAATTCGGGAGCTGGACCAGCGGTGAGCTCGCTGGCGCGACCCTCACGAGTCACTTCGCGGTACAACTCACGGGCGATTGTAAATCCGCCCGGTTCAGGCTGTATTGCCGGGGAATCCCACGATGGAGCTCCCGATGCTTATCACGAAATCCATAACCGTCGCCCGTCCACGTAGTGAGGTTTACGCGTTCTGGCGCGATTTCGAGAACCTGCCGCGCTTCATGCATCACGTGGAGTCTGTCCAGAACCTCGGCGGCGGCCGCTCCCACTGGGTTGCGAAGGGGATCGCCGGCACGGATCGTGAGTGGGATGCCGAGCTGGTGGAAGACAAGCCTAACGAACGCGTCTCGTGGCGGACTATCGGTGACGACAACACCGCCCGGCATACGGGTACCGTCTCGTTCCTGTCGGTCGGCGATAGCGCCACCGAGGTTCGCGTGGACATCGAATACGACCCGCCGGCCGGCGCGTTGGGCGCGTCCGTGGCACGACTCTTCGGCGAGGAGCCGAGCCAGCAGATCGAGGAAGACCTGGAACGCTTCAAGCGCGTGCTCGAGACTGGTGATACCGAGCGGTCGTACCAGCGCACGGAAGGCGTTGCCGACATCGGCGTGCCGCATCAGGAACCCGTAGAACCAAAGAATCGCGAAGTCGACCCAGACCTTCGCTTCTAAAAGGAAGGGATCAGAGTCGGGGTATGGGGCACGGGGTATGGGGCATGGGGCTCGGGGAACAGCTCCCCCCCATGCCCCATGCCCCATGCCCCATGCCCCCGTGGCCCCGGGTTCAGAATTCGCGGCGGACGGACTTGGCGGTGCTGTCCGATACGAGGAGCCATCCCGGTTTGTCCTTTACCCCGCGGACCAGGACCCACCAGCGCGTCACTGGATCGCGAACAACAGAGACGCTTTCCCGGCCGAACCCGGGACAGGGCTGCGCGTCAATAACGCTGTTCTGCACACGGACGAAACAAGTTCCTTCCGCACGGTACTGCAGGAATTCCACGGTTGACGACGCAGCCAGCGGGATGGAGATCTCAGCCTCGTTAGGCCTATAGTACCGGTCGAGCGTGAGGTGTTGCACGTGGCCGAGGTCGCGACCCTTCAGCTCGAGTGAGCTGTGGGTCCGGATCGTCCCGGATTCAATGGTCTGATATCGTGTCGAGTCGAACGCGACACGTTGCCCGACTCGCCCGCGGAGTGTGTCGACAACACTGGACGTGGGATCCGGCTCCGAATACACAGGAAGCGCCGGGCGTCGCATTTCGATGACCGGGATCCCTTCCCCCGGCCACAAGTCGGACGCGAACACAACGCTCTCCGCCGCGCGCGCCGAAGACGCCAGCAACGGTTCACCCTGCCCGGTACAGCCGGCGATCCAGAGCGCGCAAAGTTGCACCACACCGTCGCGGGTTTTCATGCCGTGTGCGTACCCCGGCGTTTGCAGATCCGGCCTCACAGTTGACCACCGCTACCGCTCGGTCCGTCACCGCAGAGAGTCCGTCCCCTTGCACTTCTACAAGAGTTCGGATACCGTCGTTCCTGTAGAAGCCGGAGGGGAGACGAATCCCCCCCATCTGCCCGCCTGCCCGCCAATGCCCCCCATCGATCTCCCCCAGGGAACCCTCGACCTCCTGATCCTGAAAGCGCTCTCCCTGCAGCCGATGCATGGATGGGCGATTTCGGAACGGTTGCACCAGGTCTCTCGCACGACGCTGCAGGTGCCGCAGGGGTCCCTCTACCCGGCGCTGCATCGCCTCGAACGACGTGGTCTCATCAAGGCCGAGTGGGGCGCCTCCGACAACAACCGGAAGGCGAAGTACTACGAGTTGACCCGCGCCGGCCGGAAGCAGCTCGCCGCCGAAACCGACGCCTGGGAGCAGCTGACCACCGCGGTGGCCCTCGTCCTCGACCAGGCCTGAGGCCGGACCTAACGATGCGACAAGCGCTCAACGACCTACGGTACCGCCTGCGCGCCCTGTTCCGGCGTGACGCGATGGATCACGAGCTCGAAGCGGAGCTGCAGTTCCACCTCGACAAGGAGGCCGACAAGCATGTTCGTGCCGGCCTGTCGCCTGACGAGGCGCGGAGGCGGGCCCGAGCATCCTTCGGAGCCAGGGAAGGCGTGAAGGACGACACGCGGGACGTGCGCGGACTGGTGGCCCTCGAGACCCTGGTGCAGGACGTCCGTTATGCGGCTCGCGGTCTCACGGCCCGCCCGGTTTTCACCGCCGGCATTGTCCTGACCCTGGGCCTCGGCCTCGGCGCAAACGCGGCAATGTTTGGCATCGTGGATCGCCTGTTGTTCCGGACGCCCGATGATTTGCGTGATCCGTCGACGCTGCATCGCGTCTACACGTCGTTCCTGGCCGACGGCGAAAAGCGGATCGATCGAAACCTCGCGTTTCCCGTTTACCTGGATTTCGCCCGGGCATCGCGCTCGATCGAGGCATTTTCGGCCTTCCAGACGTTGCAGACGGCGGTTGGCGATGGTGCGGAGACTGAACAGATGCGAGTCACCGTCGCCAGCGCGAACTACTTTCCGCTTTTCAACGCCCGGCCGATACATGGACGATTTTTTAACGCGTCCGACGACAGCCTGCCGGTCGGATCGCCGGTCGTTGTCCTCGGTTATGGCTTCTGGCGCGCACGCTACGGCGGCGATCCTGGCGTGCTCGGGAAGACACTGCGCGTCGGCCAGAGCGTCCGTACGATCATCGGTGTTGCACCCGAAGGCTTCGTGGGACTCAACGACCAGGGAGTGCCCGCGGCCTGGATTCCGATCACGAGCTACGCACACGAACGACGCGGCACGGCATATCCGGCGAATTACGGTTGGAGCTGGCTCGAGCTTGTCGCAAGGCGCCGCCCGGGAGTGAGCGTCGCGACGGCAGAGGCCGACCTGACGCTCGCGTTCCATGAAAGCTGGCGCCGCGAAGCCGTGTCACAACCGGGCATCGGTACGCCGGACAGCGCACGTGCGGCGGTCACGCTCGGTCCACTGCAGTTCAATCGCGGGCCGCAGGCGGGCCAGGATGCCCAGGTCGCCCGGTGGATCCTGGGCGTTTCGTTGATCGTGCTGCTCATCGCCTGTGCCAACGTCGCCAACCTGTTGTTGTCGCGGGCGGTTTCCCGGCAACGGGAGATCGCCGTCCGGCTCGCGTTAGGCGTCAGTCGCGCCCGGTTGATCCGCCAACTGCTGACGGAGAGCTTCATCCTGGCGGTTGCCGGCGGCGTGACTGGACTGGCGTTTGCCAATTGGGGATCGGCCGCATTGCGCAGTTTTTACTTCACTGCCGAGGAATCCGTCGCCGTGGCGAGCGATGTCCGGACCCTGTTGTTCGCCGGCGTGGCTACCATCGTGGTGGCCCTCCTCACCGGCCTGGTCCCCGCGCTCCAGGCCGGGCGCGGTGATCTCGCGCGCGCACTGAAGGTGGGCTCGCGCGAAGGGACGTATCGTCGCGGTCGCGCCAGGGTGGTTCTGCTCGTGTTCCAGGCAACATTGTCGGTCGTGCTGCTTGTTGGCGCGGGACTTTTTGTCCGGAGCCTGCGCAACGTCCAGGGATTCCGCCTCGGATACGACGCCGATCGCATCGTGTTCGCGGGCGCCAACCTTCGCGGCACGCGGCTCAATCCCGGGGACCTCAATGCCCTGAACGAGCGGATGGCACGTGCCGCCCGGGAAATACCGGGCGTGACCCACGTGTCGCTGGCGGAATCGGTGCCGTTTTACAGCAATGAGAGCCGCGGACTGTGGGTCCCCGGCGTGGATTCCATCCGCCGCCGCGGCCGGTTCGTTCTCCAGGCGGGAGGCCCCGACTACTTTGCGACGTTAGGCACGAGGATTCTCCGCGGGCGGGCCTTCGACGAATCCGATCGCGCCGGATCGCCGCGCGTAGTGGTCGTCAGCGACGGAATGGCGCGCGCCCTCTGGGAAAATGCCGACCCGATCGGCAAGTGCATCCGGATCAGCGCCGACACCGCCCCCTGCACCACGGTCATCGGCGTGGCCGAAGAGGTGCGCCTGCGGACGCTCACCGATGCCCGCGAGTACACCTATTACCTGCCTGCCACGCAATATGGCTCGCCGGTGAGCCCGCAGTTGTTCGTGCGTATCCAGGGTGAGGCGGCCGACTTCGTCGACCCCATCCGGCGCCGGCTCCAGCGCGAAATGCCCGGGTCGGCGTTTGCGGCAGCGATGCCGCTCGATCGGCTCATCGATCCGGCGCGACGCTCCTGGAAGTTCGGCGCGACGATGTTCGTCGCCTTCGGCGGGCTCGCGCTCGTGCTGGCCGCCATCGGCCTGTATTCGCTCATCGCCTACGACGTCGCCCAGCGCACGCAGGAACTCGGCGTGCGTCTCGCGTTAGGCGCTTCGATGGGTGACGTGGTGAAGCTGGTGATGTCGAGCGGCGTGCGCCTCGTCGTGGTCGGACTGGTGCTGGGTGGCGGGCTGGCGCTGTGGGGCTCCAGGTGGATGGAATCGATGATGTTCCAGCAGTCACCGCGGGATCCTGTCGTGTTCGGGATCGTGACGCTCGTGTTGCTGGCGGTCGCCCTGCTTGCGAGCTTCGGGCCGGCGCTGCGCGCGGCGCGCGTGGACCCGAATACGGCGCTACGGTCCGACTGACGTGGCCCTCGGGGAGCGCTGGGCGTTTTCCAGGAGTTGCAGCAGCTCCGCCGAGTTGACGGGTTTGACGACGTGGGTGTCGAAGCCCGCTTCCCGCGAGCGCTGCCGGTACGTCTCCGCGCCCCACCCGGTCACGGCCACGACCAACACGTCCTTGCCCCACGGCTGCTCGCGAAGCCGGCGGCACGCCTCGTAGCCGTTCAACTTCGGCAGCCCCAGGTCGAGCAGCACCACGTGCGGACGGAAGCGTTCGGCCGCGGCCAGCGCCTCATGCCCGTCGTTTGCGGTCACGGTGGTGTGACCGGCCAGCTCCAGGATCCGGGCCAATGATGTCGCACCATCTTCGTTGTCATCAACGATCAGCACGCGGCGTGACACCGTGCGCGTCCGGTGCGACTCGGTGGCCCCGTTGGATGCCCCGACCGGAAGCGGCGCGGCCGCGGGAAGCCTGACGATAAACTCGCTTCCCTTCCCGTTTCCATCGCTGCGCGCCTCGACCGAGCCGCCATGCATCTCGACAAGCGTCTTGACGAGGGTGAGACCGATGCCGAGTCCACTCACCGAACGTTCGAGCGTGGTGTCGCCCTGCATGAACAGGTCGAAGATGCGGGGCAGCTCCTCGCTGGAAATGCCGATCCCGTCGTCGCGAATCCGCATGATGTGCTGCGCGCCCGGCTCGACATGTACCATGATGCGTCCGCCGTTGGCGGTGAACTTTGACGCATTACTGAGGATGTTGCCGACCACCTGCGCCAGTCGCGTGAAGTCGGCGTGCACGAGCGCCGGCGCCGACGGCAGGGAGACGTCGAGGCGCTGTTCCTTCTCCGCCATGAGTGGCCCCACCGCCTCACACGCCTGCCTGACGACGGCGGTCAGGTCGACCGACTCGCGGACCAGCTCGATCTTGCCCCTCGTAATGCGGCTCACGTCCACCAGGTCATCCACCAGCCGGACGAGCTGGCCCACCTGGCGCTGCAGCATGTCGGCGGTGAACCGGACAGCGTCCGCCGAGGCGTCGCTATACTGAAGCACATGGACCGCGTTCTGGATCGGGGCGAGTGGGTTGCGCAGTTCATGCGCCAGCATCGCCAGGAACTCGTCCTTCATGCGATCCGCGCGAAGCCGGTCACCTTCGGATTGCGAGCGCTCGATGAAGTCGGCCGCCATGCGCGCGAGCAGGTCGAGATGCCGCACCTCACGTTCCGACAACCGGTGAGGACGCGTGAAATGCGTATTCAAGACGCCAAGCAGCCGGCCGTCGCGACTCATCAACGGCGTCGACTGGAACGCCCGGATGCCATCATTCAAAAGCACCTGCAATTCCGTGGACCCACGCCAGTTGGCGTCCGCGTCCAGGTCGGGAACTGCTACACGTTCGCGAGTGCCGACCACGGCCTCGCAGCCGTACGGAGCGCCTCGCTCCGCGAAGAAGGCCACGAATTCTGCACCGAAGCCCTGATGGACGAAGATCTTTAGTGCCCGGACCTCCGGATCGTAAAACTGAATGTTGCCCTTCGTCGTCCCGGTGAGCTCGATGGCCGCCGAGAGGATTTCGCGGAGCAGCGAGTTGAGGTCTCCGCTCTGGACCAGCCGGGTGCTCAGCGCCTGCAGGCGCGACATCGCCACCAGTTCGGCGGCTCGCTCCATCTCCGCCTGTCGCCGCGCAGTGATATCGTGAAAGTACACCGCCATCGCGTCATCACCCGACGGATAGACGCGGTTCGCGAACCAGCGGCCAACTCCTTCATTGTAATTCTCGAACTCCACGTTCACCCGTGCCTCCCTGGCACCGTGCAGCGCCTCGTAGGCAGTTCCTCCCACCGCCTCGGGAAATATGTCCCAGATCTTCCGGCCGACGAGTTGCGCGGGCGTCGTGTTGAGTAACCTGGCGGCTTCGGCGTTGACGAACGTGTATCGCCATTCCCGGTCGAAGGTGACGAAGCCGTCGGCAATGCTCTCGAGCGTGGTGCCTAACCGTTGCTGGCTGGCACGCAACGCCGACTCGTGCCGCTGGATGGTCCGGAGGAACCAGAACAGGACGCCGAGGAACAGGATAATGAGGACCAGCACCAGCATCGCGACGCCGAAACTCGTCTCATAGAGCCCCGAGCGTTCTCCCCACAGCCGGATCCAGCCGGCGAGCACCGGCATCCCGATGACGATGGGGATGCCCCGGCGCGCGACCGCGCCGGCGGCGCCGTCATCCAGCAACCAGTAGGTTGGAGGTTGCTCCGGCACCGCCGCCATGATGCCTAACGACATGGCCGCGATGAACGTCGACGTCTGCAACGCCACGGCGGTGAAGTACGGCAGGGAGAAGAGCCGGTCGGCGCCGTACAGGTATCCGGCCCATGACAGTCCCGCGATTGCCAGCGTGATGAACGCGAGGCGGGGGAGTACCGGGCGTGCCCGGTTTCCCAGCAGCAACGCGGTGCCGAGCAGCGTCCAGCTGATGGAGCCCGGTGGGCCCATGCGACCGGGGCTGACGGTGGTCGCGCGTCCCCATTCGCGGCCGAACATCAGGAGCGAATTCAGCCGCCCGAACTCAAATGCGAGGATGTACTGAATGAGGGCCGAGAAACCGATGAAGGCCACGACAGCCGCGAATACTCGTGAGGCGCGGTCATGACCCGTCACAAACAACAACAGCGACGCACCCGCGCTGAAAGTCGCCACCGCGGTATTCGGCTGGATCGAGATCCCGAGGTTGAACCAGTCGGTGAGCCCGGGAATGTTGGCCGGCCAGCCGATGAACGACACCAGGCCACCAACCAGCGCGTAAACTCCGAGGACGATTGCCGTCGTCCTGGGAGTTGAATGGGTCACACCTGCTTGCGTCGTCGTCGTCCGGGCTCCATCTGTGATGCTTCGCCGACATCGGCGATACGGAGAAAACTCAGGTCCCGATCACGACGGTCGCAAGAGAATCTGCTGCTCGTTTCCTGAAGCTTCTCTAAGACGCGCCAGGTCGAGCCCGCTAGTTCGTCTCTGGCTTTACGATTTTGCCGAGAAAGAGAACGGTTCCGGAGAGGCGTTCGCGGATCGCGAAGACAAACGGGCGGTCGATGCGGACGGGCATGGGCGCCGACGTGACACCGATGCCCACCACGGTCACGGCCGCGGCCTCGGTGCCCACTTCATTCACGTCGACAAACGCCTTCTGCTTGACGAAGTCGATGTACAGGTGCTCGCCCATCGACCGGCTGATCCTGGTGAATCGGGCGCCATCGGGCACGAAGGCCTGGCGCATGCCTAACGCCTTCAACTCATCGTTGAGCATGTCCTCCCAGGCCAGCCTGAATTTCGGAAGCGCGAGGTCGACGTCGGAGTCCCGCAGCTCGCCCAGGGTGCCTGTCCAGGTGCCGGCGCTCAGGCCGGTGACGAACGTATCCAGGTTCATACCCTCGTCAGGCAGCAGGATGGTCATCACGAACGCGTCGCCACCGTACGGCAACTCGGCCACCGTCGCGTTGGCCAGGCGTCCCTGTCGGAACCCGCCCTTCCGGTTCATCATGCGCACGGTGATGTCGCCGCCGGGCGCGTGAAAGACGTCGTCCACCGTCTGCGTGGTCTTGAAGGCCGCGCGCCAGTCCCCCTTGAAGTAGATCGCGTTCATCAGGAGCATCACGATCTGCGCCTCGATCGTGTCGAGCACACGCGGAATTTTTCCGTTCGTATTCCGGCTCGCCCAGTCATTGACCGTGTCCACAGCCTCGGCGCGCCGAAAGTCGAGGCCCTTCACCTCCGCGTCGAAGTATTCCCGGGACTCGCTGAGAAACGTCGGCTCGACGGCGGTGCCCATGTCGGCAAGGTCGTAATAGACGGCGTTCGCGATCCTGAACTCTACTTTGGGATCGAGTTCGCGCAGCAACGCGATCAGCGACTTGTATGAGCTGTTGAGCTCCTGGTAACTCCGCGGCCCAAAACCAAGCGAGGAGCGCATCTCCTCGAACGTCGTCCCTTCGGCGCCGTTCATCGCCATGCCGAGCGCCATCGACGCGCTGAGGGGAGAAAGGAAGACGTTTTCGCCACCGAAGGACTTATTCACTTCCTTCAGCAGGTTCGTGCCGAAGGAATTCGCGGCCGCGATCATTTCCGATTCGACCGCGGTGAGCTGTCGTGGAAGCGCGTCGATTTCGGGCGGCGTTCCGTCGGGAGCGGCGGGGTCGCCACAGGCGAGTAGCGCGGCGCTGACAACCGTAGTGAATGACTTCACGCGGTGCATCGTTTGAATCCTCCGGAGACAACGGGTGGTGCTCCTTCCCTGACACTCACCCCAGTGTCTTCCCTCATGGCCCCCGTTGCACGAATCGAGTGTTTCCGGGACCCGGATTACGCCGGTAGTCGGATCCGCCAGCGCAGCGTTCCGGCGTCCTCCTGCCAATCGGGCGGGTCGACGCCGAGGACCTTTGCCAGTTTCGCTGCATAACGGGACCAGCGCTGGGGGGATCCTCCCCCGGACCCGAACCTGTCATTCCGGGTTTCGGCAACGAGCCACGACGCGCCGTCTTCAGTCGTCGTGCGCTCGGCAGTGAGGTGGAGGGTCGCGGGCGAAGCCAAGCCGCGTTCACCGAGTTCCTTGCATCCCGCCAGCCAGATCCAGGTGAGCAGCGACGCCTGTTCAGCGGTAAGTGTCAGATCTGCAAAACGTGGCTCAACGGCGACACCCCTGGGTAACACCGACGCTGTGAACTTGCCGGTAAGCCTCCACCACTCATCCAGCGATTGACGCCGCATTGGATTCAGCATTCCAGAACCGTCCGGCCCCCGCGCAAATCTGGCAGCGCGGGTGGCCAAGCGCACTTCTTCAGCAATTTCACGAAGCGCGCCCAGGTCCTGGTCCGGAATCGTGCGCGCCATGGCCGCTGCTCGCAGGTCCAAAGCGCTGGCGATTCCACCGAGCTCATGGGCAAGGGTGGAAATAACATCGCGGTTCAGCTCCGCGTTTTCGGCGGAGAGGTCCAACGGGCTAGCGCGTTTCTTGCCACTGGCCAAGATGCACCTCATAGCGGAGGTTTCTGTACTCCATTAAACCTTGGATGATCAGGAATGCTCCTTCATCTGCTCCGGGGAAACTTCGATGCTGCAGGAAGCCGTGACAACACCGACCAGGGCAACGATGGGTTCTGAAAACATCAGAATCCTGCTGGTCGACGACCACACTATCCTCCGCGAAGGTTTGGCCGCGGTATTGAATGCAGTCGACGGTTTCGAAGTCATCGGACAGGCCGCCGACGGAAAGGCGGCTCTCAGCGCATTCACAGAATTGCAGCCGGATGTGGCGATCCTGGACCTGCGGATGCGACCAATGGACGGCGTTGAACTTACGCGGCACATTCGCGAGCTGAGCCCCAACGCGCGAGTGATCCTGCTGACGACATACGACACCGATGAGGAGATCTTCCGTGGGCTGCGCGCCGGCGCGTCGAGCTACCTCCTGAAGGATGTCGATTCCACGCGTCTCGCGGAAACCATTCGTTCGGTGCACGCCGGACGCAAAGAGATTCCGCCCGAGATCGCGGCCAAGCTCGCTGACCACGTCGCATCGGAAACACTCACGCCGCGACAGGAGGAAGTGCTGCGCGGTGTCGCTGAAGGAAAATCAAACCTCGAGATCGCCAAGGCGCTGTTCGTGAGCGAAGGTACCGTGAAAGCCCACGTGAAGGCGATTCTGCAGAAGCTCGGCGCGCGCGACCGGACTCAGGCAATTACCATCGCGATCAAACGCGGACTCGTCAGGCCTCTCTGACGAATCCGCTGTTGCCCCACCGGGCGTAACCACACGTACCTCCCTGGCTGAATTGCGTGCACACTCCGGGCACGCGAACCTGCTGCCTCACATGGGTGAACGCCGCGGGCGCCGGTCGTCCGCCGCGTCTCCCAGAACTCCAGTGAGCGGGAGGAGATGCACATGGCACGCTACGAAGAGGAGCGCTACGGCGGACAGCGCGGCTCGACACGCCGCGGTGGATTCAATGACCGCGGGCGCGACGACGATTTCGAGCAGCAGGAACGCGACCGCTACCGCAGCAGCGAATACGGCCGCGAGTACGGCACGGAACGCGGTCGTGGCGGGAGCGAGGGGTGGAGGAACCAGGATGAGCGTGATTACGGGCGCTCGTTAGGCGGGCGGGAGTCATCCGAGCGGTACGATGAAGAGGACACGTATTCCGCCGGTGGCCGCGAAGGAAATCGTTATGGAACCGGTTCCGGGCAGGGGAGCCAGGGACGCTGGGGTTCGCAGCGCTACGGACAGGGATCTCAGGGCTCCGGTTACCAGGGCTCAATGGGCTATGGCAGTGGGCAGGGCGGGTATGGCGCCTCGCAGGGCTACCAGGGTTCGCAGGGTTACCAAGGCTCCCAGGGCTCCCAGGG
>Ga0079218_10000175_pt1 | contig 16020 bp, 13 predicted proteins | sample NCCompost_FD_77181 | JGI IMG/M metagenome (GOLD analysis project Ga0079218, IMG submission 77181) | Agricultural soil microbial communities from Utah to study Nitrogen management - NC Compost | ecosystem: Environmental > Terrestrial > Soil > Agricultural land | place: USA: Utah | collected... | reverse complement strand
AGGTGGATGGCAAGGAAGTTACGCTGAATGACCTAGAGATTGTGATCTCCGTCCAGCCCAAGAAGTGGGACTACGAGCTCGCCGGTGCCTTCACCACCAGCTGGCTTACTGACCCGGCCTTCGGGTTGGAGATGCGGGTACCGGAGGGAAGCGCGGACGGTGTAGAGAGAGCCTTCGTCATCCGAGACCGAGAGGCGGAAGACGAGGTACGCCTAGGCGTTGGAGTCTTCGCTCACGTGTTCCACACGTCCTTCCCTCACCTCGCTGGGACGTTCGGGCTGGGCATCAATGAAAGCAACCAGACAACGTATTTTACGGGTATCAGCTGGCGCTTCGGCGAGGCGGCGGCTCTGACCATTGGCTACTCTTGGGGCTCGGTCAAGCGGTTGCCTTCTGGTACTCGCTTCGACAGGCCAGTCGACGCCGGGATCCTAGGAAACCTTGGGTCGCGTACAGACGGAGATGTGTTCTTTGGCCTGTCCTACAAGTTCCTCAACCCGTCATCGGCCCTTGAGAAGCCTTTCCAGGAAGTCAAAGATAAAGAAGCGGGGGACGCCGAGAAGAAGTGAGGGGGCATCTGCGAATCATCGCGTTGCAGCGTGGAAAAAGACAGCAAGCGACGCTAGACGTCGGCAATGCGCTTGCCGCCCTGGCATTCTGCTCGCTTCTGCTACCCCCGGTTTTAGCGGGTCAGGAATCTCGCCACGAGACCACCGACGAGCAGCGGCTCTGGGTCTCCCGATCCGACTCGCTGCAGGCGCTATCGTCGGAGATTACCGGCCTCTATTACGCCCTGAAAAAGGCGGACGCGCTGCCGACGGCCAAGCACCAGAATGAAAAAGGTCACACCGTAGAGCAGCTGTTGCGAACGGAGGAGTTGTACTTTGGCGCCGCGTTTCCGAAGCCGATGGATGCTTTGGCCTGCTCTCTGAATCGTAACCACTGTCATCCGGAGAGCGACTCCACGGACCCCGGCGGGATGTCGTTCCGGTGGACTCACCAAGCGGGTGAAGAGATCGTACTTCCTAGTATTTCATTCGAGATCGGATACGGGCACATTCTTTACGAGAAAAAGGCGGGGGATCAGGTGTCGGAGCTGATAGTGAAGACTCTCGGCGGCTGCAAAACCTTCGATGCGTCGTGTCGGGAGCGGGTCGGCAGCATGAACAACGCGGGGGTTGAGGTTCTAAAAGCTGAGTACGTCGGGCCGGTGTGGTTGCCAACTCTGCAGGTGCGTACGCGTCTTGACCTAAGTAAGAAGCCCCAACTTCTAAGGGATCTAGACCGGAACCTCATTCCTCTAGCCACTGTCGTCGTTCCCAAAGGAGACATCACCGAGAAGGCAGCGGTTCCCCGCGAGGAGTCGTCGCCGAAACCAGAACTAGGAAGTCGTCACACGGATAGCTCACGCGAAACTGACGCATCCGCGTCAAGGGCGGCATTTGGGGACGCGGTTCGTGCGCCATCCGCTACAAGCGATCTGTCTCCAACCCTAAACGCACTGTCCATTCCCGATCGGAATGAGATCGACCCCTCTTCACAACGAGCGCTTCAATCGATGCTGGACGAACGCGGTGACATGGCGCGGGACCAACAAATCGTGTTCGATCTGATCTCGGCTCCGGGCCCTGACGAGCTGACCTCGCGGTTCGAACCCGTGGTGGCGGTGCTCGACACTCTCGTGGATGCCGCTCACTGTGCCTTCGGTGACCGTGTCTCCGCAAACAACCTGGACGAGGAAGAGATCATCAGGCTTGGCGAAGCGGATCGCACCCGATGCGGTGTCCCCGTGCCTGCCAACCGCACCGAAAGCTCCGACCACGGAACGCACGTCACAGGCCTCATCGTAGCGAAGGCTCATCCTGCCGAAGGTAATGCGAAGCTGCGCGGCCTAAATCCCTCGGCCAGAGTGGAAACCTTTCAGCTGCAAATCAATTCGGACGAATTCGACATTGCCGCAGCCACCCAACGACTGCTACTCGCTGCGAGGCGCATCCCGAAAGTCATCAACGCCAGCTTCTACTACGTCCCGCGCGAAGGGCAGAACGACACTTTTGCGGCCGAGTTGAAGAGGCTTCTCAAGCACACGCTGGTAGTTGCGGCGGCGGGCAACTCGGGGATGAGGCACGCCGGCCCCTGCGTGCCGTTGCCTGCGTGTCTTGACTTCGCAAACGTCATCTCCGTGGCGGCGCTGGACTTGTCGCCGAATGCCCCCGAGCCTTTACCAGACAGCGATTTCGGACCCAGGGTCGACATCGGGGTTCCCGCGCTTGACGTTCCCAGCACCGTGCGTGCAAATGGCATCGCGAGGCTTAGAGGCACCTCCCAGGCCGCGCCACTGGTTGCTGCTGCCGCATCCTTGATCTACGCGCGGAATCCATCCCTGGCACCGCTGAAGGTACGGAACCGCCTCATCTATTCGAGCGATCTACTCCCAAGTCTCAAAGACGACCTCCGCGGGGGACGTCTCAATGTCAGGCGTGCGATCGACTTTGAAGATGACTTGGTTACGCTCGCACCTGGTGCCGACATACTGGGCATCGAGGGAACATCTCACGTGGAATCGGAGATCACACTGCGAGGAAGCATTGAAAGGCTTGGCCCTGAGTCCGACCAGATGGAAGACATGACCTTCAAGATACAGGGCGTGGGAAGACCGGAAGGAAGACTGATCAACTTCAGACTCGTGCGGCGAATGCTTATCGATCCGACGGCCATCCAGAGGTACACGTTCATGATCGAGGACGAAGAGAGTGGTGAACTAGTTCGGCAGTCCGCTGCCCTGAACAGCGGGGGTCGCTGGGTCTTCATGATGGTCCGTGATTCGAAAACCGGCTCGAGCAAGCAAGTCCGATTTCAAATGAAGCATATCCGCGACTTCATATCGGGAATGCAGTAGAGGTCAAGGACCATGGTAACCGCGGCTCCGGTGAGCGTCGTTGTGGCAGCCGTATTGTTCGCCTCACTCACGCTTCCTCACGGTAGTTCTGCACAGCCTGTTGACGAAGGTGTGATCGAGAACATCAGCGTGGAAGCGAGGGGCTTCGCGGAGCCTCGGCTTGGGGTGGTGTGGACGAGTCGGCCGCTGGGACATAGCGGCGCAAAGTATCTTCGGCTTCGTCTTTCGGGAATCGCTTTGCCCGCACGGCCTCCTCTCGAGGTCGAGATCGTCGCTGAGGACGGCACGGTTTTGGAAAAGCTCGGCCGTTCCGAACTCGAAGGGCGGTCGGCGGTGTGGTCAAAGGTTCTTTCAGTCAGTTGGGTCAGGGTCCGTGTAAGGGCCGAGGAGAGGCCGGATGGGTTGCGGTTTACCATCGACAAGCAGGCTTATTCCTTGACCGTAGTCGCCGGAGAACTCTCTCTCGTTGGAACAGATGGGCGTGAGGAGGTGTACCAAGCGGCCGAACCCGACCTCCGGAGAGCGGCCGCAGCGGTTGCGAAGCTGTCATTTGTACGCCAGGGCAGGCCACGCAGCTGCACCGGGTTCCTGATCTCAGAGAAGCACTTCGTGACGAACGAACACTGCATCGCTGACCAGGAGACTTGCGACACGGCGATAGCTCTGTTCGGTTATCAGAAGCGGAGCAAGGAACAGGTCGAGAGAGGTCCCCAATACCGTTGCTCGCGCTTCGTGGGCGCAAAGCACGATCTAGATTACGCAGTAATCGAGCTCGTGGGACGACCCGGGGACACGTTCGGGCGTCTCGATCTCGACCCGCGGCCACTGCTCCCGAACGATGGCCTCATCGTCGTGCAGCATCCGGGTGGAAAGCCGAAGAAGTTGAGTCGAAAGGGTTGCGTCGTCAGGACGAGTATTGGAGCCGGGTATGCGGCCGATACCGACTTCGGTCACGAGTGCGACACGGAAGGAGGTAGCTCGGGTTCTCCTGTCCTCCTAGCTGCAAACTTGAAGGTAGTCGGCCTCCATCACCTTGGCCGGGCCGAATCGGGTCGATGGAAGAACCAGAATCGGGCAGTGAGAATGGAAGTCCTCGTTCCGGAGCTCACTCTACGGAGGCCGGAGGGAGCAGCCACAGGAAAAACGGGCGATGAGCTGACGGCGGAGGAGGTGGACATCATCCACCGCAGACAGGTAGGCGTTCCAAGCGCTCTGCCGCGCATGTGGAGGAGGCGTTTCAGCTATCGCGACATTTCCAACCTCGGGTTTTGATCCTAATCTACTTAAGGCCCGCGCCGGGACGCGGGCCGGCGAAAAACTCTTGAAATGGTGGAGGCGGCGGGAGTTGAACCCGCGTCCGGAAGCGCTACGGGAGAGGCCACTCCATGCTCAGCCTCTTCTTGTTTCTCGCCCCACCGCCTCGAGAAGAGGCAAAACGGCGGAAGAGCAACCCCGAATGTGTTTCGCCGCTCCGTCCGGGGGTCCGGAGCGGCTACACCCGCATTTCGCGACGTCGGCGCGGAGCGCGGCGGGTACGCTCACCATGCCAACGAGGCTACTTAATTAAGCAGCCAGAGCGAAGTTGCTGTTGTTCGCAGCTACTGTTTTTCACCCTTTTTTACGAGGCGAGTGAACCTCGGCATGCAACCTCTCGCGTAATCGTCCCCGTCGAAGCCGTTTCGCCCCCAACGTAGACCTTCGCTCGATTCGTTCAAAGAGCCGGGAGGATGTTAACAGCCTGCGCCGCGCAGAATTCCGGGGAGGAGCCGGACGCTCCTTGACATCTCCCGAGCCGAGGAATCAAATCGCCCCCTCGATGCGCCCCAAGGACCTGATCGTCGTCGTCACCTCCGTCGGGACGGAGGACCAGGCGCTCGACGTCGCGCACGCGTTGATCCGCAACCGCCAGGCCGCCTGCGTCAACATCATCCCCAACGTGCACTCGATCTACCGGTGGAAGGGGCGTGTCTGCTCCGACGGCGAGATGCTCCTCCTGATCAAGACGGTGGCGGGCGAGTTCGAGGGCGTGCGCGAGACGATCCAGAAGGTGAACACGTACGAGCTGCCCGAAGTGCTCGCCTACCGCGTCGACCACGCGAGCGACCCCTTCGGCGACTGGATCACCCGCATGACCGAGCGGCCCAAGAAGCGCGTTTCCGCCGCCCGCTCCAAGCCCCGCCGGTCCGCCCCCGCGGCCGTCGCCTCTCCCGGCTAGCCCGGCACGGTAGGCTTTCTCTCCCGGCCTGCCAGCCGGAACCCGAGAAACCTTGCCGTGACCTCGATCGCCTTCACGTCCCTCTTTCTCGGTCTCGTCCTCGGCGCTCACCCCGTCGGCGTCGCCGTCCAGGGTCCCGCAGCGTCGGTGTCGTTCGAGCTCGACGGGAAGTCGGTCGGGCGGGCGGTTCGCGAGCCGTGGTCCTTCGACGTGGACTTCGGCACGGAGATCGCGCCGCACGAGCTCGTCGCCCGCGCGCTCGATCCTTCGGGGCGCGAGGTCGCCCGCGCGCGGCAGTGGCTGAACGTGCCGCGGCCTCCCGCGGAGGCGTCGCTCCTGATCGACCGGGATCCCGAGGGGCGCGCCGTCGCCGCGCGGCTCACGTGGCAGAGCCTCCTCGGGACGCCGCCGCGCCGCGTGGACGTCACCTTCGACGGGAAACCGCTCGACGCGAGCAACCCGTACCGGATCCCGCTCCCCGAATACACGGACGACTCCACCCATCTCGTTTCCGCGGAGGTCGAGTTCTCGCCCGCGGTCGTCTCGCGCGCCGGCGTCGTCCTCGGCGGCCGCTCGCGCAGCGAGGCGACGAGCGAGTTGACGGGGATTCCGGTCCGGGCCGCCGCCGGAGCGGCCCTTCCGGCGCCTTCTGGCCTGCGCGGGTGGTTCCGCAAGCGCGGCGAGGCGATCGACGTCGTCGCGGTGGAGAAGGGGCCCGCGCTCCTCGTCGTCGTGCGTGACCCCGACCATGCCGAATCCCTGAATCGGCTGGGGTCGGGCGGCAAGACGTCCTTCACGTCGCGCGGAATGCGCGGCTCGCTCCCGCAGTACGACCCCGACTTTTCGCGCTTCGAGACCCGGCTCGCGGACGAGGACCGGGTGCGGTTCATCTGGCCCCGAGCGAAGCGCGCGCCGGGGGCCCAGGTCCCGACCGACCTGTTCGACGCGTCGCGCGACTTCACCGGCGCCTTTGCCGGCCTCCACTGGCTCCTGACGCGGGTATCGCATCCCATCACCAGGGGCGGCGAGCTCCGGTTCGCCGACGCGGTCGCCGTCGGGGGGATCCAGGCGTACGCCGGCTACACGCGGCGCGCGGTCATCCTCGCGCTCGGGAGCCGCGTCGACGACGCGAGCCGTTTCCCGCCGGCCGTCGTTCGCGCGTACCTGCAGAAGATCCACGTGCCGCTCGTCGTGTGGTCGCTCGATCCGCGAACCGCCGACCGCGTCGCGGCGCGGTGGGGTGACGTGGAGGACGTCTCGTCGTACCCGAAGCTGAAAGCGGCGTTCGAACGGTTGCGCGCGAGCCTCGACGGGCAGCAGCTCGTGTGGCTTGAGGGGCGGCACCTGCCCCAGGAGATCGCGTTGTCGAACGAGTCGCGGGGGATCGAGATCGTCCGATGACCTCGATCGTTTTCACGTCGCTCTTCCTCGGCCTCGTCCTCGGGGACCAGACGGTGGGAGTCCTCGTGGACGGCCCCGCGTCCGCGGTCGAGTACCGGCTCGACGGAAAACCGCTCGGGCGGGTCTACCGCTCGCCGTGGGATCTGCGCGTCGACCTCGGCACGGAACTCTCGCCGCACGAGCTCGTTGCGGTAGCCATCGATCGCGAGGGCCGCGAGGTCGCGAGCGCCCGCCAGTGGCTGAACCTCCCGCGGCAGGACGCCGAGACGGAAGTCGTGCTGGAGAGGAACCAACGGGGTCGGCCCGTGGGCGCGCGTCTCTCCTGGCACAGCATCGTCGGGTCGAAGCCGCGCGCCCTCTCGGCGACGTTCGACGGCAAACCGGTCGCCGTGGACGAATCCGGTCGGAACGCGCTTCCGCCGCACGACCCGGAGAAGACCCACGTTCTTTCGGCCCGGCTCGAGTTCCCGGAAGGCCTGCGCTCGCGCGCGGACGTCGTGCTCGGAGGCGGCTCCGCCGAGGAGGCGAAAACCGAGCTCACGGCGATCGCGGTCCGGCTCGGGAAGGGCAAAGACCTCCCGCCACCCGAACGGCTCCAGGATTGGTTCGTCGCCGGCGGTCGGCCGCTTCGCGTCGTCGCGGTCGAGGACGAGGGCGGAGCGGTGATCCTCGTGCGGGACAGCGGGAATCGCGAGGCATCGAACGCGCTCGAGGGATACCGCTACGCCGTGCCGTACGCGCAGAAAGGGCCGCGCCTCGACATGAGACTCCGCGACGGGATCCGGACCCGCCTCCTGTGGCCGGTCGCGAAGCACTACGACGACCCGCGGATTGCGTCGGACCTCTTCGAGAGCTCGCCCGAATTCTCGCAGAGCCTCCACTGGATCTTGACGCGCGTGTATCACTCCCTCGGCACTCTCCCTCAGCAGCGCTTCGCCGACGCCGCCGCGGTTGCAGGCCTCGTCGCGTTCGGGAGCAGCTCGCGCCGCGCCGTCGTGCTCGTGCTCGGGACTCCGGCCGACGCGAGCGGCTACTCCCCGGAGTCCGTCCGTCACTACCTCGCGACACTCGGTGTGCCGCTCCACGTGTGGTCGCTCGTCGACCCGGCGACCCGGCCCGAGTTCGCGCGGTGGGGCCCGGTCACCGACGTAGCCTCCGTCGACCGTCTCCGGAAGGCGTTCCTCGCGCTGCGAGACGACATCCGCTCTCAGCGCGTCGTGTGGTTCGAGGGGAAACACCTGCCGCAGAAGATCGAGCTCACCGGCGAGGCGCGGGGAATCGAGCTCCTCCGGTGACCTCGATCGTCTTCGCCTCGCTCTTTTTCGGCCTCCTCGTCGGGAACCAGAAGGTCGGGGTCCTGGTCGACGGTCCGGCCGCCGCCGTCGAGTACCGGCTCGACGGAAAACCCATCGGGCGCGTCGAGAAGGCGCCGTGGGAGCTGCAGGTGGACCTCGGAGCCGACCTTTCGCCGCACGAGCTCGTCGCCCGCGCCCTCGACTCCGAGGGCCGCGAGCTCGCGCGGGCCCGGCAGTGGCTGAACCTTCCCCGGGAGCGTGCCGAGACGAAGATTGCGTTCGAGAGAAACGCGGCGGGCCGAACCGTCGCGGCGCGACTCTCGTGGCAGAGCATCGTCGGGTCGAAGCCGACCGCGCTCTCCGCGACGTTCGACGGCAAGGCCGTCGCGGTCGACGGCTCCGGGCGGATCGCGCTTCCTCCGCACGATCCGGACAAGCCGCACGTTCTTTCGGTCGAGCTCGAGTTCCCGGAGGGGCTGCGCTCGCGCGCGGACGCCGTCCTGGGAGGCGGCTCGGCGAGCGAGGCGCAGACCGAGCTGACCGCGATCGCCGTCCGGATGCGCAAAGGCAACGACTTTCCGCCCCCGAAGGCGCTCGGCGGCTGGTTCCAGGTCGATGGCCGGCCGCTCCGCGTCGTCGCGGTGGACGACGAAGGGGGCGAGGTCCTGATCGTGCGGGACCGCGACAGGACGGAGGCGGTGGAGGTGCTCGACCCCCGTCCCTATGTTCCACCGAGCGGCGTGAGGAGGCCCCCGCCCGAACCGAAAGGGCTGCGTTACGAGATGGGTCTCGGCGGAGGGATCCGCACGCGCTTCGTGTGGCCGGTCCCGAAGCGCTACGCCGACGAGCGGGTCTCGTCGAACCATTTCGAGATCTCGCGCCGCAGGCTCGACAACCTCTACTACGTGCTGACGCGCGACTTCCATCCCGAGGGAGGCGACCCGCACCAGAGTTTCTCGGATGCCACGGCCGTCGCCGGGCTCGTCGCGTTCGGCACGTCGGCGCGCCGTGCCGTCGTTCTCGTGCTCGGAACCCGGGTCGACTCCAGCTACTACGCCCCGGAGGCGGTTCGGCGCTATCTCGCGAGCGTCCGCGTTCCCCTGCACGTCTGGTCGCTCGTCGATCCCGCCACCCGGCCCGAGCTTTCGCGATGGGGCGCCGTCGTGGACATCTCCTCGGTCGACAAGCTGCGGAAGGCGTTTCTCGCCCTCAAAGCGGACCTCCGCTCGCAGCGCGTGGTCTGGTTCGAGGGGAAGCACCTGCCGCAGAAAATCGCGCTGACGGAGAAAGCGGTGGGGATCGACCTCGTTCCGTGAGCTACCCGAACTTGAGCCGGGGCCGGCCGAAGACCTGGACCCAGATGATCTGCACGCCCCCCTTGTTCTTCCCGATCGCGAGGCCGAAACCGGCCTCGGTGTAAACCTTCGAGAGGATGTTCGGGCGGTGCTCGTCGCTCGCCATCCAGCCGTCCATGACCTCGTCGACCGTGGACTGCCCGCTCGCGATGTTCTCTCCGACGAAGCGAAGACGGTAGCCGCCGCGAAGGGCGCGCTCCCGCACGGTCAGGCCGTCGGGGCTCTTGTGCCCGTAGTAGGAGCGCTCGAGCATGTCCTCCGCGTGGTCCTGCGCGACGCGGTCGAGGGCGCCGCTCGGAGCGACGGGCGGGAGGCCCTGCCGGCGCCGTTCGAGATTGACGCGGTCGAGCATCCGGCGCCGCATGTCCGCGGAGTCGGCGTACTCGCGCGCGCGTCCCGCGGCGTACTCGTCCCACGTGACCCCGATGAGGAAGACGTAGAGCGGGACGTCGTCGAGCATCGCGACGCCCACTCCGAGGTCGCGAAAGTCCGAGCGGAGGAGGTGGGCCCACGTGGTGCCGCCCCGGGACTTCCAGTAAGCGATCACTTCCGGGACGCTGCCGTCCGCGCGCGTGAAGACCTCCGCGAGCGCCTTGACGGAGTAACCCGCTTTCTCCGCGCGAGCGACGAGCTCTTTCTCGGGCGGCGGATGGAGGTCGGAGTCGCCGCGCCGAACGGCTGCGTCGGCAAGATCCTGCGCGACACGGGTGAGCGAAGGCGAAAGCGCGAGAGCGGGCGCTCCCGCGCGCCCGCGCTCGGAGTTGATGCTCGCGAGAAACTCGTCCCGGAGCGCGCCGAAGTCGTCGGGCGGCGGTGCGCCCGCGACGAGCAGTAGGGAAAGGAGGGCAGCCCTCATGGGCCTGTCATTTTGCCGTCTTCGCCGTCCCTGTCATCCCGAGCGCTTCGCCCTCCCCTTGTCATCCCGAGCGAAGCGAGGGATCTGTGTTGGCCCTTTGAAATCGATACCTTGGTCGCGAGGGCCCGGATTCCTCGTCGCTTCGCTCCTCGGAATGACAACTACGGCGTCCTCAGAATGACAGCGGAGTCCTCAAATCGCCTCCAGGCCCGTCTCCAGGTCCGCGATCAGGTCCTCGACGTCCTCGATCCCGACGGAGATGCGGACGAGACCCATCGTGATTCCGAGGCGCTCGCGATCCGCCTCCGGAATCGAACCGTGCGTCATCGTCGCCGGATGTCCGATGAGGGTCTCGACCCCGCCGAGGCTCTCTCCGAGCGAGCAGATCCGCACCCGGTCAAGCATCGCCTTTGCGGCCTCGAACGACCCGACGTCGAAGGAGATCATCGCGCCGAACCCCTTCATCTGACGCATCGCGAGCTCGCGCTGCGGGTGGTCGGGCAGGCCGGGGTAGTACGTCTTCTTCACTTTCGCGTGACTCGCGAGGTAGCGCGCGATCTCCCGCGCGTTCGACTCGTGACGCTCCATCCGCACGGCGAGCGTCTTGATTCCCCGCAGCACGAGCCACGAGTCGAAGGGGCCGAGGATCGCTCCCGAGCCGTTCTGCACGAACGCGAGCCACTCCACGTGCGCCGGGTCTTTCGCGACCGCGATGCCGCCGACGGAGTCGGAGTGACCGTTCAGGAACTTCGTCGTCGAGTGGACGGAGAAGTCTGCGCCGAGGTCGAGCGGCCGCTGCAGGTAGGGGGACGCGAAGGTGTTGTCCACGACGACGAGGGCGCCGCGCTCGTGGGCGATCTGCGACAGCAGCGGGATGTCGCAGAGCGTCATCATCGGGTTCGTCGGCGTCTCGAGGTGCAGGAGCTTCGTGTTCGGGCGCATCGCGGCGCGCACCGCTTCCGCGTCGGCGGTGTCGACGAACGTGAACTCGACGCCGTAGAGACCCAGGATCTTCGTGTAGTAGCGGTAAGTGCCGCCGTACGTCAGGTCGGAGCAGACGACGTGCTCGCCGGTCTTCACGAACGTCGAGACCGCGGTGATTGCGGCCATTCCCGACGCGAACGCGCGCGCTCCGGCTCCCCCCTCGAGGACGGCGAGGTTCTCCTCGAGCGCCGCGCGCGTGGGGTTCTGCGTCCGCGCGTACTCGTACTCTTTGTGCTTCCCGAGCTCCTCCTGCACGTAGGTGGAGGTCTGGTAGATCGGGACGGCGACGGCTCCCGTCGTCGGGTCGGGAGCGTTGCCGGCGTGGATCGCGTCCGTAGAGAATCCCATCGTTTTTTCCTCTTCGATTCTCAAATAGTCAGCGCGGCGGCTGGAAGATTCCCTGCCCGGGGTACCGCTCCGCGCCGTCCGGGAACAGGGTCACGACGGTCTTCTCGGGCCCGAGCCGCCGCGCGACCTGAAGAGCCGCCGCCGCCGCGACCCCGGAAGAGCCTCCCACGAGGAGGCCTTCCTCGCGCGCGAGCGTCCGGCACGTCGCGAAAGCCTCGTCGTCGTCGATCCGGATCACCTCGTCGATGACCGACCGATCGAAGATCGGCGGATAGAACGACAGTCCGATCCCCTCGACCGCGTGCGGGCCCTGCTTTCCGCCGCCCAGGATCGAGCCCTGCGGCTCCGCGGCGACGCGCAGGAGGCGCGGAATCCGCTCCTTCAGGAAGCGGCCGGCGCCGGTGAGCGTCCCCGTCGTGCCGACGCCCACGACGAACGCGTCGATCGAGTCGCCGAGCTCCGCCCAGATCTCGGGCGCCGTAGTCTCGTAGTGCGTCCTCGGGTTGACCGGGTTCGCAAACTGGTTCGGGAGGTAGGCCCCCGTCTCCCGCGCGATCTCCTCGGCGCGCCGGATCGCGCCCGACATGAGCTCGGCCGCGGGCGTCCGCACGACCTCCGCGCCGAGCGCCACCATGAGCTTGGCCTTGACTTCGCCGTAGCCCTCCGGCATCACGACGACGCAGCGGTAGCCGCGGACCGCCGCGACCATCGCGAGCGCGACACCGGTGTTCCCCGACGTCGGCTCGACGATCGTCCCTCCCGGGTGCAGCAACCCGCGCGCTTCGGCGTCCTCGACCATCGCCCGCGCGATCCGGTCCTTGACGCTGCCGCCGGGGTTCAAAAACTCGAGCTTCGCGAAGATGCGCGCCGCGCCCCGGGAGAACCGGGAGAGCTCCGCATGAGGGGTGGACCCGATCGCTTCGAGAAGTCCGGGGCCGGTGCGGACGGGGACGGGGTTCAAGGCGACGCGAAGATAGCAGATGGGTCCGTCGTCCCGAGCCCCTGCCCTCACCCTTGTCATCCCGAGCCCTTCGCCCTTCTTGTCATCCCGAGCGAAGCGAGGGATCTGGTCCCCTTTCGAGAGAGCCACAGATTCCTCGTCGCTTCGCTCCTCGGAATGACAGGTGAAGGGGTTGTCATCCCGAGCGCAGCGAGGGATCTGTGTCCCGCCCGACAGGGCCACGTCGCTCGTCGGAATGACAGACAAAAAAAAGCCCCGGCGGATGCCGGGGCCTTCGAACCAGTGTGGTGGTTCGACTCAGTAGGCCTGCTGCGTCCGGCGCGACGAGTAGCACTCGCGGCAGTAGACGGGCTTGCCGTTGGTCGGGTTGAAAGGAACCTGCGTCTGCTTCCCGCAACCGTCGCAGGTGACGTCGTAGAGCGTGCGTTCCCGGCCTTCGCCGGAAGCCGCCTTGCGCTTGTCGCGGCAGACCTTGCAGCGCTTGGGCTCGTTGGTGAAGCCCTTGCGCGCGTAGAACTCCTGATCGTCCGCCGAGAACAGGAACGTGTTTCCGCAATCAACGCAGGTGAGATTCTTGTCGGTGTATTGCTGCATCATTTGACCTTGCCGATCTCCTGGGTTTTACCCTCTTCGTGGAGCGTTGCCGCTCCAATCAAATAAACCGAAACTTCGATTCGAAACCCCCGGCACGCGCCGGGTGAGAGTTCTCTCTAGGACCGACCCCCTTTCGAGCGCGCGAACGCCGCCCCGCGTAGGCGTACGGATGGGGGATGGACAAACATAGTGATGTGCCGGGTATGCGGGGTTTTCGTAAAAGTTGACGCATCGTAGCGTGTGCCGAAACGGCAGTGCAAGGGGTTTTTTGAACGGCGAGGTCGTACGACCTAGGTCAGAGAAGGCGGGCAAACGACCCGTATTTACAGGAGATTTGCAGGATCCACGGGAGACGTCGCGGTTCGATCGAGACTTCGTCTCTGTACTTACGGGGAGGGATCTGACCCCTGCGGGGTCAGACCCCATGCCGGCGAGGAAGCGGTCGCGTAACGCTTGCGGGGGATGCGGCCGGCGCGATACGCGTCGCGCCCCGACTCGACGGCGCGGCGCATCGCGCGAGCCATGAGCACCGGGTCCTTCGCGCCCGCGATGCCGGTGTTCATCAGGACGCCGGCGGCGCCGAGCTCCATCGCGATGCACGCGTCGGACGCGGTTCCGACGCCGGCGTCCACGATCACCGGCACCTTTGCGTGCTCGATGATGATCGAGATGTTGTTCGGGTTCTGAATTCCGAGCCCCGAGCCGATCGGCGCTCCGAGCGGCATGACGGCCGCCGCTCCTTCCTCCTCGAGGCGGCGGCACACGACCGGGTCGTCGGACGTGTAGGGGAAGACGACGAACCCTTCCCTGACGAGCGTGCGGGTCGCTTCGAGGAGGGCCGCGTTGTCGGGCCACAGCGTGCGTTCGTCGCCGAGGACTTCGAGCTTGACCCAGTTGGAGAGCCCGACCTCCCGCCCGAGCCGCGCGGTGCGGACCGCGTCGTCCGCGGAGTAGCAGCCGGCGGTATTGGGGAGGAGCGTCATCTCCGGCGGGAGGAAGTCGAGGAGCGACTCGCGCGTCCGGTCGAGGTTGATCCGGCGCACGGCGACTGTGACGATCTCGGCGCCCGACTCGCGGTGGGCGTCCTTCATGAGGGCGAACGAGGGGTACTTTCCGGTCCCGACGATCAACCGCGAGCGGAAGGCGCGGCCGCCGAGAACGAGAAGGTCGTCGGTCTGCCCCCTCTCGGCCTTGTCGGGAGCCTGCTCCCTCTCCCCTTTGGGGAGAGGGTCGGGGTGAGGGGCGGTATCCACCGGGGTTTCCGTCGACATGCCCCGATCCTGTCGCGTCGGACGCGCCCGGTCAAGGAAGGAGGACGTTGTCGATGAGCCGCGCGCGGCCCACGCGGACCGCCGCGGCGAGAGCGCTCCCGCGCTCGGCTTGCCGGACGGGACTCATCGTGTCCGGGTCGACGACGTCGACGTAGTCCACGCCGAGCCCGGCTTCGGTCAGCTTGCGGCGGACCGCCGACGTCAACCGCGACGCGTCCCGCTCGCCGCGTTCGACGGCTTCCCGCGCTTCGAACATCGCGCGCGGGAACGCGGCGGCGAGCTCTCGCTCCGCCGGCGAGAGGTAGGCGTTGCGCGACGACATCGCGAGGCCGTCCGGCTCGCGGACGGTTTCGCCGACGACGAGCCGGATCGGAAAGTCGAGGTCGCGGACCATCCGGCGAACGACGGCGACCTGCTGGAGGTCTTTCTGCCCGAAGAACGCGACGTCCGGCGCGACCTGGAGGAAGAGCTTGGCCACGACGGTCGCCACGCCGGCGAAGTGTCCGGGGCGCGCCGCGCCCTCTCCGCCCTGCGAGACGTCGCCGACTTCCACGGTCGTCGAGAACCCGGGCGGATACAGGTCCTCGGCCCGGGGCAGGTAGACGGCGTCCACGTGCTCGCGTTCGAGCGCGGCGAGGTCCTCCGCCTCCCGGCGCGGATATCGGGCGAGGTCCTCGCCGGGCGCGAACTGGAGCGGGTTGACGAAGATCGACACGACGACGAACGGGCCGTCCCGCCGGGCCCGGCGAACGAGGGAGAGGTGTCCCTCGTGGAGCGCGCCCATCGTCGGGACGAAGGAGATCGACTGCCGGGCCCCGCGCGCCTCGCGGACGAGAGCGCGCAGCGCCGCAGCGTCCCGGGCGGTTTTCAGTACACCCGCCGCAGCGCGGGCTTGCCCCCCGAAAAGGACTCCTGCTCCGTCGGGAAGCTGCCTTCCTTGACGTCCCGCGTGAACGCCTTCGCCGCGTCCTCGATCACCTTCGAGAGGTCCGCGTATTGACGCACGAACTTCGGATGGATGTCGCGGGTCAGCCCCATCACGTCGTGGAAAACTAGGACCTGCCCGTCGCAGGACGGCCCCGCGCCGATCCCGATCGTCGGCACGCCGATCTCTTTCGTGATCTCCGCCGCCAGCGCCGCGGGGACGCACTCGAGCACGATCGCGAAACAGCCGGCGTCCGCGAGCGCCTTCGCGTCCTCGCGGATGGCGCGCGCGCTCCCCACTTCGCGCCCCTGCACTTTGAAGCCGCCGAACTTGCGAAACGACTGGGGCGTCAGCCCGACGTGCCCCATCACCGGGATGTCGGCGGCGAGGATCGCTTCCACGGCCGGCAGCACGCGAGCGCCCCCTTCGACCTTGACGGCGGCGCATCCACCCTCGGCGAGGAAGCGCCCCGCGTTCTCGACGGCGCGGTGCGGGTCGGTCTGGTAGGAGAGGAACGGCATGTCGCCGACCACGACCGCGCGCTTGACGGCGCGCGAGACCGCCTTCGAGTGGCGGATCATGGAGTCCATCGTCGCCGTCAGGGTGCTCGGCTCGCCGTAGACGGCCATCTCGACGGAGTCGCCGACGAGAAGGACGTCCACGCCGGCCGCGTCGAGGAGGGCGGCGGACGGCGCGTCGTACGCGGTCAGCATCGCGATCTTTTCCCCGCCCTTGGCGGCAACGAGTGCGGGGATGGTGAGCGGAGAGGTTTCGGAGAGGCTCGGCATGTCGCGCTCCTTTCCTTTCGGTCGACGTCCCGAAGACCGGGATCGCCGCCGAGAAGGGCGTCACGACGAATTATAGGCAAATCCCCGGTGGGGGTTCAGGGAGGGGTCAGGTCTCCACTTGCCACTTT
>Ga0079218_10000174_pt1 | contig 16041 bp, 28 predicted proteins | sample NCCompost_FD_77181 | JGI IMG/M metagenome (GOLD analysis project Ga0079218, IMG submission 77181) | Agricultural soil microbial communities from Utah to study Nitrogen management - NC Compost | ecosystem: Environmental > Terrestrial > Soil > Agricultural land | place: USA: Utah | collected... | reverse complement strand
TGTGACCGATAGCCACGATAGGACGCGGGCACCGGGCTAGCGTCCGGGCTGTTGACGCGGAGCCGGTTTGATCCGCCGAACTCAAACCCCATCATTCGCCTTCCCAGATAAGCGCGCTCGCATCTCTCGAACGGCCGCTTCCCGCACCGGAGTGATAGCCGGCTTGCGATCGCCCATACGCTCTTTGATTTGCGCTTGCACTCGATTTTCAAAGTCCGGATCGTCTTCAGGCTTCCATTCGGAATCACGTCGCCCGCCGACCCTGACCACCCCGTTAGGGGTGGTGGTCGGGTCGGGTCGGGTCGGGGAGACCGTTTTCACACCGTTCGTAGGAGCGTCTGAGACGGTCGTAGAGACACCGTCTGTCGCAGCGTTGGTAGATGGTGCTTGAGACGCGTTACGAGCGCCATGACGCCTCTCACGCCACCGGCGCTGTCTCTCTGCGCTCGCGGCCCGTTCGGCGCGTACTTGCTCCGCCGTAGGTTGCATGTCGTGCCAGTCGTGGAAGCACCAACCCGACCGCCCGTCACGCTCTGCCGGCCGCCACAAGCCGGCCGCCACAAGCCCTTCCGCATACTCGGTTCCCTTGTCTATCAAGCGATTCGGAAGCCCTGCCGGCACCCACCCATCGGTGAGGTGTCGAGCGCACCACGAGCCCGCGAGCACCCACAACGCGATGGCTTCACCGGCGTCCGCGACCTTCGGATGGGAGTGCAACCCGTCATCGACCTTGAACCATGCCACCGGGCAACCTCCTATCGCATAACGCCGTCACGGCATGCGTGACGAGCGTCGTATCTAACCCCGTGCGTACCGTCCACAGTAGACCCGTAAGGAACGCGTGAGATCATGTGTCACTCACAGATCTACGACGCTTACTTACAGCGGCTAGTCGCTCACTCCGCATAGACGATCCGATGAGCAATTTCCCACGTGGTGAGACGAACTCGTATCCGCATCCATCTACGTACCGCGTACGGGATTCGGGATCGTAAATGGCTGTGAACGGGCGCCGACAAACGGCTGTGTATTCGAAGTACCCGTCATACTCACGTGGTCTCTCGGGCATCATGAGAGCGCCGCAACGCCTACAGGTACCGATCGCCGTTCCGTACGCGCACGCACCGAGCCAACGGCCATGATCGATCTCGGTGTATCCCTTCGCGTCAAAAGCGCCCGTCGTGAACTCAGGCATCATGCCCTGATTCTCAGGCTTGAACTCCGACCCATCGGGAAGCTTCCGCGAGAACAGCGGCTCTGCGGGTCGCCTAGGGAAGTGTCTACCCGCGTGGGTAGCTCCGATCGTCGTCGGCCTATCTGGCGGCTCTGCGGCGCTCTCAGACGGCTCTACGGGGTCGCTCATACGAGCCTCTTGACTTCCGCCTCAAACGCCGCATCGTCATCGGCCCACTCCCTCAGGATGGCAAGGAACTCGTTCGGATCCGCGCTCTGAACTGCCTTGAACAAGCGCAACCCCTGTTCAACTACGAACGATTGCGACCACCCGCTACCGAAAGCGAACTCCCGTAGCCACTTGTAGAGTTCCGGCTCAATCCGGATCGACGTCTGCACCTTGTCGGGTGCGCTCTCAACCGTCATGAGCCGGAACTCTACCATCCCATGGGATGATGGGATGACGCTACAGACCCGCGACGCACCCGCGTGGATCGTGCCCGTACGTCGTGCTCTCGTGGATCGCGTCGTCGAGCATGCCGAAGCGCTCGATGAACGCCATAGCAACGCCTACGGCCGCCCACCACGTCACTTGGTCCTCTGTGGACACTGGGAGCGCCGGCAGGTTGCCGTTCACGACGTTGCGTACGAGGTGCCGCGCTACCTCACGAGCCGTTGCAACGTCACGGGTTGGCAGTGCGATCGCGAACGCCGCAATGGGCGTCTCAGAGCCGTACCACGGGCCAAACCCCCGCAGTAGCACCCCCTGTGAGCCCACAACGTCTGTAGCCGGTCGCACGGTGTACCGGCCAACGGTGCGGCCGTCGCGGGTCAGAACCCAGTGATCCCAGACGGCCGACTCGCGTCGGACCGTACCGAGATCGACCCGCGCCGCGTGCGCGTGCGTGCCCTCGATCGCCATCGCGGCAACGGTGTCAGTCGCCTCTCGATTGTCACTCATGCCTTACTCCCGTTGTGGTCTCGGATGCGGCGTCGGTGCCGGGCGCGGGTCCGGATCCGGTCGTGGACGCGGTTGCGGATACGGTGCCGGTCGGGGTCGCGTCACAGCTTGCCCTTGCTCTTCGCGGCCGTGTCCAGCCCGGTGACCGGCTTGAGAGCGCCGCTAGCGTCTCCGTCGTCCGTGCCGGCATAGTCGGAGTCACCCGGCCACGGACCGGCCGCAGGGTCGCTCTGAGCACCGTCAAAGAGGGTCGGCTGTTCGTCTGCCGGCCGCCCGGTGCGCGCGTTGTACGCCTTCCGCAACGCCGCTCGCGCTTGATCGGCGTCCGCCTCGTAAAGCGGCTCGATCTGCGTGAAGCGAACGGTAGGCGTCTCAGTGCCACCGTCCGCAACGTTCTTCGTGATCCGCACGACTTCGACCACCGCGACCACCACGCGGGTCTCGTGAGGCTCGTTGATCAGTGCCTCGCTGATCGATTCGAGCCCGTTGTATTCGCGCTCATCTTTCTTGAATGAGCTTGCGATGTTCACTGCCATGTCAGTCTGTCTCCCTTGCTCTGTAACGGATGCGAGCCGCACTCCCGGTGAGAGAGTGCGGCTCGCGGAGTGCCGGTGTCTACCCGTGGCACGTGATGCAGTTGGTCGGACCCCCGTCGGCCGTGACGCTGCGACCGGGGTAGCCGCACGAGCCCATCACGAGCATGGCAGCGACGACGAGCGCGGCGAGCGCGGCGGCCGTACGGGTGCGGAGCGTTGCAGTCATGAGCGATTGCCTCCTAGTGCTTCTTGGGGTTCCCGGGCACCGGGTTCGGCCCCGGGGGTCGCGGCGGCCGGGTGTTCGGTTGCGGCCCCTTCGGTGGTGGCGTCTTCGGTGGCGGCGTGATCGGCCGGTTGGGCATCTTCCTACCTCCCCTCGTGTGTTCGGCGCTCTACGGCGCTCTCAGCGGGCTCTACGCGGGCTCGTAGACGCGGCGCGTTGTGCCGTGCCACGACGGGATCGTCACGAGCGCCGCGCGGTTCGGTCCGGTTGGTCCCGGACCCGGTGGACGCGGTCTTGGTCCGGTCGGTGCCGGGTTCGGTGGCGGAATCGGGCTTGGCGCGGTAGCCGTCTTCGGCTTGCCCTGCCCGTTGCATGGGCACGCGCCGAAGGGTCCGCTGCACACCGGGCACACCGGACCCGCGAGACGTGGGTTCGTTGGCGGAGTACCGATCGGGCGCGGGTTATTGGGTCGCGTCGGTGGGTTCGGACGGGTCGGTTCCGGTCGCGGGTTCGGGGGTCGCGCCATCACTTACCGCCTCCCTGCCTGCCCGGTGGGTTGAGCGGGTGCCCTTGCTTGGGCGCGGGTGTGCCCGCTGGCCGGTTCGGCGGCCGGGTGTCTTTTGGTGGCGGGCTCGGTGGCTTCGCCATGGGTTCTCCCTTCGACCACAGTGGACGGTGGCAATAGCTTCCAAGGGCGGCCACCGTCCACTGTGGAGACTCAGCGCGGCCTAGGCGGTTGAGGCGTAGGACGCGGGTTCGGTTGCGGCGTAACGGGTCTCGGTGGGCGCGGGTGCGTCAGCAGTGCGCCTCCGTTTCTTCGCCTTCGGTCGGGTAGAGCCCCGACGCCTTGCTGACGCTGTACGTGTCCAGACGACGGCCGTCGTCGAGCCGCTTGGAGCCCGCGTAGCGCCACTCGTCGTTGGCGAGTTTGCGTGCCGGCCGCACGTCTTCCGAATCGCTGTAGCGCCGCTCGGTCTCCCCGTCGTCGGAGAGCTTCCATCCGCGACAGTCAACGCCCCGCGAGTCACGCGGGTACGGCGCGGAGTCCCCGAAGATTGACGCGTACATGCGCTCGAACTCCGAGCAGTGCCCGGCGTAGCGCGCGGCACGAACGCCGCGATCGGTGAGCCGCGTGAGCAACCCCGACTCGACTTCCTTGCGAGCAACGTCGTCGAGCGAGCCGTATCGCTCCGCGACGATCTCTTCCGCTCGGTGCTCGATCGCGGACTCGGTCACGTGCGCGATGACCCTGTCGATCTGATCCTGCGACAGTCGCACATCGACCGTCGTGCTTGCCTTGCCTGCCATTGGGGTTCGCCTTCCTCTGTGTCCTTTGTGGACGGTGGGTGCCGGCCGGTTGACCGGCACCCCTTGCGTTACTTGCCTTTCGGCTGCCGGTGCTTGGGCTCGTGCGGCTTGACCTTGCCGTCCTTGACGAGCTTGTCGTGGGCCTCAGTGAGCTTTTTAAGCTCTTCCGGGGTGGGCTCTCTCGGCTTGGCTGCCATCCGCGTGTCCCCTTGATCTTGTTCCTGCCCGGTTGTCCGGGATCACCTCTAGTGTCTCACTCGGTGACGGCTGGCGCAACGGCTCTCTAACGCCCTGAGAGCAACGCTGAGAGCCGTTTAGCTCCAAGGGATTCCGGCCCTACGGGTAGGCCCCGGGCTCGTAACCACGGACGCTACGATGGGCTCGCTCTCCTCCTTCCCTTGCAACTCAATGTCACTGACAACGGCACCGATTACCACCGAGCCCGCAGGATGCGACGACGTCACCAGAGACGTCACGTTCTGCAACGGAACGCGGAACTCCCACACGCGTTGAGAGTGCTCATTGTCACCGGTGACAATGAGCATGTAGTCGTCGTTGTCGATCGCAGTCAGGTAGGCCGCGCCGGTGAACACTCGGAGCATGGAACGCCGGGCGCGCTCAATGAAACGCACCTCAGCGAGTTCGACGGTCTCTTCCATTTCGGTTACCACGGGGGCTCCTCATCCAGATCGTTCGGAAGCTCGACATCGTGAACGGGTCGCAGCGAGCCCGCCACGAGCGCCGGCACAACCGTTGGTACGTCTTCGGTTCGGAGCGAGTACGCCTCCTTGCACCGGTCGCACGAGCACGCGTAGATCTTGCCGACCGCGATCTCCGCGCCGGTGGTTTCCTCACCGGGTGCGAAGAACCGCGTGACGTCACTGCCGTCGCTTCGCATCTGGCCGACCTCGAACGGCTCAGACTCGTATTCGCACCCGCGAGCGCACCCGGCGCACCCCTTGTGACCGGGCGCCTTAGACATGCCACACGATGCCCTCAGGAGACGCGTACCGCCTCGTTCGAGCGTCCACTGTGCGGCCGGTACCCCATCGACCGTCATGCCCGCTGTGACGCTCTCCGGGTACGTGGCGGCCGGTGACCAGTAGTCAGGATGCCGGCAGCCGGCGCGCCGGCACCGATGCGCGTAGAACGGCATCTTCGTCTCCCGTCTGTCCTTTGTGGACCTTCGCGATCCTCGCTCCCATGCCAGTCACGAAGACGTACCGCGTCGGACCGAGGATGCGATCGAGGTGATCGAGTACCTGGCGCAACTCCATCGGACTGACGTGATTCTCGATCGAGACGACGAGCACTTCATCTGGCCCGACCGAAAGCCCTTCCTTGATCCAAGGAAAGTCCACAGTGGACTGTTGTACCTCACCGGAGAGCGCAGGTTCACGCTTGAGCACTGTCGGGACGCCGAACGGCAAGTGATCTCCCTCGTGTTCCCACCCGAGCGTGCACGAAGGAACGATGCACGAAGCTCCGTCACCCATTGATCGACTCCGTCTCGAACGTGAGCACGTGCCCGGGGTGCAGATCGAGGTGGAACCGCGCGGCTTCCGCGCGCTCTGTGAGCGACGGAAACGAGTGCTCGACGTCGTTCGCGCACGTCTCGCACGTCATGAGGAACACCTCGATCGGATGCGCCGGCACCCCCGCGCCATTGCCGGGCACCGCGTCTGCCGGTGGCGGAAGCACGCCTTCTGCGCGGCTCTTCACGCCTTCCCGGATCGCCATCGCGCGCAACGCCGCGTCTTTCAGTTGCTCGTGAAGCATCACGTTGCGTGGTTGATACACCATCGCTTCACGGTGTCCGGCACCCTGCGCTGTCTCGTGATGGTTTGGTGGCACGAACGAGCCGCACGCGTTGCAGGCGTACAGATTCACGATCGATTCATGCACCATGATGTCGAACGCGTATGTCCACTCAGGACGGTCGGTAACGTCGTTCTTCACGGTGAACGTGACCGGCTCGCGCATGTACCGCGTGCCGCTACCGACGTCGGAGAACTGGAGTTCGTTCTCTCCCAACGTCATCTCGGCCGCGTGACGCGGCCCACCCACGAAGAGCATTAGATGCACTTCCCTCCGGGCTTTGACGCCCACGCGCGCACTGCGTTCCACCGCCGCGTTTTCGCTTCGTTCTCGTGGTGATCTTCCTTGCTCCGCGAGCCGTCCGGCAACGTGTCCGGGTTGCGCTCACCGAGTCCGTACGCCCGATTGATCTCAGGCATAGTCTCTCCAATCCCAGTGTGGCCACTTGACGACGTCGATCGCGTCAAGCTGCGTCGTCGTCAGATCCCTTACCGTGCAAGGGATCTGATATCTGAGACACGCCATCGTGCGGCACCATACGGCGTCTCCCTCGTTGTCGTTGCTCGGCCGTGCGTCGAGCAAGAGCCGAGCGGCACGCATCATGTCGGGCTTGCCGGCACCGCCGTTGCCGGTGGCGAATTTCTTGAGCGTGGTCGGGTTCACGAGCGCCACCGGGAACCCGCGTCGCGATGCGCCGTAGCGCAGCAACGCGAGCAACCCGGCGCGCTCGATGAACTTGCCCGTCGCCTTGATCGGACCCTTCGGCAGATCCTCGATCACGACCACCGTGCGCGTGTCGAACTCCGCGAAAACCTTTGCGGTGACTCGGTTCCACCTCAGTGTGTCGTCTTCGTCTGGCGACGACGTGACGGTGTACGAGTACTCGGATCCGTTACGCAGCACGGCAACGCCGGTCGCAGTCATTGACGGGTCGACCCCGACGACGGTTACCACTAGCGGTGCCTTCCGTTCGCCGCGCGAACGGCGCGGTAGAGAGCGAGAACCGACACGATCACTGTGACCCCGATGCCCGCAATCAGTCGCACCCACCACGGACCGCTGTACGTCGCAACGGTCACGATCGAGCCCGCGATGTATCCGGCAATCACCCACCGAAGCCGAGTCCGGAACGCATAGATAAGCCGACGCTTATACTCCTGATGGAGCTTCGCGGGATCGAGACGGATCTCAGTCGTGTTGCTTGCAGGCTTTAAGACGTACGGGATTCCGCGTGGTGGACGACTCGCGCCGGGTGCTCGTTCCATCATGGTGCGTCCACAATGGACACTGCCGGCCGGCTCGCAGGCTCGATCAGATCCGTATACGGACCGTCGGGGTTGTCGAACAGATCGATGAAGAGCGCGACCGGTACGGGCATGCCGACCCACGCCGCAACGTCCGCGAGTCGGTCACCGAGTCGCATGCTGACGGCCGTCGAGTACGTCTCGACGTAGTACCCATCGAAGATCGGCGCGAGATACCGCGCCACCGGGCACCGCTCAGACGAGCCGCGCGAACCCCTGATTCCCTTGCCGCGCAACGTCTCCGCGACTTCGTCAGGCGTGGATCCCATTGTGTCCAACGCTTCCGCGAGCGTCATTTCAAGACGCGCGTCTTGCATGTAGCTCACCGCTCTCACTCGTTCTGCGGCACCCGGCCGACTCGCCGGCTTGACCGCCTCGAAGATGTCGATCACGACCGGCCAACCATTGACCGCAGGATCGCGCCGAGATCGGGCGTCTCGCCATGAGGCACGCGGAGCACGAGCGCGGCGGGCGTATCGTCTCCGACGCTGTCTCGCACCCGTTCCGGCACCGCGTCACCCTCCCGTTCCCGGCGCTCGTCTCGTGCCTCAGCGGCCGTCACAGAGGCTTCGAAGCCGGCACCGGTGGCGAGCACGTCACAGAGCAGCGCGATCGCACGCCCGAGGATGAGCGACATCTCTCCTTCGCTCGCGTCTGCGGCCCACGACGAGAACGCGCCACCGAGACACATACGGTCCCCGTCGCATTCGCCGCTCTCCCAGTGCTTCCGGACGTCGCGCACCATGAGCAGAACGGTGTCGTCGGCCCACTCGTTGACATCCCTGCGATCAGTCTCGATCTGGCGCTTGAACGTGTCGACCAATTCCGGCGCGTTCTCTTCGACCATACGGCGCAACTGCTCTCGCACTGAGTCGCGGCTCACGACGCGTCCTTTCTGGTGCTCTCGTTGTGGGTCACCGACATTGCGTCCGGCGAGTGATGCTCCGCGCGAGCGAGCCGGATGATCGCCGCCGCGATTAGAGCCGCAAGGAACTCAGGCTCTTCGCGCTTCGCTGTGCGGAACACAACGTTGAACGCTTCGGCGTCCGACGTGTCCACATCGGCGAGCATTCCCGACACCTCACCGGCAACGGCCGTAAGGAACTCGTTCGCGTTGTCGATCATCGGCCCGTACTTGCGCTCCGGGTTCTTGTGGTTGCGTACGTGCGCGCCGTACGTCAGTCGCGGCGCGTTCGTAAGGAACCGCGCCTCTGTCTCTGTTGTCACTGTTCGCCTTCCTTTCCGGGCTGGCGCACGTCTGGCCAGTCCCCTGATTGCGTGCCCTCAGCGAGCCTGTCGTCCAAGATCTCCGCGTCCTGGATATCTTCCCCACCCTCGTGCACGTCGGCCGGCACAGAGCCCCTGAGAGGTTCGTCCGGCATGCCGGTGAATCGGTTCGGTGCGAGCGCCGCCGCTTCGGCTTGAGCAACCTCCCACCGGTAGGCCGCGCTCGCCGGTACGTAGCGCTCCAACCGGTGCAGCGCCGTCTTACGCCACATCGCGGCCGTGTTCGGTCCCTCGTTCGGCCACTCAGGTCCCCAGAAGTTTCCGCCCGGTGTGCGGGTGCTCTTCGCGCTCGCGCTCATTGAGCGGTACCGCGCGACGTCGTGACGGTTCAGCACGACCACCCGCGAAATGCCGCCCGTGAACAGCGTTGCCCACGCGTAGACACCCACGAGCGGACCGCGATCCTCCGCGCTCGCGCTCCAATCGAACTCGTGCACCGGGAGCGCGCCGCGCACCGGACGGAAGACGTCGTTCTGCCGAACGATCTCGTCATGTACGGCCGTCACCGCGCCGGCACGATAGATCCGCTCGATCGTGCCGTTGACTTCCTCGATGTAGCTCACCGAGAACCCACCGGGCGCGGCGCGATCCCGGTACCCCACAAGGGAAGCGATGCCCTTGCGCGGCACGTGCCCGTCTGCGGCGCACTGCCGAAGCGCGATGATCAGAGACCCCGGGTTCGATTGCGCCGCTTGGCGTAGGTACTGATCGCTGCGAACCATCGCGCTCGCCAGTCCCATGAACGTCGAGATCTCGACGTGCTTGGGGACGACGGCCGCGAAGTCATCGGCGTACGTCTCGATGAACTGTGTCAGTCCACCGGCTTTACGAACGACGTCGGTACCTGGCTCACTCATGGCACATCGATTCCTCTCCACTCTCCGAACACTGTGATGATGAGCGCGATGGCGCACGCCGCGATCACGAGCAACCACAGTGTCCTCATGCCGGGTTCAGCCGATCGACTTCGCCGGCCGCAACCGAGTACTCACGCCGCTTGTAGTGCACACGGGTTGCAACGAGTTCGCCGCTCTCGTCTCGTGCCTCCTTCGCCTTCCCCATGTCCCATCGCACACGGTTCTGTAGTTCGCGGTACTGGCCGCGCAGGATCGCGAGCCGTCGCCCGGCATCGCGGTACTGATCGGCTAGCGCTTGATCGAGCACGGCGGCCGGCTCGTCTTCCTCGGGCACCGGGTACAACCGTTGCAGTGTCTCGCTTGTGGCCTCATGACCGTCGACCGGTGGCGGAGTTCCGACGTCGATCGACGCGAGGAACGTACGAGCGCGACGCTCCCACTCGTGCCACTCGACCGAATCGTTCAGCGTGAGTTCGAGCGGGTGCACCGTGAACCGCTTGCCCTTGAGGTGCGCGACGTACGCCATCGGCGAACCGAAGATGAGTGCTTGCATCTTCGCTTGGATCGCATGCTGTTGTGGCACAACGGGTTCACCGTCGTAACCCCAACCAACGTTAGTCTCGTCGCTCTTGCACTCGATCGGAATCACACGCGTCGGATCGTCCGGGAACACGGCGAGATAGTCAGGGGTGCAAAGCATGTGACGCATGGTTGGGTGAGCCCAGAGGCGAGCGCCGGCACGCAACAGCAACGCATCCGGGAATCGATCGAGGAAGCACTCACGGATCACCGGCTCAAGACGGGTACCGATCCGCATGCCGTCGGTGCCCTCGATCTCCCACCCTTCGCGTTTCTGCCACCACAACGCGAACCGCGACGAGTACGGCGAGACGTCGAGCAAGACGCTCATCTCGCTCGCGCCAACCCCCTTACGTCGCAACGCTTTCCAGTCCGCGTCGCTCGCATCCGGTGGCAGCAAAGGGATTGCGCTCGTGCGCGGCGCACGGCCGAACGCTTGGATCGACCGTGCTTCGTCTCCGCGTGTGAGCGGAACCGTGCTCATTCGTCCCCCTTGAGACGTGGTTCTACGTCTTCCCAATGGAAGCGTAGATGACCGCCGGGAGTCTTGAATCCCTTTAGCAGGCCGGTGTTTGCCCACCGACTGATCGTCTTCGGGTCCACCCGGAAGAGCTTCGCAACCTCCCCCGGAGTGAGCACGTCCCCTGCCTGGTATTGATCGGTCATCCCCGAAGCCCCTTTACTTGCACGGCTTCCCGGGCTTCCCAGCGTCGACGACACTCACGAGCGTCGACGCAGATTGTCAGCGGTACGCCTTCCTTCGTAATGCTCTCGAACGGCACGGGCGGCGCGCCCGGCACGTTGCGGGTACCACACGCGTCGCAATGCGACGGAGCGAGAACCGGCTCTTGTGGCACGCTCGCGCGGCCGGTGAACAAACCCATTACTTCACCCCTTCCCTTCCGGACAGTCGCTCTCGTGCCTGAGCACGATCGGTGTTCCTTTGCCGTCAGCCGCCGCTGTCGCGCCGCAGAGCGTGCAATTCACGCGGCCGGCACCTCTCGGCAGCGGTCCTACGCGGCGCGCTCTGCGACGCGGATAGCGGGTCATGGTGCTCTCTTTCCTAGACGTCCCAGGGAGGGAGCGCTTTGGTCTTGCGGTTCTTGTTGTAGCGGTCCAGCAGAACCGACGCGATCGAGCGCGTCAGTGTCTTGCCGTGAATCGCGCGGTAGTCCCGACCGAGACCCAACAGCTTCCCGGGGTTGCCGATCTCGCGAGACACGCGGGTCACCAACTCGTCGGCGTTGAGCGCGGCGCGGTACCGATTGAACAGCGCGCCGAACCCTTCCACGATCCGACCGTCAACGCCGTCGGGGTCGGAACCCCACAAGCGCGTGATGACTGAGATCACTTGCGATGCGATTTCGGGGTCGAGCCGGTACACGCGCTCGATCGCAGCAACCGCAACGAAGTCGCCTTTCTTGCCGTTGCTGCTGAGGCGCCACCCGTGCTCCGCGAGCATGTCTCGGATGGCAACGGCGACCGGCTCTTCCTCAACGATGCGAGCCTTGAAAAGGTCGAACGCCTGAGGCGTCTTCATCGTGTTGAGCCGGATGAAAAGCCCGGCTTCCTCCGCGATCGTAAGCCCGGTGAACACTCGCGCGTCCACCGACTCTCCCTCGCCACCGGCAAGCTTGAGCGCTTCCACCCGGTGCATGCCGTCGACCACGAACAGAGACCCACCTTCGCGTTGCGAAACGGTGATGACTCCGATCGCATCGACGTTGAGATCATTCGCGATCCGCTCGACGCGACGCCGGTCAAGCTGCCGCTGAATTGCCGGATCGATGTTGAGTGTGCTCACCGCAACGCGGCGAGTTTCCGTGTTGCTCATGTCGTATGCTTCCTTAGCTTGTTGACGAGCGTCGTGATTGGCGTTCTGGCTTTGATGAGACCGTCCGCCCATCGGGCGGTCTCATCGGCCGAGATCTCCAGTGAGAGATCCCCGATGTGTTCAATGGCAAGGGTTAGACCGTTCAGTCTCTCGATCAGTCCCTCGATCGCTCTGCGTTGATCCTTCGCTTTGTTCGTACCTCCTTGACGTCTGGCGACCGTCGTGCTGAGTCGGCCATCCTCTTGGTAGACACGTTGCCGGTGACGTTCGGCCGGTGAACGCACGTGACCCGTGGCATCCATGTCTTTCAACGCTTCACGCGCAGACTCGCGAATGACAGGATTCACGCTCTGCGAATCCTTGTGCGTTAGCGCCAAGAGTTCAGCGTTGCGCGAGCCGATTCCCAGTGCCTCACCCACCCGTTCGCGCGAGCGGCCACCCGGCCGCTCGGTAACTTGTGGCCGCGCGGTCACATCTTTCCGCGCCCGCCTGCCCGGTGCCGCCGACCGACCCGCATCGCTCTTGCGCCGCAACGCGTCTCCGCTCTCGATGTCGTGCAATCGTGCGGCGAGCGCGGCTAATTCACTGGGAAGCATCGGCTTGCGCTCGACGTTCTCGGCACGCTCGGCCACGAGCAACGCCATCGCGTCGTCAAGGTTGTCGACTATGCGCGCGTCGATCACGGTCCATCCGAGCAACCGCGCCGCCTCAAGCCGACGTTGCCCTGCAACGAGTCGCATGTCTGGCGTGACCACGATCGCCTGCAACAAGCCGGTGTCACGGATCGAGGCGGCGAGCGCTTGCACGTCACCGAGATCGGTACGGTACCGATCGACAACCTTGACCGACTCGATGCGGATCGTCGTCTCGGCCATCGTTCCTCCCTTCGCCTTCCGTTGTGTAGCAACGCTTTCGCGTCGTGCCCGTCACGGGAATCGAACCCGTACACCCGAACCTTGCGGGAGAGTCCATCTCTACAAGCGTTACGGGGCAACCGATGCCGGGCTTGTGGGGGACGGTGCGCAGAACGTACGACGGCTCCCTAGCCTTTCCCCGTCGTACTCCGGTCTCCGCGTGGATGCGCATCATGAACCGGTCTTTCTCTGCGGCAATGGTTCGCGTCGCAACGCACGCACTGTTGCGACGCTCGCAGCGAACGCCCGTCCCCCGGTCTTTCGCCGGCCGGCGCGCGGCCTGTAGGCGAGCACGCGCCGGACCGGGTTCACTCCGCGCGGTAGGTGTATGGCTTCACGCTCGTCACCTTGACCACGCCCTCACTCGTGAGCGTGTCGAGCGCGTACGCCGTGCTCGACACCGTTGCGTTGACAGCATCCGCAACATCCTTGATCGCGTACACCCGATCGGGATTCTCGGTGTACCGCGCTTGCAGATACGACGTCACCGCGTTCTTGAGCGCACCGGGGTTGAATCGTCGGTCCTGTGTCCCCTTGCGCTCGACGAGCTTCGCGGTTGTCGCGTCGTGCGGCGTTGCCGGCGCTGTGACGTGCTTCCAGTACCGGCCATCCTTCGCAACCTCACCGAGACAGCGAGAGCACGTCGATCGCACACCCTCTGTCCGTCGGCGTGGGTCACGCGTGGTCGCCTTGTGCGCAGCGTCGAGCGACGAATCATCGTGCACCCATGAACGGCCGCTCTTCGTGACCGGCTTGCCGCACCGATCGAGCGCGCCACCGTGCGAGCACGTGCCCGTCACCGGCGCGGCGGCCGTCTGGACTTCGGCGAGCGCGGCCGTCACCCCGGGGCGCGCCGCCTGCAAGCCGTCGAGAACGGCGCTCAGTTCGTCGCTCGCGGGCGAACCCCCATCGGCCGGTACCTCCGTAGGGGTGGCGGGCTCCGACGGCTCTGAGACCGTCTGAGCGGGATCCGTGAGGTAGGCCACAAGCGCGGCTTCATCTTCCGGCGTTGCGGGCTCGAACGGATCGGGTGACAGTGCGGGATCGAGGATGCCGTCGGGCTCGTCGTCCGGCACGTTCTCGACCGGGGTCGGCGGGATCGCGTCGGGCTCTTCGACGTCGGCGGCCGGCGCATCCCAGCCGGCAGCCTGCCGGTAGATGACGAGTCCGTCATCATCCTTCGCGGCTTCCACGTGACCGGCCTTGACTGCGTTGCGCAAGTGGTCGCGCGCTGTCTTGAGCTTCATTCCCAGCGCTTCGGCAACAGCCGTCGGTCGCGCGTACTCGTCTCCGGTCGCGGCCGGCAACGCGTCGACTACCCGCTTGTAGTTCTCGTTCACTGCGATCGCCTTCCTTTCGCGATGTCTTGTGAGTGCCGGCCGCACCTCAGTGCGGCCGGCATTGCGGGTAGCTTACGACCGGGCAGACGTACGGGCCAGGGTGCGCGGGTGCGCGGCGAGCCGAAGAGCTTCGAGCGCAGCGTTCTCCATATCCAGTGCAACGTCTCCGTCACTCTGACGCTGCGCGCTTGCGGTGACCGCTTGCATCACGCCACCGGCCGTGCGCTTGCCGCCGTCGATGAACGCATTGAGCACATCGTTGGCAACGTCTTGCGTGAAGCCGAGTGCCTTGCTCACACCGGTGATGACGGCCGGCGCATCGTCGACCGGCGTCGCGGCTTCCGCCTCGATCTCGGTCACCTTCGTGTCCCAGTATTCAGCGGAGAGGAACGTACGCACGGCGTCTTCCGTCTGCGCCTTGACGAGCGCGAGTTGCGCGGCCAACGTCTTGTCGCTCCACTGCACAACACCTTCGTCAAGGCGCGAACCCAAGTGCACCTTGCGCTTGCGATCCTTCGTGATCGTCATGCCGTTGTCGCACACCTGAAACACGCCGCGCGGATCGATGTTGAACGCGCCGTTGCCGACTTCGGAGTTCGTAACCACGAACCCCGCGAACAACATCGGGAGTTCGGCACCGGTCTTGCCAGAGAACGGCGAGCGGTAGCCGTCGACGAGCGAGCGAGCGTGGGTCGCGATCCCCTCGTTGTGCACCCGCACGACCATGCGCCGATCGGTGAGATCAGCCTCGATCTTGCTGTCGGTCGCACCGGCTTCACGCATACCGGAGAGCACGGCCAGCAAGATATCGAAGTCGTCGATCGTCTTGTACGTGTCGGAGAGCACGGCACGCAGCGTGCCGTAGGCGTCCGTCTCGTCTTCCGCGCGGAGCAAGCGCAAGAGGTACTTGCCGCTACCGCGATCCGCAAGCGTGTTCACGTTGTGCGCGAACAGATCCACGTGCGACTCCGCGAGGAAAGCCAGGTACCGCAACGGGATACTCAGCTTCGCCGCGAGACCTTCGAGCGCCACGCGAGTCGGGGTGTAGAGACCGTTCGCGTTGATCTCTTCACGGGTCGCGTCGACACCCGGGATCGCGGGCTCACCGAAGGTGACGGGCACGCCGTTCAAGTCGAGCGTGTCGTTCACGAAGGTGAGCGACTTGGACGGAACGACGACATCGAGCGCGCGAGTCTTCCGCGACTGCAACGAGTCGGCGAGTGTGGTGAGGGTGGCACGTCGCATCGTGTCCATTGTGGACTCTCCCTGTCTGTCTAGTGTGGACGGTCGATCGACCGGCCATAGCCGCTCACGGCCCCCGTGACCGCGTGCGACTATGCCCCGTTCGAGCTACGCGTTGACGCTGTTCACGCTGCGCGCCATGCCGACCTCATCCGGCTCTTCCTCCATTTCGTTCGCCACGAACGCGGCGTGAGCGTCGAAGACGCGGCCGTCGAGCGGCCCGACCGGGAAGCGCGAGAGAACGTCGTCGTGCTCAGGGTTCGGGTTGGGCATGCGGGTCGCGATGTCGTACGACGTGGCGGGAACGGTGACCCACTCAGCCGGCAGGAAGCCGCCCTTCGTGATCCACTCGTCGAGCGCTTCGACGTGCTCGATCAGTTCCTGCACAACGTCTTCGGACAGTTCGCGCGTCTGCGAAACGGTGAGGATCGAGCGGATGTTGGCGAGCGTGACGTTCGGGTCCATGATCTTCGCCTTCCGTTTGGTTGCTGAACCGGTAATCGGTCCGAGCGAGACACCGGCCCCCGTGCCGGTATCCACTCGCATCGATCAACGACCTTCGCGGTACTCGATCACTCGAACCGCGACGTACGCCACGAGGAAGGCCAGAGCGACGAATCCGGCGAACGATCCGAGGATCGCCAGGGTTTCGAGGTAGCTGTGCT
>Ga0079218_10000169_pt1 | contig 16246 bp, 14 predicted proteins | sample NCCompost_FD_77181 | JGI IMG/M metagenome (GOLD analysis project Ga0079218, IMG submission 77181) | Agricultural soil microbial communities from Utah to study Nitrogen management - NC Compost | ecosystem: Environmental > Terrestrial > Soil > Agricultural land | place: USA: Utah | collected... | reverse complement strand
CAGAATTCAGAATGCAGAATTCAGCACTGCATTCAGAATTCTGCATCCTGCATTTATTTCAGCCTGGCGACAGCAGTTCTAACTGCCCCCGGTCCCGGGCCGTCGCCCGACTCCGTCCACGCAAACACCAGCGTGTTTCCATTCCTGCTGAGACGCGGGTAGCCGCGTAGGCGCCGTTCGCCCGCTCCGGCGATGGTCGCGGCAGCCGAACGCTCGCGCGGCGCTTTGATGTGACGCGCTCTGAGCTGCGCACGCTCGTCTGCAAATTCAACCCACGTTGCCAGGGCCGAGCCGTCGTCCAGCAACTCGATGTCCACCCGCCCGAGCGACGTTTCATCGTCGAGCCGAATCGGATCGCCCCAGGTCCGCCCGGCGTCCTGCGAGAATGCCGCGTAGGCGTGGCCGTTGTTGCCGGTGGCGCTGAACCACGCCGCCGCAACGGTGCGGCCCCGCGCGGAGAGCGCCGGGCCGTTCACCGGACACGCCTCGATGCGCCAGTTGTCGGCGTGGATCGGCACAGCGTCCGTCCACGTGCCGCCTGCCCCGAGCGGCGTCGAGGGGCCTGCCCCGAGCGCCGTCGAGGGGTGCTCGACGCGCGCGACGTGGATGTCGCGAATCTCCTGGTTCGAGCGATCGCGGAATGCGACGAGCGGCCCTTCGGCCGTCATCGTGGCCGCCGTCGGGCAGCATTCGCACACACGCGCGTTGACCGATGTTTCGGCGGTCTGTTTCCACGCGGCGTCGAATGCCGCGAAGTAGACGCTCATCGACTCCGGCACGCGTCCATCGAGCCAGATCATGCCGAGCGCGCCGTCGCCCATCTCGAAGAGCGACGCGAAGCCGTGCTGCGCCTTCGTCCCGTCGTGGTGCGGGCTCACTGGCTGCGACCAGGTCTTGCCCTCGTCCCGTGAATATGAGAATCGCAGGTCGTACGCCTCGATCGCCGGATCGACCGACGGATAGGTCGTCGCGACGAGCGTGCCGTCGCGCTTGCGCATCACCGTCGGAACGTCGGCGTCGGTGACGAACCAGCCGTCGCTCGACGCGACCGTTTTCGCGGCCGTCCACGAACTGCCGGTGAGCTCGGAAAACTTCAACGTGGCCGTCGTGTCCGTCTGTTCGAGCCAGCTGAGGACGACTCCGCGATCGGACGCGGTCAGCTGCGGCTGACCGGAGTTCCCCTGCACCGGCGCGCCGAGCGGCTCGACCTTCAGCGGGAAGGCGGATTCCACCGGCGTCTCCGCTGGTGGTTTGGTGGGTTCGGTCCGTCGGCAGCCGCCGACGATCGCCGCCAACAGCACGGCCACGAGGAACGAGCGCTTCATCAGCCTATTCTTCGTGATCTTCGTGTCCTTTGTGCGGATTCTTTGTGTCCTTTGTGGCCTGACGTCTGAACAGTCTGTCAGGAAAACGTCAGGTGTCAGCCTCGGGGCAATTGACTACAATCGCCCAGTGCGTCGCCGGCTGATCGCCGCCGTGCTCGTGGTGCTCGTGCACGCCGGAGCAATCTCCGCTCCGCTGACGCACGTGCATCTCGACGTGGAGGACACTCACCACCACCACGGTCAGGCGATGCATGCGCATCTCTCCGGGCACGACGCGGTGATTCCGCTCGTCCCTGGCCCTCTCGTCGATCATCAGGACGATGAGGGACGGGTCGTGGCAACGCAGGTATTCGTGGCGGCGGCTGCGGCTCCGTTCAGCCTTCCGGCGGTCACGAACCCGGCGTTCGTTCTGGTGGTTCCGCCCGCGCAGCTCCGCGCTCGCACGCCGCATGTCGCTCACGCCGTTGATCCACCCCGAATTGCCGTTCGATCGCCTCGCGCCCCGCCCGCCTTCCTGTCCTAGCTGACGGATAGCTATCCGTCCGTTCCTCAACAAACGTTCACTCTTCCGAGTTCTCGGTTCCCAGTTCGTGTTCTGGGTTCGGTTCGGGAGTTCGAGGTTCTATGCGTTCACTGTTCGTGGGCGCGCTCCTCGCGGCGTCATTGGCGCCCGCGGGTGCGGGCGCGCAAACGTCGTCGTTGACGGAAGCGCAGGCGCTGGCGCAGCTGACGCCGGAGAATCCGCGCGTGCGTGCAATCAACGCCCCGATCGACGTCGCGCGCGCCGACGTGCTTGCGGCAGGCCGCTGGCCGAACCCGCGCGGCACCTACAACCGCGAATCGGTTGCCGGCGTGACCGAACACATCACGACGGTGGCCCAGGTGTTCCCGATCACCGGCCGGCGGCCTCTCGAGGTGAGCGCCGCGACCGCCATGGTCGATGCGACATCGGGCCGTGCCGGCGATCAGCTGCGTCGGCTGCGGACGGATCTGCGCCTGGCGTTCGCGGAGCTTGTTGCCGCTCAGGATCGCGAGCGGGAGCTTGCGGCGACGCGCGATCGGCTGCAGGAGCTCGCGGGCGTGCTGAGCAAGCGTGAGGCTGCCGGCGACGCCGCCGGGTTCGATCGGCTTCGTGCCGAGCGGGAGGTGCTCGAGGCCGACGTCGAGCGCGCCGGCGCGGCCGTCGATCGCGCGCGGGCGCAGGCGTTGCTGGCTGGATTCCTCATGCCGGCGGGTTCGCCGGCGATTACAGCGGTGGCCGGAAACGTCCCTCGCGCCATGCTGCCGGCGGTGGACGAGCTGATGGCGCGTGCGGAGGAGACGCGCGGTGAAATCAGCGCACTGCGCCGGGAGATCGACGCGGCCGCGTTCGCCGAGCGCGCTGCGGGCCGTCGTGCGATTCCCGAGCCGGAAGTGGTCGCGGGCACCAAATCCTCGAACGTCGGAAGCGGTGACATTGGCGGCGTCGTCGCCGTCCACGTTGCGATTCCTCTCTTCGACCGCGGCCGCCCCGAACAGGCACTGGCCCGCGCCCGCCGCTCTCAGGCCGAGGTGCAGCTCGACGCATTGCGCGCGATCCTGCGCAGCCAGATTGCCGCATGGCGCAACGTCGTCCTCGAGCGGCGCGACGCGGCCGACCGATACCGCGCCGCCGCGCTGAAAACCGCTATGGAGCTCGAACGGATCGCACAGGTGAGCTACGACGCCGGCGAGCGCGGAATCCTGGAGCTGCTGGACGCGTTTCGCAGCTCGGCGTCCGCACGCGTCCGGCAGAGTGCGCTCGACTTCGCGGTACGGCAGGCGGAGCTGGAGCTCGAGTTTGTCAGCGGATGGGAGATCCCATGAGGAGACCTGTCGCTAGTTCGTGGTTGGTGGTTCGTAGCTGGTGGTGTGTTGGTAGTTGGTGGTTGGTAGTTGGTGGTTCGGTGGCAGTGCTGTTGGCTGGTTGCAGCCGAAGCGCCGCGCCTGCGGACTCCCCGGAGCCGCCAACGCTCGACGTCACGAGCTGGACGGAGGCGAGCGAGCTGTTCATGGAGTACCCGCCGCTCGTCGCCGGGCAGACGGCGAGGTTTGCCGTGCACCTGACCCGCCTCGAGGACTTCGCCGCGGTTACGAAGGGCCGCGCCCGTGTTGAGTTCACGCCCGCGAGCGGTGCAGCGTCCGCCACGGTGCTGGCGGGCGAGGCATTGCGCCCGGGCGTCTTCCGCGTCGAGGGCACGCTTCCAGCCGCCGGCACGTATCGGTGGGCGCTCATCGTCGACGGCCCGGACGTGTCCGACCGCCACGATCTGGGCGCCGCGACGGTGTTCGCGGACGAGTCTGCCGCCGTCGCCGACGCGGAGAGCCGCCAGTCGGACGATGCGGCGGCGATCTCGTACCTGAAGGAGCAGCAATGGACCAATCCGTTCGCGGCGGTCCCCGTGCAGGAAGGCGACGTGCGCCGTTCGATTCGCGTGCCGGCCGTCATCGAGCCGTTGACGGGCGGAGAGGCGATTGTCTCCGCGCCGGCGGATGGGCGCTACGGGGCGGCGCAACTCCTTGCGGTTGGCGATCGGGTCGTGGCCGGTCAGGCGCTCGGCCGCTTCGAGCCGCGTCTTTCGGAAAACAGGGAAGACCATGCAACGCTGGTCGCCAACGTCGCCGAAGCGCAGGTCACGGCCGACGCGGCCCGCGCCGATCTCGAGCGGGTGCAGAAACTCTTCGCGGAGCGAGCGGTGCCGTTGCGGCGCGTGACGGACGCGCAGCGGGCCGTGGCGGTTGCCGACGCCCGCCTGACCGCCGCGCAGTCACGGCTGGCCCAGCGCGACGAGACGCTGCGGGGCGGGGGCGCGGCGAGTGGCAACACGTTCGTGCTGCGCGCGCCGATCGCCGGCCGAATTGCCGACGTGCACGCGGCGCTGGGCGCTTCCTACGATGAAGGTGCGCCGCTGTTCCGAATCGTCAGAACCGACCGCGTCGAGCTCCAGGTGCACGTTCCGGCTTCCGATGCGCCGCTCCGGCAGCCGGTCCACGAGATCGCGCTCGAGATCCCGGGGCGGCCGGATCCGATCGTCGTCGAGGCCGACCACATGCACGACGCCGGCGTGATCGATCCGGCGACACGCGCCCTGCCGGTGCAGTTCGACGTCAACAATCGCTCCGGTCAGCTGCTCATCGGTCAGACGGCAACGGCGATTCTTTACACCGGGCAAAAAGAACGGATGGTCGTGGTTCCGAAGGCCGCGGTGCTGACGGAGGCGGGCCGGCCGTTCGTGTTCGTGCAGACCGGCGGCGAGAGCTTCGCGCGCCGGTTCATCGACATCGCGGGCCGCGACGGCGATCTGGTTGGCGTTCGCAGCGGCGTCCGGGTCGGCGAAAGGGTGGTCACCCGTGGTGCCTACGAAGTGCAGCTCGCATCGGCGGCAGGCGGCCTGCCAGCTGAGGGGCATGTTCACTGATGGCGACCCACCAAGGCACTGAGGCACCGAGGACTCTTGTGAATTCTTGCCTCGGTGACCTCGGTGTCTCGCTGTGTCGTGACCTCTAGCAGGATTCGACATGAAACGCCTCATTCAATGGTCGATCGACCATCACTGGCTGGTGATCGGGCTGTCGGCGCTTCTGCTCGCGGCGGGCCTGTGGACGGCTCGCGACATGCCGGTGGACGTGTTTCCGGATCTGACGGCGCCGACGGTCACGATTCTGGCCGAAGGCCACGGCATGGCGCCCGAGGAAATGGAGTCGCTGGTTACGTTTCCGATCGAGACGGCAATCAACGGCGCGTCAGGCGTGCGCCGGGTCCGTTCGGCAACGGCCGTCGGCGTGGGAGTCGTCTGGGTCGAGTTCGACTGGGGGACGGACATCTACATCGCCCGTCAGCTGGTGGCGGAGAAGCTGGCGCTCGTCAGCGGCACGCTGCCGCCGCAGGTGGAGCGGCCGGTGCTGGCGCCGATTTCGTCGATCATGGGCGAGATTCTGTTCTTTGCGCTCTCGTCCGATACGGTCGATCCGCTCACGATGCGGACGGTGGCAGACACGATGGTTCGGCGCCGGCTGCTGGCCGTGCCGGGCGTCTCGCAGGTGACGCCGATCGGCGGCGCGGAGCGCCAGTTTCAGGTCATCGCGCGCCCGGACGCGCTGCGGGCGAACGGCGTCTCGCTGACCGAACTGCTCGAGGCCGTGCGCGGCGCCAGCGAGAACGCGTCGGCCGGCATCTACACCGAAGGTCCGCAGGAGTACGTGCTCCAGGCAGTCGGGCGCGTCCGCAGTGCGGAAGAGATCGGGGAAAGCGTGATCGCGCTGCGTGGTCTGCGGTCGGTGCTCGTGCGGGACGTTGCCACCGTGCAGGAAGGGGCCGCGCTCAAACGGGGCGAAGGATCGCGGAACGGCAAGCCCGCCGTGATCGTGGGCGTCCAGAAGCAGCCGGGCGCCAACACGATCGACGTCACGCGCAGGCTCGATGAGGAGCTCGACGCGCTGCAGCGCGACCTGCCGGCGGGCCTCACCATCGACCGGCGAATCTTCCGCCAGGCCGACTTCATTGAGGTCGCGGTCAGCAACGTCGTCGACGCGCTTCGCGACGGCGGCATCCTCGTGATTGCCGTCGTGCTGATCTTTCTCGCGAACCTGCGCGCGGCGGCGATCACCCTGACGGCGATGCCGCTCTCGCTGGCGGCCGCCGTACTCGTGCTGCGCGCTTCCGGCGCAACGATCAACACCATGACACTCGGCGGACTGGCGATCGCGATCGGCGCGCTGGTCGATGACGCCATTGTCGACGTCGAGAACGTCGTGCGGCGGCTGCGCGAGAACGCCGCCCGGCCGGAACCCGAACGGCAGCCCGCATCGGTCGTCGTTCGCGACGCGACGCTCGAGATCAGAAGCTCCATCGTCTTTGCCACCGTCATCATCGTCCTGGTTTTCCTGCCGATCTTCGGCTTGTCCGGCGTTGAGGGCCGCCTCCTGACCCCGCTGGCCTTCGCCTACATCGTTGCGCTGCTGGCCTCGCTTGCCGTCGCCATAGTCGTGACGCCGGCCCTCTGTTACGCATTTCTCCCGCGGGCGTCGTCCATTACCCGCGGTCACGACGGCTGGCTGTCGCGCTCGTTGAAAGCGCGTTTCGCGCGCGTGCTGCCGTACGCGCTCGACCGGCCGGCACTGGTGACCGGTGCCGCCGCGGTGCTGCTCATTGGCGCCGTCGCGGCGACGACGCGGTTCGGAACCGCGTTTCTGCCGGTCTTTCACGAGGGAAGTCTGACGATCAGCGTGAACACGCTGCCGGGGACGTCGCTGGCGAAGTCGGACGAGATCGGCACCAGAGTCGAGAAGATCCTGCTGGCGCAGCGCGAGGTGATTGCCACAGCGCGGCGGACGGGACGCGCCGAACTGGATGAGCACGTGCAGGGAGTCGAGGCGGCGGAAATCGACGTCGGGCTGCGCGAAAGCGATCGCCCGCGCGACGAGCTGCTGGCGGAACTGCGACGGAGCTTCGGCACGCTGCCGGGGACGAACGTCAGCATCGGTCAGCCGATCTCCCATCGCATCGACCACATGCTGTCCGGGACGCGGGCGAACATCGCCGTAAAGATTGTCGGCGACGACCTGCTGACGTTACGCCGGCTCGGGGAGCAGGTGCGCGACGCGATGCAGGAGGTGCCCGGAGTCGCCGACCTGTCGCTGGAGCCGCAGACCGAGATTCCGTTCGTCCGCTTTATTCTCAACCGCTCGGCGATCGCTCGCTACGGACTCCGGGTGCAGGACGTCGCGGAGGCGATCGAAACCAGTCTGGCAGGAACGACAGTGGGGCGGGTATTCGACCGGTCAGCCGCGTTCGATCTGACGGTCAGGCTCGATCCATCCGCGGCGGTCGATTTCGACCGCCTCGCGGACCTGCCAATCGACACGCCGACGGGCGAGACGGTGCCGATCCGCGTGCTCGCGGACGTCCGGCGGGAGACCGGCCCCAACATGATCCTGCGGGAGAACGTCCAGCGCCGGATCGTGGTGTCGTCGAACGTCGCCGGACGCGACCTGGGGAGCGTCGTCAACGACATCAGAACCGCCGTCTCAACGGCGGTGCCCATGCCCGACGGCTATCGTGTTGAGTATGGCGGGCAGTTCGAGAGCCAGCAGAGCGCGTCGCGCCGGCTGCAGGCATTGGGAGCCGTCGTCATCGCTGCGTTGTACATGATCCTGCTGCTGGCATTCGGCCGTCCCCGCGACGCGCTCCTGATTATGCTGAACCTGCCGCTGGCGCTGATTGGCGGCGTTGCCGGGGTCTTCCTTGCCGGTGGCGTGCTGAGCGTGGCCTCGATGATAGGGTTCATCACGCTGTTTGGCATCGCCACGCGGAATGGCATCATGCTCGTCTCGCACATCCGGCATCTGATCGACGAGGAGGGCGTGCGCGATTTTCGTGTCGCCGTCGAACGGGGTGCGAACGAGCGGTTGATTCCTATTCTGATGACGGCGCTGGCGGCAGGCCTGGCGCTGATTCCGCTGGCGCTCGCCGCCGGCGAATCGGGAAGTGAGATTCAGACGCCGATGGCCATCGTGATTCTGTGCGGGCTGACGACGTCGACGTTATTGAATATGTTTGTGGTGCCCACGTTGTACTTGAAATACGGAAGGTCCGCCTAAAGGCGGACACTTCGACGGTTTGCATTTTGAATTTTGCATTTTGAATTGTTGAATTAACCCTATGCGAACTCTTCAATGGCTGTTTCTCGTGAGCGCGCTGCTGTTCGTCAGCGGCATCGGCTTGGTGATCGCGGCCGGACGGACAGCCCGTTCCGCCGCGCCGGCGGCGGGGCCGGCGGCGCCCGCGGTCCCGCCCGTCGCTACTGTCAAGCACGTCATGCTGGCGATGACGATGCCCAATGCGGCCGCCATCTGGGATTCCGTCAGCACCATCGTCGATGCGAAGGGCGTGACGGAGAACCAGCCGCGCACCGACGAGGAGTGGGCGGCAGTGGCGTCGAGCGCGGCGGTGCTCGCCGAGTCCGCCAACCTGCTGCTGACGGGCGACCGCGCCGTCGATCGCGGCGACTGGGCCAAGTTCGCGATCGCGCTGCGCGATTCGGCGAACACGGCGCTGGCCGCGGCGGAGAAAAAGGATCCGGCCGGCATTCTCGCCGTCGGCGAAGTGATCAATGAGTCATGTGATGCCTGTCATGAACGCTACCAACGCCAGTAACGCTCTGCGCGTTCGTCTGATCTGCACGTTGCTGATCGCCGCCGCCTGCGGCGCCGTGATCGAGGCGCATGGCGTGGCGGGGAAGGACGCCGTATTCCTGCAGGGGCTGCAGGGCCGTGCGATCGTGCCGTTGATGTATCTGGGCGCGAAGCACATGGTGACCGGCTACGACCACCTGCTGTTCCTGGTCGGCGTCATCTTCTTTCTGTACCGGGTCAAAGACGTCCTCCTCTACGTCAGTCTGTTCACGATCGGCCACAGCGTCACGCTGCTTGCCGGCGTGCTCGGCGGCATCCATGCGAACCCATATCTCATCGACGCGATTATCGGGTTCTCGGTCGTCTACAAGGCGTTCGAGAACATGGACGGATTCCGGCGGGTATTCGGCGTGCAGCCCGACACCCGGGCGGCCGTGCTGATCTTCGGGCTGTTTCACGGTTTCGGCCTGGCCACGAAGCTCCAGGACTTCGAGCTCGCGTCGCAGGGTCTCGTGGCGAACATCGTCAGCTTCAACGTCGGCGTTGAGCTGGGGCAGGGCCTGGCGCTCACGTTTATCCTCATCGCGCTGACGTTCTGGCGCACGCGGAGCGGGTTCATGCGCCATGCCTTTGCGACCAACGCGCTGGTGATGGCATGCGGTTTCCTGCTGGTGGGGTATCAGCTCTCCGGCTATTTCCTGGCGGAGTCCTGACGTGAGCACAGACGTAAAGACCGTTGAAACACCGGTGAGCGAGATCAGGAACCGGCTGGCCGTCGCGACGGGCGCTGCGCTGCTGGTTGCGGGGCTGGTGCTCGTGGCGGTCGTGCTGCCGGCGGAGTACGCGCTCGATCCGCTCGGAACGGGCGCGAAGCTGGGGCTGCTGGATCTGGGCCTCACAGGTCAGCAGGTGGACGCGCTCGAAGCGGGGAAGGGCGCCGCGGCGGGCGGCGGGACGATCCTCGCGCCGCAGGATGCCGCGTTCAAGCAGGAGACGATCACCTTCGAAGCCCAGCCGCGGGAGGGATTCGAATACAAGTACCGGCTCGAGAAAGGCGAGGCGCTGCTGTACTCGTGGACCTCCTCGGCACCGATGAACACCGAGTTCCACGCGGAACCGGACGGCGCCCCGCGGGGTTACGCGCAGACCTATGAGAAGAAGGACGGGATGACCGGCGCCTCAGGGACGCTGACCGCGCCGTTCTCCGGCATTCACGGCTGGTACTGGGAGAACACGACCGACCAGCCGGCAACCGTCACACTGGCGACGGCTGGCTACTACAACCTCTCGCACGAGTTCCGATCCGGTCAACCGACGAAGAACAAGAACTTCAAATAGACCGATCGTTCACACTTCCGGGTTCTCGGTTCCCCGTTCGTGTTCTGACGTTCGTGCCGTCCCCCCCCAGCGGGGGACGACGCGGACCGGTGTCTACTGAACCTTCCACGTCGCGCCATGTTCGCTTCCGCCGGGCTGGATCGTTTAACACGATGAGGACGCCCGGAGGACCCGTTGTGCCAGATTCGACGCACGACATCGCGCGTACCGACTATTGCTCACGTGCCTCTCTCATCGTGATAGCGATGCTGGCGGCCTCGTGCTCGTCGGACGGTGAGTCTCCGGTTGTATCGCTCAGAAGCGCAACGTTCGGACCGGCGCCGATACTCGACGAGGCGGCGGCAGTTCCGGATCCGGTCGCTCCCACGATCCGGAAGGTGCTCATTATCGCGGTTGACGGCCTGCGGGCCGACAAAGTGGACAACTCGGACGGCAAACGCCTCACCATCCCTAATTTCGAACGCCTCCAGCGCGATGGAATCTTCGTTCTCGAGTCGCATCAGGAACGGGTGCCCGGCGGCGCTTACAGGACCTGCCCTGGTTTTATACAGATGACGACAGGCAAGCGGATTGCCGCACACGGCGTCGAGGGCAACGGCGACTGCAGCGAAGGCCGGTTCCGTGAGTATCCGATCTTCTTCAGACGACTCAAGCAGCTGCGGCCCGACATCCGGATTGCCGTCGCTGAACCGACAGAGGAGGTTGGACAGATCATCCTGGGAAGCTGCGGCGGGATCGCGCAGCTCTCGTCGTGCCTGGACGTCGTCACGACGTTCGACTACTCGCACGCGGGCGACCTGGCCGGCAGGGACAGGGTTCTTCAATGGATACGTGCCGGTTACGACGTGGTGTGGTACCACCCGCACGAAGTCGATCGTCAGGGTCACGATCACGGATGGGAAGACTCAGAAACTGACGGTGCGGTCGAAAGGCTCGACGAAGAAGTTCTTGGTCCACTCCTTACGGCGATCGACGCGCGGGAGAAGCAGACACGCGAGCGATGGATGGTGATAGTCGCGGCCGATCACGGTGGCCATGATCGGCGGTGGGGAACGAGCGGCGACCACACGACCAAGGAATCGGACAAGAAGGTGCCCATCATCGTGAGCGGCAGTCTGATTCCAGACGAAGGTGAACGCCCGCTGAATGCCTTCAGGACGTGGGACTTGCCGGCCACGATCTTCGACTTCCTTGGTCTGACGCCGAACCCGTCGTGGCCATCGACGGACGGAACGTCAATCTTGAACGCGAACTGAGAAAAGAGAACCAGGAACCGTGAACAGTACGTTCTACTGTTGGCGTGTATCCGGTTCTCTTTCGTATCGGCGATTTCGAGATCACCAGCTTCGGCGTCCTCGTCGCGATCGGTGCGCTCGTCGGCATGTGGGTGTTCCAGCGCGAGCTGGCGAGACGATCGCTGCCGGAATCCGGCGTCGACGCCGGCATTGCCGGCGTCCTGGGCGGTCTGCTGGGCGCAAAGGTGGTGTGGAGCGTCGAACACGCCGGCCAGGAGCCGATGGCCGATCTCCTTCTGAGCCGCGGCGGGATGAGCTGGTTCGGCGGGCTGTTCGGCGGCGTCGCTGCCGGACTCTGGATGCTGCGACGCCGCGGCGTACCGTTGATGGCCGGTCTGGCTGCGGCGTCTCCGAGTCTGGCACTCGGTCACGCCATCGGGCGGATCGGCTGTTTCCTGGTCGGCGATGACTACGGGCGTCCGAGCGATCTGCCGTGGGCCGTTGCGTTTCCTGAAGGATTGCCGCCGACGGACGTGCCGGTCCATCCGACCCAGCTGTACGAGACCGCGGCGCTGCTGCCGCTGGCGTGGCTGCTCATCCGATGGCGTCGCGGCGGCGTGGCCGATCGGATTGTGTTCGGGCGCTATCTGATGCTTGCGGGATCCATACGGTTCGCGATCGAGTTCGTCCGCGTGAACGAACCCGTCACGGGTCCGTTCACGCTCGCGCAGCTGTTTTCCGCCGCCGTGACGATAGCCGGGATCGCTCTGCTGGCGACGAAAGCACCCCTGCAGGGGCGCCCTACGTGAGAGCGATGACCTAGCGGCTGCGGGACTTCTTCGTTTCCCGCTCGACCGCGCCGCTGATCTTCCGTCCCGCCTCGCCGGCGCGGCTCCGGAGATGACCGCCAACCTGGTTCATCTCGCCCTTCGCGCGCATGCGCTCGTTGCCCGTCGCGCGTCCGACGATCTCCTGGCCCACGCCCTTGATCTTCTGACCGGTGCCCTTGACTTCCTGCTCAGCCGACTTCCTGCGGAATGTGCCCATTACGGTTCTCCTCGAGAGTTCGTGATTGAGACCGACTGGATCGGCCCAGCACATGTGCTTCAAGACTTGTTCCGCTTCGAGCCGCTGCTCTTCAGTTACAGTACCGCGCGTGACCCGCCGCCTCCTCGTCCTCGCCGTGTGGATGGTTTCAGTGGGCTTGCCGGCCACCGTATTGGCGCAATTGCAGCTCGCCACGATCGACGGAGTCGTCACAACGCCCGACGACGCGCCGGCGGGCGGCGTGCCCGTAACGCTCCTCGATCGTCTCGGCAACGTCGTGCGCTCCACCGAATCGGCGGCCGATGGGAAGTTCCGCATCGCAGGTGTGCAGCCGGGTTCGTACTCCATGCGCGCGGATGCCACACCGCTCCGGGCCGAGGTCCGCGACATCCAGGTTGGAGGCGCGCTGCCCGTGACGGTCACCCTGCGCATGTCGGCCGTAGCTGCCGAGCAGGTCCTGGTGCGTGCGACGGCGCAGCCTGAATCGGGCGCGACCAGCACCCGCGTCACGCTCGGGGGCGACACGCTGAAGGACGTCGCCCCGCGAGTCCGAACCCGGGGACTCCAGGACGTTCTGGCCACGGTGCCGGGGTGGAGTAGCGAGGACAACGGCCTGGTGCACGTTCGTGGCGTCGATGAGGGCGTGCTGTACGTGGTGGACGGCGTGCCCTGGTACGAGCGCTTTGACAGCCTGTTCGGGGTGGCGCCAGACCCGATGACGCTCGAGTCGATCACGGTGTCCACTGGCTACATTCCGCCGGAATTCGGCTTCAAGTCCGGAGCGGTCGTCGAGGTGCGTTCCAGAGCGGCCGCGTCGGCACGATGGACCGGTGCGGCCGAGACGTCGGTTGCCTCAGAGTCCACCGGCGACGGCGCGGTACTCGCCGCGGGCCCGCTTTTCAACGGCGGCAACCTCGCCTTCAACCTTGCCGGCCAGCGATCAGCGCGGTTCCTCGACCCGACGCACCCGGACAACCTTCACAACACGGGACATTCACTGACCGGGACGGGTGAATTCGGATGGCAGATCGGCCCCGGCAGCGTCCTGCAGGCGGTCGCTGGTGCGGGCCGCTCCGGTTTTGAGGTGCCGCACGACGGGCACCAGGAAGAGGCCGGCCAGGATCAACGGCAGCGGGTTAATGCGTCCTGGCAGACCGTGTCCTGGCAGCGAGCCTGGTCCACCAGGACGATGTCGCATGTCGCTGGCTATCACCGGACCGGCCGGCTGGCGCTCGACGGCAGCTTCGCGGACACACCATTGGCCGTCGATGCTGACCGGTCGATCCGGCGCGTCGGCTTTCTGGCCAGCGCCAGCCACAGCGTCGGCAGGCATCTGTTCAAGGTCGGCGCCGAGGCGGCGCGGTTGAGCCTTCGTGAACACTTCGGCTTTGCCGTGACCGACGAAGACGACGGTGACTTCACGCCAGAGGTCATGGCGTTTACCCCTGATGCCCCGTTTATCTTCAGCGATCGCGGCACGCCGACGCTTGCAGCCGTGTATGCGCAAGACTCGTTTCGCCCGATTGACGAGGTCACCATCGACCTGGGACTGCGGTTCGACTGGAGCCGCATGCTCGTCGCGTCGTCTCAGGTCAGCCCGCGGATTGGCGTTGCCTACAACATCAATCGCACGGGAACGACGGTCCGTGCATCGTTTGGCCGGTTTTTCCAGCCGCCGCAGGCGGAGAACCTGCTGCTTGCCTCGTCTGAGCAGGCGTTTGCGCTGTCGCCGTTTGCCGCGGATACCGGTTCAGGAGGGGCGCCGCTCGTTCCAGAACGTCAGAGCGCCTTCGAGGTGGCGCTCGATCAATCCATCGGCCGGTTCGTCCGGTTGGACGTGGCCTATTGGCGCCGTTGGGTCCGCAACGTTGCCGATCCGAACGTGTTTCTCGGCACGACGATCATTTTTCCGAACAGCGTGGCCAGAGGGTGGGCCTCCGGGATCGACCTCCGCGTGGACGTGCCGCGGCGGCGCGGCTGGTCCGCCTTTGCGAGCTATGGCAATTCGCTCGTGGAGCAGGCGGGACCGATCACCGGCGGGCTGTTCCTCGAGGACGAGGTCGCGGAGATTGCCGGCGGCGAGCGATTCACTCCCGATCACGACCAGCGGAACGCCGGCGCGGCCGGTGTGTCGTTTGCCGCGAAGGGAATGAGCATGGCGGTCAATGCGCGCTACGAAAGCGGCACGCCACTGCAGGTCGAGGAGGATGACCTCGACGAGCTGGAGGAACGGCCGGGCGCGGAGCTCGTCGACTTCGCGCGCGGACGCGTCAAGCCGCGCAAGAGCGTCGATATATCGCTTTCACAGCAGCTCCGGCGCGTCGGCCGCGCTGACCTGAGCCTGCGTTTCGCGCTGCTGAACGCAACCGGCGCGCGGTGGGCGTACAACTTCGGGAATCCGTTCAGCGGTACGCATTTCGGTCCCGGGCGCGCGGTACAGCTCGGGTTGCGAGCGGTCTTCCGCTGACCCGAGGAGACGGAGGGCACGGATTCACACGGAGGCACGGGGGCACGGAGACGCACGGGAATTTTTGGTTTAAACCACGAAGGACACGAGGTTCACGAAGAGCACAAAGATGGGAGGCCATTCGATGGGCCGCCGAAGGCGGCTTGCCGCGATGTGAGAGGGCGCGATATGAACCGCACAGGTGCCGACGGCGGCTTGTGTCGGCGTCTTCTCACATCACGGCCACTATGTCTTGCGCCTGCCCGTCCTTCCTTGCGGTGCCAACTGCACTCGAGCGATCACATCCGAGCACAATGCGAGATACTGCATCTTGATCTGCACCGCAGACATGTGTGGTTTTGTTCTGCGAATCGTCTCGAAGGCATCTTCGATCTCTTTAGGCAGCTCGCGGCGCTTAAACAGCGTCGGCACATTAAAGACCACAACGCCGCCGGCGATGAAGTAATAAGTCTTGAGATCGGACACGTCGACGACATCGTTGAAACGCCTCAGTAGTGGGGCGAACAGCTTTACGAGGCCCTCTAATAGTACGCCCGCGAATGCGCCAACGCTCGTGCCTCGCGGGTTCAGTACGAACAACACATCCACGGAGCGCTTGATAATCGCGGTGAAGACGTCGGCGGACTTGGTCACGCAGTAGCTCCTTCCCACACTGCTGCGATGGCTCTCTCGCTTTCCGCAGAGAATTCCAAATCATGCGCTCCAAGTCCCGCGGAGAAGTCGACGTCCTCAGCATGCTCAAGAACGAAGTGAACGATCTCTCTAGCTTCGTATTCGTTCGTTCCGTAGAGTCCCTTTGCCACTCTGTAATTCAGCAGTATTCCCGAGAGGTTGATCAGTACGACGCCTGCGCTCAAAATCCAAATCGTGGGTACGCCGACCTCAGAATCGGTAATGTACGCAATCGCGAGAAGCGCGCCGACCGCGGCCAGCAATAGTGCACTCGCAACGTATTGGGTTGAACGCCGACCTTCGATCACCGCTCCTATCGCCGTCGCTGTTTTCTGCGTGACGGGACTGATCGCTTCCGAGGTATCGCGCGAGGCTGCTCTGACAAGAAGACCTGGAAACGCCAACTGAATTTCCATGCCTAGGACACGAACAGCTATGCGGACGTTGTCGGACGATAGCTTCGCATCTGACGCCTCTCGTAATCGCTCAAGAGTGCGTCGTCCAATTCCCTCCGCAAATCCCGCGGAGGCGAGTCGACCAATCACTGCCGCGGCGGCGGCAATCATTGCAATATTCGATGATGCAGCGACGTCCACAAACTTCGTCACGCCTGCGGCAGCAGCAAGAACAGCCATCGAAGGTTCAACGAGCTTGAGCATGGTATCCGCGAGATCAAGGCTCTGCCCGGAACGGCGGAACGAGCGACGTGAACGCTTCTTTGCCGACGGCATGTAAGCAGCTCCCGTGCGAGAGTAGGTTGGAGCATCGCGAGCCGCGCCAGCTTAGTTGATCAGCATTCACCATGCCATCACCTTGAGCTTATGGAGAGGGCGTAAATCGCAAAGCTGGCAGGAGAAAGTCTCTGAGTGTTTCCGGCTGTCGGCGTGCGTCGCGCGCCGACCATCGAACGGGCCTTGCGTTTTGAGATCTTCGCGTTCTTCGTGGGCTAAAGGCCAGTGGCTGTCGCTGGAAAGCGATCCGGACGCATCACACTCGTTTGAGGTCCGCCT
>Ga0079218_10000168_pt1 | contig 16303 bp, 15 predicted proteins | sample NCCompost_FD_77181 | JGI IMG/M metagenome (GOLD analysis project Ga0079218, IMG submission 77181) | Agricultural soil microbial communities from Utah to study Nitrogen management - NC Compost | ecosystem: Environmental > Terrestrial > Soil > Agricultural land | place: USA: Utah | collected... | reverse complement strand
TCCTAAGATTCTCTTTCGAGAATAAAATTGGCGATTGCACGCAGCTGACCGGTGTTGCGGCTCAATTCTCCCAGCGCGGCGAGCGCTTCCTGATGCACATGACGGGCGCGTTCGCGCGTCGCCTCAATTCCATAAATGCCAGGAAAGGTTGCCTTGCTTGAACGAGCGTCCTTACCGGGAGTTTTACCCAGGGTCTCAGCAGTTGCAGTCACATCAAGCAGGTCGTCGGTAATCTGAAACAGCAGGCCAAGCTGCGCGGCGTAACGGGTAATCAGATTCAGCTCCACCTCGTCAGCGTTCGCGATCAGCGCACCGCATCGCGCCGCCGCGCTAATCAATGCTCCGGTTTTCAAGCGATGACTCTGCTCCAGTTCTACTCCACTAACCTCCCGCGACTCAGCCTCAAGGTCCAGGGCCTGACCGGCCACCATGCCATAGGGCGTTCCAGCAGCGCTGGCTAGTTCAGTGATTAACTTCAGTCGCTGGGCAGCGTCGAGGGCTTCATCCTCGGCGATCGTTTGGAAAGCAAGACTCTGCAACGCATCCCCAGCAAGGATGGCCGTCGCTTCCCCAAAGCGGATGTGGCAGGTCGGGCGGCCGCGGCGCAAGTCGTCGTTATCCATTGAGGGCAGATCGTCATGGATGAGGGAATAGGTATGAATCATTTCGAGCGCGCACGCGGTTGCCAATAACTTTCCGGGTGCCGCTCCCAGAGTCTCGCCCGCAGCCAGCAGCAACAGCGGACGAAAGCGTTTACCGCCGGCAAAAATACTCCAGCGGATCGCGCTGTGAACGGCAACGGGTTCGTGAGTCTCTGCCGGAAGCAATTGTTCCAGCTTCGCGTCAATGAGTGCGCGACCGCGGCTGAAGAAATCAGCAAGGGGGGCCAGCTGGGCGTCATGATTGAGGGAAAGCGAGGTCATCCCCTTTGTTCCCCGCCGTCAGGAAACGCATTCCCGTCCTGCTCCGCGGCAAATTCGCTCACCGTGGGTCGGCCCTGGTTGTCGCGCAAGAGGATTTCAATGCGGCGCTCGGCCTGACCCAGTCGTTCCTGACATTCGCGCGAGAGCCGGATACCCTGCTCGAAGAGTTCAAGACTTTTTTCGAGCGGCAAATCGCCTTCCTCAAGCTGATGGACAATCTGCTCGAGCGCCTCAAGCGATGATTCGAAGCTCCTGGTTTTTGTTTCGTTATTCGTCATTTGTTTGGGTGTCTTCCACACTCGCAGTTACGCGTCCCTTGGCAAGGCGGACGCGCAACTGATCGCCCGGCGAAACTGACTTCGCATCTCGTAACAAACGCCCCTCCGCATCTTCGGCAATCGCATACCCCCGTTGCAGCACTGCAAGCGGCGAGAGCGCATCGAGCGAAGCTGCCACGAGCCCGAGGCGCGCGCGGGCGGTTTCCAACCGAGAAAGAAATGCTGCATTGCAATCCGATTGGGCCGCGTTGAAACGCATTTTGGCCTGTCGTAAACGGGCCTGCAAGCGTTCCGGAGATAACTGGAAAGCAATCCGCTCAGAACGGCCCTGAGTCTCGCGCAGGGCGTGCGTCATCAACAAGTGCAATCGATGGGTGGCCGCGCTGCTTTCCCGGTGCGCTGCTCGCAATCGTCCGCGTACTTCGTCAAAAGCTTGCGACAGCGCCTGTTGCTGTACGCGATTGCGTGCGGCACTGATACGGAAGCGCATCAGCCGGGAAAGATTTCTTCCCAACTCAGAAAGCGTGGCGCAGATCTCATCTTCCTTTGCCGCAACAAGTTCTGCTGCGGCTGAGGGAGTAGGTGCCCGCAGGTCGGCTGTGAAATCCGCAATCGTAAAGTCTGTCTCATGACCTACCGCTGAAATCACAGGAATCGCCGATGCGCGAATAGCGCGCGCCACTTCCTCTTCGTTGAAAGCCCAAAGGTCTTCGGTCGAGCCCCCGCCGCGGCCCACGATCAACACGTCAACCAGGTCGTCCGATTTACCGCGTCGCACAGCTGCAGTGTGGTAGTCGTTTATCAGCCGAATTGCGCGAGCAATGTCACGGCCTGCACCCTCGCCCTGCACCCGCGCGGGCGAAAAGAGCAGATGCACGGTGCGGGTCCGGCGTGAGATCACGTTAAGAATGTCGCGAATCGCGGCTCCTGTCCGCGATGTCACGATGCCGACGCGACGGGGAAAGACGGGCAGCGGACGTTTCAGCTCGCGCGCAAACAATCCTTCTGATTGCAGCCGGTCGCGTAGTTGTTCGAAGGCAATTCGTAAAGCGCCCTCGCCTACGGGATCGAGTGCTTCGACTACCAACTCATACTCACCGCGTGGTTCGTAAACGCTTAACCGTCCGCGAGCGCGCACGTACAAACCGTCAGTTGGACGAAAGCGAATGCGAGTGTTGGTCGAGCGAAAGCACTTGGCGCGAAGTTGCGCGCTTTCATCTTTGAGCGTGAAGTACCAATGACCAGACGAGTGGGCCTTGAAATTTGAGATTTCCCCTTCGACCCAGACGGATGAGAAACGTGACTCCAGTGATTTCCGCACCGCACCGGTCAGCTCGGAAACAGTTTGCGGACGGCGTTCATTCTCATCAAAAAGGGCGGAAAAGAGCGGTTGGCTCATAGGAATGAAAAGAATGCAGGATGGGACATGAAAAGTAAAACCGTGGTCAGGATGACCTTTGATTACTTCGTGTTCAAATTTTTCAGTAAGGCCCAGTCAACCGCCAAGCGCAAGAAACGCTAAGGCCGCCAAGTCTTTGAGATTCTGGTGCGCGGCAAGTCTCTCACTTGCCTACGATCGGTTTAAGTTTCAGCTCGAGGGCAAGCCAGAGACTTTCCGCGCACCGGCCAACTAAGGATTGGAGACATTTACCGCCGGACTGAGACGCACGGATGCACCTTCGCGATTTGCCCGCACACGAACTCGCCGGTTGCCTGAAGGAGTCGAGTTTGAAGCGTAAGTGATTGTGTAAGCGGTGCGCAGCTGCAGCACCACATCGTCATACGCACGTTGCAAATCTTCGATGCGGCGCACCGGGTAATAGACGCCGCCCGAAACCGCCGCGAGTTTGCGGCCTTCCTCTTCAGCCCGCGTGGTCAACGTCAGATAGCGACTCCGCAACGGGTCGCGGGTAGTTTCTGATTTCGGCACACTTGATTCCGGGATCAAACCGGAGGGCACGTACAGCGGATAAACCAACGCTCCGGATTCGCTGAACGCTTCTAGTAAAGCCGGAAAGGGCACGAACGATTTGTTATCGTCGCCGTCTGATAACACAACTATCGCGGTGCGTTCACCGTGCAACTTTTTTAACGGCTCCGAAAGCACATAAGCCAGAGCATCATAAAGCGCTGTTGCACCCCCAGCGTCAATCTCATCAAGTTTCTTCGATAACAAGCGCCGGTTTGTGGTGAAGTCAGAAATTACTTGAATATCATCGCGGAAGCTGATGATCGAAATGCGATCTTGCGGGCTTGCGGTGTTCAGGAAATCGCGCGCGGCTTTGCGGATAAAATCGATCCGCTCTTCAACGCTCCCAGAGACGTCCAGCAGCAACACCAGATTGAAAGGCTCATTGGCAGGCGTAACACTTTTTACCTGCCGTTCGATTCCATTCTCTTGCACCGAAAAGTCGTTTTCTTTCATACCGCCGACGGCTCGGCCATTGCGATCGGTGACGCTCGCGTTTACCCGCATCAATTGGGGTGCAACCACCGAGACAACTGGACCGGGCGCGGCCCGGCGCACCAGGGTTGGCTCTTTTTCCACCGGCGGCAAAGTCTTCGCATAATCGCCAAACAGCTTCGGAGAAACTTTGCGGATGGCATCAACGAGTTCGCGATCGCCGCTGCGCACGATTGCTCGCGATGCTTCCGTCAAGGGCCGTTCGCGCAAGTCGCTGGGTACCATGCTCGGATCAACGTTCAGCAGGACAACTCCACGTTGTGTCAAAAAGTCCAGCCGCACTCGCTCTTCTTTTTTCGGTTTCTTCTCACCGAGCTTTCCGGAAATCGAAAAGACACCACCGCGCTTTTCCTTGATCTCCGGAAGTTCGACGTCACTCAGGTAGCGCGGTTTACTCGCTTGCCACAAGAATTTGAATTGCAAAGCTTCGAGAGGAACATCGGCGTGGATTGTGCCGGTGTCTGTCTGCACTTCGGCCGATTCCAGATTGCCAACAACATCGATCGCACCCCCGTCGCTATCGACTTTTACTTTCGAGCGTGCCGGGACGCGTGCGACCAGATCAATCCGATCTCTCTCCGAGCGATCGCGCACAGTGATTTCGATCGAGGCGCCGTTCGCTTCGATCTGCAGGTCAGATGCATCAACTGCAGCGCCACGAGAGGAGGCTTCTATCGTCACCTTCTTCTGTTGTTCAGCACTGGCGATGATACTGGCGCGCCCATTGCGATTTATTATCGAAAGCGAAACCTTTTCCGGGGTGTCGATTTCGCGCTGAAAGCTTTGAGCGTGGGTAGTAGTAACTGGAGCGAGCAGAAAAAGGAGTACGGGGAACAAAGAGGCCAGGAGCTTTCGCTGAAACACACAAATCATGTGCTGATCTTGCCGAGCAAAGCGGTTGTGGTCAAGCAGGCAGGATTGGCGGTAGTGCTCCGTTAGTGTGTTGCTAGTGACAATCGTCGCATTGTTCGCCGCGCAAGGCTTCGACGCCCTCTTTCGCAATGATTGGAGTCATCACTAAGGCCGCTACCGGATCAGCCCACCAAAACCCAAAGGCCGCATTCAACAAAAGCCCGCCAAGCAGGATGGCCGACAAGTAGGCGCATATGTCTGTTTGCCGTGAATCGGCTTGTAGAGCGCGACTATTTAACTGGATCGCTACCTTGCGCTTAGCTCGCGCAAGGAAAGGCATTACAACGAGAGACAGGGCGGCGATGGCAATGCCGATGTAACTAGCCTCTGGTGGCTCTCGTTGAATTAGAGACTTGATCGCATCCAAGGCAACGTAACCCGCAAGTAATAGAAAACTGATTCCGACTAGCATTAGGGCGACGTACTCAGCCTGCTCACGGCGTTCTGGTGCGTCCAGATGCAAGCGCCACAGCAAGGCACCACCTGAAATGCTTTCAATGAAGGAATCAAAGCCAAAGCCTATTAGCGCAATGCTGCCAGCGAGCAAGCCAGCGCCTACTGAGATTATTCCTTCTAACAGATTCCAGATGATTGTGAGGTATTCGAGAGCGCGGCCACGGCGCAAGGATTCAGAGCGTAAGACTTGGCTACTCATGGACGGTAGCTTAGCAATCCATTAGAGCTTTGAAAACTTAAACGGCGAGAAGGTAACCGGATTGGCGATTGCCTTGATTACCGATTAGTCGACCGCCCGAAGCAGGGGCCATTTAGGATATGTCGCGTTTGCGCATAGCTCAGCTTCCTCGCTAAATGGGGCTCTACCTAATCCAGGCAGCGTCTGACGGGCTCCCGGTTTCTGCCTCTCAGGGCAATCAGTTATCATAGCCGTCCCCGGTCCAAACATATTCAGTAACCTCTGCAGGAGCAGTTGAGCGCAGGGCAAGGAGAGGCACTTGGCGCAGACAGAACCGGCCCAGGCAGGCGGACAGAAGCTCCTAATCCATAACCTTGTCAGGTTTGATCCTTCTGCGGGTTTTGCAGAGGATGTGCGTCGTGGCCTTTCCTCCTCTCCAAAACGTCTCTCGCCCAAATACTTCTACGACGAACTTGGCTCACAACTCTTTGATGCGATCTGCCTGCTGCCTGAGTACTACCTAACACGAGCTGAAAACGAAATCATTGAACGCTACGCCGACCAAATTGTGGATTCGGTCGCCGGCGATAAGACATTGCTCGAGATGGGTAGTGGCAGCGCTTCCAAGACTCGCTTGCTAATTGAAGCATTACTAAAAAAACAATCGAGTTTGGTGTTCATGCCGGTGGATATTTCCGTCTCAGCGTTGGAAAGCAGTTCGCGAATTCTGTTGCAATCCTTTCCACGGTTAAAAATCGAAGCTTACGCAGCCGAATACTTTGACGCGCTCGCGGTACTCAGCGAACGTCAGCCGCGCGGTCGTACGCTCGCACTCTTTCTCGGCTCGAATATCAGCAATTTTGGTAGAGACGAAGCGCCGAAGTTTTTGCGCGCACTCAGGCGAGTGCTGAAAACCGGAGACGCATTGCTGTTAGGCGCGGATCTAAAAAAAGATCGGAGTGTGCTGGAACCGGCTTATGACGACGCTTTGGGCTTGACCGCCGCCTTCAACCTCAACCTGCTGGCGCGGGTAAATCGCGAGCTCGGCGGAAACTTTAACTTGCGGGCTTTTAAACATCACGCTTTTTACAACGAAGAGATTGGCCGCGTTGAGATCTACATCGAAAGCATGACGCCGCAGACCGTTATCATCGAGGGGCTCAATTTGGAAGCACACTTCGAGGCGGGCGAGCGAATTCATACCGAAAATTCCTACAAATACGATCTCCCGGGAATTGCGCAATTGGCTGCCGACACCGGTTACACCTGCTCTCGCACCTGGCTTGATTCGCAGCAGCGCTTCAGTAGCAATCTCCTGCTAGCCAGCGACTGAATGGTCCTCTGATGAGCGAAGCCAACAACACTGCGCTCGTTGAGTTTCGCGATGTTAGTTATGCAGTTCCCGCCCTCCCGGCGCCGATCCTTTCCGATCTGGATCTTAAAGTTCATCGCGGCGAGACGCTTGTCCTTTTGGGGGAGTCTGGTTGCGGCAAGACCACAACGCTCAAGCTAATCAATCGACTCTATCTGCCAACAAGCGGTGAAGTTCTGGTGGAAGGGAAACCGACGACTGAATGGGATCCGATTCAGTTGCGCCGGCGCACCGGATACGTTATCCAGGATGCCGGTCTATTTCCGCATTTCACAGTTGAACGCAATGTGGCGCTCGTCCCCTCGCTGCAGAATTGGGACACGTTGCGAATCAAAGATCGCGTGCGCGAGCTACTGAGCCTCGTCGGGCTTGACCCCGGAAAATATGCCGAGCGCTATCCGCGTGAATTATCAGGTGGCCAACGTCAACGCGTTGGTGTCGCGCGGGCGCTGGCAGCCGAGCCGCCGCTACTTCTACTTGATGAACCGTTCGGCGCGCTTGATCCGCTAACCCGCGCCAGCCTGCAACGACAGTTTGTGGATCTCACTCGCCGTCTCGGCAAAACTGCAATCTTCGTGACTCACGATCTGCGCGAAGCGCTGAGGCTTGGTTCACGCATCGGTCTGATGCACGCCGGACGATTGGTGCTGCTGGAAACGCCGGACAACTTTCTCAAATCCGACGAAGAACACGCGCGCGCCTATCTGGAAACGCTCAAGCTGCAGGTCGATGCCGAGCCGGACGGAGGAAGCGCATGAACTTTTGGCAATTCCTCCAACAAAACTGGAACGAGTTGCTGACCCACGTCGGCGAGCACCTAACGCTGGTTTTGATTGCAACTCTGATAGCTGTCGTGATCGGAATTCCTACCGGCATTCTCCTGTCCCGGAAGAAAGCCTTGCGCAATCCCGTCCTGGGAATTGCCAACATCATGCAGACAATCCCCAGTCTCGCGCTATTTGGCTTTCTCATCCCTTTGCCTTTTCTGGGAGGCATCGGTGCGCGCACGGCGATCGTGGCTCTCGTCGTCTACGCGTTGTTGCCGATCATTCGTAACACCGTCACCGGAATTCTCGGTGTCGATCGCAATGTGCGCGAAGCGGCAGTAGCGATGGGTATGACTGACACGCAGATTTTGCAGCAAGTAGAAATACCACTCGCCATGAGCGTGATCCTTACTGGTGTCAGAGTAGCGATGGTGATCTCAGTTGGGGTCACCACAATTGCTGCCGCAGTCGGGGCCGGTGGGTTAGGTGTCTTCATTTTCCGTGGGCTGCGTCAGTACGACAACAATCTTCTGCTTGCGGGCGCCTTACCAGCGGCCTTAATGGCGCTCGCCGCCGACTTTTCTCTCGGCCTGCTCGAGAAACGGTTTTCCGTGGAAGGAAAGGTCAAAAAGCATCGCAGCCTCGGCTTTACGTTGGGGATAGCAGCGCTGGTGGGGTTTGCATTACTGGCGGGCCTGGGCATTTGGAGCTCACTGCGTGGCCGTACTACTGGTGAAAGTGGATCGCGTGTCGTAGTTGGATCAAAGGATTTCACCGAATCGATACTGCTTGCAGAGATTGTGGCGCAGTCGTTGGAAGCTCGCGGCGTAACGGTTGAGCGCCAGTATGAGCTCGGTGGCAACCTGCCACACGACGCGCTCCTTGCCGGCAGGATTGATTTGTACCCGGAATACACCGGTACCGCTTACACTGCAATCCTGCGCCATCCACCGATCACGGATCCGCGGGCCGTCTATGACCAGGTTAAGAGTGAATATGGCGAGCGATTCAATGCTGAGGTAAGTCCGCCCGTCGGGTTTGAAAACACTTTCGCCATTCTGGTCAGAGGCGCGGACGCCAGGAGTCTAAACTTAAAAACCATTTCTGAAGCGGTGCCGCATGCGCGTAAATGGCGGGCGGGTTTTGGTCAGGATTTTATGACGCGCGCCGATGGCTACCCCGGGTTTTCCCAGGCTTATGGTCTAAAGTTCGCGGACCAACCACGCGAGATGGATCTGTCGCTTACCTATATTGCCCTCGGTTCAAACAAGGTGGACTTGATCGCGGGGAATTCCACCGAAGGGCGCATCGCTGCGCTTGATTTCGTCCAGCTTGAAGACGATCGCCATTATTTTCCACCATATGAGGCTGTTTATCTGGTTCGCAAAGAGTCGCTAACTCGGGTGCCTGTGTTGCAGGAGATTCTGAATGGGCTTAGCAATTCGATCTCAACGGAAGAGATGCGCAAGCTGAACTATGGAGTCGATGCTAACAAGCGTGCGCCAGCGGAAGTGGTGCGCGAATGGCTCGTAACTCGGCGGCCTGCTTCATAATTGCGAAGGTATCTGCAGGATAGTAGGCAATCAATTGAAGAAACGATTGCGGCCAATCAGTTACGGATATTATTGAGGCGTTTTTCAAATAGAAAAGACCACCATCACTGCCCGTCTATTTCTTTTTGTCGAAGTTAAGGTGCGCTAACTAAGAACACATCCCAAGCCCACCGTCCGAATTGAGCGCCCTGGGTATCTTTAACCTTCGCCCGATAACGGAACTGGTTTCCGTGCTCGTCAGTCTTCTTAGACATCTTGTAATCCAACTCCAGAGTTTCCAGACTGAGTTGACTCAGGGAATGCAGTTCAGACAACTCAGAAACCCCATTATGATTTGTATCCTGCCAGAGTCGCAGTGATCCAAACACGGAATCGCTCGAATCTATCCGTCCGTCACTGTTGCCTCCATTCACGGTCTTGTCGAATTCAGCGAGCGCCAGGAAACCATTCTTTCCTTCTCCGGGTGGAGTAGGCTGAGAGGTTAAGTTTCCAAACAGCTCTAGTCCGTTATCAACAACTCCATTTCCATTGCGGTCGAGCGCGAGCCACGCGTCGTCCGAGCCTGAGGTTGTCCACGACAGTGGTTCTGTAAGACCGTCTCCCCCAATGTCAAAAGAAACGCCGCTAACTGCATCGGTAAGGTCGAAGCCATTTCCAGCAACGTCAATTAAAATAGGAGAAGGTGCATAACAACAGGACCCATTGTTCGTAAATTCAGGGGGACATCCGGAGAGTGGGTAAAAACACCAATCTGCATCTGAGCCAAACGCCCCGTCATCACAGAAATCAGGACAGGTCTGCTGGTCGAAATGGCACGTATTGGTTGAATAGTTCCAGTAAAATCCACCGGCCCCACATTCTGCTTCCGTAGTTGGTGGCGAACTTGGACAACCAGGACAAGAATAACTCTCACTTTTGACAACATCGAGACAGTGGTCATACCAAGACTTGCCATAACCGTTAGCAGCACAACTACACTGACAAGTATCCCTACATTGGAGATTCGTGCATGAATCGTAAACCGAACCATGGGATACGTTATTACATTGAATCCAATGGAAATCGACCTTGCATCCAGTATGACCTTGGCTGAACGTAAAATTGTTTTGACAATTGCAGGGCGGATCACCATAGGGCTGCTTGCAGTTGGAAATTTGGGTATACACCGGAACCGACAGTGTTAAAAGAATGAAGGTTGTGGTAATAAGTTTACCCATACTCGCCACTCCTTCTAATTATTTCAGAAACCTCTCGACTTCACGCGCTCCTTTTGTTTGCAATGTCTTAAGGAGGTGAAGCCTATAACGGTCCGCCCCGAGAGTTAGATTGATGTCGGTAAGCTGAAGTACCGGATAGGCATCGCGGCTTTCCAACAAAGGAAGAATGTTGCTTAATGACTCACCGTTATTTCGATAACGTTGCACCAATAGTCCTTTAAACTTTCGAGCTCCTTCGCGCATGAGATTAATTTTCTTTTCCCCACCGCCGCCTCTTCCCAGTGAGGTGTTATCATCAAACAGGATATAGTCCAGTCGTAGATTAATTTCTTTAATTACTGCATCTGGTTCGAATTCAACCGGTGAAGAGTCCATTTGTAACTCATTACTAGGGGCTAATACTCGGTGTGCTCCGACATCTGGATGCAAAGCATAATCGACGCTGGAGTAACCCGAATGTTTTATCGTTGTACCGTTAATCGCATAGGAAATAGTCTTATTTACTACTAACGCGGTTATAGACTTAGTCGTGTTGTTTTTGATTGTGTAAGAAGACTCTTCAATTCGATTAGGTTGGGATGCTGAAAATGACGGTTGAAGGATTTCAACTGGCGGAAGCCCGTCTTCAGAGGACAGTTGGTCAACTATCAAGTTAATTGGGAGTCGCTCTGGTTTTTGGTGTTTGGTAGAACGGACTGAGTAGGCTGTGTTAGCAACCAATATTCCCGCCATTATCGTAATTAAAATGGCTACATATTTTCTCATCTCTTATACCTCGAAACAGGAACTCCTGAGCGGCCAGAAAGAATGAGGGCTCTGGCTTAATGAAGAAGTGAAGAGTAGGTACTGTCTTGCGAACCTGTGGCCCTTATACTCCCGCCTAAAATCGAAGTCAATACGAAAGGTCATTGTCGTTACCTTGACCTGAGAGGCTACGTCAGCTTGTGTTTATCGCTATACTGTCGAAGGTCGGGACAGAATAACCAAACTGAAAGCCGCCTTTATTGGTGTCTCGCAGCTTTGTTGATTGCGAGAGTTGAGGAGCCTAAATGATCGCCTCTTAAGATGGCTTGTTTAGGTAAGAGGTCTCGAAATAGAAACCGCTGCTACGAGCGCATCCATTACCAGTTTAACGGACGTCTTCGAATGAAAAGCCGGGAGGAACTAGCCTTGATCAGTCAATTCATTGCAACCAACGCCGCCTATCATTTGGAAACTCGAATGAAAAAACTAATTTGCAGCTCTGTAATTGCTCTCTGTATTTCTCAGGGACTGGGCAAAGCAGGGCGCGACAGGCCTCAGTGGTTCTAATCAAACCGGGACGACTTATCGATGTACGAAGCGGCCGGATGCTACAGAACCAGGGAATCCTGGTAGAAGGAGAGCGTAATAAAGCTGTCGGCCTTCTCGCGGAAATGCAACGAACGGCACCCGCGGCAGCGCGGGTTATCGATTTATCGCGTGCCACCGTGTTACCGGGCCTCGCAGATTGCCATACTCATATTTTGTTGCAGGGCGATATCACCACTGCCGATTACGACGAGCAACTGCTAAAAGAGTCGATCCCTTATCGAACTATCCGGGCCACAGTTGCCGCGCGCATCGCGCTGCTCAATGGATTCACGGTAATGCGCGACCTGGAAACAGAAGGCGCCATGTACGCCGACGTCGATGTGAAGCAGGCAATCAATCGCGGCGTCGTGCCCGGTCCGCGAATGTTTGTCGCGACCCGCGCGTTCTCTGCCACGGGGATGTATCCGCTGCAGGGTTATTCATGGGAATTGCGAATGCCGGAAGGCGTACAGATTGTAGATGGGCCGGACAACATTCGTCGCGCGGTCCGCGAACAGGTTAAGTTTGGAGCTGATTGGATCAAGTTTTATGCAGACCGCCGCTACTTCCTGAAAGATGGGGCGCTTCATTCCTGGGTGAACTTCACCGAAGAAGAAATGAAAGCGCTGGTAGATGAATCACATCGACTCGGTCGCAGAGTAGCGGCACACGCGATGGGCTGGGAAGGCATCGATGCCTCGCTCCGCGCCGGTGTCGACTCCATCGAACATGGCTACGGTCTCGACGCAGGTTTAATGGATCGCATGGTGAAACAGGGAGTTTACTGGTGCCCGACAATCTACGTCGGCGTGTATGTTGCCGAAGGCCGGGCGGCTGCGGGCGCACCGATTTGGCTGACGATGCGCGATATGGAAGCGAAAGCTTTCCCTATCGCCGTTCGCAAAGGTGTGAGGATTGCCTATGGAACTGATGCCGGTGGTTATGCGTGGACGGAAAACCAGGCCAAAGAATTGACGCTCATGGTGCGCTACGGAATGACACCGATGCAGGCAATTCAGTCAGCCACAACCGTCGCCGCTGACCTCCTCCAGCGCGCTAATGACTTTGGGGCGATCGAAACAGGCAAGTACGCAGACATCATTGCCGTGGACGGAGATCCACTGACGACAATCAGCGAATTAGAACGAGTAAGACTTGTGATGAAAGGCGGCGAAGTTTATCGCAATGAGATAAAGTAATTGCCAATTGCCAATTGCCGAATGATGAATGCGGATTGATGATGCGGAATCGGCAATCCGCATCGGCAATCGCCAATGCGCAATCGAGAAGGGGGCTTCATGACAATATTTGATCTAATTGTTCTGTTACTCGTTGCCGGAGTTTGCGGCGCTCTGGGCCAGGCGATTACCGGTTTCTCGCGTGGCGGTTGTTTGGTTTCCATAGCTTTAGGTTTTGTGGGGGCCGTGCTGGGAGTCTGGATCGCGCGCAGGCTTGGTTTACCGGAACTCTTCAATCTTCAGATTGGAACAACAACCTTTCCAATCGTCTGGTCAATTATCGGTTCTGCCCTGTTCGTCGCCGTGATTGCTTTACTGACTCGCCGGCGCGATTGAAGCGAAAATCGCCTTGCGGCTCTGCCGTTGCCGATCCTGAACCTACAAAAAAAACCAGGGTTCGGCGGGAGCCTTACCCTGGGTAATTCAAAATCAAAAAGATCAAAAAACTACTCGCCGCCACCGCCTCCACCCGGAGGATCGCTTTCAGCGGCTTCATCTGTTTCACCGCCGCCGCCTCCTCCTGGAGGGTCGCTTGGTTCAGCCAAACCACCTCCGCCTCCACCCGGTGGATCGCTTGGTGTAGTTGAACCATCGTCTTCTGGCGGATCCGTCTGTGCTGACGCATCGGTTAGGTTGGGATCTTTTTTCATCAAGATTCTCCTTGTTCAGTTGTGGGAGTAACTGAATCCGGTCGGTGAAGGACTGGGTAGTAATTCTCAACCGGATTGCTTGCGGTAAAAGTCGATATCTCGTCGTGCTGAGTAACTGTCGGCAAATTCGACAAAACTGTTGCGCAACTCGCTGAATAGCTTCTCTGCCTGGGCCTTTTGATTCTGGGCTTCCCCTAAGTTGCCCAGGCTCTGATGCGCGCGAGCTGCTATGGTGCGGGCTAGCCATTGAGATTCCTTGTTGCCCCCGCGTGCTGCCCGTTCCTGCGCTTCGTTGGCTAACTGTAATGCTTTTTCGGGGTTTTTGCTTTCAAGTGCGGCCCTTGCCGCAGCAAGCAGGGTGCGCGTTAGTAAGCCGTAATCGCCCGCCTTGCGGGCCATCTCCAGTGCCTTTTCGCATTCCGACACTCCTTCCCTCACGCTGCCCGAGAGGGCTTTGGATAATCCCGATGTACTCCGGGCAGCAATTTCGACTTGCGTGTATTTATCCCGCGCAAGCTGCAGCGCTTTCGTTGCCCGGGTGCGCGCCTCCGCGAATCTTCTTTCACTAAGTTCAATCTGTGCAAAACTGAGTTCGATCTCAGCTAACAACTGTTTGTAATCACTGCCCGGTTGGCTGGCGATTTTTAAGGCTTCGTCCAGGGACGCCTGGGCATCAGCGTAGCGCCCGAGATTCCATAGCATGTTTCCGCGGTTGTGCAGGTTATAAGCCAACTGCGATTTGGTATCCAGCGACTTGTTAATTTCGTAGCTGTCGGAATATTTGCGCAACGCCTCCGAATACTGCTCGAGTTCAGCAAGCACAGAACCAACCTCACCGTACGCAAAAGCGATTTGCGATTGGTCGGCGCCTTGTTTCGCGCGCTCGAGTTTTTCGGCAAACGTTTTTAACGCTGCCTCGTAGTCGCCTTTTTGTCGCTGCGAGCGGCCAATGAAGTTGAGACAGATGAGAATTTGGCGCGGATAATTTCCCTGGCGAAAATAATTCAGCGCTTCCTGATTCAGGGCAAGTCCTTCGTCAGTTCGCAATTGGTGAATATAAATCGCTCCAAGATTCATCTTGCCAATTGCTTCGCGACGCCGCCCGCCCTGAGCGCGCGAGAGCTCGATCGCTTCCTTGAAATATTTTTCGGCTTGCGGATATTCACCACTGCTCCAGAAAGAATTTCCGAGTTCGATCAAGCCACCGGCTGTCAGGTTCTCGAGATGTCTTCGCCGCGCAAATTCCACCGCCTGCATCGCGTATTCCTGAGCTTCCTTGGTCTTACCGTCAATAGACGACAGGTATGCTAATTCGATCAGACAGAGAACTTGCTGTGCTTCATTGCCCGTTGCCTTGGCGGTTTCCAATCCCTTTTGGAACTGCGCTCTCGACTCTTCAGTTTTGCCGATGCCGCGGAAGAGTATCCCGCGCAAACGCTGGACTTCGCCAACACCTTCAGCGTTATCGAGCGCCTTGAACAGTGCCTCCGCTTTATCAAAAGCTGCCGAAGCAGTCGCGACGTCCGTTTTACGGCTATGAATATCGCCGGCGCGTAAATAGGCGGTGGCGTACTGCCCATCAAGCGTTGTTGCTTTTAAGTAGTTCTCGAGTGCTTTCTCAATGTCGTCGGTTTTTTCGTGAGCGCGTCCGAGGTCAACAAAGGCGTGCGCATCTTCGGGTTTGCGCCTGGCTATTTCATCAAAGGCTTTGACTGCGTCAGAAAAATCCCGCGTCACGGTATTGTTGATTCCCGTTAGATAGAGTTCATCCAAACGAGGCAGCCGGGAACGATCGGGCACGAGTGAACTTACCCGCAACAACTCGTCCTTTGCTTTATCCGTGTAATCGAGTTCCGTGTAGGCCTCGGCCAGTCGCGCGTGGGCCAGAGCAAATTCCGGGTCAATCGCAACGGCTTGTTCCAACGCTTTGCTCGCCTGCAGATTGGCACCGTTGCGCAGTGCGTCAACTCCTTTGTTGTACCAGCTGAGCGCCTCGGGAATTGGTTGATAAGGCGCCGGCTTCCAGTAGTACATCGCCGCCCAGACGATGACAGCAACTATGACAGCGCCGATAAGAAAAGCGCCCAACGATAATCGCGGGCGCCTCAAGGTCTGAGTCAGTGTGGTTAATGCACTGGCACGCGCAACCGACGCCGGAGCCCGCGGCGGATAGTCGCCATCCCTTGGCAGGGTAGCGCTCACTGCGTTCAACTCCGCAATCAGTTCCGCGGCGGATTGGTGTCGCAAATCAGGATTTTTCTGGAGCGCTTTCATCGTAACGCGATCCAGCTCGGCTGGGATTCGCGGATTGGTTTGCGAAGGCGGCGGTGGCGTCACATGAATCACCTGGGCGCCAATCTCAATCACGCTCGTCCCGGAAAATGCCGACTTGCCGGTGATGCATTCGTAGAGCAAGGCGCCGAGCGCGAATAGATCGCTGCGACCATCCACGGCTTTTCCCGTGGCTTGCTCGGGCGAAAGATAAAGTGGGGTGCCGACGATCACGTCGCTTTGCGTGTAAGCAAAGCGCGTTTTCGGGTCGGTATGACCCGTGTCGATCTCCTCAAGGTGTTTGACGAGACCAAAGTCGAGCACCTTCACCTGGCCACGCTCGTTGATCACTACGTTCGCCGGCTTCACGTCGCGGTGAATAATTCCGGCTCGATGCGCTTCCCCAAGCGCTTCAGCGATGGCAGAGACGATTTGCACTGAGCTCGCGAGGGAAAGACTTTCGTCCTCGAGCAGGTCGCTCAAGGTGCGGCCCTTAACCAACTCCATCACGATGTATGGCTGGCCGTCAGGAGTCTCGCCGTAGTCATAAACGGCGGCGATGTTGGGATGACTCAATGCCGAAACCGCTCTCGCTTCGCGCAGAAAGCGCGCGCGGTAGTGTGGGTCGAGGGAAGAAAGAAACTTGATGGCGACGCGCCGTCCGAGATGCGTATCTTCCGCCTGATAAACAG
>Ga0079218_10000167_pt1 | contig 16319 bp, 16 predicted proteins | sample NCCompost_FD_77181 | JGI IMG/M metagenome (GOLD analysis project Ga0079218, IMG submission 77181) | Agricultural soil microbial communities from Utah to study Nitrogen management - NC Compost | ecosystem: Environmental > Terrestrial > Soil > Agricultural land | place: USA: Utah | collected... | reverse complement strand
TGAAGGACGGAGTCATCGCCGACTTCGAGGTCACCGAGAAGATGCTGACCTACTTCATCAAGAAGGCGCACAACCGGAACGTGTGGGTGCGCCCGCGCATCGTGATCGGCGTGCCCTCGGAGATCACGCAGGTCGAGAAGCGCGCGGTGAAGGACAGCGCCTACCGCGCCAAGGCCAGCGAGGTGCATCTCATCGAGGAAGCGATGGCGGCGGCCATCGGCGCCGGCATGCCGATCACCGAGCCCTCGGGCAACATGATCGTGGACATCGGCGGCGGCACCACCGACATCGCCGTCATCTCGCTCGCCGGCATCGTCTACAGCAAGGCGGTGCGCGTGGCGGGCAACGAGATGGATGAAGCGATCATCCAGTACATCAAGAAGGCGTACAACCTCCTGATCGGCGAGCGCACCGCCGAGGCGATCAAGATGGAGATCGGCTCCGCCTATCCGCTCGACGAAAAGATCACCATGGAGATCAAGGGCCGCCATCTGATCGAGGGCGTGCCGAAGACGATCACCGTGTCGGATGCGGAGATTCGCGAAGCGCTCGCCGAGACCGTGAACGTCATCGTCGACGCCGTGCGGGTGGCGCTCGAGCGCACGCCGCCCGAGCTCTCGGCCGACATCGTCGATCGCGGCATCGTGCTCACCGGCGGCGGCGCGCTGCTCAAGAACCTCGACAAACGGCTGCGCGAAGAAACCGGGCTGCCGCTCGCCATGGCCGAGGATCCGCTGTCGTCGGTCGTGCTCGGCGCCGGCAAGATGCTGTCGGACTTCAATCTCCTCCGGAAAATCTCGATCGACTAGTCCGGCCGCCCATGGCGCTCCTCGATATCCGTCAGCGCGTCGGGTGGCTGTTCATGACGGTCACCGTGATGCACCTGATCCTCATCTCGGCACAGGTGCAGACGCGCCGCGGTGTGCCCATGCTCGAGCAGGCGATTTTCGGCACGATGGCCGAGGTGCAGCGCGTGACGACAGGCGGCATCGGCGAGGCGCGCGGCTTCTGGCAGAGCTACGTGAACCTGCGGGAGACCGGCCGCGAGAACGAGGCGCTCAAACAGCGGGTGTCGCAGCTCGAGGTGGCGCTCCAGCGGGAGCGCGCGCTGGCGGGGCAGACGCGCGTGCTGCAGGAGATGCTCCAGCTCAAGACCGAGACGCAGTTCGCCACCACACCGGCAATGATCATCGCCAGCGGCGCCAGCCCCGAGTTCCGCACCCTGACCCTCGACAAGGGCAGTTCGCAGGGGCTGGCGGCGGATATGGCCGTGCTCGCGCCGGCGGGCGTGGTCGGCCGGGTGATTCTGCCGACCCCGCGGGCGGCCAAGGTGCAGCTCATCATCGACCGGAACGCGGCGGCGGCCGGCCTCGTCGAGCGCAGCCGGGCTCAGGGCGTGGTGGTGGGCACCGGCAGCGACCGGATGCGGTTCGAATACGTGCCCGGCACGGCCGACCTCAAGGTGGGCGACCGGGTGGTCACCTCCGGCATGGACGGCATCTACCCGAAAGGCTTTGTCATCGGTCTGATAGAATCCATCCAGCGGACGGCGGGTGAGTTCAGCGACGTGCTGATTCGTCCGTCGGTGAACCTCTCGGCGCTCGAGACGGTGCTGGTCGTGACGTCGGCCACCGAGGTGCCCAAGGCTGACCGACCGGTGGCAACGCAGTGAGGGTAGCCGGTGCACTGATTGCGATTGCGCTGGCCCTCGCGCTGCAAACGACGCTGGCGCGGTTCGTCGTGGGAGGAAGCACGCCGATCGATCTGGTGCTCGTGGCGGTGGTCTACGTGGCGCTGACGTCGGGTGCGGCAAGCGGGATGCTCGCGGGCAGCGTGGCGGGCCTCATCCAGGACGCGCTCGCGAGCAACATCATCGGCATCGGCGGGCTCGCGAAGTCGATCGTCGGGTTCGTGGTCGGGGCCATCGGCCAGCAGTTCATCGTGACCGCGGCGATTCCCCGGCTGCTGGTATTCATGGGCGCCACGGCGGTGCACGCGCTGCTGTTTCAGGGTTTGTACGTGGCGCTCGGATTGAGGACATTTTCATCGCCGTGGGCGGCAGTGGCCACCCAGGCGTTGGGCAACACCTTCGTGGGCATGGTGGCGTTTGCCACCGTCGAGTCGCTGCCGGGCATGATGGAACGCCGGCGGATGTCGCGGCGCCACAAGGTCTGAGCCTGTAGGCCGCGGCCGAGAGGCCAGAGGCTGAAGGCCAGAGGCTAGAGACTAGAGGCAGCAAGGATCGATCAATGTCTGTCGCGGAAGATCGCCGTCGCATCGCGCTTCGTCTCCACGTGCTGCAGTGGGGAGCCGTCGGTGTGTTCACCGCGCTGGCGATGGGCTTCTGGTTCCTGCAGGTTGTTCAGCACGCCAGGTACGAGGAGATGGCGGAGAACAACCACCAGCGGACGCTCGCCCTGCGCGCGCCGCGCGGCGTGCTGTTCGACCGCAACGGCACGGTGCTGGTGGAGAACCGGCACTCCTTCACGATCTCGATCGTCCGCGAGCACTCGAAGAACCTGGAGCACACGGTCGCGTTGCTCTCGGCGGTGGCCCACCTCGATGCGCAGCAGGTGCAGCAGATCGTGGACCGGCACCGCAACGAGCCGTCGTACCGGCCGATCGTCGTCGTCGAGGACGCCACCCTGGCGCAGGTGGCCGCGGTCACCGCGCGACGGCTCGACACCGAACTGCCCGACGTGGTCGTGGAAGAGGTGCCGGCCCGCCGCTACCCGGCGGAGGCGATGGCCGCGCACCTGTTCGGCTATGTCGGCCAGGCCAACGATGCGCAGGTCGAGGCCGGCGCCACACAGGGCGCCATCGTCGGCCAGCAGGGGCTCGAAAAGGCCTATAACGATCTGCTGATGGGCACCGACGGCGCCAAGCGCGTCGTCGTCAACAGCGTCGGCCGCGAGATCAGGACGCTCGAGGAGATTGCGCCGCGCGAGGGGCGGCGCGTCCAGCTGACGATCGACACGGACCTGCAGAAGGCGGCCGAGGACGGCTTCCGCCTGGCGGGCTTCAACGGCGCCGCGCTCATCCTCGACCCGCGCGACGGCGAGGTGCTCACCTACGCCAGTCTGCCGTCGTACGACCCCAACGACTTCTCGGTGGGGATCGATCGCGCCACGTGGAACTCGCTCAACACCGACAAGCTGAAGCCGCTGCAGAACCGCGTCCTGCAGGGACGCTACTCGCCGGGATCCATCTTCAAGATCGTCGTCGCCACGGCCGCCCTCGAAGAGGGCCTGGTGACGCCCGATCACCGCATCACCTGCAACGGCGGCGCGAACTTCTTCGGGCGCTTCTTCAAGTGCCACCTCAAAGGTGGGCACGGCAGCATGGACATGCGCCACGCCATCGAGAAGTCGTGCAACGTCTACTTCTACACGCTGGGCAACATGCTCGGCGTGGACAAGATCCACAAGTGGGCGGAGAAGCTCGGCATGGTCGGCAAGACCGGCATCGACCTGCCGAACGAGCAGGAGAGCATCGTCCCTTCCACCGAGTGGAAGCGGAAGCGCACCGGAGAGAAGTGGTACGCCGGCGAGACGATCTCGGTGTCGATCGGCCAGGGGCAGGTGACGGTGACGCCGGCGTCGCTGGCGGTGATGATCTCCACCGTGGCCAACGGCGGCACGCGTGTCACGCCGCACGTGCTCAAGGCGATTGACGAGGGGCAGGGCTGGAAGCCGGTGCCGGCGCCCGCCGTCGCCGACGCCGTGGCGTTCAAGCCCGACACGCTGGCCGCGCTGCGCGAAGGGCTGTGGATGGTGGTGAACGCGTCGGGCACCGGTGGCCGGGCGCGGCTGCCCGGCTACGACGTGGCCGGCAAGACCGGCACCGCGCAGGTGATCTCCAACCAGGGCCGCCAGGCCGCGCGCGGCACCGATCGCGACCTGCGCGACCACGGCTTCTTCGTCTTCTTCGCGCCGCGCGACAACCCGCAGATCGCCGGCGTCATCTTCGCCGAGCACGGCGAGCACGGCTACCTTGGCGCGCCGATCGCCAAGCACGTCATCGACACCTACTTCGCGAAGAAAGAGGGCCGCCCGCTGCCGCAGCTGCCGTTGCCGGCGCCGCCGGCGGGGGCCGACGAGGATCCCGATTCGCCGCCGGCGCTTCCGGCGGTGGACGTGGCCGACGCCCGCGGCGCGGTCTCCGGCACCACGTCGGCCGACGGGCGCGTCCCCGAGACGAACTGATGTTCGAGCGGCGACTCCACTTCCACCTCGACTGGGCGATGCTCATCGCCCTGATGGCGCTCTGCTTCATCGGGCTCGCCAACATCTACAGCGCCACCGGCGGTCCCACGGGCGTCTACGTCACGCAGATTTACGGCATCGTGCTCGGTCTCGTGGCGCTCGCCATCTGCCTCACCATCGACTACCGCACGCTCGCCGACAAGTCGCACTTCGTCTACGGGGGCGTCATCCTCCTGCTCGTCTACGTGCTCTTCCTCGGCGTCGTGCGCGGCGGGTCGCGGCGCTGGATCGATTTCGGCCCCCTCAACCTGCAGCCCTCGGAGTTCGCCAAGGCGGCGCTGGCGCTGGTGCTGGCGAAGTTCTTTGCCGACGGGCGGCGCGGCGGCGTCTCACGGAGCGACCTGCTGATCGCAGGCGCGATTACCGTGGTGCCGCTGGTGCTCATCGCGCGCCAACCCGATCTCGGCACGGCGGTGACGCTCGTGCCCGTGCTCTTCGCCACCGCCTTCGTGGCGGGCATGCCGATGCGCATCTTCGGCATCCTCGCGCTCGTGGGCGTCCTCGTGGCACCCGTGGCGTGGAAGTTCGCGCTGCAGGATTATCAGAAGGAACGCATTTCCACATTCCTGGACCCGTCGCAAGACGCCAAAGGGGCCGGGTACCAGCAGATTCAGGCCCGCATCACCGTCGGCTCGGGCGGCGTGTGGGGCAAAGGTTTCCAGAAGGGCACGCAGGGTCAGCTGCGGTTCCTTCCGGTGGCGCACAACGATTTCATCTTCTCGGTCCAGGCGGAGGAGCACGGCTTTGCCGGCGTGCTCATCGCGCTCGGGCTCTATCTTTTCGTCATCCTGCGCGCGCTCGAGGCGGCCGCTCTGGCCAAAGACCGTCTCGGCTCGTTCCTCGTCCTGGGCGTGCTTGCCAGTTTCACGTTCCAGGTCGTGTACAACATCACCATGTCGGCCGGCCTGGCGCCGGTCAAAGGGCTTACGCTTCCGCTCATGAGCTACGGCGGCTCCTCCATGATTGCTACCTTGGCGGGGTTCGGCTTGATCCTCAACGTGCGGATGCGACGTTTTACGAATTGAACCTTATGGGCCTCCAGCTGCTGCTCGCCTTCGCCCTCATCCTGCCCGGCCTGTTCGCCGTGCGCGCGCTGCGCGCCGGTACGCTGGCCGCGCCGGTACCGGCGTTTGCGCGGCGGCGCCTTCCGGGCCCGCAACGGAGCATCGGGCATGACCAAGGAGATGATCATCTCCTCGAGCGCCCACGAAACACGGGTCGCGATCCTCGAGGAGGACCAGGTTGCCGAAGTATTCATCGAGCGCGAGCGGTCGCGCGGGGTGGTGGGCAACCTTTACAAGGGCCGGGTATCGAAAGTCCTGCCCGGCATGCAATCGGCGTTCGTTGACCTCGGTCTCGAACGCGACGGCTTTCTCTACGTTTCCGACGTTGTCGCCACCTTCGAGGAGTTCGACCGCCTCGAGACGGACGAAGACGACCCGGCCGCCAACGGCAACAAGTCCGGCGCGGTAGCCGGGGCCGGCGCCTCGGGTGGGCAAAGCCGCGGCGGCGGCCGCGGGGGCCGCGAGCGCGAGAAAGGCCCCGAGCCCAAGATCGAAGAGCTCGTCAAGGAAGCGCAGGAGATCATCGTGCAGGTGGCGAAGGAGCCGCTGGGCACGAAGGGCGCCCGCCTGACCTGCCATGCCACGATGCCGGGCCGCTTTCTGGTGTTCATGCCGACCGTGGACCACGTCGGCGTGTCGCGGAAGATCGACTCGCGCGAGGAGCGCGGCCGCCTGCGCGGCATCGTCCGCGAGTTCCGCGAGCAGCACGGCTTCACCGGCGGCGTCATCATCCGCACCGCCGCGGGCGGCCGGCCGAAAGAGGACATCGTCTCGGACCTGAGCTACTTCCACAAGGTCTGGACCGAGATCCGGCAGAAGTCCGAGACCTCGCGGGCGCCGGCGGTCGTCTACCGCGAGGCCAGCCTGGTGGCGAAGCTCCTGCGGGATCTGCTCACCGAGGAGTTCTCGGCCATTCGCATCGACAACGAGCACGAGTACCGCAAGATTCTCGAGCTCATCGAGCGCATCATGCCGTCGCTCGCGCCGAAGGTGCGTCTCTACGAGAAGCCGTTCCCGATCTTCGAGGAGTACGGCGTGCAGGCCGAGATCGACAAGGCGCTGCGCAGCAAGGTGTGGCTCAAGTCCGGCGGCTCGATCGTGATCAACCCGACCGAGGCGCTGGTGGCGATCGACGTCAACACCGGCCGCTACGTCGGCAAGAAGACCGCCGGCCGGCTCGAGGACACCATCCTCAAGACCAACCTCGAGGCCGCCAAGGAGATCGTGCGGCAGGTCCGGCTGCGCGACCTCGGCGGCATCATCGTCCTCGACTTCATCGACATGGAGGACAAGAAAAACCGGCAGAAGGTGCTGCAGGCGGTCGAGCACGAGCTGCGCAAAGACCGTGCCCCGTCGAAGGCCATTTCGGTGTCGGACTTCGGCCTCGTCATCATCACGCGGAAGCGCGTGAAGCAGAGTCTGGAGCGCACGCTCACCGAGCCGTGTCCGTACTGCGCCGGGAGCTCGGTCATCAAGTCGAGCACGACGATCTGCTACGAAATCCTCGCGGAGGTGAAGAAGATCGGCGCCGACCTCAACGGCCAGAGCCTGCTGCTGCGGGTCAACCCCGACATCGCCCGCGCGTTCGGCGACGAGGAACGCGCCGTGTTCAAGGATCTCAAGCAGTCGATCGGCAAGGACGTGACGCTGCGGCCGGATCCCCAGCTGCATCACGAGCAGTTCGACGTCATGGCACTGGGATGATCTCTCGTAGGGGCCGCCTTTAGGCGGCCCGACCAGTGGTTCGAACCGCTCGGATGTCGTCCGTCGCCCTCAGGCATATCTGCCTACGCCGGCGCGACTTCGATGCAGCGACGCTGCGCGTCGCTGCAAACAGTGTTTTCTTGCCCGCTACGCGGGCGGCACGCCGGACTCCGGCAGATATGCCCAAGGACGACGGCCGCAACCCTCGCCTGCACGTATGTGGCCGCGGGTCTTCAGACCCGCCCGACCAGTGAAGATTCTCGCGATTTCCGGGAGCCTCAGGAGCCGGTCCAGCAACACGGAGTTGCTGCGAGCGGCGCAGCTGGTGGGGGATCCCTCTTGGACCTTCGACTACTACGACGGGCTCGCGTTGCTGCCCCACTTCAATCCGGACCACGACGCCGAGGGCGCGACGCCGCCCGAGGCGGTTCGCGATTTGCGCGCCCGGATTGCCGCCGCCGACGCTCTCCTCATCAGCAGCCCCGAATATGCGCACGGCGTGCCGGGGTCGCTCAAGAACGCGCTCGACTGGCTGGTGAGCGATGCCGCGATGATCGGCAAGCCCATCGCCCTGCTGAACGCGTCCGAGCGATCATCGTTCGCGCATTCTCAGCTCGCCGAGACGCTTCGCACCATGTCCACCGCCCTCGTCGACCAGGCCAGCATCCTGGTCCCTCTTGATGGGCGCCGTCTCGACGCCGCCGGCATTGCCGCCGATCCCGCGCTGGCCGCGCTGCTGCGAACCGCCCTCCACGCCTTGGCTGGAGTAGCCTTAAGCCCTAAGCCCTAAGCCCTAAGCCCTAAGCCTTGAGCCTCTTCGATCCCCTCACCTTCCGCACCGGCCTGACCGCGCGCAACCGCGTGGTGCTGGCGCCGATGACCAACAAGCAGAGCCACGCCGACGGCTCGCTCGGCGACGACGAGCTCCGGTGGCTGTGCTCGCGCGCCGATGGCGGGTTCGGCATCGTGATGACATGCGCGGCCCACGTGGCGAAGGACGGCCAGGGCTGGCCGGGCGAGCTCGGCATCTTCGACGACGCGCTGTTGCCGGGACTGACCACGCTGGCCGCGGCGCTGCGCGACCGCGGCGCCGTTTCAATAGTGCAGATCTTCCACGGCGGCCTGCGCGCCGATCCGGGAGTCACGGGCGCGATGCCGTGGAGCGCCACCGCCGCCGACGGCGTACGCGAGGCCACGCCGGACGATCTCGCCCGCATCGTCGAGCAGTTTGCCGCCGCGGCTACCCGCGCGAAACGCGCCGGCTTCGACGGCGTCGAGCTGCACGGCGCGCACGGCTACCTGTTCACCCAGTTCCTCAGCGCCGAGCAGAATCGCCGCACCGACGCCTGGGGTGGTCCACTGGAGAACCGCGCGCGGCTGCTGCGCGACGCGCTGCGGGCCGTGCGCGCACAGGCGGGCCAGTCGTTCACAGTCGGCGTCCGCCTGTCGCCGGAGAACTTCGGCAACGCCAAGGGGCTCGATCTCGACGAAAGCGTGCAGACCGCGCGCTGGCTGGCCGAAGACGGCGCCGACTTCGTGCACCTCTCGCTGTGGCGCGCGCTCGAGCCGACCACCAAGCGTCCGTCCGAGCACGCGCTGCCGATCTTCCGGGCCGCGCTGCCGCCGGACGTGGCCATCCTGGCCGCCGGGGCGCTCTGGACTCGCGACGACGCCGAGCAGGTGATGGCGCTCGGCGCCGACGCCGTGGCCCTCGGACGCTCGGCCATCGTGAACCGCGACTGGCCGTTGCGCGCCCGCGACGGCGCCTGGGCGCCGCGCCGTCTGCCGGTGACGCTCGCGGACCTGCGCGACGAAGGGCTCGGCGAGGCGTTTGCCGGCTACATGCGATCCTGGAAGGGCTTCGTGCAGGAGACGTGATGTTCGGAACCGAAAATCTGTGGCTGTTCGTCGTCAGCGGGCTGCTGCTCAACATCACGCCGGGCCAGGACACGCTCTACATCGTCACGCGCAGCGTGGCCCAGGGCCGGGCCGCCGGCGTGTGGTCGGTGCTCGGGATCTCGTCGGGATCGGTGCTGCACACGCTGGCCGCGGCCTTCGGGCTGTCGGCCATTCTTGCCACGTCCGCGCAGGCGTTTCTCGTCGTGAAGCTCGCGGGCGCGGCCTATCTCGTGTATCTCGGCGTCAAGATGCTGCTCGAGCGTCCCGCGCCCGCCGCCGCGAGCGTCGATGCGCCGCCGCGGGACGAGCCGGCGTGGGCGATCTATCGCGCCGGGCTGCTGACGAATGTGCTGAATCCGAAAGTGGCGCTGTTCTTCATGGCGTTCCTGCCGCAGTTCGTCGCCGCAGACGCCGCGTCTCGGATCGTCCCGTTCCTCTTCCTCGGCGCCGTGTTCGTGGTCAACGGCACGCTCTGGTGTCTCGCGCTCGTGCTCGGGGCGTCGGCGCTCAGCCGGCGGCTGCGCGGCAACGTCTCGGGCGCGCGACGGCTGCGTCAGGCCACCGGCGCGGTGTTCGTCGGCCTGGGCGCGCGGCTGGCGTTGAGCAAATAGGCTTGAGCCCCTAAGCCTTAAGCCCTAAGCCCTAAGCCGACAAGAATCAGTACGGTCGTTCCGCCAACGCCGCCGCGTCCGCGGCACAGGCCTGCGCGTTTGGCTTGGCTTGCGCGCGCAGGCGCGCCACTTCTTCGCGTGCCGCGTCGAGGTCGCTGCGAAACGCGGGCACGCCGTGGAGCGCCGCGAGCACGCCCTCCGCGGTGAGTCGCCCGGCCTCGACGGCCGTGACGTGGTGCACGCCGCAGACCACGCGGCTCTCGCCGTACTTTCTCGCGCGTTCCAGGACCTCCGCTGCGCGATCGGGAGCTACCTCGGCCAGCAGCCGCCCGGTCATCCAGCCCGCCGTGGCGTGGCCCGACGGATAGTCCGGGCTGCTCCGCGACAGCCGCTCCGTGTCATCGCTGCCCAGGCACACCGACCCGGCTTCGCGCTCGTAGGGCCGCTTGCGGCGCCACGTGTTCTTCACGATCGTCGATGCCCCGCCGGCGTCGAAATTGGACTGCGACAGCAGGCGCACGAGCGTGGGTGCGTCGGCTGGCGCGATCGCCGCGTCGAGCGCGCAGCTGAAGGCCTGCAGCATGGCCGGCGTGCCGATGGCGTTATCGCGCTGCGCCATGGTCCAGCGCGGCGTGCCCTCGAGCCGGCGCGTGCTGCGAAACACGCCCAGATCCGCGGTATCGCGGCTGTCGCCTTCGACCGGTGGCGGCGCCAGGAAACGCAGGACGTCGGGGGCTGCTCCGGGTGGCAGATACCCCACCCGTCGCGGTGGAGTAGCGCCGCCCGGTGCGACCGTGGCCGGCGGCGGGGCAGGCGCAGATGCCGGCGTCTGCCCCGCCGTCTCGGCCGCGACCATAAGGCTCAGGAGCGTCAGGATGGGTGCGGTCCAAGTGCGCATGCGGCGCCATCCTATCGCAGGAAGGTGTTGTCAGAAATAACGCTTGTAGCCAACCGTCAGGCTGACGCCGGTCGCGTCAGGCAGCAGGAACGGGTGGCTCACGATGTCCCACCGCAGCTCCATCTTGATCGCTGCCTCGTTGTTCAGGAGGTACTCGGCGCCACCGCCGAAGTTCAGGCCTCCGCGTGTCTCACCGGGCGGGTCGGTCGTCGCGTCGATATGCTGCCGGACGAAGTAGAAGCCGGCGCCGATCTGTGCGAACGGGCGCCAGGATCCTCTTTCCCAGTTGTAGACACCGGAGAACAGCAGCTTCACCTGCCGGAAGTTGTCTTCGGGGCGGCCCGCCACGCCGGGCTTCGCAAATGCCAAGAGACCCCGGACGCCCACGCGGGGCGTCACGTAGTACTCGCCAAACCCGTCGAACGTGAATGTATTTTCGAACGCCTCGTTGGGAAACAAGACACCGGCATCGACGCCGTAGCCGATCACGCCCTTGTCGGGCGTGCGCACGCGCGCCGTCTGCGCGAGGATCGGGCTGGCGATGCCGAGGCAGAGAAGAAGCGCGGCAGCCGTCTGAGCGACCCGACGCGCGCGATGGACGCGATCTGAACGAAGTCTGTGCATATTGCACAGAATAGCAACACAGGTGCCAGACCGCGCCAACTGATCGCGTCGATCGGATTCAGCGCTTCGTGATCGTGATGTCGCCGCGGAACGTTCGCAGCGTCACGAGCGGTCCGCCAGAGCCCGACACGCCGCGAAGGAGACGCGTGTTGACACCGGTGCCACGGCCGCCGGTGCGGCCAACTCGGCCTCGTCCCGACGGTCCTCTCAGGTCGCGGCGATCGTCGAGCGTGATCGGAAATTCGGATCGCACCGTGCCGGCCACCGTCGCGGCCTCCAGCTCGAAGTCGTCGCTGCCGATCGGGGTGAGGCTGACGTCGCCCGACTGCGACTGCATCGAGTAGCGGCCCCCGCGTGCCAAACGCCCCGTGAGCTCGACGCGGCCGCTCAGGGATTGCGCCGCCAACCGCTCCACGTCGCTGTCGATGATGACGAGGTCACCCGCGACGGTGCGCACGTCGGCCGACTGCGCCTTGAGCTGCCGGATGGTCACCGGTCCGCCCAGCGTGGACACGGTCACGTCGCTCGTGTCGGCATTCTCGAGCGAGATGGCACCCGCGAGCGCGCGCAGCATCCGCACCTGGCCGACCGACGTCGCCTTGATCCCGCCGCCCACCGCCTCGGCGCGCAGCTCGCCCCGAACGCCGGTGATCGTGACGTCGCCGGAGCCGGTGCGCACCGACACGCTGGCCCCGGCCGGCACGGCGATGGTGAAGTCCACCTCGGCGTCGACCCGGCGCTGCCGCTGAAAATCGGTGCGAACGTCCACGGCCCCCTGCCGTTCGGTCACCTCGATCTGGAGCTCCGCCAGCGCTGTCCGGGCCGCGCTGTCGCTGCGATCCCAGACCCGCTTCACGGCGTCGATGCGCACGTCGTTGCCGCCGCTGCCGGTGATCGTCACGCTGCCGGCGCCGCTGACCAGGGTGAGCGTTCCCTGGCGCCCGATCCTCGCCATCGCCGTAAACGGCTCCGAGGCCATCGGCCCACGGCGCGCTTCCCGGCGCTGGCGCCGCAGCTCCTCCTGGCGCTCGCGCAGCTGTTCGCGGCGGCGGAGGATGTCGCCGCTGCGATTCCCCTGGCCGCTTTCCGCCGGTACCACGCCGGCCAGGAGGGTGGCGGCCATCAAGGCCGCGGTTGCAACGAGCTTCATGGGGTCTGTACCTCCGTGGCGGGCTCGAAGTCGCCGAGCATCGCCACTGTGTCCTGGAGCAGGGTGACCTTGCTGTCGAGGGCGTCGAGCAGGCTTTCCTGCGAGAGGGCGTCGCCCGGCTCCCGCGCCAGCGCTTCTCGCGCGTCACCGATGGCGAGGTCGATGTCGTCGATGCTCGACCGCAGCGTCGCGGTCGTCAGCTCGTCGAGCCGAGGGGCGGCGGCCGCGGCGGCTTCTTCGAGGCTCGCGATCGCGTCGGTGTATTCGGCCTCGGCGAGCTGGAACTCGGCCAACGCACCGGCGCCATCGGCCATGCGCGCGGCCGGCGGCGCGTCCGCCAGCCGCACCCCGATCCAGGTGAGGCTGGACACCACCAGCACGAGCCCCGCGAGGGCACCCGCGGGTTGCCGCCATCCGGACGACGACAGGCCAAGGCGATCCAGCAGCGAGGTGCGCCGCGGCACGTCCACGCTCACGCGTGCGCGCACGTGGCGCCAGACATGGTCGGGCGGCTCGATCGGCCCGAGGGTGCGCGCCGTCCCGCGGATGGCGCGGACGTCCGCCACCAGCGCCGGGCACGCCGGGCACGCCGCCAGATGCGCGTGCACGGCCGTGTCCGTGACGGGGCTGTCGCCCACCTTTGCCGCGTCGGCTCGCGAAGCGAGCCGACCGGGCAGTGCTGGCCGTCGGTCCGCGAAGCGGGCCGACATGGCGGGCAAGCGTCCGTCGAGGAAATCGTCGAGCACGTCTACCAGCTGCTCGCACGTCAGGGTTCGATCGTTTGCCATCACACGGCCTCGAGCGCGCCGCGCGGCACCGCGCCGCGCAGCAGCATGCGCAATTTCATGCGCGCCTTGTGCACCTGCGACTTCGAGGTGCCTTCCGAAATGCCAAGCGCCGCGCCCACCTCGCGGTGATCCAGCCCTTCGACATCGTGCAGCACGAATGCCGCGCGGCATCCCGCGGGCAGTTGCGCAATCGCGCGCTCGAGATCGATCCGCGCGATGGCCTCGGGCAGCACCGGCGCGGCCGCGGCCGGCTCGTGTGCGTCCTCGGCGTCGAGCGAGTCCGTCGTCCGGGCCATTTTCGACTGCTTCCCCCGCAGGTGGTCGAGGCACTGGTTCACGGCGAGCCGGTAGAGCCAGGTGCCGAGGCTCGAATCGCCGCGGAAGCCGGCGAGCTTCCGGTGAGCCTGGACGAACACGTCCTGGAGGAGGTCCTCGGCGTCCTGGGCGGATCCGGTCATGCGCGTCAACAGCCCGAAGAGCCGCCCGGCATGGGCCCGGTACAAGGTCTCGAACGCCGCCGCATCGCCCTCGCGGCACCGGCGCGCCAGCTCGAGGTCGTCGGCTCTCACGGCCCTACGCCCGCCCAAAGGGCGGGCAATTAAATACTGCGTCAGCGAGGCGGAGCCTCATGGTCGTTGCTGTCAGTCGAAGCCTCGCTGACCCTTAGACGGGTCGGCCGCGCCGAGGGGTTGCCGTGCCGCGGCGGGCGGCGCCAGCCTGCACGGGCCAGCGCACGGTGGCAAAGCCGCGGATGCGAGTGGGCGTCACCTCGAGCCCCTCGGCCCGCAGCAGCTGCCGTTTGCGCTCGAGGTAGCCGCCATACCCGCCAAGACCGCCGGCCGCGGCAATGACGCGATGGCAGGGGACCGAGGGGTCGCCGCAGCCGCGCATCACGTTGCCGACGGCGCGGGCGGCCCCGGGCGCGCCTGCCAGGTCGGCGATATCGCCATAGGTGGCGACGCGGCCGGGCGGGATCCGCCGCACCACGGCCAGGACGCGGGCGCGAAAGCTCGCGAGGCTCCGCCCCGGTGGCGTCATCAGCGTCCGAGCACGACCTTCACGCGGAACACCGCCCCGCCGAGGTCGTCTTCGCCAAAGGCTGCGGCCGCCCCCGTGCTGCTGGTAAACGCGTTCGGCACGCTCATCCACGCGGCTTCACCCGCGATGCCCAGCCACCGCGATGCGCGCCATTCGGCGCCGCCGAGCACCTGAAAGCCGGCTTTGGTGAATTCCACGTCCTCGTCCGCCTCGGCGAACTCGGAGGTTTCCTTGTACCGGTGCCAGGCGAGGCCACCGCCGAGATACGGAATCACCGTGCGACCGCCGTCGTCGAAACGCCAGCCCGCCGAGACCTCGATCGGCACGATCGAGATCGTCGTGTCGAGGCCGATGGGAAACGCCTCGCCGTCCGCCACGACCACCCGCTCCCCATCGCGCTGGAAGCGCGAGACGCCGAACGACACGAAGAGGTTGCGCCCGACGAGCACCTCGGCGCCGGCTCCGAACAATGGACCGGACCGCGAGCCCAGCACCGCCTCGAAGCTTTCCGACGCGGTGAACGTCCGCGCGCCGGCCTCGAAGAAGCCGCGTACGCGCAGGGCGGGTTCCGCGGGACCGCCGGCCGCCGTGCGGCTCTGCGCCATCGCCGCCGGCGCCATCAGCATCAGCGTGGCGCACACCAGCGCCGCGATCCGTGCGCCAGGCCGAAACAGCCGGGCCCTCATCGCGCCAGCCCCATGCCGCGCAGCGCGGATCGCGCGTTGATCAAACCGTGGCCGTACTCGTTGTCGCGCCCCGGGGGGCCCAGGTCCGTCGCGGACTGCTTCAGGATGGCCTCGACGGCGGCAGGGCTCGTGACGCCCTGGCTCATGAGAAGCGCCGCCAGCCCGGACACGTGCGCCGTGGCCATCGAGGTGCCCTCGAAGGCGTAATAGGCGAACGCGTCGAAGCGCGGCACGGCGTAGCGCGAGACGGGGCCGGCCCAGGTCTCCACCAGATCGAGGTCGAGCGTCTGCTGCACGATGCCGCCGTTGGAGCCGCCGCGCGAGAAGTCGCCGCCCGGGGCTGTCAGCTCGATGTAGCTGGCCACGGTGGAGTACGCGGCGCGCCGGCGATCCGGGCCGGTGGCGGCCACCGACACCAGGCCGTCGATCTGCGGCGCGAAATCGGCGTAACGCTCTGGGGCGTTGCCGGACGCGGCCTCGTTGCCGCCGGCGACGGCGATGAACGCCCCGTGCGACACCGCGTATTGCATCGCCGACTGCACGACGGGCGCGGGGTCGCCCTCGCGGCCCAGGCTCAGGTTGATGATCTTGGCGCCGTTGTCCGCCGCGTAGCGGATGCCGCGCGCCACCGTGTCATCGGTGCCGATGAACGGGCTGTCGAAGATGAAGTCCCACTCCGAATCGACGACCTTCACCGGCATCAACTTGACGTTGAACGCGATGCCCGCCGCGCCCATGCCGTTGCTCGTGAGCTGGCCCACGGTGCCCGCGACGTGCGTGCCGTGGCCGGACAGGTCGAACGGCAGGTTGTCGTCCCAGATGAAGTCGCGCGGCGAAACGTAGCGGTCGGTGCCGAGATCCGGCGCCGCGGCAAACAGCACGTCCACCGTGCCGAGCGCGGGGAACGTCGCGCCATCCTCCCGCTGCCATGCGGTGGCCGTGTAGCGCAGCGTGCCGCTGCGGAACGCCACGCCGCTGTCCACGATCGCGACCACGACGTCGGCCGTGCCGCCGCGGTTGATGTCCCACGCGCGTTCCATGTCGATCTGCGGGAAGTTCCACTGGCGCGGGTAGAGCGGGTCGGTCGGTACGAACATGGGGCGCACGCGGTAGCGCGCCTGCGCAAACTCGACGTCGGGCTGCGCGCTGAGACGGCGGGCCACCGCCTCGGAGTCGTCGCCGCCTGCGAGCGTCACGATGTCGAAGTCCGCATACGACAGGGCGGGGCCGGGCGCCGCGTCCACCTGGGCCAGCAGCGCCCGCTGCGCCGCCGGCAGCGTGCCCGGCCGGAACCGCACGATGACGCTGTCGCGCAGATACGCGCCGCCGGCTCCGTCGGCCACCCAGCGGCGTCCCAACGACGTAGGCGCCGGACGCGGAGCATCCGCGTCGCGGAGCCCGCGATCGATGCCCGGCGCGCTGATGTCGGACAGGATTTCCTTGACGCCACCCCTGCGTTCGGGCTGCTGCGCCGCGGCGGTGGTGAGCCACCCGACGGCGGCGGCAAATAGAAGCACAACCGGAGCGACAGGGCCGCTCAGGCGGGCGAATGAACGCATGGGTCCTCGATTCGGATCCGGCAAGAGCGGCAG
>Ga0079218_10000166_pt1 | contig 16325 bp, 6 predicted proteins | sample NCCompost_FD_77181 | JGI IMG/M metagenome (GOLD analysis project Ga0079218, IMG submission 77181) | Agricultural soil microbial communities from Utah to study Nitrogen management - NC Compost | ecosystem: Environmental > Terrestrial > Soil > Agricultural land | place: USA: Utah | collected... | reverse complement strand
GGTCTGCGCCTGGGAAACGTTCCTTGAAACCATCTATGACTTCAGCTCCTACTTCATAGCAACAAGCTGCCGCCGCCGGTCCGATCGCCACCCGGCAATCCGAAGGTTGAGCATTGTATTCCTGACTTAGTCGTTCAAGAGCGTAGAGGACAATCCCCGCATACGTGCCGCGCCATCCTGAGTGGACTGCGGCAAATGATCCCGTCTGCGGATTGCCAATTAGGATTGGCACACAGTCAGCGGTCTTGACTCCAGCGAGAACTTGTTCCTGATCACTAATAACTGCGTCACAGTGTATCGTATCACCGTGAGCGCCCTCTGCTGGCTTCGCTTCGGCCGCGTTCCGGATGACGCGTAAATCTGTGCCATGCATCTGCCAACAACCGCCAAGATTCCACTCGCCATCGAAAAGCTTGAGAAAGCGTCGCCGATTCTCCAGAATGTTCTCGGCTGAATCTTCATTGAAACCGGCTAGATTGAGGGCCTCCCGCGGCATAGGGCTGACGCCGCCAAGGCGTGTTGAGAAACCGTTGGTAAAACCGTCGTCTTCAAGTGGAGCGCAAACGAGAGCTCGTACGCCGTCGAACTCGCGCCAGTAGAAGCCGGCCGATCTAAGATCAACATCAGTGATTGTTTCCATTGGCATAGACATTATCGAAGTTCGTCGCATTCGCGAAGTGCTTACACGAACCCCGCGCTTTGTGGAGCGCGTTTTCACTTCGGCCGAGCGAACGTATTGCACCGGGCGAGGCGCCGTGGCGGCGCAGCATTATGCGGCTCGATTTGCAGCCAAAGAAGCGGCTCTGAAAGCACTGCAAACAGGCTGGAAGGGCGGAATTGGCTGGCAGGACGTGGAAGTCGCGTCACGAGATGGTGGAGCACCCTACTTGATTTTTCATGGACAGGTACAGGAACTGTTCGCGAAGTCTGGCGCTAATGCAGCGCACCTCACGCTATCTCACACGAGTGAACACGCGATCGCCGAGGTGATACTCGAGCGGAGGGATTAAGTAAGCGATGGCCGGTTCATAGCAGTCAGGAAGGGGACCCTGTCCCCGCCTCAGGATTCAGACCAATTCAGGAAACTGAGAAACAATTGAGTGGTTTTTTAAAGAGATTCAATGACGATTGGGAGCGGGGAGAGGGTCCCCTTCCTGACTGAATTAGGGAGTCTACCGCATGTCATTCACGAGTGTGCGCTTGCCACGGGTATCCACTTCGACGCGAGTCGATTTCAAAGGTTTGAATTCCATCGAAGCGTTAGGTTCCCACCGTTCCCTCCTACGGAGAGCAGCGACTGAAGACTGGTCCACTGGCGGTTGCATCACTTCTACTGGACGAGTGGTCTCGAAATCAGGCAGGTGAATGTGGTTGTAGCATTCGAAGTTCGGCGCCAGTCGCTCAGTGATTGCTATGAGTTGACGGTTGGGGCAGGACAGGCTTGCAAGCAAACCGGTATCGGCGTCGATTTCGATGAACTCAATCCCCTCGGGACACTCAAAATTGCGGCCACCCAGTTCCGGTCTCAACGCGACGGCACCTTTCACAAAATCCGTCCAAGCGGGCAAAGCTGCGGAAGCCCCGGTCAGGCCTAACTGACTGTTATCGTCGAATCCGATCCAAACCACGCAAACCATATTCGGCGTGTAACCGACAAACCATCCATCCCGGGACGTTCCGGTCTTGCCGGCAATGGCGGTGCCTTTCACTGCACCGCGTGCGGCGCGGGCGGTTCCCTGATCGACAACAGCAGTCAGCATGTTTGTGATCATGTAGGCCGTAGTCGGTCGAATGAGCTGAGGCTGCTCAACCTGCGGTACATCCTCGCCCGGAGTTTGCGAGACAGTGTCAATCACACGAGGCTGCACGCGCCGGCCGCCATTAACAAATGCGGCATAAGCGGCCGCGAGCTGAATTGGGGTAACCTCTTTTGTGCCCAACGCCAGCGACGGATAACGCTCCGGCTTGGGAAGTCCGAATTGTGACGCCAGGTTTGCTATGCGAGCGAGACCCGTGTGCATAGCGACATCCACAGTAACTATATTGAGCGAGTTAACCAGCCCGCTTCGCATGGTCACTTCTCGACCAGAATAACCGCCGCCAAAGTTACTTGGACGATAGATTCGATTTCGATCGTAAATGAAATCGCGAGGGGCATCAGCAAAGGTTCGAACGGGTGAGAGTCCATCTTCGAGTGCTGCTGCATATACAAAAGGCTTGAACGTGGATCCAGGCTGCCGGAGTGCATCTGTGGCTCGGTTTAGTTGTGACTCTTCGTATTTCCGCCCTCCAACCATTGCCAGGACGTTTCCAGTGCGTGGGTCGAGGGCGACCAGTGCCGCCTGGGGTTTTAAACCTTGCTTTTTGTATATGCCATCAAAACGCTTCAGTTGGGTGTCGATTGCTGACTCGGCAAGTTGTTGAAGATCCAAGTCGATTGTCGTGAATATTTGCCGGGTCGCGCCTGACACTTCCAGTTGAGAGGTAGCAATTCGATTAACATAATCAATGAAGTAAGGAGCTTGCGATTGGTAGTTGTCCGGCAAATTAACCAACGAGATATGCTCTTCGGATGCAGCTTTTAATTGCTCATCATTGATCCAGCCCTCACGAAACATCGCCGTCAGTACAAGGTTCCGTCTCGCGTGCGCTGCCTCCAAATTTCTTACCGGAGAATACCGAGACGGACCCTGGATCATCCCGGCAATTGTGGCCGCTTCGCTTAAAGAAAGGTCCCTGAGCTCCTTACCGAAATAAATCTGCGCTGCCTGTTCGACGCCACGAGCGGCCACAGCTGCTCGATGTCCCAGATAGACTTCATTGCAGTAGAGGGCAAAGATATCTGTTTTTGAGAGCCGCCTCTCAAGTGCAAATGCCAACATCGCTTCCGCATATTTGCGCCGGAAGGAGCGTTCGGGAGAGAGATACGTATTCTTGACTAACTGTTGAGTAATGGTTGAACCGCCCTGGCCAATTCGTTCATCGCCGGCATTCCGCAATATGGCCCGGGCAACTCCGAAGACGTCAAGACCGGGGTGTTCAAAAAACCGGCGATCCTCGATGGAGAGGATGGCATGGGTCAGGAGCGGTGGGATTTCGCTGTAGCTCAACGTGTGGCGTTTGCTTGTCTTGGAGGAGAGATCATTTGTGAGGATCTCAGGTTCAAGGGTAAACGAATCGAGTGAAACTTCGTCGGTTACGAGTCCTTCGATTTTTGCGCCTCGAAAACTGACGCGCACTATTCGGGGTTGCGCCTTTTGACTGGCTTGACGAGGTCGGATCTCGATCGCTCCGTCTTGCCTTACAAAGCTGCCACTCCAAACATCGCTGGCAGCGGTTTCTGTGTAACCAGCGCGACGCAAGACTGCGATTAACTCATCCTGGGAGAATCCCTGACCAGCACGAATGGTTCTGGGCGCCGCATACAGTCCAGGACGGCTAGTTAAATAACCACTAGCGAGACGAGCGTCTATGATTTTTGAGTAGTATTTGTAAGACCGCAGGAAGGAATCGCTGGTGACCACCACCGCGATTACGGTAAGCGCCAGTGCGACTTGAAATGGGGGGCGACGTGCTGTGCGAACGCACTTTCGAACGAACCAACGACAACTCCACGCAACACCGCGGATGGAAAGAATACGCCGCTCGGATACGGAGGAGATCTCGATTGTCATTTATGAAGACCAACTCGAAGGCAACCGAGGCAGGAGGTTTTTATTTACCTCCCTCAGTCTTTCCCCGTTGCGCAACCCTTCAGTAGTACTCAGCTCTGGATATCTTCTATAAACAACTAATCTGAGTGATATTTCCTAATAGTTAGGATCAATTAATAGCTGCTGCAACAAGAGGGTCAATTCACGCAACCTACAATACTTGAGCGTGGTTTCCGTGAGGATTCTAGAAGATTTAGAACGAATAACGCTGAAAGCGTTCGCTAATTGTAGCCCTGGGTTTCTGCAACCCTAGGTGCACATTCCCGCTCACGGAAACGCAACTCTGAAGGAGTTGGATCGTCCATTGTTGCAAGAAGTCGCAACTCTTTCAGAGTTGCGAGACGGACAATTGATGAACTTCCACCCAGGGTTCAAAGCAACCCTGGGCTCCAATAAGCCAACGCTTTCAGCGTTAAACTTAGCGAGGGTTTAAGATCTAGGTCAGCGATGTGACCGGTCGTTTGGCGGGCACCTCTTTACGACGGCGAAGCTGATACCACTTGAGCGGTGGTTCAGTCGCGGCTGCAATCACGCGTTGGATCTCAGGGATGCTTTCGGTTCCCGCCTCATAACCAGCCGAAATCAGCTCGTCAGCCCGCCTCATTTCATCCCACCGAATGTGTCCGATCTTGGGCTTGATGACCAGATCCGCAACCGCCGATTGGTAGAGTGATGCCGTGCGTTGCACCAACATCATTGACTGCAATACCACGCTGATAATGGATAGCGATGGACCGAGAAAAGTCGCGCCTTCTGCGTTCACGTCCACGGCAATGACTACATCGGCGCCCATGGAACGCGCAACGTCAGACGGTATGTTGGCAACAAGACCACCGTCGACGAGTTGCCTTCCGTGCTCATCTGTCACCGGAACGTACCATCCAGGGATGGCACAACTCGCCCGGATCGCAAACGGCACGTCACCCTCGCCTTGCAGGATGACTCCCCTGCCAGATTTTAGATCGGTGGCCACAGCGGCGAAGGGAATGGGAAACTCTTCAAAACGGGTTACCGGCAATCGGGATCTTAGGTATTGCTCCAACCTCTCGTTGCTCTGAACACCCATTCGGGACATCGTCATACGACCAACGTCACGCCAGCGCAAACTTCGCGCGATCGACTCAATCTCGGTAATAGACATGCCGGAAGCGTATGTGCCGGCTACAAGGGCGCCGGCTGAGGTGCCAGCTAAGAAATCAACGGGAATGTCATGTTCCGAAAGTGCCTTGAGAACACCCACATGAGCCAGGCCGCGCGCAGCTCCTCCAGAAAGCGCTAAACCGATGCTGGGTCGCTTTTCTGTATTACGAGCTGCCATTACTAGATTCTACAGTTCTATTGATAACTGTGATCCATGAAATCAGGGCGGGGCTGCTAATTTTGTCCTGGTTGAAGCAAGGGGAATCTTTTCAAAGGGCCACTGCTCAACTTGAGTCTGGTGTGAGGTCGGCCCGGACACATGAATTTCAAACGGTACGTCCGCAGTTAATCGACTAAACTGGATTCAACATGACTATCTCGGCGCGTTCCCGTGCAGTGTCCAGGAACGCGTCCGTGTCCGACTCAATTTTGGATTCGGTCAGGATCGCCTCAATCTCACTTCTCACGTCTTCCAGCTTCGGTATGATTTGACCTGGCGATCGACTTCTTAAACGTGGCACATAAACATCCTGATAGTACGCTGCGACTTCTGTCTGCGAAATCAGGACGAAGTTGCGAAACCGGAAGTCGAGGTACTTCTCAATTCTTACTCGCTGCTCAAGAATTTCATTTAGTTTTTCACTGTTCAGGCCAACCCGCAGTAGGCGTTGTTGGAATTCACCCGCCGATGGAAAGAGTTTCACCAACTGATCGCGGGTGTTCTTAATCTCCTCATCGGTGGGGGAAATTGTCGGTAACTTTTCAGCTTCCTGAAGAATGAGTCTTTGATCGATTACCAGCCGCAACGCGCGATTCAGATCCGCTGAATTGGGGTTTGCGAGCGAAGTATTCGGCTGCAAAGCTAACTGCCAAAGCAAGTCCGAATAAGTGATTAGGTCTGTGCGCACGCCGGCATTTACAGTGGCCACCATCTTGTCGACCACCTCCTGTCCCTGACAGGAAGGCACGGCGTAAAAAGGTAAAAAGCCAACTGGCAATACCAGCAAAAGCCTCAACAATACCCGGGACTTCTTCACTTTTTTCAGATTCGACTTCGTCATTGTCTCAATCTCGTTTCGTAATACCCTTTACTCATTTCTGTCCAGCACAGATGCTTTAGAACGTTTGTGTAAATCTAAAATGAACCTGCGTGCGTTTTGTCCGGTAAATTGCAGGAGGAGCGTCAAAGTTTGGGGCCTGCTGAGGGATCAGGAACTCCGGCGGATTCAACAGCAAACCATAATCGACCGCCAGTGCTCCACCGAGCGGAGTTTGGATCCTGAACCCGAGGCCCACAGTGTTTGTCCAGTGAGCTCGCAAATTCGCGGTCTTAATTGCATCCAGAAGATTCATCGGTGGAACAACTGTCTCGTCTCGCTTTCCAAATAAATCTCCGACGCGGCGGAAAACATTCCCGCCATCGTAGAACGGTACAACCTGTAATGATCTGCCCACAGGTATTCGGGCCTCCAGATTAAGTATCGCCAGGGCGTTGCCACCGACCGGTACCGTAAATGGATTGAGGGAGATAACCTCGCCATCCTCATCATGAAACACACCGACGGGGATAATCGCTTCCCTCGGCCCGGCTTCCTCAAACCCAAAGCCGCGCAGGGTGTTCGAACCGCCTGAGAAAAATCGTTCGCTGATTGGCAAGGTCAGGTCGATTTCATCTATGGTTCCGTTGTCGTCGCGATCCCGAGGATTGAAAATATTAGCCAGACCCAGAATAGCGTTAGCTGCGAACACAGTTCCCCGGAGGCGATTCACCTTGTGGTACCGACGGTAGCTTGCCTGGAATCTGTTAAAAGAAACGTTTCCGCCAAGTTGTCTTAGAGCTACTGCATAATCAACGCTAAAAAAATCGCCGCGGGTAGCATCGACTTGATTAAACCGACATATCTCGCCCCTAGCACCCGGCTCAATGCTATCGGCAGCCCGAACAGTACCTATCAACGCCCGTTCACATCGCTCGCGCGTGTCTCTCACAAATGACCCACCAAAACGCGAAAGCCTGATGGCCCGATCGGGCTGGAGAATTGGCTTGATCAATAAACTCTGAAGATTGAACAGGCGCACGTCTTCGTAGCTGTAGCGCGCAAAAACAATTGTGTGCGTCCGGCGGTCTAGCACTCGCTGGGTTTCCAGCGTCACCGAAAAACGGTTAATCGTTGGATCGTCAACCGGAAAACCGAATTCATCCACCGGATTTCCGTCCTCATCAAGTCGTTGCACGATGCCGTCGGTGCCGCGGTCGATGGCAGAACGGAAGAATCGAGTGACCGTGGAGTCTCGGTTGTATTCCACCGTAAGGGCCAGTGGTGCAAATTGTCTCTCACCGTAACGCGCAAACCTTGGATCTACATACTCGAATCGCAGCAATTGTTGACGCTGGCTCGCCCGTAAACGCATTGCTCCGTGTCGTAGTTTGTTCATCAGGTTGACGTTACTGAACTCGAGCAACCCCAGAGGACCCGTGTCAGTTGAGAAGCCGCCACCGTAATCCATGACTCGCGGCTTCTTTTCCTCGACATCGATGATTACATCATGCTTTTTGTAGCCGGAAGCAGTTTCTCCGGCAGGCTCCGTGTGGATAACAACTTGACGATAAGCGTCCGTCAAATAGAGTTCGCGTTCACTTTCAGATAAGCGATCAGCTCTTAACACACCGCCTTCCGTCAGAAAGATTGCACGGAGGATGGCCTTTCGCTTAGTGAGCTGGGTCCCTGCACTGCCCGTTACTCCGTTGATGATGATTTGATTGACAAAGACCTTCTCGCCTTCGTTGGTGATTGTATAGATAAGACGTATCTGCTCCTCTTCACCTTTCTTGGGCAACTCGACTACGGAGAAGTTGAGCTGGGCGTTGACATAACCTTCTCGGGCATAGAGAGCAAGAACGCGCTCGCTGTCGGCCCTCGCCTGTGAGCGAGAGAACGGGGCACCGATCACCGTCCGCAGCCGGTCCTTAAGACGCTGCTCCGTATAAATCTTGTTACCCCTCACCTCCACGCCAGCGATTCGCGTCAAAGGTCCTTCGACGACATTAAAGGTAATGATCAGATTTTCACCACTGATGGATACGCCCTGGAGCACTTCAACTTCGGCGCGACGATAGCCAAGGTCGCGCATATAATTTCTGATGATTCGCCTGTCCTGCTCGAGCAGGGTAAGACTCGTATAGCCACGACCGTAGCCAAGGAATGGAATCAAGCCGAGCGCACTGGCCTTCTCACTCTTTAAGTCCGCTTCAACGTCCTCAAACGTCAGTTTGTTTGTTCCCGTGATCCGAATGTCAGTAAGACGAAACCGGCGTCCTCTATCAATTTGGTAGGTGATTTCCACCAGTCGACCACTCAATAATTCCGGGTTCAGATTCTCGCAAGTTTTTGTATCCTCGGCTGCGGCTGGGGCGGGCAGAGGAGGAGTAACGGTGCAAATAGATGTGATTTCAGTAAAGAAGTAACCCTGTTCCTGGAGCCGGTTCCGCAGCCTACGACCACCCTCTTCAATGGCCGAAACATCAATATTGCCTTCGCGCATTACCGGCAAGAGCTCGCGCTTTTTCTCTTCACTAAGCGGATAGTCAGGGATGTCTACCTTTACCTTCGGCCCCACCGCGCCTGTCAAGTCAATCGTCATCAAATGGTGTTCAGCGTCGCGTTCGACGCGTGGGTCTTTCATCTGCGGCGCCAGAAAGCCTTCGCCAATGATTGCATCCTTGATACGCTTAACATCCTCCCCTAATGCCTCGCGAGTGAAGGGCGCATTAGGCTGGAGTCGTACGAGCGAACGCACTTTCGACGAATCGAAACCTGTGATGTCTATATTGAAAGCGCCGACTCGCGATTGTTCACCGGGAGTGATTCTATAAGTGACCACAGCGCGGGTCCCGCTCTGATCAACATCTTCGGATGGTTCCACGGCAGCATTGAAGTAACCACGATCGCGTAAGTAAACCTGAATCTCATCAGCATTACGGCCAATTATCTGCCTCGAGAGACGAGTGCCCGGCTGAATAAGGTTAAGCCGGCCGCGCAATTCATCCTCGGATATGGGGGTGCCCAGGACTGGACCTAATTCCAGCCTCACCTCAGAAATCTGTATCTGACGTTGAATTATGAACCGAAGGCTTATCGGACCCGTCTTTGTCGGCCCTTCAAAAACTTCTACCCTGGCATTGGCTACTCGACCCGATTCGAACAAGGCCTGCAGCGAATCGCGAAGGCGGACCGCTGAGAACTCGGTGTTGGGTGCAATCTTCAGGACTGAAAGGAATTCAGACTGGGCCACTGGATCGGCTGGCGAACCTTCAAACACCACTTCAATTGAAGTAATCAGGCGGCCCTCATATTCATCCATTCCTCCAGCTGCCGAAGTCGACGAAGCGGCGAGCAAAATTAGTGACAGCGTAATCAGCGCTGAAAGACTGAGGCGAAGGTAAGCTGCCGACATTTTCGGAGGCAGGGCAGCGCCTTTGTGGGAGAGCAGCATTCCGGCTGCCGTTCCTGAGACATTCTGATTTTCCTTCCAGCTCTTGCTGTGCCCCATTGCTTAGAACCGTTTCCTGAACCGAATTTCAAAACTGAAACTATCATTGCGAGATGTGAGCTGCCTTTCTGAGGCTTGCTCGAATTGGGCAATGAAGGAGATACGATCAGAAACGCGATACTCAACAGCCAATATCTGGTTCGGGTCAGAAGCGACGTTGGTCGAATACGTGATCGATAGATTCTTGTTGATCCTTTTGCCTACAGTCAGGCGCGCGCCGGGAGTGGATCCCGTGCGACCACCAATCACCGGGTTGATTTCAAAACGACTGAGACCGAATAACCTGCTGGTCGCGCGCTGGGCCGGCGCATTGATCAAGGCGTCGGTGAGCAAGCTTGTGGCTGTCCCCAGACCCGACTGCGACAGAATCGACGCGCTGGTGTCTCCAGTTGAGAGTTGACCGGTTGTTATTAAGGAAACCACGTCTGCCTGAGGCAAGGCTGGTTCAGAACCGACGGTCGCCTGGGGCTGGGATAGGGGACCCGTGAGGCTTACCGTTATCCGATAACCTCTAATTTGTGTTTCACCCTGAATGCTCACTATTGGATCGGCATTGCGTCGGGGCGGCAGATCCATTAAGGCTCGAGTAATCTCATAGCGATCGTTTCTGAAATTGAGGGTTCCACTTGTAGCCGTGATGCGGCCTGAAATGACAGGATCCTTCACCGGGCCATTGAGTTGCAGCGAAACCGAACCGACTAGGTCGGCGAGATTGTTTCGCACGACCAGGGCATTACGGCCTTCAACACGCAAGTCGTTGAAAACGGCAGCGCCGGTGAATTCGAGTTCCCCGCCTTCCTCGATCGATTCTTCCCGTCGGAAGTTGATGAGATCTGCGAGTTCAATGTCTTCGGTGTACTCGGCTCTACGCAGGTTTACTACCCCGCCCACAAGTTGTTCACGAGCAGATCCCTTGATCTCGAGATCTGTGTCCACGGTGGAGCGAAAGTTTTCGGGGAATGGTACCGTGACGTTCTCACCATGAAGATTTACCCGGAACTCGGCTAACGTGAAGCCTTCGAGACGCGCACCTCCGGACGCGCTGATACGTCCCCCTCCCATGGTTCCAGCCAGTGAGTCAATCTGGGCCTGATTTGTCGTGAACCTAATAACCGATCTCAGGTTGGAGATCGTCCACCTCTCATTGCCGAGAAGCAGCGAGACAGAACCCGAGCTCACTGAAGCAGTTCCGTTTAGACGTGGGACTTCGTAACTGCCAGTGACGCGCACCGCAACGTCAGCAATCCCTGATGTAAAGACGTCGGGCGATAGACCGTTCAGCACACGCAAATTGAGTTGACCATCTGCCGTAAAAGTTTGTCTTCCACCTGGGCCAACCGCCAACACTCCACCCAAAGCGATATTAGTTCCGGGACCAGTGAACTGCGTCTTTTCGAAGAAGACTTCGTTCGGCGAAAAGCGGACCAACAGGGGCGACGTGGCGGTGAGCTGCACGTCTTCTACCCTGAAAGTTAATTCCGTCAGATTCGCCGTACCTTGCAAGCCCGCGGCAGAAAAGTAACCATCATCATCGACCAGAGGTCCGGTGGCTTTAAGCGAGCCCGTCGCCCGCCCGGTGATTTTCACCGTGCTCTGCGGCAGGATGATCGAAAACAAATTAGTCAGCTCGGCGTTGTTAAAGGTGGTCTCGATCGAGGCTGGCAGCTTTTCATCGGCAAGGTTAACCTGCGCTGAGATCACCTGAGGCGAGCCCAGGAGTCCGCTAGTCAATGTAACGTTAAGCCGTTGATTCTCAGTCCGTCCGACGAGGGCAATAGTCCCCGCCGATCGTCCGTTGATCGTTACGTTTTGACCTTGCCCGTCAAAAGTGATCTTGAACCCTGAAAAATCGCCGGCGGAGAAATTCCCGGAGACGTTAGCCGTAAAATCGGCAGTACCGGTAAGAACCGGACCAACTCCTTTGTTAGCCAAAGCCGCAAGCCGATTGAGTTGCACTCCTTCGGCCCTACCCTGCATCGCGAAGTCTTTTGATGACGTATTGTAGGTACCACTCGCAACGATATGGCCGGCGGCGAGCTTTGCATCAACACTTTGAATATTTACGTTTGAACCAGTGAAGCTTGCGCGTGCGATGAGACTCTCAAGTGGCTCGCCAGCCAGACGTCCAGGTCCGAAACGTATTTCAGCGTTCCCGCTCATTGCGTCTGGTATTCCGGTAATTTGAATATGGCCTGAGACGTCCGCGTGAGTATCACTCAATTGCTCGCGCGTCCCCTTATCAAAAGGGAGCGTCGCCAGCAGCGTTTGCGCATTCACGCGATCGAGCGTGGCTGACAATGTGGTGTTATTCACACCAGTCCTGGGAGCATTCAGGTTAAATTGAACGCCGCCGCCGTCTCGTTCTGTTAGTCGTCCATCAGCAATTCGTAGCTCCGCTGGAGTTGCAACGATAGAAGCGGAAAGCGAACCGACATCCGTGCCGTTAACAATCAACGAACCAAGAGCGACGCGACCATCAATATCCGGCGACTTTAGTGCCCCTTTCAAATTGCCGTTGAACGACAGCTGACCGGCGATCTCAAGCCCATAACTCCGCATTTGCTCTTCTATGTCAGACAGCAGACCTGATGAAATGAGCACGGCTTGCAGCTCGGATGCATCGGACGAATTGAGATCGACTTGAAGATTTGAATTGCCCTCGACGGAAAACTGTCCCGTAGCTTTCAGCTTCGTGGCCGCGGTTTGGAGATCCACTCGTTGAATTTGAAACAAACCACGATCTGCCAGAACTGAGACCTCTCCAGTGATCGGGATACGGCCGCTGCCGTCGTCTTCTGCAGTTGCTGCTAATTGAGTGCTTAAAGTGCCTGAGGCGTTTTTGAAATCCGTCCCGGGAAATGCCAGGTCGACTCGACCGCTGGCTCTGCCAGAGAGAGGGACAGCCCCACCTGCAAAGGCCGTAAGTGGACCCGCTATCTCAACTCCTGAAAAAGTTGCAGCAATACGAGAGGTGCCGCCACGACCGATGGCAATTCTGGCGTTACCGGAGGCTTGGCCGTTGAACACATCAGCGCTGAAATCGTTAAGTTGAATCTCGGAACTTGTAGCCACTAGCCTGGCCCGAACCTGGCCCAGGTCCATTCGTCCTAGCACGCCGCCGCCAATGCTCAGGTCGGCACTGGCCCGATAACGTCCGGAGGGTTCAACTACGAATACCGGTTTGCTTAATGTAACGTCGTTTGCGTGACCATCGGCGAGCTTCACTGTGCCCGCATTAATGTCAGAGGTAGATCCTTCAATTCGGCCGCCTCTAACGGATAGACGCACGCCTGCGATATTTACGCTACCAATCTCAGCTCCAGCGGCGCTGGTGGCTCCCACCTGCAGCTCTTTAACTGCAACGGTGGTGACCCCTCCTCTGCTGGAAATATCAACGTTTGAGGCGGTGACTCCATTCACTTTTGCCCCAGATGCCACCACTGTACCCGCCTTAACACTCGATACCGTCGCATTAGTTACCTCGTTTTCGCTCCGAACCCGTAGGTCCGTGGCCGTGATGCCATTAACCTTCGCGCCCGATGAACTAAGACTGTTTGCACGAATTTGGCTCGATGATGCTGTCAGCACACCATCGTTCATATCTGCGCGTGCATCCATCAGGATCAACCCGGCGATGGTTGTGCCATAGCCTCGAGCTGCAGCCGCGCGCAATTCCCCAAGCCAGCGGAAATCAGAGCCGGTTCCCATCACACCGCCGGTGAGTTGCACGGTATTCAATTGGAAGTCGCCCGCAGTCAGAAGCTCGGCCACCGCGCGACCATTGATGTCATAGCTCTTGCCGTGGCCTGAGCCTTTCGCAGAGACATCTAAACCCTGAAGTCTTATACCGTCCGCAGCCAGGGCATCAGACTTAATTGTGCCGTCAACTTTGTATTGATCGCCTTCGCCGGTCACCGTGCCGGCGAAAGTGCCCGCGCCCCGCAAAGCGGTTCCTGGCTGAAGAATTTCTGAAGCCTGGGTAAGGTCAACGGTAGAACTGATGTTCATCTGATAACGCAACGCGCGCCAGTCATCCATCGTTCCCTGCAAACGCGCTTCAGCTATTGGTGAGCGCAGCAGCAGCTCCTGGATTTCTGCGCGTGTTTGATTGATACGCCCGCGAGCCTCGATCGAAATGTCGTTAATCGGTCTTCCATCGTAAGTGAAGGTTGAATTTGATAGCGCCAGTGTGACCGTATTCATCCAGCTCTCAGCCGGCGCATTGAGGTCATCTGGTTGAATCGTGGCTTCCAGATTCCGAGCTTCTCCTGATATTTCATGGCGAGCATCTCCGTAGTGCACAACTCCGTTCTTGATCTCCAGACGAGCGGTGGAGTATGCAAAGAGGATGCGACGATTCGGTTCAGGCGGCGGAATATGTATGTTGCGGAAGTTTGACCGGCCCTGCTCATCAAACGAGACCCAGGCCTCCAGTCCTTCAATCTTCAGATCCTTAAGATTGATATTTCGTTGCAGGTTGAGGGCGTAGAGATCTTCAATTCGGATGGTCGCTAGCAACCGATCAATCTTCCCCAGCTTTTCTCCAGTCTGCTGATCGAAGAGCTCCAGGCCGAGCATTTCAACTGTTTGCGGCGGAAAGGTTGTGTGGAAGTCCTTAATCTCTGCCCGGATTCCATAGTTTGCAAACGTATTTTTAATCTGACCGGCAACGTATCGATCTACGTAGCCCAGTCGATAAACCAATACCAGAAGAAGGATCAGCGCCACCACGCCAACGGACGCCGCGATGGTAGCAATTAGAGCGTTGCGGCGAGTGAGATAGCGCCGGCGTTTTCCCTGCGGAGTGATCGGGTGGGGACTGGCCGCGTCGCGTTCGGCAATTGCCTCCGCGCGTGGTGGTAAAGGCTCGTCAGTCTCCGACTGCAGCGCCTCGGTAATCGCGTCCTCTTCGGCCGGCGATGTTGAGGGACTTTGGTCTGGACGCTTGTCGCGGTCGTCTACACTCATAGCTCACGCAGCCGTCAAAATGCGGCCCGAAGGCAATGCCAAATTTCTAAATGGGAGAGCCGACAGCTAACCTGAGTCTATGGCGAACCAGCGGTTTCAAGCAAACTAATGGTCCATGACTCAGGATGACAGATGGCCCGGGTCGTTCAAGTGCGTTGCTCAGTTTCTTTCGCCGAGGAGGTTTTGCCTTCCGCCGAGTGCTCCTTGAATGGCTCGGGTTCACCTAGAGGGACATTGCCGGCAACTTCGAGTTCGAAACCCTCGAGCGCCGCCACTTTGGGGGGATGATTTGTAAGCAATAGTATTCGTCGCAAGCCCAGATCGTGAAGGATTTGGGCACCCACGCCGTAATCGCGATCGATTCCGTAATTTGTAGTAAGGCTGGCTTCCTGCTTAGAGACACCATGTTCCTGCATGATGGCGTAGGTACGTAATTGAGTCACCAGATCGAGGCTGTGTTCGCGTTGCCGTAAGTAAAGAACTACTCCCTGGCCGGCGGCAGCAATCTTTTCGAGGGCGGCATGGAGTTGAAATCCCGTGTCGTCTATCAGCGAGCCAAACATGTCACATGTTACGTTCTCAGTGTGGACACGCACCAGCACCGGTTCAGTAGTACTGACGTTTCCCAACACCATAGCCAGGTGTACATCGCCATTAATTACATTTTCAAATGCGATCGCACGGAAGCGTCCATAGATCGTCGGCAGGTCAGTCTCAACAATGCGCCGCACCAGAATTTCTTTGCTGATTCGATACCTGACGAGATCGGCAACCGTAATCATCTTCAGCTGATGACGGGAGGCAAACGCCCTCAGCTCAGGCAGTCGAGCCATGGTTCCGTCATCATTCATGATCTCGCAGATAACACCAGCCGGATACAACCCGGCGATGCGCGCGATGTCAACACTCGCTTCAGTTTGCCCAGGTCGTACGAGAACTCCGCCGTTTTTGGCACGCAAGGGGAAAATATGTCCTGGTCGAGCGAGCTCGGCGGGTTTAGTGTGTGGGTCAACCGCAGTCAAAATTGTAGTAGCTCGATCTGAAGCTGAGATCCCGGTGGACACGCCTTTCCTGCCGTCGATGGAAACTGTGAAGGCGGTTCCCAGAAAGGAAGTGTTGTCGGCAACCTGCGTGGTCAAGTGAAGTTCGTCGCAGCGCTCCTCAGTCAGCGGTAAGCAGATTAGACCCCGGGCATAGCGCGCCATGAAATTGATGACTTCGGGAGTGACCTTTTCAGCGGCGCATACGAGGTCGCCTTCATTCTCGCGATCCTCGTCGTCAACAATGATAATCATTCGTCCGTCGCGTACATCAGCGGCGGCATCTTCAATGGAAGCAAAAGGCATAGAGGTTATTTTTTGATTTTTGATTTTAGATTTGCGATTTTGCGCCCTGGTTGGCCATAAACTTCCAGGTAACGCGGCGGCATTGAAAAATCAAGAATCAGAGATCGCCGTCATGTTACCTGAAAGCCCTGATTTTTTCGACCGTGCGGCTAGATGCTCAGGAGCACCACAGGCGCGTCAGAAGGTAGCCAGGCCTAACGGCTTGGCACCGGCCCCCGGGAATCCCGATGTGGAGAGAGATTGAGCCCTGAAAGTGACAAGAGATATCGGTTTTCAACCTGGAATCTTCTATCGCCCCTTCAGGGCTCAATCGCTTACTACATTCAAATCCAGGGGCGGCGCTGCGCTTTGCCTGCGCTTGCCCCTGACTACCTTCTGAGTTGCTGTTGAACTTGCTGGTGACCCGCGTCGGCCGAGGAAACGACTTGTCCAGCCCCTACTTCTGACGCGGCGAGTAGGCCAGTATTCTCTCGACGTACTTCGCGATGACGTCGGCCTCGAGATTTACCTCTTCACCGGGACGGAGATGTGAGAAGTTCGTGACTTCCCACGTTTTGGGGATGATGGCAATTTCAAAAAACTCATCGGTTAAGTCGGCGATAGTGAG